>ERZ1673741.123-NODE-123-length-105488-cov-11.604630_pt1 | contig 105488 bp, 116 predicted proteins | sample MGYA00580209_ERZ1673741 | MGnify/ENA primary metagenome ERZ1673741 (study PRJEB41218, sample SAMN15661754) | gut metagenome | host: Homo sapiens | place: Canada: London | collected 2015-08-20/2019-03-30 | study: EMG produced TPA metagenomics assembly of... | reverse complement strand
AAGGACAACCGTGCTTGTGACTTTATAGATTGTACCGCTTGGCGGCAGACTGCCGAGTTTGTGAAAAGGTATTTTCACAAAGGCTCAATGATTGCAATTGAAGGCAGACTGCAAACAGATAATTATGTTGCAAACACAGGTGAAAACAGAAAAAGCGTAAAAGTGATTGCTAATCAGGTCAGCTTTTGCGGTGAAAAAGGACAGGCTCCGGCGCAAGTAAACGAAAATACAGAATTTGAGGAAATAGAATAATGAGGGTTGCGAAAAACTGTTGTTACATGAAAGTGACAAACGATAAATACAGATTGCCGGTTGCCGTTGCCGATTCCGCAGTTGAGCTTGCCCGATTAGTCGGCGCAACAAAGAATACGGTTTTATCTTCAATATCGCACGGTACCGGCACTTATGAAAAGGTTGAGTTAGAGGGAAGAGAATGAAAGGACAGTTAAACTTTCTTGATGAATTGATTATTGACAACTTTGCAGGTGGAGGTGGTGCTTCCTGCGGAATTGAACTCGCAACAGGGCGACCTGTTGACATAGCTATTAACCACGACCCGGACGCCATTGCAATGCACAAAGCAAATCATCCGTACACTCGTCATTATCAAGAGAGCGTATGGGATATTAACCCAAAGGAAATATGCCAAGGTCATAAGGTAGGACTTGCTTGGTTTTCTCCTGACTGCAAGCACTTCAGCAAGGCTAAAGGCGGTAAGCCTGTCGATAAGAATATAAGAGGGCTTGCGTGGATTGTCCTCAAATGGGCAGGAACGGTAAGACCGAGGGTTATTATTCTTGAAAATGTAGAAGAGTTTCAGACTTGGGGCCCTGTACGCAAAGGTAAGCCGGTTAAGTCAAAGCAGGGTCAAACATTTGAACGTTGGAAAAGTCAACTTTCGGCACTCGGATATGAGATTGAGCATAGGGAACTGAGAGCCTGCGACTACGGTGCGCCGACTATAAGAAAGCGTTTCTTCCTTGTAGCGAGGTGTGACGGCGAGCCGATTGTTTTTCCGAAGCCTACACACGGCGACCCAAACAGCGAAGAAGTTAAGAGTGGCAAGCTTAAGCCGTGGAAAACCGCTGCTGACTGTATAGATTTTTCTTTGCCTGCACAAAGCATTTTTGAGCGCAAAAAGCCGCTTGTAACGAATACTTTAAGGCGAATTGCAAGAGGGCTTGACAAATTTGTGATTAAGGAAGAAAAGCCATTTATCATTCCTATCGGCTACGGCGAGCGAAAAGGTCAAAAGCCACGCTTACAGGATATAGACAAGCCGCTTACAACGATAGTAAGCAGCTGCAAGCAATATCTTGTATCACCTGCACTTATTCAATATCACAGTGAAACGGCTAAATCGGAAGTGAGAGGTCAGCGAGTTAATCAGCCTCTCTTTACCGTTGATAGCACTCCGAGATATGCTCTTTTTACACCGTTTTTCTCAACATTGAAATTTAAAAACAGTGCTGACAGTATTGTTTCGCCGTTGACAACAATAACGTCTGTTAATTGTCACTACTTAATTTCGCCGTATCTTTCTAAATACTTTGGCGGTGTTGTCGGAAGCAAAATTGATAAACCATTACCAACCGTTACGGCAATAGACCATAATTCGCTGACTATGCCATATTTAACTCAGTATTACGGCGGTGCAGACCACGCTAACAGCGTTTTAAATCCTTTACAAACAGTAACTGTTAAGCCTCGGCATTTCTTATGCGAAAGCTATATAACTATACTCCGCAAAAATATGGACTGTAAAGCTATTAATGAGCCGCTTCCCACTATAACAGCTCACGCAAATCACTTTGCAAAGACGGATATTTATTTGAAAGAGTACGACAGTAAAAACCTCGGACATTGGAACGAGATAAGAGAGTTACTTAATACCTACACGGATTGGAATATATCAGCTAATCGGGTACTTATTTTCTGTATTAACGGAGTTGAATATTTCATATCTGATATCGGACTGAGAATGCTGCAACCGAAAGAATTATACAAGGCGCAGGGTTTCCCGGATGATTACATCATTGATAAGGACTGCAACGGCAAGGAGTATAACAAAACCAAGCAAGTAGCAAGGTGCGGTAACGCAGTACCGCCGCCGTTTTCAAAAGCGCTTGTTATGGCAAATTGTAAATGGCTGTGTGATAAATCGTGCAACAATATGAAAGAATTTAACGCAGTAGCAGCAGGGTGAGGTGATGATATGACTGAATTTGAGTTTGAAACACACAGAGTAGATATGCTTTATAAAAGTCCGATACAGATTGTTCAAGAACAAATATCGTCGATTGAAAGTCAATTACAATATGAAACACTTAAAGCTATTCATAAGTATGGAATTTATGTTGATAAAGACGAGTTAATCAAAGCATTAAAATACGATAGACAGCAGTATGATAAGGGCTTTGAGGACGGTGTGAATAAATGCAAACAGGAGTTACTTGAAATATTAAGAGAAAATGATTGCTATATTTCTACTGCTGTTATAAACAAATTACTAACGATAGGGAGTTGAAAAAATGAATAGAGAATTAGCAAGATATTTTGTGAAATTGATTGCTGAAGATTTGCAGTTTTCATTTAACGGAATGGGATTGCCGAATAATGCTTGCGAATGGTTAGAAAATCAGCTAATGCAAGAAAATTTTGGTAAAGTCGAAGAATTTATAAAGAAAAGATATGATGAACACGAAAACACAAGCAAGAAAAACAGATTGTCGGTTGCTGTTGCCGATTCCGCAGCTGAGCTGCCCGAGTATATTGAGCAGTTGAAGAATTTATCTAAGTTTTAAAGAAAAGGAGCAACTTTCAAAATGAAATTTGAAAAAGTAACAGAATTATGCAAAAAAAGCAGAAAGTTTTTAATTTTTAAGTATTCAGAAAAGATATATTTTCTCGGTACCGGCAACGCAATGTTTGTAGTGCCTGACGGTACAATTTGTACGCCTGAATATTTAACGTCTTTTGCAGGTTTAAAACCTTTAGAGGTGGAAAATACAATTTTCGATAAGAAAGATTTTCCATTTGAATTTGATATATCCGATATTGCAGACAACGAATCGTATGTAAGCTTGCCAGAAATAAGGGTGTCAGACTTTGACGGAAAGAACGAATGCGTACCGATATTTACGGCAAAAGGTGCTGTTTTTGTGCCGTCGATTTATTTTGAACCGTTTAAGAATGATGAATACGAGCTGTATGAAAGAAAAACAAGCGAAGATGTTTCGTATCTCGTAATAAAAGTAGGTATGTTTGTTAAGGCTGTTATCGTTTTAGATTATTCAAACCTTGCTTTACAAACAGTTACATATTTTAAGACGGTAGCAAAAGCACTTGGAAAAAGCTACCAAGAACAAGTGATTAATTCAGTAAACCAAGGCAAAGTATTAAAACATAAGAAAGACGAAAAGGAATTAAGCGAAAAATGAAAACACATAAAATCAAACTTCTTTTGAATTTCTGTGATGATGTTTTATCAGGAGATAAGAGATTTGAAATTCGAGAAAATGACCGAGGTTATCAAAAAGGCGACAGGGTTGTTTTTCAGCCTTATGAGCCAAGCGACCCGTTTGTAAAGCACGCTATAACCGACAAAGTATATGAAATAACTTATGTTCTTAACGGTTGGGGGCTTAAAAACGGATATGTGGTTTTTGGAATCAAGGAGGTAGAAGAATGAGTAAGGAGTTGACTAATTTTTTTGTTTTTATTGGAATATTATTTTTGATTGTAATAGTTGGATTTATTTTAATCGTAATATTTGATTTCATTACACAAAAAATTGATGAGTTAAAAAATTATCACAGAATTAAGCATAGATTTGACAAGCCACCGATTGCTAATTGTTATTGCATAGATTGCAAGTTTTACAATCGTGAAAATGAGAGATGTTATAGGCTTAACCGAGGCACAGCGGATAATTGGTTCTGTTGGAACGCAGAACCGATTGATGTTGAAACGGCAAAGCAATTAGAAAGCAAGGTAGAAGAATGACATATCAAGAAGCAAATGCACTTGTGGACGATTTCTCTTTTGTTTATAAGGGAAAGTCAATATCAAAAGAAGCGCTTATTGAGTGCAGAGAAGTAATCCATAAGGCACTTGAAAAGAAAATACCTAAAAAGCCTACCACAGAAACGATAAATCGTGGTATATCAGTATCGGGCGAATATGACATTGATTTTAATTATCTTTGCCCAAATTGCAACACTATTGTTGGTGACTATGAAACCGATGAGGTTTTTTATAAATTTTGCCCCGATTGTGGACAGGCAATAGATTGGAGTGAACAGAATGGCTGATTCAATTGATAGAAAAGAATTATTAAATAATAGACCAGAATATCTTAATCCACAAATGGAAGATGAAATCCAGAGTGCAAGGCATAAGGGGTGGAATGATTGTAACAGTTATTATTATGATTTGATTATTAAACAACCGAAAGTAGACACAGAGCGACACGCTCATTGGAATGATATTAGTATTAATTCTAATGCTAAACGAATTGACATTTGCTCGTGCTGTAAGGCGGCAATTAATCGTGATATTGATAGCGATAAATACAATTATTGTCCTACCTGTGGTGCGAGAATGGACGAAGTGAAAGAAGAAGTGAAAGAAAAGGAATAAAGCAATGAAAATATTTATAAGTCAGCCTATGAAAGGCTATTCAAATTTTGAAATTGAAATCATAAGAGGAAAGATTAAAGAAGCACTTAAAGAAAAGTACGGAAATGATATTGAAATTATCGACAGTTTTATAAAAGGTGCTCCGGCAAATGCTAAACCGTTATGGTATTTAGGTGAATCTATTAAAAAGCTAAGCAAAGCCGATATTGCAGTTTTTGCATATAAAGGACCTACCGTGGGCAATTATCCGGCTTTGGTAAGAGGCTGCGGCATTGAGGAAAAGTGTGCAAGAGAATATAACACCTTATGTCTTTATGTCGCATTTTATAAAAACAGTTTTCAATCGACTGTAGATATTGAACTCAGCGAACTATCAACTCAAAGACCTGATTTTGTGGAGTGATTAAATGGACTACATAACAGCATGGGACAAACTTAGTGAGTTCCCGGAAAAGCAGAAAAGCCAAATGCTTCATACTTTCAACAACCCTTATGGGTTCAGACTAAATATAAATCATCCTATGGTTACGAAAAAGTGGGAAGCTTTTAAAAAGAAAAACAATATCGGCAAATATGACATGACGGATGAGCTGAGGGAAAAGTTTGAAAATCAGTTTATGGAAAGCAAATATTATCAAAAGCTTGTGGCAGCGGAAAAGCAGAAATACGGCACAGCTTATGATTATATTTATGAGCCGCTTGTGGGTTAGGCGGTGAGAAAATGAGCAAAGATTTCAAAGCTTGCACCAAATGGTTTTTGGTTTTAGCAGGCGCAATAATTATTTTTATGGAAATTTATGTAACAAAAGCGATATAGGAGACAGGTTATGTGCTTAGGATTAGCAAACGGATATATTGAAGAAAAAGGCAACGAGATTAGGGACGGCGACAAATTTAAGCTCGTAATAAGCGGTGCTTATTTGTATCAAGCAAAGTCGACACCGAACGGATTTGTTCTTGTTCCGCTTTCAAAAGCCGCACCCATAGGTGCAGTGCACGAAAGCGAAATGAGAAAATACGATTTCAGAAGACTCTAATCACCATATCTATATACATATTATATATAGCAAAAATTTAAGCCGGTGCAAGTCCGGCTTACGAGCTTGTATTGTATCTTAACTACTGAACGAAAATAAAGAAAGGAGCATAAAGGTGAATAAGGAAAAGCAGATTAAAAGCGGAAGATTGTTAGAGGTGAGTTATTTCCCTTGCACGGACAGCGGCAGACCTCTTGCTGAAAGAGCACCAAAAAGTAAAATCACATCAGAGCAGCAGGCGCTTTATAATGCAAAGCAATCCACCAAAAAGCTTATCAGGCTTATTAATGCTAATTTTGATACAGGAGATATCTATTTGCATTGCACGTATTCACCTGAAAATGCTCCGCAAAGTTCAGACAAAGCATACCGTGACGCTTATAATTATATCCGCCGTGTGAGATATTACCGCAGAAAGCATAAACTCCCCGAACTTAGGGCGGTTGTAATTATGGAAGAAAAAACATACAAGACAGGCAAGTATGCAGGACTTGTTAATATTCATTTTCACATATTCATGAATAATGGCGGCTTCGGCAGGGACAGAGCCGAGGATATGTGGAAATTCGGTTGGGTAAATGCAAACAGGTACAATCCTGATGTATTCGGCCCTGAAACTGCGGCAAGGTATGTATCGAAGGACCCAAAGGGCAGGAAACGTTGGTTTTCTACCCAGAATCTTAAAAAGCCGATTGAAAGAACAAAAAAGCGAATGGTGACTAACAGATATGTCAACCGCCTTGCAAAATACAAGGATGACAGAGCGTTTTGGGAAAACAAATACCCCGGTTATACATACGAGCGTGTTGAAGTATGCGAAAATGAGTATAACAGCCATACTTATGTTACCGCTATATTGTTTAAAAAGCGGAATTAAAAGGAGTTGAGCTATGTCAAATTTATATCGTGATGTCAAAGCGTGTTGTCCTTTTTACCAAACGCAGAAAAAGGAAAAAAGCGGTGCAATGTATATCAAATGCGAAAAAATAATAAGCAAAGGGTGCATTGTGCTTAGATTTCCAAGCGTACAGAGAGGCGACAAATGGCTTAACACCTATTGTAACAGCATTTCCGGTTGCAAAAACTGCGAAATGTATCAACTTATAAATCAAAAATACGAAAAATGAGGTAATCTTATGAAAACTGCTATTATTATTTTATTAGCGGCTGTTTTTGTTGCGCTTTTAGGCGTGGTTGTAGCTGCTACTTCTTTACTTATTGACAAAAAGGAACAAGAGGCATATCGAAACGGCTTTAATAAAGCTGCAGAAATGGACGCTAAAATGGCGAAAAATCAAGCAAGCAAAGCGCTTGCCCAAATGCTTCAATCCTACAGCGTTAAAGATATTATCGTGACAAAGGATAATAAGACTGTGGTTAAGTGGAATGACGGCAAAACAACTTGGGTTAAGCTCAAAGAGGGAGACGTCAACAATCCTTTTAAGGCATTTTGCTACTGCCTTTTAAAGCAAATGTATGGCGACGCCTGGAAAGAAATGTTCAAACGCCACGGTGTTGAAGATACGCAGGCGGAAAATACATACGAAGTCCACGAGGAAAAAGAATAAGCTAACGTATAAGCTCTTGCCGAGAGGCAGGGGCTTTATTTTTTCGCTTTTTGGGTGTGACATTAAAGTGTTTTGAAATGATAAGGTAAATAAGAGGTGAGAACGTGAGCAAAGTCGATTGGAAAGAGCTTGAAAATGAATATGTAAGCGGCAAAATTTCTTACAGAGCACTTGCAAACAAGCACAAAATAGCGCCGTCGAGGGTATCGGCGGTAGGAAAAAAGCAAAATTGGGTAAAAAAACGTGATAAATATAGGTCAAACGTGGCGCAAGTTGCATTACATAATGCACGCACGACTGAAATTAAGAATAAATCGCAAAAACTTAATAATTTAATTGAGGCGGCAGACCAGCTTGCCTTTGAACTTAAAAAAGCACTTGACGACCCAGACCAGCTTTACAGGCAAATACTCAGAACATCAAGCGGTGCTGAATCGGTAAGAATTACTAAAAAGCTCGACACAAGAGCGTTGAAGGATTTTGCCGGGACTATTGCTACTATGAATGACACTATTAAACAGCTTAATGATTTGACAGAGGATGAGGATAAAAAGAACGTTGAAATTAAGATAATAGAGGGTAAAAAAGAATGGGCGCAGTAACACTTGACCTCGATTTTTCAAAAGTAAATCCAAAGCAAAAGCTCGCCTTAGAAGATAAGCATAAATATATCGGGTACGGCGGCGCACGTGGCGGCGGAAAGAGCTGGTTTGTAAGAGTTAAAGCTATTCTGCTTGCCGTATTTTATGCAGGAATAAAGGTGTTAATCGTTCGACAAACTTATCCTGAACTTATGAATAACCACATTCGTGAAATGAGAAATATTTTGTATAAGATTGCAAAATATGTTGATAAGGAAAAGATATTTTATTTTCCGAACGGAAGCACAATTCAGTTTATGTACTGCCGCAATGACGCTGACCTCGACCGCTTTCAAGGTACGGAATTTGATGTTATTTTCATTGACGAAGCAACGCATTTAACAGAATACCAAATTAAAACTATAGGACTTTGTATGCGTGGTGCAAATGAATTTCCCAAAAGAATATACTTCACTACTAACCCCGGCGGAGCGTCACATCACTATTTTAAGCGAATCTTTATCGATAAAGACTATATGCCTGACGAAAACCCGGAAGATTATTCGTTTATTCAAGCACTTGTGACGGATAATATTGCGCTTATGGCAAAACAGCCTGAGTATTTGCAACAGCTTGAAAATCTACCTGAAAAGCAAAAGAGAATGTTTCTTTACGGCTTATGGGATGTTGCAGAGGGAATGTTCTTCGAGGATTTTAGAGTTGGCACAAAAGAGCAGCAGGCCACAGGGTTATACACTCATGTGATAGAGCCGTTTGAAATTCCGCCGAATTGGACCATATATCGCTCTTTTGACTGGGGCTATCATAAGCCTTTTTCAGTTGGTTGGTGGGCTGTTGATTATGACGGTACGCTATACCGAATAATGGAACTATACGGCTGTGTGAAGAATGAAGCAAACGAGGGCTTGCAGTGGGACCCTCAGCAAGTTTTTCAAAGAGTAAAGGAAATTGAGACAACGCATAGGTGGCTGAAAGGTAAAAACATAATCGGCATTGCCGACCCGGCAATATGGCAAAAAACAACAGGTATCAGTATTTATGACGTGGCGGCAAGAAACGGTGTTTATTTCCAAAAAGGTGACAACAACAGAATTGCCGGTTGGCAGCAGGTTCATTACAGATTTACCTTTGCCGCTAATGGCAAGCCGAGAATGTATATATTCAATACTTGTAAAAATACAATACGCACCTTGCCGACGCTTCAATATGACGAACACAAGGTTGAGGACCTTGACACAGACGGCGAGGACCATATTGCAGATGAAATCAGATATATGTGTAACAAGTTGCCAATTAAGCCGATAAAGAGTAAGCCGATTAAGGAGCTTGCTGACGACCCACTTAATCAGCGTGGCGAATACAGAAGTAGCATGAATAACTACGGAATTAAGATTTATTAAGGAGCAGAAAAAATGAGTAAGTACAAAAATTCTATGGACGAAAAAAACAATAAGGTTTTGAAAGAAACTGAGCAGCAGGCAGACAAGCCTATGAATAAGGCTGACAGCTTTAATCAGGCAAATGGGCTTGAAGTGCACAAAAGCGGTAAGGGCGGCGGCGAGCGATTAAAGGTAATCGGTGTTGAAGAAATAATCAAAGCACGTGAAACGCTGCAGAAATACAAGCAACAAAAGCAGTCGCTTGAAAGCAGAGTTGTAAACAACGAAGAGTGGTGGAAAATTCACAACTGGGAGCAAATAAAGAAAAAGGACGCAGTAAAGGCAGATAGGGAAAATCCTAACGGTATTGAAACACCTTCTTCATCAGCGTGGCTGTTCAACTCAATTACTAATAAGATTGCCGATTTTTCGGATAACTATCCCGAAGCAAATATAAGGGCAAGGACAGGCGGCGACGTTCCTGAAGCGGAAAGACTTAAGAATGTTATTCCTATGATTTTGAAACGAAATAAGTTTTATAAAACGTACATTGCAGATATATCCGAAAAAAGCAAGAGTGGTACCGGCATAACATACGTTGGTTGGAATCCAAAAAAGGACGGCATAGGTGACGTTGAAATTCAAAATATAAATATTCTTTCAATCTTTTGGCAGGGTGGTATAACGAATATTCAAAAAAGCCGAAATGTATTTACTGTTGAACTTGTTGATACAGACCTATTGAAAAAGCAATATCCGAGTGAGGCTGAAAATATAACAAGCGACGGTGAAGTTGATTTAAAGCAGTATTTGTATGAGGACTATATCGATACGACCGATAAGAGCCTTGTTATTGATTGGTGGTATAAAAAGGACGGCAAGCTTCACTACTGCAAGTTTGTTAATAATGTTGTGCTGTTTGCAACTGAAAACGAGCCTGACGAATATCCGAACGGCTATTATGACGACGGTAATTATCCTTTTGTTTTTGATGTTATGTTTCCAATGCAAGGCACTATTGCAGGCTTTGGCTTTATTGACGTAGGCAAGCAACCGCAAGAATACATTGACAAAATGGACGCAGGAATACTCCAAAATGTATTGATGAACTCAATGCCACGCTATTTCGAACGGCAAGACAGCGAGATAAACGAGGAAGAGTTCCTCGACTGGACGCAGCCGTTTGTAAAAACAAATACAAACCTCGGTCAAGATGATTTAAGGGAAATTAATGTTAGAGGACTTGACAGTGCGGTATTTACTCAGCGTGACAGCAAGATTAACGAGATTAAAGAAACAACGGCTAACCGTGATGTATCAACAGGCGGTACAACAAGTGGTGTTACTGCCGCAAGCGCTATATCAGCACTTATCGAAACAGGCTCGAAAGTAAGCAGAATGGCAATTAAGGGCACGTATGACGCTTTTGAAAATATAATCTACCTCATAATTGAGCGTATGAGACAGTTTTATGATTTGCCTCGGTATGTAAGGATAACAGGCGACGACGGTACCGACGATTTTGATATATACGATAATTGCAATTTGAAATTGCAGGAAAGGCAGACGCTTCAAGGCGATACGGCACAATATCTGCCTGAGTTTGATATTGAGGTGGCGGCGCAAAAGGCTTCACCGTACAGCAAGGCAGCACAAAATGAACTTGCGCTGCAACTTTACAGCGCAGGGTTTTTCAATCCGCAGAATACAGACCAATCACTTGCTTGCCTTAATATTATGGATTTCGACCACAAGAGCGACGTTATAAATCAAATTAAGAAAAACGGCACATTGCTTGACGCTTTACAGCAGGCACAAATGCAATTGCAACAATTGCAGCAGGAAAACGAAAAACTTAAGGTTATGTGCGATTTGAACATTGACAACAGCAACCTTACAGGAATGAAAGGAAAGCAGCAGGGCAGCAGTCCTGATGTAGCGCAGGCTTCAACAAGCGGCAGCGCAAATATGGAAAGCACAAAGCCGGAGGGAATGCAAAGCGTACAGAGAGGCGACAAAGGCTCACTTGCCGAGCAGGCGGCGCAAAAGGCTAATGAATCGGCACAGCCGAGATAGGAGAGTAAAGCAAAATGGTTGAGATTACATACAGTGAGACAAGAAACGGCTTTGAATTAAAGGCTGAGGGACATTGCAGATATGCCGAAAAAGGCAAGGACATAGCTTGCGCCGGTGTTTCTACTCTTATTGTTGCACTTGCAAAAACGCTTGAAGAAAACGAAAATAAGCTGAAAATACCGGCACTTATTATTGTTGAGGACGGATATGCGCTTATATGTGCCTATCCGAAAAAGCGATATTATAAAGAAATTGCAAGCACTTTTGAAACGGTAAAGCAGGGTATTAGTTGGCTTTCGGAAGAGTTTGAAAAAAATGTAAAAAAGTTATTTTGAGGGTGTGACATTAAAATAACGCCCTTAGGTATAATGAGGATAAAGAGCCGTGGGCTTAACCCACAGATTACAGATTCGCTGACTTAATCAGCAGGGAGCATTATTATGCAGAAATATCATATTCAGTTATTTGCCGACGGTGCGGCTACTGCAGGAGCTGACGGAATAGGTACAACGGCTGAGGGTACGGTTGATACCAATGTTGAGGGTGCGACAGGCACACAAGACGTTAAGGAAGAAAGCTTTGACGATTTAATCAAGGGCAGATACAAGCAAGATTATCAAGCTAAATTTGATAAGGCGCTTAACAAGCGTATGAGCAAAGCAAATGCGCAAATTCAAGAGGGTATAGATTTCAGAAACAAGCTTACCCCGGCACTTGAAAAATTTGCCGCTAAATACGGAATTAAAGATTCGACGGATATTGATTCAATTGTATCGGCTATCGACAACGACAATTCGATTTATGAAGAAATCGCAACCGAGAGAGGCGTTACGGTTGAGCAGGCTAAGGAGCTTATGCAGGCTGAGAGAATCATCAGGCGAGATGAAATCAGACAGCAGCAGGACGCTCAAAGAGCAGCTTTTCAAAATCAGTATAACGCTTGGTTGCAAGAAACCGAAGAATTAAAAGAGTATTATCCGAATTTCAATTTCGAGTTGGAAAGTAAAAACGATAAATTCCGTGAATGGCTTAATCGTGGTATGAGTGTTAAGGACGCCTATGAGCAAATCCATTTGCCGGAAATTCTTAGTGGTGCTATGGGTTACGCATACAATCAAAGCCGACAGGATATCGCCGACACAATGAGGGCTAATGCTAACCGTCCGATTGAAAACGGAATATCACAGCAGCAGGCCTCTAATTACAGCGGAATGTCTTTTGACAAGTTAAATCAAAATCAAATCAAAGAATTATTAAACGCTGCAAGTATGGGCGAAAAAATTGACGAAAATAATTTTATGAAATATTTGTCAAAATAATATGTAATTCGCTCTTACTTTCAGCAGAAAGGGAGCATTATGAATATTATTAAATCATTAAAAAGCGCAAGTATCAGCGCAAAGAAATACAGCGCACAGCTTTTTGCCGACGCTGTTCTCAACACAACCGGCGACAGCGATTTGTCACCGGGTATGAAAATCTTTTATGACACCGCATTGCTTCAAAATGTGGGTAGTCAAACATATTTTGCACAGTTTGGCAAGCAGCAGCCATTGCCGAAGCACAGAGGCAAAAAGGCTGAGTGGCGTAAATGGAATACATTTACCGTTTCAACTGTTCCGCTTCAGGAAGGTATTACACCTACAGGCGATAAGCTCGGACAGACAAGCATTGAAGCGGAAGTTCATCAGTATGGCCGTTATGCTTATGTAACAGATGTACTTAGTCTCACACACCTTGATGATGTAATCGGCGGTGCTACAGAATTATTTGGTGACCTTGCGGCACAGACAATGGATATTGTTACACGTAACTCTGTTATGACTGAGGCTGTTAAGAATGTACTTTTCCCACGTAAGAGTGACGGCACGGCAGTTGCTTCACGTGATAAACTCGATAACACTTGTCAGCTCACACCGAGAGTTATCAATAAAGCTGTTTCAATTCTTAAGAAGAATAAAGCGCCTAAAATCAACGGCTCATATATCGGTATTATTCATCCGTCTGTTTCTTTTGACTTAAGAGACAGCAAAGGTTGGGAAGAGGCACATAAGTATTCTGCAACAAAAGAAATCTTTAATGGCGAAATCGGTGAGCTTCACGGTGTGCGTTTTGTTGAAAGCCCCAATGCTAAGGTGTATACCGATAATTGCCCGGTAGGCTACAGCGTATATTCAACTCTTATTTTCGGTAAGGACGCTTGGGGCGTTGTTAAGCCTGACGGCGCAAGTCTTAAGATGATTGTTAAGCAGGTCGGCTCAAGCGGCGCAAGCGACCCACTCGAACAGAGAGGCTCGGTAGGCTTTAAGTTTTCTACTGCTTCTGCTGTGCTATATCCTACACGACTTCTCAGCATTGAAACTGTATCAGCAGAGTTTGCAAATGATGATGAAGCTAACTAAAGCTAACTAATAAAGGAGCGTGAATATTATGGCAAAAAGTAAGGCAACCGCAGAAAATGCGGCGATTGAAGAAACCGCAGTTGTTGAAGAAACAACAGCAAAAACATATACACAGGAAGAGCTTGACGCTATTCTTGCCGAAAAGCTTAAAAAACAGAATGAGACCATAGAAGCCTTGCAGGAAAAGCCTGAATTTATTCAGGATAACCCTGAGGGTGAGGAAATGGAAATCATTAAAATTCCTATGTATCTCGGACCTAATGACGACCCAAGGGGCGAATATGTTGCAGTAAACGGCGTGGCAACATTCGTTCCACGTGGTAAGGTTTGCAAAATCAAGAAAAAATATGCCGACCGACTTAAAATGAGCCTTAATCTCAGAGAGGTTGAGCATTCATATATAAGAACTAACGAAGGAACTAAAGAGGTAACGCTTTAACTCTTTGTTGTAATTTTAAAGGGCAGGGAGAAATCCTTGCCCTTTGCTATTTGAGGTGAAAGAAATATGAAAACTACAATTTGCGAGGTATTAAGCTATTTTGACAATCAAGTGCCTAATCAGTATTCAGACGAGGAAAAGATAAGGTGGCTAAACGAGATAGAGGCACAGATTTATAACGATATTATAAAAACACATAAGGACGCTGACAAAATTGCATTTAACGGCTACACAGCCGATACAGATATAAATACACAAATGATAGTGCCACTCGAATACAGCGAGTTATATAGATTTTGGCTTGAAAAGAGTGTTCACTATGCTAACGGCGAAATTGACAGAATGAATAACGCTATGACAATGTTTCAAAGCTATTATGACAATTTCTATGCTGCATATAACCGAGCGCACAGACCTATAGGTGTGCACGGCTACAGATTATAAGGTGGTGAAAATATGAAATTACCGCAGTCGCTTAATGCGTATAACGTCACGAAAGAAAATATTGAAGAATTTAAGGGCTTGGACCATAACGAGCGAGCGCAAAACGGTGCTTGGTATGATATGGAAAATATGACGCTTGATGATTACCCGGTTGCAAGTGTAAGAAATAAGCGTGGTATTGTGACGAGTGATTATGAAAACACGATATCAAATAATGATTTGACTATTCAAACACGCAGATGTGCTTTTGACGCCGCTATTGTTAATGGCAATGTTTCTCTATTACAAAACTGTGCAATGCAGCAGGGCGGTACAGTTACTGCTGAAGGGCAAATTTTAAAGGATACACAAAACGCAGTATATTCGTTTGTCAAAAATGATATTGAGGGTACGATTACATATCAAAACAATTTGCTTAAGGAGTTTCAGGATAAGTGGTGTTTCTATGGCAGAGGTGAGCCGATATGCAATATAAACGGACGTTGGTTTGAATACCGAACGAAAGACAGCATTTCCTCAAATGATATTTGCCTCGGTGCAATCATTACCACTACTGACGACGGAGCACCGTGGACGTTTCCTATGCTCGTTAGCAAAAAGGAAAGTGCAATAAAAATATATTATAACGACGCCTTTTTCAATGAACAGATTAATTGGAACGAAACGTTTAAGGATTGCACGTATATCAAAGAATTTACAGATAAATACGGCGAAAAGTGGTATGTAAGTCAAAACGCCGCCGCTTTTAATTTAGGCGATAACGTAGATAATATAAAGACTTTATGCTGCGGCAAGGCTCAGTATTTAGGTATATTCAACGATTGGAAGAGCGCCGCACAGACTATTATTGACATATACAATGATGAATCAAGTGTGGAATCACAGCATTATTTTTATACAACCGGGCTTAAAAAGGTGGTTGATAATCCGATACACGCTTTTACGGATGATGATTATAAATGCTTGGATATAAAAAACAGAGTAAGCAAGTCTAAGCTTTATATGCAATTTTACGACTATCAAGACTATTATCTTTCAGCAAGCCAAATCACTAATTTTTCTGAAATGTTATTAAGCAAATGGGAAAAAGCAAAAGGAAAGCTTTATTGCGACGATATAATGGAGCTTTATCCTTATGTTAAAGAGGCTACCAATGAATATTACGAAGCATATCAAGGCGACTTCGCAAAGAAAAAAGGCTTTCAGGTTTTTTATTATTCTGATAAAAACGGTGCTATCCATAATGCCGATGAAAGAAAATATAGCTGTTACGTTTTAAATAAATGCTATGTGCCGAGCAAATATGATAGTGAAATAGTACGTGCAATAAGTTTTTATAAAGAAGGCGTTTCGTGGAAACATGAAATGCCCGAACAGGCCGCCATTCCGAATTGTAAACTTATTGCTAATACAACACCGTTGCAATATGGCTATGTGGTTGATTTATCAGACATTGAAAAGGACGCAAACGGATATGATGTGCCGAAAAAGGGCTGGCAATTTAACTATAACCTTATTTGCGAATTTTCATCAAATATAAAAAGCGTGCTCAGCAAAGATAACAGTCAGGTTGATATAGAGGGCGAGTTATTTTCAAATAAAGAAAACATTGAAATCATAAAAAATAAAAATGCTTATTTAATCAACACTTCTGTAATTAATTTGGATTGGGCGTGTAAGCAACAAAACGCACCGTCTGTTACCAATGTTAAAATGAGCGGTTCCTTGATAGCGGATAATCAAAACGTTAAGAATATTGAAACGCTTAAGAGTGCAAATTACGGCGAGAAAAAAGCATTAATTAAGTGCGGTACTAAGATACTTGTGGTCCCGGACGGAGTGATTATAGATACCGACAGCGGCAAGGTAAGCAAGATTGCATACAAGGATACGTTTTCTGTTAATAAAGAAAATAAAATATCCTCTGTTTTATGCACATGCGACGGAGACGAAAACACTTTTAATGCAAATATTTACAGCATTGATTCAAATTCCAATTATCGAATAGTAAGCGGAACGCTTCAAAAGAAAGTCAAGCTTAATGACAACAGTACATTATGGACCGATATATCAAGTTATGTAAGCTTTTATTATAACGAGGCGGAACGCTTCGATAAATTCAGTAAGGGCGATAATGTCGAGTTCAGTATTAAGTTTAGTGACGATTGTCAACTTGACTTAACTAAATTCAAAAAAGGCCTTTTTGAATATGACAGTGCAACAAGGAAATTGAAAACTAATAACTACAGAATAAACAAGGTTGGTAATAGTTTCATTGATTTTTCTGCACCACTTATTAATTACGAAAAGAATGAAAACGAATGGCTGACAGGATTTACTAATAACGATACGAAATTTGATATTACCATTGAAAAGAAATTTCCTGATGTTATGCCGTTTGGCTGTTTATGCGGCAACAGAGTATGGCTGTGCCAAAAAGACGGCCACGAGATATATGCCTCGGCTCTCGGCGATTATACTAATTATTATGACTTTTCAGGGCTTAACAGCGACAGTTGGGCGGCTAATGTCGGAAGTGACGGCAAATTTACAGGAATTGTAAATTATCTCGGTAATATTCTTATATTCAAAGAAGATACGCTTTATATTGTGTACGGTTCGGCACCGAGCGAGTTTTCGTATACGGAAGTAAACAATTTTAAAGGTGTTGAAGAGGGCAGCGAGAGAAGCTTTGCGATTATTGATAATGTTTTATATTACAAGAGCGTTTACGGCATTATTGCTTATGACGGAAGTACAACCGTTATTTCCTCGGCACTCGGCAGGGATAAATACAAGAACGCTGTGGCAGGCGCTTGGGGCAACAAATATTACGTGTCAATGCAAAACGTCAAAACAAATGAATATGAGCTTTTCTGTTACGACACTAAAAAAGGTATGTGGACTAAGGAAACAGAAGAAAAAATATCACGCTTTATAAATGACGGCAACACGCTTTATTACGTTACCGATAAACAGGTGAAGATTGTTGACGCCGATAATGATTATGATGTGCTTGAAGATAAAATCAATTGGAGCGTCGAGACAGGCGTTTACGGATATTCATATCCAAATCAAAAATATGTTTCACGCTTTCAATTGAGAATGTATTTGGCACAGGGTGCAAAGGCAAGATTTTATATTCAATATAACAGCTCAGGCAAATGGGAAAGCTGCGGCAGAGAAATAATAGGACGTGGAATTAATTCTTTTGTTTTCCCTATCAGGCCACGCAGGTGCGACCACATGAAATTCAAAATTGAGGGCGAGGGCGAATGTAAAATTTACTCTCTTACAAAATGTTTAGAGGTAGGTGGCGAATTATGAAATTGCCGATTATAAGTAAAATGAGCGCAATCGGAAATTTGCCTTACGTTGTGAATTATATTGAGCAGCTTGTTAATAAGCTGCAAAGGTATATAGACAGCAACAGAGGTAATGCAAACGAGGCAAAATATGTAGTTGATATAGTTGCAACAACGCATTTAATTACAGTTAAATACAGCGACGAAACGACAAAGGAATATGAAATATAGGACGGTGAGGATACATGTCAAAGAAAACGCCAAAATATAAGGCTAAAACGATTGATACGTCAGGATATAACAACGAGCTGACTGCGGCACAAAATGCGCTTACGGCGATAGGCGATTTTAATTATAACGACGCCGCTGGATATAAAGAAAGGTCCGAAAACGCTTTTAATGATTGGAATGACCTTTACAGCGGACAGGGAAAAGCAAACTTTGACGCTTCGCAGCAAAAGCTTCAAACCACGGTTGATGATTTGTTCGACCAAATAATGAATTACGGCGATTTTAGTTACGACCAGGAAAAAGACCAACTTTTCCAAATATATAAGCAACAGTATTTAGCTGCAGGTGCCGGCGCAATGAAAAATCAGCTTGCAGCAGCTTCTGCAAATACAGGCGGATATAACAACAGTTATGCTCAGCAATCAGCGCAGCAGGCATACAACAATACAATGAGTGGACTGAGCGATAAGGCAATTGAACTTAGAGCAAATGCTCTTACTAATTGGCAAAACGAATACAACCAAATACAAGACAGATATAATCTTGTAAACAACCAAAAGGCGGCAGAAGAAAGCAGTTATTATAACAAACTTAATGCGGCAAATAATGCATATAACGTATTTAATACAGCCTATAAAGATGATTACAACAATCAATACGGCTTGTGGAGCGATAACAGGAATGCAGCGCAGACAAGAGTTAATAACGCACAGAGCCAGGTTAATTGGGCTAATGATTACAATGCTAATGAAATTAATAAAACAAATACGCTTAATCAGCAAGCGACCCAGGCAGACCAACAGCTTTCCGAAACAAGACGTCATAATAATAAAATGGAAACAATTGCTAAGAAAAAATCACGAGGAAAGTAGGTGCAATTATGGCTATATCAAACAACACAAGAAGCAAATACGAGCAATACAATACTCCTTATGCCGAAACAGAGGAGCAAAAGCGACAGAGAGAGGCTGCTCAACAGTTAGCCTATTCTCAGCCGAATAATGCACCGAATAATTACGCACAGCAAATGCAAGAAATGTATAACAAAGTTGCAAGCAAAGGCGCTTTTTCCTATGACAAAGCAAATGACAAAGCGTATCAGCAGTGGGCGGAACTATATCGGCAGCTTGGCGGTTTATCCACGGCGGCAACACAGCAAGCGGCGGAGAATTTAACGGCAGGATATGGCTCAACATACGCACCACAGGTTGCCGCTCAAACGGATAATGCGTATCAGGCAAATGTTGACGCCGCTTTGCCTGCGTTTTATCAGCAAGCCCAGGAAGAATGGTACGCACAAAAGCAAAATGATTTGGCGGCATATCAGGCGGCTATTGAGGGATATAAAAATAATGAAAACAGCAATGTAAACCGCAACAATGCCTGGGCTGATATCGCCGGTGCTGCAGCAGGCAGGTCGAATCAGGAAAACGCTAATGCCATTAATCAATATACGGATAACAGAGACTTTTGGCTTGACCAATATTGGAAAGAGCAAAACGCAGCAAATGAAGCTGCAGAAACAAACAGTGAGCGTTATTGGAACGATAACAGCCTTAAAGAAAACAGCAGACAATTTAAGGCTCAGCTTAAGGAAGATACAAAACAAAATAAGCGAGATGAATATTGGTCTATGAACGAGGTTAATGTTTCTATCGCTGCCGATAAAGCGGACAGCTACCGGGAAAAAAAGGATAACAAGGGAATGAAAGCGTACCTTAAAGCCCAGGTTAAGAAAGGTAACATTACTCAGTATCAGGCAGACGCTATTTATAAGCAATACAAATATACTCCGCCTAAGAGCAGCGGTGGCTCAGGCGGCAGGCGGTCAAGCGGAAGTTCAAGTTATTCGTATACTGCTAATGATAAATCGGAATATAGCAAAGATACTGCTTCAATTCCAAAAGATTTAGATTCAAAGGCAAAGCAAAAACAAGAAAAGCTTAAAATTCCTAATGGTATGTTACAACAAATAGGCAGTAATTCAACTGACTATGGCAGAGTGAATGCAATTAAATCATTAAAGGATAAAAAGGTAATAAACGATAAACAAGAGGCGTGGCTTTTAGACCACTATAATCTTATGTAAGGAGAAAACAATGGCTGTTGATTATGAAAAATTAAGAAAAAAAGCTAAAAAGCGTGATGAAGAAAAGCAGAAAAAGGACGCATACGAATACTCTCGTTCTATGTATGAGGGTGCAAAGAAGAATCGTAGCAATGTATCTGCAAATACGTATAAGCTTTATTATGATGATTATATTAAAAACACTAAAGCCTATAAAAACGAGCAAAAGAAAGGAATTAATGACGAGAGAAAAAGCCAGCTTAAGGCTGTATTAAATATGATTAATCCTCTTGACAGCGTTTCCGCTTCCGAGGCAAGAAAAAATTATAAATCTGCTCAAAAGAAAAAAGAGAAAAAGCAGAGCGCATACGATAAGCTTAAGGAAGAGTATGAGGCATTGAACGGCAGTAAGCAAAAAGCAAGAGAAGAAACAGCGGCTAAAAATAAGAGCGCTTTAAGCAAAGATAAGGAAATATCAAAAAAAGCAGAGCAGGCGTACAAATTTAAAAACGCAATTGTCGAGAAAAACAAGGCTTCGGGTGCTGATGATATGAGCAGTGCTATGCTTAATGCTATGGGTGTAGGCTCAAAGGGTCAAAATGACGTTGACTATAGCAAAAAATATAATGATTCACTCAAAGAACTTCAAAGCCTTATTAACAAGAAAGGATATAAGGATATCAAGGCAGAGGACTTGATTGATTATTATGTTGCTAATAAAAACAATGAGCAGCAGGCAAAGGTTATAAAAGGCGCTGAAAAAGCGGCACAGGAGCACCCGGTTATAATGCAGGCAGCAAGAACGCTTACTTCCCCTTTAAGAGCGCAGGCGAATATAGCAAATACCATTGATATGGTGGTGAACGGTAAAAGCAGTATTAACGGCACAGCGGACTTTATTACGAATGCAGCGTACGGAACACGAAAAGGACTTGAAGATAAGGCAGCAAATGACGGACTTATCAATCTTGCCGGCAAAAAAATAGGCCCTATAAGCGTCAATAAGAATAACGAAATTGAAATTCTCGGCAACAATATGGGTAATGTTAATGCGGCGCTATATGATAACATAGACCAAATGGCAGAGAATGTTTACAATTCATTACTTTTTGGCGGCGGAATAACAGGCGGTATTACCGCTTCGGGTAAGGCAGAAAAGGCAAAACAAGCACTTATTAACGGTGTATTCAGTACGGCGGCTATGGGTGATGATATGTCTTCACAGCTTGCAAGCGGAAGCTCTTCGGGTGAAACGATTAAAAGCAGCGTGAAAAGCGCATTAATTAATTTTCTTACCGAAATGGTGGGCGCTCCGCTTGAATGGGCAGACGTAAAAGGAAACAGCACATTCGGTAAAATTCTTGTGAGCGGACTTAATGAGGGCACAGAGGAAATTATCGGTAATGTCGTTGACAGAACATACGACCAAATTACACAGGGACAATTAAGCGAGCTTTCGCAGCTTAAAAGAAGCTATCTTGAACAAGGTTTGAGTGAACAAGAGGCAGACAAAGAGGTTGTTAAGTCTATGCTTGCCGAGGATATCTTCGCCGCCTTGCAGGCAGGCTTTGCCGGTGCTGTTATGTCAGGTAGTGAAATTGCGCCGAACAAGATTATTGAAAGCACACAAAATAATATCGATAATAAAAAACTCGGCGCAGAAGCAAAAGCACAAAGCAACAGCGATATTCAGGCGATTATAGACGAGGGGCTTTCAAAGAATAAAAACAGCAAGGCATATAAGTATGCCGAGGAATTGCAGGCAAAGGTTAAGACAAGTCAAGCAAACGGTGATGTACTTGCCGGCGCTTCTATTTATGATGAAGCTGATTACAGTAAGATTAATGAAAAAAGGCTCGGACAGCTTCAAACAGAGATAGTAAAAGAGGGTTTCAAGGAAAATATTGCCACGGCAATTGAGGGCGAAAAAAACGAGGACAGAATAAATAAGGCCATAAGCAAAATGGTTAATGGCTTTGAATTGAGCCGATATGATGTCAAGGTGATTAAGGATAGTGAAAAAGCTATTAATGCCATAAATGAACAGTTTGGCTCAGACTTTACCGAAAAAGATATCAGCAACGATTCGCTTGAAGCATTGTCGGCTAAGCTTAAGAACGGCTATACAGATTATAGCTTTACTTATGGCGGCTATAGCAAGTATCAGCAAAGGGCAGAGAACGCTCAAAATGCCGTTTTAGAGGAAAACACACCAAACGTATCGGAATATATGCAAAAGCCTGCAGAAACGTTCACAGCAGAACAACAGAGTGACAGCCTCAAATATAATGTTAATGCTGTTGCTATTACGGCAGACGGAAATCAAGCGGCGGTAAAAATCTACGGCAAGCACCCATTCGAGGTCAGCGCCGACCGCAGTAATTTCAAGGTTAAAACCTCAGCCGGTGACATTGATTACAACAATATTTCATTTGAAAATCAAACGCAGCAGGTCCTTACAAATGAAATTATAAATAAAAACTTCGGTAACTCCGGGGCGAATGCCGTTTATGTCAATTTTGACCCGAATAATTTAAAGGGCGCAAGTGTGAGTACGTATGTATCTCAGGCGAAAATGCTTTATGATTTGGGCGTTGCAAAGCCTGATGTGCCGTTTAATGAATTCGTTATGAGAAACCCGGCTTTTTATCCTGCCGTTAAATTCCTCGGCGATAAGGCGATTAATATTTACCGTTCGGGACAAACGGACGCTAAAGGCTATGACGCTTATATCGAGGAGCAGAGGAAAAATAAAAAATCACCTACAAAAGCCACAAGGCATATTGAAGGTGAATACAAGAATATTTCTGACAGCGACAGTACGATTGATGATGTCTTTGTATCAGTTGCAAGGAAAACAAGAGTGGATATTGAAAGACACTCCGACGGCAGACAGGGCGGAAACGGTCAGTTTATTCCGTCGCTTGCTAAAATTATCATTAATGCAGACGGCAGCGGTGAGTATAATGCACTTATTCACGAGCTTGGCGAGTTTGGACTTGCTTATAATGAGCAGGAATACAAAAACGTGCAGGCCGCTATTCGTGATTGGTATGTCAGCTACAAGGGCGCAGATAATTTTAACTCTCTTGTTGACGCTTATATCGATACATATACTAAGGCTGAGGGGTCAAAAACAAGAGCCGAGGCAATAGACGAGCTTACCAACGACGCTGTATCGGGTCTTTTCTCTACAGACGAGGGCGTTGAGCAGTTTGCAAAGTGGCTTAGTGACAACAAAACTGAGGCTGAAAAGAAAAGCATTATTGAAACAATCGCAGATTTCCTTAAGTCTGTTATTGAGAAAATTAAAAATGTGATTGCTACTTCTAATTTGCAGACGGCTGCAAGGAACGCTATGGAAATGGAGCAAAAGAGAGCCGACCATATCCGCAAGCAGTTTCTCGATATGCTCGATAATGCAAGCAATAATCTTTATAACGGTACCGAGGTTGAGGAAAACACTAAAAATTCTGTAACTCTCGGTAAATTTGCTGATGTTGATATTAATTCTAACGAGAAATTAGAAAAATTCGGCATAATAAATACAGCGAGAACGCTTGGCGACTATGTTTATGTTCAAAAGAAAGTTTTATCCACCCTTGATAATAAAAATTTCTTTAATCAAAATAACAAAAATATTGTTGTAAATGCCGATACGGATATTGTAGTTGCAATAACAAAAGACGGAATTAGGGAAACTTTATCATCAGGTAAAAGATATTTTTCTTTGCCGAGAAAAATTAAAACTGCAAAAATTGCCGTTATTGATAATTTACCGGATATGATCAGATATGCAGAGGTGGTTAACGAAAATGAAAAAAACTACCACTCAAAAGAGGGTAGCTCATTTTTGGTTTTAAGTCATCCGGCAATAGTTGACGGCGAAAATTATAATGTGGAAATAAAAATAAAGAAAACTCCTGTTGAAAATAAGTTTTATATTCATAATATGACTTTGCAGAATAAAAACGAGACAGTCGCACTGAACGCAAAGGATAAAATATCCAGAGGTTTAAATAGCAACGAACTGTCTCGCACAGATAATATAGCAAATAATGCTTCAAATGTCAATAATAATGAAACAAAATTTTCACTTGATATACCTATTGAGGAAACAAAGGAACTTGTTGCAATTCATAATACTACCGAAAGTAAACTGCTCAGTGCATTAGAACTCGGCGGTTTACCAAGTCCGTCGATAGCAATAATGAAAGCACAAAATATCAGCGCAAACAATGAATTTGGCGATATTTCACTTGTTTTTGATAAAAAGACTATTGACCCACAAGAAAGTAATGCAAATAAGGTTTATTCTTCTGACGCTTATACTCCGATATCAGTTAAAGCCGAACACAAGCTTAATGAAAAGAAAGCATGGGATTTATATAGCAAAATAAACAATCTTGTAAAGCAAAAACTTGCATATAAGCCTAATGCTTCATTATTTCATCCTGATAATTTCAAAGACCAAGTTGACAGCGCAGGAAGTATTGCCGAATTAGTTAATAAGTATAAAAATGATTATGCTTTTAAGGAGCTATATTTGGCAGACAAGTCTGAGCCGGTTAGAGATATTGTTCAAAAAGAAAAGAAAACAACTCTTACAAGCGAAGATACTGACGTTTTCGATTTTCTTAATGATAATATAAAAGATACGCTTCAGGAAATTGAGAACAAACCGCTGCTTCCGAGCAAATTATGGGTTGAAAGATACGATAGCAAGATAAAACAATCAATTGCCGATTACTATAAATCCTTAATTCCCGGTATAAGTGATGAGAACATAGATAACATTTTCAACAATTCGGATGAAATTAAGACGGCGTTTCAAAGGAAAGCTTTTGTGAAAAAGGCTATCGATTATTTGAAAAACGGAGCTGAAAAAGTTGAACTCGTTTCAGATGATGAGGCAACACATAATCTTATTGATAATAAAATTAATCAAAAGGAATATGAAAGCTGGCTTAATGATTTATTTGACGGTGTTGTAGAGAAAAAGGGTATTTGGAAAGGCAATGACCCTTTTGACGAATCAGGTGAACGAAAGAATTGGGAAAATCTGTATTGGGATTATAACCTTGAAAATATCGTTAAGGCAATGAATAATCAAAATGCTCAGGGCGGCAATTTTCTCGTCAGCAATATAATCGGTGGCTCGGCAAAGAAATATAACAATCTTGATGAAGTGAGAAATGATAAATCACGACTTCAAAATGTTAATGATGAAGAATACAATCAAATACGTAATAATCTTTATAAAAGATTTCAAGAAATTGCCCAAAGTATGACAAAAAACGATAACCCATTTGCTGTGGCTGATATTATCGTTGACGGTGTTGCAAAAACAGAAACAAAATCAGGGCTTGCAAATTATTTGAAAACCGAGCTTAAAGGCTGGGCTAATTACAGTGATATGGCGGTTGATGATATTTGGACCCTTGTTAATGATATTCGTGCATTGCCAACGAGTTATTTTGAAGCAAAACCGCAAAGAGCCGTTTATTTTAACGAAGTATATACTGCTGTTATTCCTGACAATGCAAGTCAAAAGTTGAAAAATGCATTAAAAAATGCAGGCGTTTCATATGCAGAATATAAAGCAAATAACGAGCAGAGCCGACTTGATGTTGTTAATTCTTTTGATGATGTTAAATTTTCAAGGGATGTAGATGTTGACGAGTATGATGATACGGATTATAATGAAATCAGACTTGGAAAAAAAGAATATGCTGCTGTATCAAGTGCAATCACAATAAGATATGCTAATAGGTACTCTGATGAGATAAGAAGTATAAATTACGGCGATTATAAATATTATTTTATTTATAACGAAAACGGTATTCGATATTATGATAAATATAATATCGAAAAGTATTTGAAAGGAATGGACGATTATGAAATTCACAGAAAAGCAAAAAACAATAATAGACTATCTGGATTACTTGAAGCTTCCGAAAGATACGATAGCAGCAGCCTTAGCAGCAATGAAAACGGAAGAACAGCAGGAAATATTGATTCACTCGATAGAGAAGCGCTACAAGCAGAAAGGCAAAGTGACAGATACGGATATAGGAAAGATGCTGATAATGATAACACAAGCAAAAAAAGATACTCCCGAGATGTAGACTATGCCGAGTACGCAGAGCTTAAGCGTGAAAACAAGCACCTTAAGGAAATTAATGAGGTTTTAAAGCACCAATTTGAACTCACTAACGGCAGAGAGGTAAGTACAAACTCGTTATTAATTGCGGCAAGAAAAATCATTAAGCTTACGCCTACACGTATGACAGGCGTTGACGTGGCAAAGGAAATGAAAAGCTGGCACACGCTCGACACTTCTCAGCAATTCTTTAACGCTGCATACGACCTTGCAAACAAGCTTGTTGAAAACGAAAAGCAGATTAAGTATCAGCCTACGCAGGAAGAACAGGAAATGCTTGATTATCTGAAAAACACGGAGATTAAGCTTTCCGATAAGCAAAAGGAAGAGGTTTCGTATTATTTCGGCACTTACGGCAAGTATAAGAATGCGGCAAGAGGAAAGATTAACATTACCGAAAATGGTATACCGCTTGACGATTTGGCTAATGAAATGGAAGAATTATTCGGCGGATTAATGCCGAGTGACAATTCGCAGGATATGCCGATTGCACTTCTTGATATGGTTAATACTTATAAGGATAAGGTTATTGAAAACGATTACGGCTACAGCAAGGAAGAATATCTTGAAAGCCTTGCTAATGATATTCTTTCTTATTATTTCAAGACTAATCTTTATGAGACCAAGGCAGATAAAAACGAAAAGCGCTTTCAAAAAGCAAGGTCAAAATATGCTCAACAGATAAGCAACTATCAAAAGCTGCTCGCTGACGAAAAAGCAAAGCATAAAAAGGAATTTTCTGAATTTCGCAAAGAACAAGTTCACAAAAATCAGCAATACAGGTCTGATTTATATAGAGATACTATTCAATATAAAGCAGAATTCAGAAAAAACTTTAAAGAAGAGAAGCTTAAGGCTGAATATAGGAAAAGGATTAAACGCAATTTGTTACGACTTGCTTCGCTTGCTAAGCAAACTAAAACAAAGCATATTCCTAATAATATGGTTGAGAGTGTAAGAGATTTATGCTACACAGTAACCACGGATACAAAATTTGATGATAAAATTCTTGACAAAGTCAAAAATCTTAATGATAGTTTTACTCGACTAAGTGCAGATAAAACCGATACATATCACTATATTACCAATTTGTATAACGAGTGGTTGATGAAAGATTTAGCGGCTTTGGAAAATTCTATTGGAAATAAAACTGTGGCAATGTTAAATTCTACAGAACTTTCAAAGCTTGATGATATTATATCAATGACACTTACTACCATAGGAAAAGCTAACAAGCTTTTTGGCTATGAAAGAAACAAAACAATAGAAAAATCTGTATCTAAGGTCAAGGAAGAAATTGAAAGTATATCTGTAAAGCAAATTAATAACAGATATTTACGCTCGCTTGGATATAATTCAATGAAACCGGAATACTTTTTTGAATATCTTGGCAGTGATGAATTGCTTAAACTTTACCGTGATGTCAGAAAAGGTGAGGACACATGGGCGGTTACTATCAGCGACAGTAAAAATTTTGCTAATGATATTCGAGAAAAGTATAATTGGAAGAGTTGGAATTTTGATAAAATAACAGAGTATAAATCTTTGTTAGGTGAAAAACTAAAATTCGATTTACAAGACTTAATGTCGCTATACGCTTTCAGTCGAAGAGAACAAGCAAAAAATCATATTTTGCACGGCGGCATTAAATTTGCTGACACGAAAAACAAAAAGAAAAGCAATGAATACTCAACGCATAAATTAAGCAAGCAGGATTTGAAATACTTGACCGATTTGCTTACTGAAGAACAAAAAGCATACGTTAGAGATATGGTTAAATATCTTTCGACCGATATGGCAGAAAAGGGTAACGAAGTTACACGGCAGCTTTATGATGTTGAACTGTTTAAAGAGGAAAATTACTTCCCTATGAAAGTTGACGGCGATTCGGTTAAAGAAAAGAGTACAGAGGTTAAAGGCACTAAAAAAATCAAAAATTCAGGAATGACAAACGCAACGGTGGAAGGAGCAAAGCAGGCTCTTATTCTTAATGGTTTTGATAGTGTTTGGGCAGGTCATGTTGATGAAATGGCAAAATACCATGCGTTTACCTTGCCGCTTGAAAATTTTGATAAAGTATATAACTATTCCGACATTGACGATTCAGATAATTTAACTTCAATTAAAGAAAAAATTGAAAATAATTATGGAAATGAAGCAATATCGTATATATCAAAATTGATAGAAAATATAAATGGCGGAGTGGTCCGTGAACCCGGTACAGATATTGCTGATAAGTTTGTGAGCATGTTCAAGAAAAATGCTGTTTTTGCTTCCGCTTCCGTTGCAATTCAGCAGCCGTCGGCAATAGGCAGAGCGTTATCAATCATTGATACCAAATATTTCGCAAAAACTACATTTACGAAGCGCAGTTATGACGAAATAAAGAAATATGCTCCTGTTGCTATTATTAAGGAAATGGGATATTTTGATACCAACATGGCTCAAAGTACGGTTGATTACCTTAATAATATTGATTATAAGGGCAAGGAAAAGATTGCGGCATTTTTTAAGGACGGAGCGTTTCGTGACGAGGTATTTGGATATACGGCTTCAAAGGCTGACGAAATAACTTGGTCTCACATTTGGAATGCCTGCAAGGCAGAGACCAAGGACAAATATCCTAATTTATCAACAGAGGAAAGTTTGCAAAAGGCAGGCGAACGATTTACCGAGGTTATAACAAAAACGCAGGTATATGATTCGGTATTTTCTCGTTCTGCCCTTATGCGTTCAAAAAACGGTACGGTAAAAATGGCAACGGCATTTATGGCAGAGCCTACGACTTCGCTTAATATGCTTTTCAATGCAACCGTTCAGGCAAAGCGTGGAAAGTTTAGCAAGGGAAAAGCTACGAGAATTGTTGCTTCACTTGTTATTGCAAGTGTTATAAACGCTCTTCTTCAATCAATTGTAACCGCCGCACGTAATGATGATGACGATAAAACGTATGCTGAAAAATATATTGCTGAGCTTATTCCTAATTTTATTGACAATGCTAACCCTGTTAATCAAATAGCCTTTCTTAAAGACGCTATATCTGTATTCCAAGGCTATGATGTGACAAGGGCAGATATGTCGGTGTTTAGTGATTTGTATAATTCAATTCACAATCTGAATAGTGACAATCTTACCTATACACAAAAAATCGAAAGTCTTGCCGGCTCGATTGGCGCATTTTTCGGCTTGCCGATAAAAAACGTAATTCGTGATATTAACAGTGTGGAAAATGTTATCAAAGGTGCAAAAAACGGAAACAGTTTCAATCCTTCAATGGCAAAAGAAGCTACACAATCGGAAATTAAAGAGGCTTTACTTACTGATGATGTGCTTGCCGTATTCGGCCTTGACCTATTTCCCGAAAAGGACAAGCAACAAATGATATATGAGGCAATTAAGGACGGCAACAATGACATGTATAAGCGCATTGCCGATAACGTTTCTAATCCCGATAATTATATCAAGAAGGGATTGATAGAAAATGACGAGCGAGTTGCTAAAGCAGGCCTTGCATATCTTGACGGAGATATTGGCACGGCAATTAATACCGCTAAAGAGCTTGAAAGCGACGGCTTTGATTACGAGATTGCCTATAAAGCAATTAAAGCCTATTCTTCCGAAATTCAAAAGGCAGCAGGATATAAGGCGGACAGCGACGACAAAAAATATAAGCAATCGCTTGAAACGCTTATATCAAGCGGAACGGATAAGTCGACGGTTGAAAAAGCAATTGATACGGTCGAGATTGACGAGGAGCAGGACAGTAAAGACAGTAAGCTTTATAACAAAACTGACTTGATAAACGCTTTAAACAGCGGTGATGAATCGATTTTGAAAACTGTCATTGACGGCAATATTGCAACCGATATAAGCAACGGCAAGACAAAGACAGAGGCTGAAAAAAGCATAAAATCATCATTAAAGAGTGCTTTTAAGGAAGAATATTTAGCTGCGGATAATTCAAAACGCAGTCAAATTAAAACTAAACTTGAATCAACAGGCTATTTTGATGATGAGGATTTTACAAATTGGGAAGCGTCGTCTTATAATACCGAGGCAATGGTTGAAGCGTTTAAGTCAAACGATACCAAGAGCATTCGTGATTATGTTGATAACAGAATTAAGGTTAAAGTTGCTAACGGTATGACGCAGGATAATGCCGTTTTTGGTATCAGAACTTCTATTACTAATCAATATAAAGCGAAATTCATTAACGGTAATGCTGATGAAAAAGCTAAGATAATTACTATAATGACGAAAACAGGATTGTATGGTAATAGAACGGATGTTATTAATTATATAAATAAATATTGGCTCAAATAATTAACGGCGAGGGTGTGACAAACACCCTCGTTCTTTTTGTATAATTATTTCAAGAGGTGATTATATGGAAAAACAAGTTTATCGAAAATCTCTTGATTTGCAAAAAAGCGGTGCACAATGGAGCATAGACGTTAAGATAAATGATGTTAATTCAAGAAGGATAGTTATATCCCTTACCGACGGCGGAAAAGCCTTTATACTTGGCGGCGATATGATTGCTACAATTTATGGCAGAAAGACTGACGGTAATGTGATATATAAGAATTGCTCTATTGAAAACGGAATGGCTATTGTTGACGTCGAAAAGCAGCTTATTACGGCAGCAGGTACTGTTGAGTGTGAATTGAGGATATACGATTCAAATGCAGCAGGCGCTCAGCTTTTAACTACACCGAGATTTAATATAGAGGTGTATGACGTGTTAAGCGATGAAAATAGGATAACCTCAACGTCTGATTATTCGGCGCTTACGAGTGAAACGGTTAAATCACAAGAGGCTACTAAGCGAGCTAATGATATATCCGAAATGCTTGAAACAAAGCTTGCGAACGGCGAACTTAAAGGTGAAAAAGGCGACAAGGGTAATGACGGCGCACCGGGTACAAAAGGTGACACAGGTCCGCAGGGTGAACAAGGACCAAAGGGTGACACAGGAATACAAGGGCCGCAAGGCGTTCCCGGTCCGAAAGGAGAAAAGGGAGAACAAGGCTCATCCGAAAAGTGGGAGTTGGCAGTAGATACTACTGTGCAAGAGGAAGTAAATAAAATCGAATATGAAATAAAAAACGCAGTTGAAGTGCATATAGAAATTGCTAACGATAATTTTATACAAATAAACCATTCTACAAGTGGTTCTCTACGCTCAATACTTTGGGGCGCAAATAACATATATGTTGATAAATTGTCATCACACGTTCTTTCTGTTATTCACGCACAGAAAATGAACGAAGATGTAATTGTGAACTACAGTTATGCGGGATCAATGAACAGCCAAAAAGTAATTAGAGCCGGAGCGTTGAAGGCTTTTCAAGCGATTGATGATACAATCGGGATTTATTTTGATGTTGACACTTCGGTATTTAATCCCGGAACGAGAATACGCATATGGGCGAAAAGGAGAGTGGCAGCAAATGAGTAGAGCATTAATTAATGGTGAATATCTTGATGTCGAAGATGAAATCTTTACACCTGACCCACAGGCTGAAATTCAAGCACTAAAGCAGGAGCTTGCAAGCTATGATTACATAGGCGTAAAAATTGCTATGGGAGTTGCAACTGTAGAAGAATATCAAGAACAGATAGCCTACACGGAAAAACTCCGTGCAAAAATCAGAGAATTTGAGGGCACAGAAATTTCTCAAAAATAAGGAAACGTTAGATTATTGTTACGCTAAATATAAAGGCAACAATTATATTAAATTCACTATAAATCCAGAGGTATTAACAATGGAGCCTAAAAATAAAAACAATTTCCTCACCAACGGCGAAACATTTGGTACTGAAATTTCATTAGGACGAAATGATTCTGCCGATAATTGGCGAGAAGTTACGCCTGAAGAAAAGGCAGAAATCGAAAAACAACAGCAAGCCGAGGTGATGATATGACAAATGAAGTATTAGTAGCATTAATCACAGGCGGTTTAGCTTTTCTCGGAGTTATTGTTACAAATATCGGTAACAACCGAAAAATGCAAAAAGAGCTTGAAAAAAATCAAGCAGTTACAGATACCAAAATCGAGGAACTTACAAGAGAGGTTCGACAACATAATAACTTTGCGCAGCGTGTGCCTGTGCTTGAAAATAAAGTCAGCGTTGCCGACCACAGAATTAAGGACCTTGAAGATAGATTAAAATAAAAAGGAGTAAAAAATTATGAGAAATTACACATTAACCAAAGAAGCACTCATCAGAGTTGCAAAAACATTCATTCAGGCACTTATTGCTTTTCTTGTAGTCGCTTTGCCGACGGTTGATTTTACACAGGATAAGTCCGCACTTAAGGCGGCACTTCTCGGTGTTCTTGCCTCGGCGGTAGCAGCAGGCTTGTCCGCTGTTATGAACATTGAGCAGAAAGGCGGCTCAAACGGTATGAAGTTTTCTGCTTGGGTTAAAAAATTCCTCGGCAAAAAAACAAACTATGACGGTGTTTACGGTGTGCAGTGCGTGGATTTAATTGACTGCTATATCCACGAATGCCTTGGACTTGATAAAGGCTTTTGGGGCAATGCAAAATATTGGTGGACTAATCGTAAATCATCTGCGTGGCTCAAAAAGAATTTTGTTTTTATTACACCTACATACAAAAACGGCGAACTCAAAAAGGGTGATATCGGAATCAGAACATCAGGTACATACGGCCATATTTTTGTTATTGCCGAGCCCACTAAGAACGGCAAGGTTAAGTATTACGACCAAAATGCAACCGGGAACGGCGATAAAATGACACTCAGAGAGAAAACTTATAATTCATCAACAGTAAACGGTATTCTCCGACCGAAAAATCAAAAAAATCTTAAAGAAGCTAAGGTTTACAAGACGGTCAAGGCAAACGGCGGCTTGAATGCTTATAAGGCACTCGGCGAAAAAGAAGCTCACACGCTTATTCCTAACAATACAAAGGTTGAACTTGTAAGTGCTTCCGCCGGCACTAAGAAAATTAAAGGCAAGAAATATACAATGTCTAAAGTCAAATACGGCAGCGCTACATATTATGTTGCAAAGGCTTATTTAAAATAAATATTGACAAAGCATAATATAATTGATATTATAACAACACGTAGTCCGATACCAAAAACTACGTATCTCATTAGAAACGCCCTCGGCCGAGTAACCGAGGGCGTTTTTGTTTATATTAATGTATATCTAAAAACCGTATGTTCCACCGTATTGACTTATTATGATGGCGGCGGCTTTTGGGTCAGGGTGCTTTATATTGATAGGGTATTGCAGTTTTTTTATATAACTAAACAAAAAATCAACTCCTTAATTTACTTTTTTATTCTATGAAAAAGTTGAAATTTTGTTAATTTGATTATAAATTATTCTTTGTTTTGAAATTATCGATAACAACATAATAACGCTCATAGGCTTTTTTAACGGCATCGTCCCAGCTGATATAAATATCGCTTTGTGCCTTTTTGCCGACTTTTTTAAGAAGTGCTTTGTTATCCATAATATTATTGAGTGTTGCTTTGATTGAATGGGCGCTTTCCATACATAAAAAGCCTGTTTTGCAGTCCTCAACACCCTCTGCCGCACAGCTGCCACGTACTAAAAGGCTTGGCGTTGCGCACGCTGCTGCTTCTCTTACAACGAGGCCGTTTGTATCAAAGGTTGACGGGAAAAGAAGTAAATCGGAAATGCCGTAATATCCCAAAAGTTCGTTTCTGTCTAATATTTTTCCTGTCCAAATAACATTGTCGGCAATACCGCATTTGCGAATTTTTTTCTTAATTGCGTTTTCGTCTGCACCGAAGCCGAGCATAATGAGCCTGAAGTCCCTGCCTTCGTTTTTTAACATTGCACAGGCATCGAGGATAAGCTCAATGTTTTTGTACCAAATCATTCTGCCGGTATAAATAAAAAGCGGAATATTGTTTGGTATGTTGTGCTTTCTTTTAATAAGCGCAATATCATCGTCACTTACGTTTGTTATAGGCAAATCGCAACCGTTTGGCATAACAATGTATTCGCCCTCATATCCGACCTTGCGAAGCGAGTCAACAGTGCCTTCACTTGTCACCCAAACTTCGTCTGCGGCATTGATGTTATTAAGCAAAAATCGATATGCAAAATCCCTTGCCGCCTTTGTCGGAACACGTCTGTCAAAATCGTATTCATATTTTGTGTGATAAGTAAGCACGGTTGGAATTTTTTTCTTTTCCACAACACGTCTGAAATAATAGCTTGTTGCAAGAGGCGCATGAGAGTGGAGCAGGTCAAAATTCATATTGATTATGTCCTGATGAAGTTCGTCTTTAAAAGGCCAGCCTATGCTGTAGCCCTCTTTTGACGGAAGCCACCAACTTTTATATCTGTAAATTTGATAATCGTATCTGTAGTCAAGCTGATTTGGGTTTTTAGGTGTAATAACAACCGCTTCACCCAAATTTTTATTGATTATTTGCGCATAGCTTTGGGCAACGTTACTTATTCCGTCAGTTGTCGGCGGAAATGCGTCGGTGCCGATTGCTATTTTTAATTTCTTTTTATCGTTCACTTGGTTTAACTCCATATAATTTGATTGAAATTGTATTAAGTTTAGCACAAAAGAAAAGAAAAGTAAACATTTAGCAAATATTTTATATTTATATTATAATTTCTATAATAAAAAATCAAATTCCCCTTGATTAAGTTACCGAAATACTTTATAATAGTTTTTGAATGTAGATTTGGAGGAATGGATTATGTCGCAAACATATTCTGTTTCGCTTGAAAAGATGATTGATTTTCATAAGCTTGAAACGGTTTATATGCCACGCTCGGCTGACGAAATTTTGATTACAACAAGCGAGGTTAATCGTCCCGGTATTGTTTTGACGGGATATACCGATTATTTTGACTCTTTGAGAATCCAGATTCTCGGTTGGACAGAGATAGGCTTTATTCGCAGTATGGAACCTGACGAGAGGGAAGCAGCTCTTGATTGTTGGCTTTCGCTTAAACCTGCCGCTGCGGTAGTTACAAGAGGCCTTGAAATTCCCGATTATCTTTACGACGCTTGCAAAAAGCACGAAATTCCGCTTCTTAAGACGGAGGAGGAAACATCGCCGTTCTTAGCCGCATTGATTGAATTTCTTAACACAGAACTTGCGCCGAGAATTACAAGGCACGGTGTTCTTGTTGAGGTTTACGGCGAAGGTGTTCTTATAACCGGTGAAAGCGGTGCGGGCAAGAGCGAAACTGCCATTGAACTTATCAAGCGTGGTCATCGTCTTATTGCGGATGACGCAGTTGAAATCAGAAAAATTAACGAAAGAACGCTTCGTGGCAATTCGCCGAGCAATATTCGCCATTTTGTTGAGCTTAGAGGTATCGGTATTATTGATGCAAGGCGTATTTTCGGTATGGGTGCCGTTAAACCAAGCGAAAAAATTGATATGGTTATTCAGCTTGAGGCTTGGGATTCAACAAAGGCTTATGACAGACTTGGTCTTGATAATGAGTATGCAAATGTTCTCGGCGTGAAGGTTCCGGCTATTACCGTTCCTATTACTCCCGGCAGAAATCTTGCAGTTATTGTTGAAACTGCCGCAATGAATAACCGTCAAAAGAAAATGGGTTACAATGCGGCAAAGGATTTAATGATAAGCCTTGGTATGGACGATGTTCAGCCGGAGGATAAGGAAATTGAAATTTGGCAAAGCTAAGTCAAATTTTGTTTATATAAATTAAAAAAGAGGTAAAGCACAATGTATACAATTGGTATTGATTTAGGCGGAACAAATATTGTTGCGTCGGTTGTAGATGATGATTACAATATTATCGGCACTTCAAAGACTCCTACGAACTCTCCGAGGAGTGCAGATGAAATTTTTGACGATATTGCAGATGTTTGCGAGGAAGCGGTCAAAACGGCAGGCCTTACTATGGAGGATATCGACAGCGTAGGTATGGGTACTCCGGGTACGGTTAATCAGGACGGTGTTATTGAATTTGCAAACAATCTTGCGTTTAATAATGTTCCTGCAAGAACCATGCTTGCAAAAAGAATTAATAAGCCTGAGGAAAAGGTATTTATTGAAAATGACGCTAACTGCGCAGCATTAGGTGAGGCTTATGCGGGCTGCGGAAACGGCGCTAAGGACTTCGTTGCCGTAACTCTCGGTACGGGTGTAGGTTCGGGTGTAATTATCGGCGGCAAAATCGTAAACGGTGTAAACTATGCCGGCGGCGAGTGCGGTCATATGGTAATCGTTGTTGACGGCGAGCAGTGTTCGTGCGGTCGTAAGGGCTGCTGGGAGGCTTATGCTTCTGCTACCGCTCTTATCAGGCAGACTAAAAAAGCTATGGAAGAATATCCTGATTCTCTTATGCACAAGCTTGCTAAGGAGGAGGGCAAGGTATCGGGAAGGACTGCTTTTGACGCTATGCGTTTAGGCGATATAGCAGGCATTAAGGTTGTTGATGATTATATCAAGTATGTTGCTTGCGGTCTTATCAATATTGTTAATGCTCTCCAGCCTGAAATTATTTGTATCGGCGGCGGAATTTGCAATGAGGGCGAAACTCTTATGAAACCGCTTCGTCGTTTTGTTCAGTCTGAAAGATATTCAATTCACAGTAAAATTCAAACTAAAATTGTTAAGGCAGAGCTTGGTAATGATGCCGGTGTTATCGGTGCGGCTCTTCTTGGTAAAGTAAAATAATAATTTGGTGATAGCTTGGAGCAGTTAATTAAACTTTGTGAAAAATTTAATTGCAAGTATCTTCAAAACGAAAAAATGAGCCTTCATACCACCTTTAAAATAGGCGGCAATGCAAGGCTCGTTGTCTATCCGCAAAACGAGGAGCAAATAAGCGAACTTGTTAAGTGTGCAAAAGCCGAAAATGTAAGGCTTATTGCAATTGGCAACGGTTCCAATCTTCTTGTGGATGATGACGGAATAGATGCTTGTGTTTTAATACTCGGTGAGCCTTTTTCGCAAATAAAGCTTATTGATGATGAAACTATATATGCAAAAGCGGGGGCTAAGCTTATTGCACTTTGCCGCTTTGCTTATGAGCATTCTCTTTCAGGGCTTGAATTTGCTTACGGCATTCCCGGCTCGGCAGGCGGTGCGGCATTTATGAATGCCGGTGCTTACGGCGGAGAAATGAAAGATGTGCTTTATAAGTGTGAGCATATTGATAAAAACGGCGATATAGGCTTTCTCGAAAATGACAATTTGAAACTTTCTTACCGCCACAGCGCTTATTATGATAACGGCGCCGTTATAACAGGGCTTTACCTTAAGTTAAAAAAAGGCGAAAAATCGGAAATTAAAGAAAAAATGGACGACCTTATCGGCAGGAGAAGGGCAAAACAGCCGCTTGAATATCCGTCGGCAGGCTCGACGTTTAAACGTCCTGAGGGATATTTTGCAGGCGCTTTGATTGAGCAGTGCAATCTTAAAGGCAAGAGCGTGGGCGGTGCGCAGGTCAGCGAAAAGCACGCAGGATTTGTGATAAACAAGGGCGGCGCAACTTGTAAGGACGTGCTTGATTTGTGCAAATATTGCAGTGATAAGGTAATGGAAGAAACAGGCGTAAAGCTTGAAATGGAAATCAGGGTTACAAAATAAAAGGGGAAAACGGATATGGATAACAGTAAGGAACTTGTAATTATAACAGGTGTCAGCGGCGCCGGCAAATCGTCCGCTATGGCTTTTATGGAGGATGCAGGTTATTATTGCATTGATAATATGCCGCCTGAGCTTATGTCTACTTTTGTAGGACTTCTCGCAAATAACAGCGAATATTATCCTAAGGTTGCAATGGTTGTTGACGTAAGAAGCGGCCATGTTTTTGAAAAAATTATTTCAAGTATTGATAATGTGGAGCAATATGGATATACAGCTAAGATTGTTTATCTTGATATTAACGATACAGAGGCGCTCAAGCGTTATAAGCTTACTCGCAGAAAACACCCCTTTGCAGATAAATTCAACGGCAATATTCAAAATGCACTTGATTATGAGAGGGAAATTCTTGCACCGTTAAGATTAAAGGCAAACCATATTATTGACACTTCTTCAATTGATACGCACCAACTTCGTGCAAGGCTTACCGAACTTCTTTTGGGCGATGCAAAGGAATATATGAATATCCACTGCATGTCATTCGGATTTAAGTACGGCGTGCCTAATTCCGCAGACTTTGTTATTGATGTAAGATGCCTTCCTAATCCTTACTGGAATGAAAGCTTGCGAAATAAAACAGGTCTTGATAAGGAAGTTCAGGATTTTGTGTTCTCGTTTGACGAGTCAAAAGAGCTTTTAAAGAAGCTTATTGATTTTCTTGATTTTCTTAATCCTCTTTATATCAGAGAGGGCAAGAGCCAGATCGTTTTTGCAATCGGTTGTACGGGCGGCAATCACAGAAGTGTTGCTTTTGCCGAAGCTCTTAAGGATTATTTTTCAAAAAAATGGGATAATGTAACTGTAAGTCACAGGGATATAGATAGAAAATAATGTCGTTTTCACAACAGGTTAAAAATGAACTTTTAAAAATTGAATATGACAGCACGTGCTGCGAAAAGGCATTTCTTTACGGAATGTGTATTTTCGGCAAAAGCTTTTCGAGCTACGGCGTCGGTGTTCAAACCGAAAATAAGGATATCGCAATTAGATATGCTTTTCTTATAAAAAAATATTGCAACATTAAATGCGATGTTAAGACTTCGCCGGGCGGTAAAAGCCACACAGTTATGATTAATGATAAGGCACAGTGCGAAAAGGTACTTGCTTTTTTCGGCCACGAGAGTAAGGGCAGTTTAAAAATCAATCATTCTAATTTTGATTGTGAAAACTGTCAAAAATCGTTTTTGGCAGGTGCTTTCCTTTCGTGCGGCACGGCGTCTGACCCAAATAAGGATTATCATTTGGAGTTTACTGTTGCGTTTTTGAATCTTTCAAAAAGTCTTGTTACTCTTTTGGAGGAAATTGACCTTGCGCCTAAAACCGCTAACAGAAAGGGATATAATATAGTATATTTTAAAGACAGTGAGGCTATTGAAGATTGTCTTTATATTATGGGAGCAAGCACTTCAATGTTTGATATGATGAACGTTGAAATAGTTAAGGATTTCAGGAATAAGGCTAACAGAGCGGCAAATTGCGAAACCGCAAATATTGAGAGAACGGTTAAAGCAAGTTGGGAGCAAAGCGCCGCTATCGAGAAAATTGAGGAGAAAAAAGGACTTGATTTTCTTAAACCCGACCTTAAGGAAATGGCTGTTTTGAGGCAAGATAATCCTGAAGCTTCCCTTGCAGAACTTTCAAAACTCAGCGGCCTTTCACGTTCGGGAGTCAACCACAGATTAAAGAAAATAGTTGAAATAGCTAAGGAATTATAATGGTATATCAGTTAATTAATATATAATAAAAGGAACGATAATATGTTTACTCATTTGCACACTCATACCGAGTTTTCTTTGCTTGACGGCGCTTGCCGTATCGAGCAGCTTGTTTCACGTGCAAAGAGTCTTGGAATGCAGTCTCTTGCTATTACCGACCACGGTAATATGTACGGGGCTGTTGATTTTTATAAGGCTTGCAAAAAAGAAGGCATCAAGCCTATTATAGGCTGCGAGGTTTATGTTGCGCCGAGAATGAGGTTTGATAAGGACAAGGTACTTGACAAGGAATATAATCATCTTGTTTTGCTTTGCAAAAATGAAAAGGGATATAAAAATCTTATAAAAATGGTGTCGAAATCGTATACCGAAGGATTTTATTTCAAACCGAGAATTGACCATGATTTGCTTGAAAAATACAGTGAAGGTTTAGTTTGCCTTTCGGCTTGCCTTGCAGGTGAAATTCCGCAGGCGTTGCTTCAAAAGGATTATGATAAAGCTAAGCGTGTCGCTTTGTGGTATGATGAACTTTTCGGCAGAGGAAACTATTACTTGGAACTTCAAAATCACGGGATTAACGAGCAGGCAATAGTCAACGAGGGGCTAAAGCGCCTTTCGAGAGAAACGGGTATTCCTCTTGTTGCTACAAATGATGTTCATTATATTGAAAAGCAAGATGCTAAAATTCAGCAGGTACTTATATGTATTGCGACAAATAAAACTATCGGCGATGATACGGGACTCGAATTTCATGCAGATGAGTTTTATTTAAAGAGCGAGCAGCAGATGAGGGAAATTTTTGCCGATACTGCGCAGGCAATTGATAATACGCAGATTATTGCCGATATGTGCAATTTTGATTTTGAATTCGGCCACACTAAACTCCCTTATTATGAAACACCGAATAATATGGACCATTTTGAATATTTCAAAATGCTTTGTATGAACGGTATGAAAAAAAGATACGGCGAAAATCCGCCTCAAAAATATTATGACCGCCTTGAATATGAACTTGAAACAGTAGAAAAAATGGGCTATACGGATTATTACCTCATAGTTGCCGACTTTGTGTCGTTTGCAAAAAGCAGAAAAATTCCCGTAGGCCCCGGCAGAGGTTCGGGCGCAGGCTCAATTGCGGCGTATTGCATGGAAATAACCGACCTCGACCCCATGAAATATAATCTTCTTTTTGAAAGATTTTTAAATCCGGAGCGTGTTTCTATGCCCGATTTTGATATAGATTTTTGCTATGTCAGACGTGGCGAGGTTATTGATTATGTAACTAATAAATACGGCGCCGACCACGTGGCTCAGATTGTTACGTTTGGAACTCTTGCAACAAAGGCAGCTATCCGTGATGTAGGCAGGGCTATGGGTATGCCTTATGCCGCTGTTGATGCTGTTGCAAAGCTTGTACCTAACGATTTTCATATTACGATTGACGAGGCTGTTAAAAAGTCTAAAGAACTTTCAAACCTTATGCAGGAAAATGAGCAGATAAACGAACTTATCAAAACTGCAAAAAAGGTTGAGGGTATGCCGAGAAATACGTCTACCCATGCGGCAGGCGTTGTTATTACTCACGACCCTGTAAGTTCTTATGTTCCGCTTGCAACTAATGACGGAGTGCCGGTTACTCAATACATTATGACTTCTCTTGAGGAACTTGGGCTTCTTAAAATGGATTTTCTTGGGCTTCGCACATTGACTGTTATTAATGATGCAAGCAAGGCAGCGGGAATTGATATTAATGAAATACCTATTGATGATAAAAAGGTATACAGTCTTTTCGCAAGAGGCCAGACAGAGGGCGTATTTCAGTTTGAGTCAAGCGGAATGAAGCGTATGCTTATGAATTTGAAGCCGACAAGGCTTGAGGATTTAATCGCTGCTACATCGCTTTACCGTCCCGGTCCGGCTAATCAAATCGACACCTTTGTAGAAAATTCACATAATCCCCAAAAAGTGAGATATATAACCGATAAGCTTAAACCAATACTTGAAAATACGTATGGCTGTATGGTTTATCAGGAACAGGTTATGCAAATATTCCGTGAGCTTGCGGGATATTCCTATGGCAGGGCAGATATTGTTCGCCGTGCCATGAGCAAGAAAAAAATTGATGTTATGGAAAAAGAACGTACCGCTTTTGTTTCGGGTTGTGAAAAAAACGGTATTTCAAGTTCTGTAGCTAATACTATTTTTGACCAAATGTCGGAATTTGCAAAATATGCTTTTAATAAGTCGCACGCTGCCTGCTATGCGCTTGTGGCGTATAGAACTGCGTATTTGAAATGCTATTATCCGGCAGAATTTATGGCGGCTTTAATGACGTCTGTTCTTGACCAGTCAAACAAAATTGCACGATACACGGCAGAGTGCAAAAGGCTCGGTATTCGTCTTGCCAGCGCAAACATCAATACTTCTATGCAAGGCTTCACACCGAATGGCAGGGTGATTAACTATGGGCTTTTGGGTATTAAAAATGTCGGACGGGAATTTGTTGACGATATAGTTAAAGAAAGAGAAAACGGCGATTTTAAGGATTTGCCTGACTTTTGCCTTCGTATGCAGGATAGGCATTTTAATCGTCGTGCAGTTGAAAGCCTTATTAAATGCGGTGCGATGGATTGTTTTGAATTAAATCGTCGCCAAATGCTTCAGGCTTTGCCGTCAATTGCCACCAATATTGAAAATTACAGGCAGAGCACACGCTACGGTCAGGTTGGCTTTTTTGAACTCGGCGGTAATGATTCTCCGCTTGAATTTGATGTTCCGAATGTTGATGAATTTCCTAAGGCTGAGCTTTTGAAAATGGAAAAGGAAATGACGGGACTTTACCTTTCAGGTCACCCTATGGATAAATATTCTGATTTGTGCGAAAAACTCGGATTTGCTAATATAGGCGAGCTTTTGGAAAGTGCAAATGACGATATGAGTATTTACAAGGATAAAACCTTTGTGCGTACCTGTGGCATTGTTACTCGTGTAATTCTTAAGCAAACGAGAAGCGGTGCTTCAATGGCTTTTGTAACCGTAGAGGACTTGTACGGCTCAATTGAGGTTATCGTTTTTGCAAAAGCGCTTGAAAAGTACGCACAATTTCTTTATGATGGCAGTATAATAACTATTGCAGGAAACCTCTCACTTGAGGAGGAAAAGGACGCTAAAATACTTGCTTATTCAATAGACAGCGCACCTACTCAAGCTGATTTTGAAAGCGGAAAATATAAAAATAAACCTATTCAAAACAGCAAACAAGCTGAAAACAAAAATCACAAAAGAAAAAAAGTGGCTCTTTATCTGCGCTTTAAGAATGAAAATGATGAAAATATAGCACTTGCAAAACGAGTGACTGATATTTTTGACGGAAATATTCCTCTTTATTTTTATTATACCGATGATAAAAGGTATGCCTTGCAGCCGAGGGAGTGTTTTGTTGAGGTGAATAATACCGAAATTAAGGAATTAAAAAGGATACTTGGCGATGAGAATGTAGTTTTTGTTCATTAATTTTACGACAATACTTGACTTTTTTCTTGAAAAAATATAAAATAAACAAGATATATAAGTTAAATAAAGATTATTTTGTTTTAGTCTATATTATTATATAGGAGGACATAATTATGAAAACAATTGCGGTATTAACAAGCGGCGGCGACGCACCGGGTATGAATGCAGCTATTCGTGCGGTAGTACGTACAGCATGCGAAAACGGAATTAAGGTTTACGGTGTAGTTCGTGGCTACAACGGTCTTATCAACGGCGATTTCATTGAAATGGACCTTAGAAGCGTATCAGACATTATCAATCGTGGCGGTACTATCCTTTACTCTGCTCGTTCGGTTGAGTTTGCTACGGAAGAAGGTCTTAGAAAAGCAGTTCGTACCTGCCAGGAGCACGGCATTGAGGGCGTTGTTGTTATAGGCGGCGACGGTTCGTTCCGTGGTGCAAGAGACCTTAGCGAAAGAGGTATTCCTTGCGTAGGACTTCCGGGCACTATTGATAACGATATTGCTTGCTGTGATAACACTATCGGTTATGACACCTGCCTTAATACTATTATGGAAATGGTTGACCGTGTTCGTGATACAACAGAGTCGCACGACAGATGTACAGTTGTTGAAGTTATGGGCAGAAAGGCAGGCTATCTTGCACTTAATGCAGGTATTGCTTGCGGTGCTACTTCTATTCTTATTCCTGAAGTTGAATACGATGTCCAAGAGCATATTATTGAACGTATGGAAAAAACTCAGAGAACAGGCAAAAAACACTTTATCATTATTGTTGCCGAGGGTGTCGACGTTGATGTTCATGACCTTGCTAAGGAAATAGAGGCTAAGACCGGCGTTGAGTCACGTGCCTGCGTTCTCGGTCATATTCAGCGTGGCGGCTCTCCTACTGCTAAGGACAGAGTTCTTGCTACACGTATGGGTAACTATGCCGTTAAGCTTCTTATGAATAATATCGGCAACCGTGTTGTTGCCGCTCAAAAGGAAGACGTTGTTGATTACGATATCTTTGAGGCTCTTAATATGAAGAAGTCTATTGATATGAATCTTTATAACGTTGCTCACGAGGTTTCAATTTAACCGAGTGATAAAACGAAATTCCATTCGGGGTTCCCGACAAATTGAAAATTTGACTCATCATAGGGCAGGGGCTTGCTCCTGCCGAGCATAAATATATTAATCATTAAAAGCCTTTGGTTTATACGAATATTGTATAAGCTAAAGGCTTTTTGTCATTTTAATACTATTCACTTTGTTTGACATTTGATTATTTGAATAGTATAATTATTTTAGGAAATTTATGCTTAAAAAGGGGATTTTTATATGAAAAGGGCTATCAGTATAATTTTGTCAATAGTTATATTGCTTTCTTGTAATATAGGAATTGAATTAAATGCGTATGCAGGCGATTTCGATACAGCGGCAAAGGCAAAAAGCTATACTCTCGGTAGCACAGCGGTAGGCTGTTTTTCTTCAGATAACGAAATTGAATTTTTAAAAGTTAATGTGCCACAGTCGGGCAGAATTGAATTTATTTCCGAAGGAAGTCATTCTTATCATATTTATTTGTATTCGGTAAATAATTCGGATAATTATATTGCCGATATTTTTGTTCCTTATAACAGCAGCTTAGGCAAAGCTTATGATAAAGAGTATGATTATTTAGTGGCAGGAACATATTATTTTAAGATAGATGGCTATGCAAATGAAAATTATACTGTAAGAACATTTTTTACTTCTGCAAATGAGAGCTTTTCCGAAAGCTTAGATGTGAACAATAATGCCGTTGGAAACGCTAATCCCGTTTCACTTGATACAACGTATAACGGTATGTTAGGCGAAAATGATGAAATCGACTTTTATTCTTTCACAGTATTAAGCGGAACGCAAACTATAAATGTAAGCGCAAATGAATCTGTTAATTTTTCTGTTTATTCCACAACGGGTGAGAAAATTGCAGGTACATTTGCTGCATATAGGAAAGCATCAACAGGTACGGCAAATTGGTCGGAATCTGTATCCCTTAATGCAGGCACCTATTGCCTAAAAATATCAAAATATTCGTATTCTTGCTTCTACTCATTCTCAATCAACTCAATTCATCGGCACAGCTATAATTACTCATATACAGTAAAGCCGACAACCTCATCTAACGGCTATGATGTCTATTCATGCTCTTGCGGAGCAAAATATACAACGAATGTCAAATCGCCTAAGCCGCTTGGTGCAGTTAAAATTAAAAGTGTGAAATCACAAAGCAAAAAGCACCAAATCAAGGTGATTTGGAATACAAAATCAGGTGCGAGCGGATATCAAATTTATTATTCAAGAAACAAAAATTTCAAAAAACTTGCGGCAAAAAAGACCGTAAAAGGCGGCAAAACAAAATCCTATGTCGGCAAGAATTTTACCAAGGGCAAGAAATATTATGTTAAGGTAAGAGCATACAAAAATGTAAACGGCAAAAAGGTTTACGGCAAATGGTCAAATGTAAAAAGCGTAAAATGCAAATAAATTAAAAATACTTATTAAAATTCTGTCAATAATAGTATAGGTGGTATTATGAAAAAAGCTATACGAATTATTGACGGAATTTTTGCGTTATGCCTTGTTATAATTTATTCTCTTGTTGCGTTCGGCAACTTTGTTTTGCCTGATAAAATAACTGCTTATTCAAACAAAAGGGTTGAATACAAAAGCATTTATTGGCTTGGTGACAGTTCGCTTTATCAGGTCGACTTTCAGAATAATTCCAAGGTATCGCCGAGTGAAAACGACATTAAGCTTTTGGGAATAATTCCCGTTAAAAAGGCAAGTGTTACCCAAAAAAAAGCTAAAAAAGTGAACGTTAGTGGCGAAAGTTTCGGAATTAAGCTTTATACCGACGGAGTAATTATCGTCGGTATTCGTGACGTTGAAACCGACAGCGGCAAGTGCAATCCTGCTAAAGATGCGGGGCTTGAAAAGGGCGATATAATCGTTGAAATAAACGGTAAAAAAATGTATTCTGCCACGAGCGTGACCGATATACTTAATGATAATAACGGCAAGGAATACAATATCAAGGTCAAGCGAAACGGAAATTATAAAGAGTTTTCTTTAAAGCCTGCGTATTCCTCGGCGCAGGGGTGCTATAAGGTCGGCTTATGGGTTAGGGACTCAACGGCAGGAGTGGGAACCGTTACCTTTTATGATAAATCAACTAATTGTGTTGCGGCGCTCGGTCACCCGATAACCGATGTCGATACAAATGAAATTATGCCGATTTTGGACGGTGAAGCAGTAAAGGCAAATGTAACAAAAATTTATAAAAGCCGTGCCGGAGAGGCAGGCTCGCTTGCGTGCGAATTTACAAATGATACAATCGGTACTCTTAAAAAGAATTGCCAAAGCGGAATTTTTGGCAAATACACCTGCGATTTAAACGGCACTTATGAATATGAGGTCGCCTCAAATGATGAAATTGTCAAAGGCCCAGTTCAAATTCTTTGCACAACCGATTTGGGCAAGCCACAGTTTTACAATGCGCAAATAACACGTATTTCTTATCGTGAAAATAAAAAAGGCAAAAATATGGTTGTAAAGATTACGGATAAGCGCCTGCTTGATAAAACGGGCGGAATAGTGCAGGGTATGAGCGGCTCGCCGATTATTCAAAACGGCAAGCTAGTTGGTGCACTTACTCACGTAATTGTTGATTCACCCGAAAAGGGCTATGCAATCTTCGCCGAGGATATGCTCGAGGAATTGTAAAATTAAACACATAATAATTAAATAAGCAAACAAACAATCAATATATTGTGGTGCAAGCAGATATTCACTTATCGCTTGCACCATATTTTTTATTGTGCAGTTTTGACAAAATTTAAGCGTGAATTTTGGTAAAAATTACAAATTTTTAAAAACGCAAAAATTCTAAAAAAATTATTAAAAAAGTGTTGACAACAGGGGCTTTATAATATATAATAGACGAGCGTGTGAACGAGGTATAGTATATAAATATATATATTATATTTATGCTTCACCATAGATATGCGATGATGTATGAGGTTGCGCCATAACCCACGGCGGTAATTCATACGGAGTATGTCCGATTTTAAACCGGGCGAAACGAAGATGATTTGTAATCATCTGAACCGATAGGAAACTACAAGCTGTGACTTGCGAACGCAGATTTTCTGTGTATTCGTTCCTTATGCCCGAATGATGTCTTTTCATTCGGTTTTATTTAAAGAGAGGTTTGAAACACACGGGAGCGTGGTTGAAATATCGGTACTCGCACCATAATTTTTCAGGGAGGAAATAAAATGGCAGCAAGTAAAGTGAAGATTCGAATCAGACTTAAGGGCTATGATCACAGCTTAGTTGATCAGGCTGCTGAGAAGATTGTTGACACTGCAAAGAGAACAGGCGCTCAGGTTAGCGGTCCTATCCCTCTTCCGACAGAGATTGAAAAGGTAACAATCCTCAGAGCTGTTCATAAGTACAAGGACAGCCGTGAGCAATTCGAACAAAGAACACACAAAAGACTCATCGACATTCTCAGACCTTCAAACAAAACTGTTGAAGCTTTGACAAGTCTTGAGCTCCCAGCAGGCGTTGAGATTGAAATCAAGCTCTAATCGCAGCTGAGGTCATGTTGGGGAAACCCAACCAATAACCAAAAGGAGGAAATAAAACATGAAAAAAGGTCTTATCGGCAAGAAAATCGGCATGACTCAGATCTTTGACGAAGCAGGCAATGTAATTCCTGTAACAGTAGTTGAAGCCGGTCCTTGCACAGTAACACAGATTAAGACAGTGGAGAACGACGGTTATCAGGCTGTTCAGGTTGGTTTCGGTGATGTTAAGGTATCACGTGTAAACAAGCCAATGAAGGGTCACTTTGATAAAGCTGATGTAGCTCCAAAGAAAACACTTAAGGAATTCCGTCTCGACAGCATCGACGGTATTGAGGTTGGTAACATTCTCAAGGCTGACACATTTGAGGTTGGCGAAATCGTTGATGTAAAGGGAACAAGCAAGGGTCACGGAACAGCAGGCGCAATCAAGCGTTGGAACTTCTCAAGACTCAGAATGACACACGGTACAGGTCCTAACCACCGTCACGCAGGTTCACTCGGTGCTTGTTCAAGCCCTTCAAGAGTATTCAAGGGTAAGAAGATGGCAGGTCACTACGGTCACGAAACAGTAACAGTTCAGAACCTCAAGATTGCTAAGGTTGATGCAGAAAACAATCTTATCGCAATCAAGGGTGCAATCCCGGGTCCTAAGGGCGGAATTGTTGTAATCGCAGACGCAGTTAAAGCTTAACGAAAGGAGAGATAAGTAATGGCACAGGTTCAGGTTTATAACCAGGAAGGTAAGAAAACCTCAAAATTAGAACTTGCAGATTCAGTATTCGGCATTGAGCCAAACGAATATGCAATGCATCTTGCAGTTGTTAGCTATCTTGCTAATCAGCGTCAGGGCACACAGTCAACTCTCACTCGTTCAGAAGTAAGCGGTGGCGGTGCAAAGCCTTGGAGACAGAAGGGTACCGGCAGAGCTCGTCAGGGTTCAACAAGAAGTCCACAGTGGACACACGGCGGTATCGCTCTTGGTCCTAAGCCAAGAAAATATACAGTAAATCTTAACAAGAAGGTTAAGAGACTCGCTATGAAGTCTGCACTTTCATCAAAGGTTGCAGCAGGCGAGATGATGGTTGTTAATAAGGTTGAGTTCGACGGCATTAAGACAAAGAATGTTGTTGCAATGCTCAAGGGCCTTAAGGCAGCTAAGAAAACTCTCATCATTACAGCTGAGAGCAATGAACAAATTTACAAGAGCGCTCGTAACATCGAAGGTGTTAAGGTTGCTACAGTAAACACACTTTGCGTTTATGATATCCTTAACTGCGATTCATTCGTTGTTCTTAAGGACGCAGCAAAGAAGATTGAGGAGGTATATGCATAATGAGAACTGCTCAGGATATTATTCTTAAGCCAATCATCACTGAGGAATCAATGATGGGTATTATGACAAAGAAGTATACCTTCAAGGTTGCAAAGGATGCAAACAAAATCGAAATCGCTAAGGCTGTTGAGGCTGTTTTCCCTGGCACAAAGGTTGCTAAGGTAAACACAATGAACGTTAGAGGCCAGAAGCGTCGTCAGGGTATGCACGAGGGCTACACTCCATCTTGGAAGAAGGCAATCGTTACTCTTACAGAAGATTCAAAGGAAATTGAATTCTTCAACGATATGATGTAATCACAACCTATATATAATTAGTATATAACATAAAGTATTTCGGATGATGAGGTATGAAAGGTGCCATCCTTTCGCAAAGTTATCCGGAAAGGAGAAAAATAATGGCAATTAAGAATTATAAGCCGACCACTCCTTCACGCAGAAATATGTCAGTAACTGATTATTCTTCACTCTCAAAGGTTGCTCCTGAAAAATCTCTTCTTGAGCCTCTCAATAAGAAGTCAGGCCGTAACTCTTACGGAAGAATCACAGTTCGTCATCGTGGCGGCGGAAACAGAAAAAAATATCGTGTAATCGATTTCAAGAGAAACAAGCTTGATATGCCTGCAACTGTTAAGACCATCGAATATGATCCAAACAGAAGCGCACATATCGCTCTTATTCAGTATGAAGACGGTGTAAAGAGCTATATCACAGCTCCTGAAGGTCTTAAGGTTGGCGACACTGTTATGGCAGGTCCTAACGCAGACATCGTAGCAGGTAACGCTCTTGCACTTAAAGATATGCCTGTAGGTACAATCGTTCATAACGTAGAGCTTTATCCTGGCAACGGTGCTCAGCTTGCTCGTTCAGCAGGTAACAGCGCTCAGCTTATGGCTCTCGAAGGTGCTTATGCACTTCTCAGACTTCCTTCAGGCGAGCTTCGTAACGTACCGAGAGATTGTATGGCAACAGTTGGTGTTGTTGGTAACACTGACCACGCTAATGTTAAAATCGGTAAAGCAGGTCGTAAGCGCAACATGGGTTGGAGACCTACCGTTCGTGGTTCTGTAATGAACCCTAACGATCACCCTCACGGTGGTGGTGAAGGTAAGTCACCTGTCGGCCGTCCTGGTCCTTGCACTCCTTGGGGCAAGCCTGCTCTCGGCTATAAGACACGTAATAAGAAGAAGGCATCTAACAAGATGATCGTTCGCCGTCGTAACGGTAAATAAGAAGAAAGGAGAAGATTAACTAATGAGTAGAAGTACAAAAAAGGGTGCTTATGTAGAAGACAGCCTTTATAAGAAAGTAGAAGCTCTTAATGCTTCAGGCGACAAGCAGATTATCAAAACTTGGTCAAGAAGTTCAACAATCTTCCCTGAATTCGTAGGACACACATTTGCTGTTCATGACGGAAGAAAGCATGTTCCTGTATATGTTACAGAGGATATGGTTGGACACAAGCTCGGTGAATTTGCACCGACAAGAACATTCAGAGGCCACGCAGGCTCAAAGACATCTAAGTAATCGAAAGGAGAATTATTATGGAAGCAACAGCAAAAGCAACTTATGTCCGTATCTCCCCTCGAAAGGTGCAGATTGTTCTTGATCTTATCAGAAATCAGCCTGCTGACAAGGCAATGGCTATTCTTCAGTACACACCGAAAGCTGCTTGCGAGCCTGTTATGAAGGTTCTTAAGTCAGCAATCGCAAATGCTGAGAACAATAACAATATGGACACATCAAGATTAGTAGTAAGCTACTGCAACGCAACTGCAGGTCCTACTCTTAAGAGAATTCAGGCAAGAGCACAGGGCAGAGCTTACAGAATCAATAAGAGAACATCACACATCACAATTACCGTTAAGGAATTGGAAGACTAAGCGAGGAGGAAAGTTAAATGGGACAGAAATGTAATCCAACCGGTTTAAGAATCGGCGTTATCAAAAACTGGGACTCTCGCTGGTATGCAAAGAAGGGCGAGTTCGGTGATACACTTGTAGAGGACTACAAGCTTCGTAATTACCTTCTTGATTCTCTTCACGGCGCAGGTGTTCCAAAGGTTGAAATTGAAAGAGATGCTAAGAGAGTAAGAATCAACATCCATTGTGCAAAGCCGGGTATGGTTATCGGTAAGCAGGGTGCTGAAATCGAAAAGCTCAAGGCAGTATGTGCAAAGAAGCTCGGCAAAGATGCTAACGAAGTTTTCATCAACATCGTTGAAATCAAGCAGCCGGACCTCAACGCAACACTTGTAGCACAGTCAGTTGCTCAGCAGCTTGAAAGACGTGTATCTTTCAGAAGAGCAGTTAAGGGTGCTATCAGAAATACAATGAGACTTGGTGCTCGTGGTATTAAGATTATGGTTTCAGGTAGAATCGGCGGTGCAGAAATCGCTCGTTCAGAAACTTATAAAGAGGGTACAATTCCACTTCAGACAATTCGTGCTGACATTGATTATGGTTTTGCAGAAGCAAACACAACCTATGGTAAGATTGGTGTTAAGACATGGATTTATCAAGGCGAGGTACTCCGTGAATCTCGTAATAAGAGAAGAACAAATCGTAGAGAAGGGGGAAGAAAGTAATGCTTTTACCTAAGCGTGTAAAACACAGAAAGCAGCACAGAGGTCGTATGACCGGTGTAGCTACTCGAGGCAATAAGGTAACTTACGGTGAATATGGTTTGCAGACAACTGAGCCTGCATGGATTACCGCAGCACAGATTGAAGCTGCCCGTATCGCAATGACACGTTACACAAAGCGTGGCGGTAAAGTATGGATCAAAATATTCCCTGATAAGCCGATTACAGCAAGACCTGCCGATACTCGTATGGGTAAAGGTAAAGGTAATGTTGACTACTGGGTAGCAGTAGTAAAGCCGGGCAGAGTAATGTTCGAGCTTGGCGGTGTTGACGAAGCAATAGCTCGTGAGGCTTTGCGTCTTGCCGCAAACAAACTTCCTGTTAAATGTAAGTTTGTAAAGAAAGAAGAAGAGGGAGGCGAGCAATAATGAAAGCATCAGAAATCAAGGCTCTTTCAGCAGAACAGAGAACAAAGAAGCTTGCAGAATTAAAAGAAGAGCTCTTCAACCTTCATTTCCAGCAGGCAATCAATCAGCTCGACAACCCTATGAGAATTAAAGCTGTCAAGAAAGATATCGCTCGCATCAAGACTGTTGAGCGTCAAATCGAACTTGAGAGCGCTAATTCTTAATAAAGGAGGTAACTGTTAAATGGAAAGAAACCTCAGAAAGACAAGAGTAGGTATCGTAACAAGCGACAAGATGGATAAGACAGTTGTTGTAACAATCAAGAACAGAGTTCGTCATCCACTTTACAACAAGATTGTAAACGATACAGTTAAGTACAAGGCACACGACGAAAACAACGAATGCGGTGTTGGCGATAAGGTTCTTATTATGGAATGTCGTCCATACAGCAAGGATAAGAGATGGCGTGTGGTTGAAATCATTGAGAAGGCTAAATAATCGTTACGATTTACAGCTTTTTTAAATAATTTAGTCAATAAAATAATAACTGCAACATAGCAAAGTGTTATTTTGCAGTACGAAGGAGGAAAATGCTGTGATACAACAGGAAAGTCGTCTTAAAGTAGCAGACAACACAGGCGCTAAAGAGCTTCTTTGCATCAGAGTATTAGGCGGTTCAGGCAGAAGATATGCAAATATCGGCGATGTAATCGTTGCTAGTGTAAAGAAAGCAGCACCGGGTGGCGTTGTTAAAAAGGGCGAAGTTGTTAAGGCAGTCATCGTTCGTACAACTAAAGGTGTACGTCGTGACGACGGTCAGTATATTCGTTTTGATGAAAATGCTGCCGTAATTATCAGAGAGGATAAAACCCCTCGTGGCACCCGTATTTTTGGACCAGTAGCTCGTGAGCTTCGTGAAAAGGATTATATGAAAATCCTTTCTCTCGCTCCGGAAGTTCTTTAATGGAGGTGCGCTAATATGAGTAAAATGTTTGTTAAGTCCGGTGATACTGTAGTAGTACTCAGCGGTAAGTCAAAGGGCGTTAAGGGCGAAGTTGTCGCTGTAAGTCCTGCTGAAGGCAAGGTTATCGTTAAGAAGGTAAACGTTGTTACAAAGCACGTTAAGCCTAAGAAGATGGGCGAGCCGGGCGGTCTTATTGAAGTAGAATCTGCTCTTTATGCATCAAAAGTACAGCTCGTATGTCCTAAGTGCGGCGAAGCTACACGTGTAGGTCATAAAAAGGGCGGTATCCGTGTTTGTAAGAAATGCGGTAACGAATTTTAAGTAAGGGAGGAACATAACAATGTCTGTTTTAAAAGAAACATATAAGAGCGAAATCGCTCCTGCATTGATGAAGAAATTCGGATACAAGTCTGTTATGCAAATCCCAAAGCTTGACAAGATTGTAATCAATGTTGGTTGCGGTGAAGCCCGTGAAAATTCAAAGGTAGTAGACGCTATCATTAATGACCTTCAAATCATTACAGGTCAAAAGCCGGTTATTTGCCGTGCGAAGAAGTCAGTTGCTAACTTCAAGCTTCGTGAAGGTATGCCAATCGGTGTTAAAGTTACTCTTCGTGGTGACAGAATGTATGAATTCCTTGAGAGATTCTTCAATTTGGCACTTCCGAGAGTTCGTGACTTCAGAGGTATCAACCCTAACTCATTCGATGGCCGTGGTAACTATGCTATGGGTATCAAAGAGCAGTTGATTTTCCCTGAAATCGAGTATGACAAGATTGATGCTGTTCGTGGTATGGACATCATCATGGTAACAACTGCAAACACAGATGAAGAGGGCAGAGAGCTCCTTAAGCTCCTCGGCGCTCCATTCTCAGAGTAAGGAGGGATTATCGTGGCAAAAACATCTATGAAAGTCAAGGCTGCAAAGCCTGCAAAGTATTCAACAAGACAGTACAACAGATGCAAAATCTGCGGTAGACCTCATGCTTATCTTCGTAAGTACGGTGTATGCAGAATTTGCTTCAGAGAGCTCGCTCATAAGGGCGAAATCCCTGGTGTAAAGAAGTCATCTTGGTAAGAACTGAGAATTGCTAATTAAATAAGGAGGAATTATCAATGCATATTACAGATCCAATCGCTGATATGCTTACAAGAATTCGTAATGCAAATTCAGCAAAGCACGATACAGTAGATATTCCTGCGTCAAACATGAAGAAGGCAATTGCTCAGATTCTTGTTGATGAAGGTTATATCAAAAATTATAAATTAATTGAAGACGGCAAGCAGGGTGTTATTCGTGTAACACTTAAGTACGGCGAAGGTAAGAGCCAGGTTATCACCGGTCTTCGCAGAGTTTCAAAGCCGGGTCTTCGTATTTATTCAAACGTTGAAGAAATGCCTAAGGTTATGAAGGGTCTCGGTGTTGCAATCGTTTCAACTTCAAAGGGCATTATGACAGACAGAGAAGCTCGCAAGCAGAATGTCGGCGGCGAAGTTTTAGCATTCATTTGGTAAGGAGGTACAGTCAGGATGTCACGTATCGGTTTAAAACCTATTACAATTCCTGCCGGTGTTGATGTAAATGTCAACGGTGCAACTGTTACCGTAAAGGGACCTAACGGTACTCTTTCAATGGATGCACATCCAAATATGACAGTCAGCGTTGAGGGCAGTGAAATTATCGTTAGCAGACCTAACGATGCAAAAGAAAACAGATCACTTCACGGTTTAACCCGTACACTTATCCACAATATGGTTGTAGGTGTTACAGAGGGATTCAAGAAAAACCTTGAAGTTAACGGTGTTGGTTACCGTGTTCAGATGCAGGGCAACAAGCTTGTTATGAACCTCGGTTTCTCACATCAGGTTACAATGGAAGCTCCAGAAGGTATTAAGGTAGAATGTCCTTCAGCAAACGCTATCGTAATTAGCGGTGCTGATAAGCAGATGGTAGGTCAGTTCGCAGCTCAGGTTCGTGAAAAGAGACCACCGGAGCCATACAAGGGCAAGGGTATCAAGTATGCCGAAGAGCATATCCGTCGTAAAGAAGGAAAAGCAGGTAAGAAATAAGGGAAGGAGTGAAATACAATGGTTTCAAGACAAGACGCCAATAAGGCAAGACAAAAGCGCCACACAAGAGTTCGTGGTAAAATCAGCGGTACTGCTGAATGTCCAAGACTTAACGTATATCGCTCTCTCAGCAATATTTACGTGCAGTTAATCGACGATGTTGCAGGTGTAACAATTGCATCAGCTTCAACTGTTGAAAAGGAATTCACACAGTACGGCGGTAACGTAGAAGCAGCTAAGGCTGTTGGTAAAACATTAGCAGAAAGAGCTAAGGCAAAGGGCATTGAAGAATGTGTATTTGACCGTGGCGGTTACGTATATCACGGACGTGTTGCTGCAGTAGCAGACGGCGCTCGTGAAGGCGGACTTAAGTTCTAACGAAGGAGGTAAATTTTTATGGCAAAGATTGACGTATCTTCAATGGAACTTGAAGAAAGAGTTGTTACTATCAACCGTGTATCAAAGACTGTAAAGGGTGGTAGAATTTTCAAATTCGCAGCACTCGTAGTTGTCGGTGACGGTAACGGTCTTGTAGGCTTCGGTATCGGTAAGTCAGGCGAAGTTCCTGATGCAATCCGTAAGGGTATCGAGGATGCAAAGAAAAATGTAATTAAGGTTGCTCTTAAGGGAACAACAATTCCTCATGAGATTAAGGGTAAGTTCGGCGCAGGTGAGGTTCTCCTTATGCCTGCTCCAAAGGGTACCGGTGTTATCGCCGGCGGTCCTGTTCGTGCTGTTGTTGAAACAGTAGGTATCAAGGATATCAGAACAAAGGCTATCCGTTCAAATAACCCTTGCAATGTAGTAAGAGCTACTATTAATGGTTTAAGCCAGCTTCGTACAGCTGATGAAGTTGCAGCAGTACGTGGCAAGGCAACAAAAGAAATTTTAGGTTAAGGAGGGTGGAATAATGGCAGACATTAAAATCAAGCTTACAAAGAGCTTAATCGGCAGTAAGAAAGACCAGATTGCCACAGCCCACTCTCTCGGTCTTCGCAAAATCGGCAACGTAACAGTTCAGCCTGATAATGCACAGACACAGGGTAAGCTTGCAAAGATTGCTCACCTTGTAACAATCGTAGAAGAATAAGGGGAGGTGCAGATAATATGAAATTACATGAACTTTCTCCTGCTGAGGGCTCTAAGAAGAGCGTAAAGAGAATTGGCAGAGGTACTGCTTCAGGTCAAGGCAAGACAGCCGGCAAAGGACAGAAGGGCCAGAAATCACGTTCAGGTTACAGCAGACGTCCGGGTTTTGAAGGCGGTCAGATGCCACTTCAAAGAAGAGTTCCTAAGAGAGGATTTAACAACATCTTCGCTACTGAATATGCAGTCGTAAATCTTTCAACACTTAATGACAGATTTGAGGACGGCGCTACAGTTGATGCTCAGAGTCTTAAGGACGCAGGTGTTATTAAAAAGGCACTTGACGGTGTTAAGGTTCTTGGAAAAGGCGAAATCACTAAGGCAATCACAGTAAAAGTTGCTGCAATCAGTGAGTCGGCTAAGGCAAAGATTGAAGCTGCAGGTGGCAAGGTGGAGGTGCTCTAATGATTAAAACCATGATTAATGCGTGGAAAGTGCCTGACATTCGCAAAAAGCTTTTGTTCACAGCATTTATCATCCTCGTTTTCAGAATAGGTTCAGTCATTCCCGTACCTTTCCTTAACATTGTTGATGAAATCAATGTCGGTAAAGGCAACACAATTCTCACTTATTTGAGCTTGATGACAGGTAGTGCATTCACATACGGTACTATTTTCGCTATGTCAATCACTCCGTACATCAACTCTTCAATCATCATTCAACTTCTCGCAGTGGCAATCCCGTCACTCGAGAGATTACAGAAGGAAGGCGAAGAAGGCAGAAAGAAGCTTGCTTCTATTACTCGTTTCGTAACAGTTGCACTCGGTGTTCTTCAGTCTATCGCTTATTACTTCTATCTTCGTACAAACAACTACCTTATGACTGATTCAAACGGTGCTCAGTTCACAGGTTTTGACGCAGTTTTCCAGGCACTTGTTATTGTACTTGTTTTAACAGCAGGCACAGCAGTTATTATGTGGCTCGGTGAGCAGATTACTATCAGCGGTATTGGCAACGGTATTTCCATTATCCTTTTTGCAGGTATCGTATCTCGTTTCCCAACCCTCATTAAGCAGCTCTTCCAGTATCTCGATACAGGCAGACTTGTTTATAAAATCCTTGTTCCTGTAGTTATCGTATGCTTCTTGCTTATGATTGCATACATCGTATTTATGGATAATTCTGAGAGAAGACTTCCTATTTCTTACGCAAAACGTGTAGTCGGCAGAAAGATGATGGGCGGTCAGTCAACTCATATGCCTATTAAGGTTAATATGAGCGGCGTACTTCCTGTAATCTTCGCTTCATCAATTCTCTCACTTCCTGGAACAGTTCAAATGTTCCTTTCGGCTGATAAGTATGAAGGCACTTTCTGGGAAAAGTTCTTTAAGGCATTCCAGGGCGACTCTTGGTGGTACGCAGCAATGTACTTCCTTCTTATCATCTTCTTTGCTTATTTCTACAGTACAATTCAGTACAACCCAATTGAAATGGCAAACAACTTGCGTAAAAACAACGGCGCAATTCCGGGTATCAGACCTGGTAAGCCGACCTCTGATTACATTCTCAGAGTTCTTTCAAGGCTTACACTTATCGGTGCTTTGATGCTTTCGGTTATCGCACTCTTCCCAATCGTTTACTCACTTATCTGTGATGCGGCTATCAAGCCACTTGCAGAAGGCGGCAAAGATGGCGGTATGACAATCTCTCTCGGCGGTACATCACTTATCATTATGTGCGGTGTTGCACTTGAGACAGTTCGTCAGTTAGAGTCGCAGATGATGATGCGCCACTACAAAGGCTTCCTTGACTAATAACTAATAGGAGTATTAAATATGAAACTTATTCTTCTCGGTGCTCCGGGTGCCGGCAAAGGTACTCAGGCAGAAAAGATTGTTGAAAAATACGGTATTCCGGCAATTTCAACAGGTAATATTCTTCGTGCAGCCGTAAAAGACGGCACAGAAATGGGACTTAAGGCTAAATCGTTTATGGACGCAGGACAGCTTGTTCCCGACGAGGTTGTTATCGGTATTATCAAGGACAGACTTAAAGAAAAAGATTGCGAAAACGGCTTCATTCTCGATGGCTTCCCAAGAACAATTCCTCAAGCTCAAGCTCTTTTAGATTCAGGTGTTGATATTGATAAGGTGCTTGATATTGAAGTTCCTGACGAAGCAATCACTAAGAGAATGAGCGGCCGCCGTGTTTGCTCAAAATGCGCTAATTCTTATCACGTTGAGTATAAGAAGCCTAAGGTTGAAGGCGTATGCGATGCTTGCGGCGGAGAACTTATTCAGCGTAAGGACGATGCTCCTGAAACTGTTCTTGCTCGTTTGGCTGAATATCACCAAATGACAGAACCGCTTAAAGATTTCTACAAAAAGCTTGGTAAGCTTACTGTTGTAGAAGGACAGGAAGAAGTTGCAGATACAACTGCACTCGTTTACGCTGCGTTGGAGGATTAACATGATAGTGCTAAAAAGCAGCCGTGAGCTTGAACTTATGAAAGAAGCTTGTCAAATTTCGGCTGAAGCATTAATGGTAGCAGGCGAGGCAGTAAAGCCGGGCGCTTCTACCAAGGAAATTGATGAGATTGCATACAAGTTTATCAAAAAACACGGTGCAACTCCTAACTTTTTAAACTACGGTGGATTTCCTGCTACCGCATGTATATCTATAAATGATGAAGTTATTCACGGCATCCCAAAGGCTGACAGAATTCTCAAAGAGGGTGACATTGTCAGCATCGATTTGGGTGCGGCTAAAAACGGATATAACGGCGACAATGCTGCTACATTTGCTTGCGGAACTGTAAGTGACGAGGCAAAGCGGCTGATGGATACTACTCGTGAAAGCCTTTATAAAGGTATTGAGCAAGCAGTTCCAGGCAACAGAATCGGCGATATCGGTCACGCAGTACAGGAGTATTGCGAAGCACGTGGGTACGGCGTTGTACGTGACTTTGTCGGTCACGGCGTCGGTACTAAGCTTCATGAAGAACCAAGCGTACCAAACTTCGGTCACGCAGGCCGTGGTATCAGACTGTTACCCGGAATGACATTGGCAATTGAACCAATGATTAATCTGGGAACCTACAAGGTTAAACAGCTTTCAGACGGTTGGACCGTCAAAACCGCTGACGGCAAACTTGCTGCTCATTTTGAGCACTCAATTGCGATTACGCCAAACGGTCCTGTTATATTAACAAAAGTCTGAGGCTTTAATCAATTGCTGGCGATTACGCCGTAATGTGATTCCAGTTAAATTAAAAACATCAATCGTAAATAATTAAATTTTAGCGAGGTATAAGATGTCAAAGTCAGATATGATAGAAGTTGAGGGTACCGTGGTTGAAGTGTTACCTAATACAACTTTTAAAGTAACATTGCAAAATGACCACATCATTATAGCCCACATCAGCGGGAAGCTGAGAATGAATAATATTCGTATTCTTCCCGGTGACAAGGTAACGATTGAGATGTCCCCATACGATCTTACTAAGGGTCGTATAATATGGCGCTCAAAGTAATAATTAGGAGGATATTCAGAATGAAAGTAAGACCTTCTGTAAAGAAAATTTGCGAAAAGTGCAAAGTAATAAAGCGCAATGGAAAAGTAATGGTTATCTGTGAAAATCCAAAGCACAAACAGCGTCAGGGCTAATCCTGAATTAATAATCGGAGGTAAACTGTAAAATGGCACGTATTTCAGGTGTTGACTTACCTAATGACAAGAGAGTTGAAATCGGCCTTACCTATATTTACGGTATCGGTCGCACAACCTCTAATGAAATCATCAAAGCAACAGGCATCAATCCTGACACCCGTTGCAGAGATTTAACAGAAGATGATGTTAAAAAGCTCAGCGATTATATCACTCACAACCTCACAGTTGAAGGTGACCTTCGCAGAAACACAGCTTTTGACATTAAGAGACTTATAGAAATCGGTTGCTATCGTGGCGTAAGACATAGAAAGGGTCTCCCTGTAAGAGGTCAGACTTCTAAGAACAATGCACGTACACGTAAGGGTCCTAAGAAGACTATAGCAAACAAGAAGAAATAGTAGGAGGAACAAATAAGTATGGCTACTAAGAAGACCACAGGCTCACGTAAGCGTCGTGAGAAGAAGAACATCGAGCGTGGTGCTGCCCATATCCAATCAACCTTCAACAACACAATCGTAACTATTACCGATATGAACGGTAACGCTGTTTCTTGGGCTTCTGCCGGAGAAATGGGCTTCCGTGGTTCAAGAAAATCAACTCCGTTTGCTGCTGCTACTGCTGCTGAAACTGCTGCAAAGGCTGCTATGGAGCATGGTATGAAATATGTTGAAGTATACGTTAAGGGACCTGGCTCAGGTAGAGAATCTGCTATCAGAGCTCTTCAAACAGCCGGCTTAGAAGTAAGTCTTATCAAAGATGTTACTCCTATCCCACATAACGGCTGTCGTCCACCAAAAAGACGTCGTGTATAGTTTATTGGAGGTGTAGTAAAGATATGGCAAAGAATTCAGAACCTATTGCAAAGCGTTGCAAAGCACTCGGTATTTCACCGGCTGTTATGGGTTATACAAATAAGGATACATTCAGAAATTCTTATAGTAAGAATCGCCGTAAGAAGAGCGAATATGCTATGCAGCTCAATGAGAAGCAGAAAGTTAAGTTCATCTACGGTATTCTTGAAAAGCAGTTCCACACCTATTATGAGAAGGCTGCAAAGGCTCAGGGACAGACAGGTGCAGTTCTTCTTACAATGATTGAAACCCGCCTTGATAACGTTGCTTTCAGAACAGGCTTTTGTAAGACTCGTCGTGAAGCAAGACAGGCAGTTTCTCACGGTCATTTCACCGTAAACGGCAAGAAAGTAAACATTCCATCTTATCTCGTTAAGGCAGGAGATGTTATCGCAGTCGTTGACAAGAGCAAGGATAACGGCAGATTTAAGCTCGTTAAGGAAGAGGGTGCTTACGGCACCGCTCCTAAGTGGCTTGAAGTAAACCCGGCTGAACTCACAGCAAAGGTTGTTGCATTACCTCAGCGTGATGACATTGATTATCCTGTTGAAGAGCATTTAATCGTTGAGTTCTACTCTAAATAATAGTGTTTGGCTGTTATTTAGCGAAAACAAAATACAACATTTTATTAGGAGGCTTTTAAATGATCGAAATTGATAAGCCTAAAATCGAGATTGTAGACGTTTCTACTGTCGGAAGCCGCAGCACGGGTAGATTTGTTGTTGAACCTCTTGAAAGAGGTTTTGGCACAACTCTCGGTAACGGAATGAGAAGAGTTCTTCTTTCTTCTCTTCCGGGATATGCTATCACTTCCGTTAAGATTGATGGTGTTTTACACGAATTTTCAACAATTCCGCACGTTAAGGAAGATGTTACTGAGATCGTTCTTAACCTCAAAAATGTTATCTTAAAGATACATGATGAGATGCCCAAGACCCTTTATATTGAGGCTTCGGGTGAGGGCGAAATTACTGCTGCTGATATTAAGCATGACGCAGACGTTGAAATTCTTAATCCTGACCTTCACATTGCTTATCTTGATGAAGGTGCAAGTGTAAATATGGAACTTACTGCTAATCACGGCAGAGGATATGTTCCTTGCGACCGCAATAAGCAGCTTATGGATTTACCAATCGGCACTATTGCTATTGATTCAATCTATACTCCTGTTTTAAAGGTTAATTACACAGTAGAAAACACACGTGTAGGTCAGCAAACTGACCTTGATAAGCTCATTCTCGACGTTGAGACAGACGGTACTATTCCGGCTGACGAGGCAGCTTCACTTGCTGCTAAAATTCTCAATGACCATCTTATGCTCTTTGTTGACCTTTCTGAAGAGATTGGTAATCAAGACATTATGGTTGAAAAGGATGACGATAATAAGGAAAAAGTTCTTGAAATGACTATTGAGGAACTTGACCTTTCAGTTCGTTCGTTCAACTGTCTTAAGAGAGCAGGCATTAATACAGTAGAAGATTTAATTGGTAAATCTGAAGAAGATATGATGAAAGTTAGAAACCTTGGCCGTAAGTCACTTGATGAGGTCGTAGCTAAGCTCGGCTCATTAGGTTTCGGACTTGCTAAGGATGAGGACTAAAGGAGGGAATTTCAATGCCAGGTAGCAGAAAGTTAGGACGTCCTACTGACCATAGAAAATCTATGCTCAGAGGTATGGTTACTTTTCTTTTAGAAAACGGCAAGATTGAAACTACCGTTACAAGAGCAAAAGAAGTTCGTGCAATGACTGAGAAAATGATTACTCTCGGCAAGAACGATACTCTTCATTCAAAAAGACAGGTTCTTTCTTATGTAACTAAGGAAGACGTAGTTAAGAAGCTTTTTGATGAAATTGCTCCTAAGTATGCAGACAGAAACGGCGGTTATTGCCGTATTATCAAAACAGGCCCTCGTCGTGGTGACGCAGCAGAGATGTGCATCATCGAGCTTGTTGACTGATAATACCTAAATAATATAATTAAGGACTTAGAGTTATGCTCTAAGTCCTTTTTTGTTTGTAAAAAATGTTAAATTGAATGTGTGTGAATTTGATAATTATATTACGTTGCGGAATAATCATAAATATAAAGTGTGTTGGTATCAACGTCAAATATAAGCGCACGGTAGAAATCGAAGTCAAAATTGGCGAGCGTATCAAAATTAAGCTTTGTTTGAAGCTTACCGCTTATGGTATTATACAATGCAAAATAGCCCTCACTTACCGCCTTGTAGCTGCCAAAATCCTCTATCAATGTGTCGCAAAGAATGTCAAAATTGTTTTGCGCATTCGGTATTTTTACAAATTCTCCGTTTTCAAACGATTTGAAATGTTTAATCAGCTTTTTGCGTTCCTTTTCTGTTACGCTTACCTTGTAGGCTCTGACGTAATCCGCTTTATCACTCGTGCTTTCTGTCATTTCAAAATCGGATTTAATGAAATCTATTTGAAAATAGGCTAAAGTGTTTTCATAATTATCCTTTTCAGTCGGTGAGCAGGCACTAAAAAGCAATGTGAATATCAGTAGGGGAGTAATTAAAAATAAAAGTCTTTTCATAGTTTTTACCTCCAACTTGATTTTAACAGATATAAGAGAATAAGTAAAGCAAAAAATAAGGGTGGGTAGAAATATTTAAGTGGTGAATAAACTTTGAGAAAACGAGATAAATTTCGTATTTTGCGAGCGAGTGCTGTACGTGGGTACTGCTTCCGAGCAAAATACGGAAAGCGCCAAAAATGGCAAGGACTCAATGTCCTTGCCATTTTTTCAATCCCTCCGAGTGCAACTTGTTGCACCCACCGTCTCGCCTCCCGGCTCGGTCGGTGCTTCTGCACCAAAGTGCAGAGGTCTCCACCGGAAACCCGCACCCTTTGCAAGGGAGGCAAAAAGGCTTATTTATTATATTTGGCGCGATTTAGCCGCTTTATCAAAGTTTATTATTTTTCAGCGTACTTGTTTTCGCCATACCAGCTATACATTGAACGAATCTTTTCGCCAACTTGCTCAAGCTGATGATTAGCTTCCATCTCTCTCTTAGCCTTGAAGTGAGCCCAACCGTTGTTAGCCTCTGTGATGAACTTAGAAGCGAATGTACCGTCCTGAATTTCATCAAGAATCTTCTTCATTTCCTTCTTAGTTTCGTCAGTAACAAGTCTCTTACCTGTCTCATAATCACCGAACTCAGCAGTGTTAGAAATTGAATATCTCATTTCCTTAAAGCCACCTGCATAGATAAGGTCAACGATAAGTTTCATTTCGTGGATACATTCAAAGTAAGCATTTCTTGGGTCATAACCAGCTTCAACAAGTGTTTCAAAACCGGCTTTCATAAGTGCTGTTACACCGCCGCAAAGAACAGCTTGCTCACCGAAGAGGTCAGTTTCAGTTTCGCACTTAAATGTTGTTTCAAGAAGAGCTGCACGAGCGCCGCCGATACCTGCACCGTAAGCGAGAGCGATATCCCAAGCATGACCTGTAGCATCCTGATATACAGCAACAAGGCAAGGAGTACCTTTACCTTCTTTGTATTCTGAACGAACTGTGTGGCCCGGAGCCTTAGGAGCAATCATAAATACATCTACATTTGCAGGTGGAACGATTTGCTTGAAGTGAATGTTAAAGCCGTGAGCAAATGCAAGAGCCATACCTTCTGTAAGGTTCGGTTCGATATCCTTCTTGTAAATAGCTGCCTGCTTCTCATCCGGAGCAAGAACCATAACAATGTCTGCAGCCTTAACTGCGTCAGCAGTTTCCATTACCTTTAAGCCAAGGTCTTCAACCTTTTTCCAAGATTTTGAACCTTTGTAAAGGCCAACGATTACGTTTACACCGCTTTCATGAAGATTGAGTGCATGTGCATGGCCCTGTGAACCAAAGCCTACGATAGCAACAGTCTTACCTGAAAGAACGTCAAGATTACAATCTGATTCGTAAAAAAGTCTAGCTTCTGCCATTTTTGTTTCCTCCAAAAATAATAATTATTTATTTAATATTTTAAATATTTGTGGTGTTCGGTTGTCCGACCACTCGCTAAATATCTTTTACAATTGTCATTATAACTTGTCTGTTGTCTAATGTCAATACCTAATTTTGATTTTTTTGCAAGCCTTCCATAGCGTGAATAATATGAAGCCTCATAGCTGTTCTTGCGCCATCGGGATTTCTCTTTTTAATAAAATCCATAATCAGTCTGTCGTCGCTCATATTATCTTTGCTGACGTCGCTGTCCTTCATCATAACAACAACACCTTTTTTGATTGCGTTAAATATAATAGGAATGAATTGCTTTACAAAAGCGTTATGAGTTGCGTTTGCGATACTCTCGTGAAATTTTTGTTCTTCAACAGTTCTGTCCTCACCCGAAAGTATTTTCTTTTCAACCGCTTCGCCGCATTCACAGATTATTCTTATTTCCTCGTCAGTAGCCCTTAAAGCCGCATAATAAGCGCAATCCGGTTCAAACATAAGCCTCATTTCAAACAAGTCGTCAAGCCCTGAGGTTATATCGCTTAAATCGTTTGAATCTATAATAGTGTTTGAAGTTACAAATGTGCCTTTGCCACGCTTTATTTCAAGTATGCCATAGGTGGTAAGTATTTTTACCGCTTCCCTGAGGGTAGAACGGCTTACTCCGAGTTCAGCGGCAAAATCGTTTTCGTTAGGCAGCTTGTCGCCAACGGAAAAGCGTTCCTCTTCTTCTATCATTTTTAATATCTGATTTGCAGTGCTGTCTGCAAGTCTTGATGAATTGCCCATATAAACACCTCTTGAGTTGTATGATAACACAACTTGCATATAAAAGTCAATACGTTGTCGGACATCTTACAACAAAAATTCCTTTTAGGTGCACTTTTATTTGTTCAAAACAACGATTTTAACTATATTACTTGTAAATTGTGAACAATTGCTATATTATTAGTATATAAAATATTTTACCTAAAAATATCGGTCTTGGAGGTGTTGAAGATGAATAAGGTAACAAGACTTAAATATTATATTGAATCGCTTTGCATTTACGATTTTGAGGATGATGACGTTTTCTCTGCTTTATATGATTTGCTTTGCGACGATGAAGAGGACACGGTAGCACTTCAAAGTTACTTTTTTAAGGAGCTTGCAAAAAGCGAATCGCTTAAAAGGCATATTTCACGCTTGATTTTAACTAATGACAATATTTTCACTAAAGCGGCATGCGCAGGAAAGGTAAACGAGCTTTCAATCGCAGTCATAAATGCGGTTAAAAGCGACCTTGCAAAGCTTGAAGAAATCGCTTCTCTTACCGCACAGGATATTTTGGCAGATATTGATGATGAGGATATTAAGGAAATCCTTTTGACTTTACCGGGCTGGGAGGTAGGCAAGCCACTTGCTCCGTTAGATTCTCATTGGGACAGGCAACTTGATGAACTTATTAAGTATCACAGAGAAAACGGCTACGGTATTTATGCCAAAAATATTGCATTTACTTGGAGAGATGAGGAAATCACTCCGGTTAATTCCATTGATCCTATCCGTCTTACAGATTTGAAAAATTACGAACTTCAAAGAAATAAGGTTATTGATAATACCGAAAGCTTTATCGCAGGTCATCCGGCTAATAACGTTTTGCTTTACGGTGACAGGGGAACGGGCAAAAGCTCAACAGTTCACGCAATTTTGAATGAGTATTGGCAAAAGGGACTTCGTATGATTGAAATTCCTAAGAGTGCTGTTGCCGACCTTTCGCTTATTCGTGAGCAAATTGCCGATTCACCAATGAAATTTATTATTTATATTGATGATTTAAGTTTCAACTCTAACGATACCTCGTTTAGCGAACTTAAGGCCGCTCTTGAAGGCTCGCTTTCGGGTAAACAGCCGAATACTATAATATATGCAACGTCTAACAGACGTCATTTGATTAAGGAAAATTTCTCTGACAGGGAAAATGATGTTAATAAGGGAGATACTATGCAAGAACAGCTTTCCCTTTCCGACCGCTTCGGTCTTACAATCACATTTCTTAATCCCGATAAAAAGGAATATCTTGATATTGTTGAAAAACTTGCTTGCGACAGGCATTTTGAAGAGCACGGCGTTGACGTTGATAAACTTCTTTTCAAAGCTGACCAGTGGGCAACAAGGAGAGGCGGACGTTCGCCGAGAGGTGCAAAGCAGTTTATCGACCATGTTGAAGGCTGTATTAAGCGTGGAAAAGAATGGTAATTAATATTACTAATAATTTTCATTCAAAAAATATTTATAAATTTTATAAAATGTTAATTAAAACTACAAAAAATTATCACTAAGCGGTGATAAAATGATATTAACAAATCAAAGGAGAAACATTATGGGAACAAAAATTTTGGTTGTTGACGACGACCGCAACATTTGCGAACTTTTAAAGCTTTACTTGGAAAATGACGGCTACACGGTTTTCGTTGCTAATGACGGACAGGAAGCAGTTGAAATGTTTCAGTCTAAAGCACCTGAACTTGTGCTTCTTGATATTATGCTTCCGAAAATGGACGGCTGGCAGGTTTGCCGTGAAATAAGAAAAACATCTAATACTCCTATCATTATGCTTACCGCTAAGGGCGAAACTTTTGATAAGGTTCTCGGTCTTGAACTTGGCGCAGACGACTATGTTACAAAACCTTTTGATGCTAAGGAAGTAATGGCAAGAGTTAAGGCTGTGTTGAGAAGAGCCAGCGGAAGTAATGACGCTGAGGAAAATTCAAAGAAAATCGTAAAATATGATAATCTTGAAATCAATATAGTTAATTATGAGCTTAAGGTTAAGGGTGTACCTGTTGATACTCCTCCTAAAGAGCTTGAACTTATTTATCATTTTGCATCAAATCCTAATAGGGTTTATACCCGTGACCAGCTTCTTGACGAGGTTTGGGGCTTTGATTATTACGGCGATTCAAGAACGGTTGACGTTCACGTTAAAAGGCTTCGTGAAAAGCTTGAGGGCGTGTCAGACAAATGGTCGCTTAAAACCGTTTGGGGAGTAGGCTACAAGTTCGAAACAAAGGAATAATCAAACTGCCGGAAGATTTCCCGGCAGTAAGTATATAATAAAGGTATAAATAATGACAAAAATACATTTACCTCAAAAAAAGAATTTGAAGGATAATATTTTTGCTAAATACTTTTTGTTGTTTTCGGCAATAATGCTTATTGTGCTTACTGTTTTGGGTACGACGCTTACCGCTCTTGTGGGTGCGTACACTCAAAAACAGACTACAGATTTGCTTATGGAGAATGCACAGTCTATTGCCAACAGTGTAAGTTCCAATCTCCTTGTTGCGGATATGAATGATACTTATTCAAACGAGAAAGAAATGATATGCCGTGCAATCAAGATTGTATCTAATTCGGTTGACGCTGATATTTTTGTTTGCGACACCGAGGGAAATATAATTTTGTGTAAGGAAAGGGCAGATTCGCTTCCTTTTTTCGGAAAACTCGGCAAATGCTCGTTTCATACCGACTATAATATAAGCGATTCGATACTTCAGCAGGTGTATGAGAGCAGTTATGTCGGCAGCGGGGTAATAAGCGGTCAACGTTCGTTTATTGTCGGCTGCCCGATTTACAGCTCAAATCAGATTATTGGCTCTGTTTTTGCAACAAGCGCAACAAGTGCCGTTTCACTTGTTCACGAAGTATTTAAAATGTTTATGTTAAGTGCGGTATTTTGCCTTGTTTTGGGCTTCTTATGTATTTGGAGGCTTACACGAAGCTTTGTTCAGCCACTTCGTGATATGAGCAAGGCGGCAAAGCAATTTGCAATAGGCGATTTTTCATACAGAGTTAAAGTTGACGGCTGCGACGAGCTTGCAGAACTCGGCAAAGCTTTTAATGATATGGCAGACGCACTTGATACGCTTGAGTCGTCGAGACGAAGCTTTGTGTCTAACGTATCACATGAGCTTAGGACTCCGATGACTTCAATCGGAGGTTTTATTGACGGTATTCTTGACGGAACAATTCCGAAGGAAAAGGCAAATTATTATCTTGAAATTGTAAGCGGTGAAATCAAGCGTCTTACCCGACTTGTTGTAACTATGCTTAATATGAGCAAGATTGAATCGGGCAGTTTTGAGATGAAACCGCAAAAATATGATATTTCAGACCAAATTATTCATATACTTTTGACTTTTGAGCAAAAAATAGAGGAAAAGCATATTGAAATTGAAGGTCTTGAAAATTTAAACCCTACCTTTATCACGGCGGATAGGGATATGATTTATCAGGTTATCTATAATATTTTTGACAACGCTGTTAAATTCACTAATGAGGGCGGATATATTAACGTTTCTATGAATGAAGATGACAAAAACGTTGAGGTGCACATCAAAAATAGCGGTATAGGTATTCAAAAGGAAGAACTTTCAAAGGTGTTCCAAAGATTTTACAAGGTTGATAAATCACGTGGACTTGACGCTAAAGGTGCAGGATTAGGTTTATATATAGTAAAGATGATGGTTGAAATGCACAGCGGCACAATTTATGCGCAAAGTGAGGACGAAAATACGGCTGAATTTGTGTTTAAGCTGCCAAAGGAGTATAAACCTGTCTATAAAAAAGGAGACAAACAATAATGAGCGATTTTGATAATGAAAAAACCGGCGGTCAGGAAAGACCGGATTATTATCAGCCAAATCAAAACGAAGGGCAAACATATTACACCCCTCCTCAAAATGAGCAGGCTGACAATAACACAACCTATCACTATTCCTACGCAGGCAAAGCACAGGAAAATCAAGAAAGCTATTCAAACACATCAAATTATTCAAGCGGTAACGGCAACTATTATCAACCGCCGCAAAATGATAATAAGCAAAACGCAGAAAACGGCAATTCGCCAAAGCCGCCTAAGAAGAAACTCGGTGCCGGCAAAATAGTTGCAATTATTCTTGTTATTTGCGCATTCGTTGCAGCGGTCGGCATTGTTCTTTCAACAACGGGTGTAATTGACAACAGTAAAAATTCACAAAGTAACAGTTCAACCTCTCAATCTCAGGATTCGGGCAGCGATGTTAAAACAAACGACAGTAACAGTGTTCAAACAAAGGACAGCAGCGGCAATCTTACCGTTGCAGGTGTTGCTAAAAAGGTTATGGATTCCTGCGTCGGCATCACTGTCTACAGTGAGCAGCAGGCTTCATATAATTATTTCTATAATTACGGCAATAATGACGGTAATAATTCAAGTAACTCAGACCCTGAAAAGTCAGGCGAAGGCTCAGGTATCATTATGTCGGAGAAAAACGGCAAAACATATATCCTTACTTGTGCTCACGTTATCAGCGAAGGCACTAAATTTACAGTAACTCTTAATAACAAGAAAGAATATGACGCTAAAATGGTCGCTTATGACAGTCAGACCGATATCGGCGTTCTTTCTATCGATGCAACAGGCTTGCAGGTTGCTGAATTTGCAAACAGCGATAATCTCGCAGTCGGCGAGCAGGTAATTGCTATCGGATGTCCAGGTGGTATTGAATTTATGAATTCGCTTACAAGCGGTTATATTTCAGCACTTGACAGACCGATTTCATCAAATATAGGCTATGATAATAAATGTATACAGGTTGATGCAGCAATTAACCCCGGTAACAGCGGCGGCGCATTGTTCAATATGCAAGGTCAGGTTATCGGCGTAAATTCTTCAAAGATTGCCGCTACCGAATATGAGGGAATGGGCTTTGCAGTTCCGTCGGATACTGCTATTGCAACTGCTAACAGTCTGATTAAGTCCGGCTATGTAGAGGGCAGAGCTAAGCTTGGAATTACTTATCTTCCTCTTACTAAATACAGCAATTATTCCGCTATTCTTTCGGCACTTGAGGAAAAAGGCTATAAGAATGCACAGGGTACAATGGTAATTAATTCTGTTGACGGCTCATCAGACCTTGCAAGCAAGGATGTTAAACAGTATGATATGATTGTTGCAATTAACGGCAAAACTATGACATCAACCGATGTTTTAACTTCGGTTTTGGCTGACTCAAAGCCGGGTGATACAGTTAAGCTTACCATTGCAAGAATTGAAAATAACAGTATTAAGACAAGTACGGTTGAGTGTAAGCTTATGGAGTCAAAAGGTGACAGCTCATCTCAAAGCAACAGTTCGGGTGAATAATAAAATTTAATACGTCGGGCATATAAATGTGCGAAAACGGCTTGAACATCAGTCCAAGCCGTTTTCGCAGTTAAAGCATACATATCAATAACCGAGGTTGCCGATATTTTCGGCGCTAATAATAAAGAATAAGCTATGAAATATAAATACGTAATTTGGGATTGGAACGGCACGCTTTTTGACGATGTTGAAATCAGCGTTTACACAATGAACAAAATGCTTGAAAAAACAGGATATAAAAACAGAATTGACCTTGATTTATATAAGAAAATATTTACGTTCCCCGTAAGTGAATATTATCAAAAGGCAGGCTTTGATTTTTCAAAGGATAAATTTGAAGACTTGGCTGAAATATATGTTGAGGTTTATACTTCTTTGCAATTTACGGCAAAGCTTAATGATGAAACGCTGCCGATTCTTAAACTCCTTAAAAATAGGGGATGTAAGCAAATCATTGTTTCCGCCTGCGAGAAAAACAGACTTTTAAATCAGGTGGAGAAATTTAAAGTCAAAGATTATTTTGATGCTGTATTGGGTATAGATGACGATTTGGCGGTGAGCAAATCAAGTCTTGCGAAAAAGTGGTTTGATGTTAACAAAATAGATAAAAACGATGTCCTTTTTATCGGAGATACCGTTCACGATTATGAAGTTTCGCAAAGTATTTCCTGCGATTGCGTACTTGTTTCCTGCGGTCATCAGGACAGAAGTGTTCTTGAAAAAACAAATGCGCCTGTTTTGGATAAATTAAGCCAAATTTCCGGTTTTCTTGCACTTTAATTGTTACTAATAATTTACAAAATCTTTAAACAGTTGAGTTTTATGTTATATTATGGTAAAATGTAAAATGTTGTGGTAAAACAAAATGTATATTAGTGAGGTAATTTTATGTTGCAGTTAATACCGCTTGCATACTATGCTCAGGAAAAGAGCGGCGTGTTTGCGATAGACGAACAGCTTAAGGTAAATTCCGATTTTGATTTAAAACTTTTAAAGCTTGAAAAAGCTCAGGATGGCAAACTTGTTATAAAAAAGGACTCTTCGCTTGATAAAGAGGAATATAAGTTGGAGGTTACACCCGATTTAATTTCAATCAAGGCTTCAAGTGAAACAGGCGCTTATTATGCGCTTCAAACTCTCCGTCAGATTGGTAGATTTGAGCTTGGCTCAAAAGAAATTCCTTGTTGCATTATTAATGATAAACCAAGATTTTCTTGGAGAGGCGTTCAGCTTGATGAAAGCCGCCATTTCTTCGGCAAGGAATATGTTAAAAAAATGCTTGATATGATGTTTATGTTAAAGCTTAATGTTTTTCATTGGCATTTGACTGACGATCAGGGCTGGAGAATTGAAATTAAAAAATATCCGCTTCTTACCGAGATTGGCTCAAAAAGAGCATATACTCAAATTCACGGTTGGGGCAGTACAGACATTATTAATGAGGAATATTCGGGTTTTTATACTCAGGATGATATTAAGGAAATTGTTGATTATGCCGCAAAACGTGGAATAATGGTAGTGCCTGAAATTGATTTTCCGGCTCACTGCGCCGCTGCTATTGCCGCTTATCCTTGGCTTGCGTGCCGTGAAATTAACAGGGATGTGCCTGGATACTTTGGCGGCGCTATTCCTCAAAGAAAGCTTAGGCAATTTGATTGGAACAGGCCTATTTGCCCCGGCAAGAATAAAACGGTTGATTTTGTTAAAAACGTTATTGATGAGGTTTGCTCACTTTTCCCTGCACCTTATTTTCATATCGGCGGTGACGAAGCACCGAAGTCGGAGTGGAAAAAATGCCCTTGCTGTCAAAAGAGGATTAAGGATAACAACCTTAAGGACGAGGAAGATTTGCAAGGCTGGCTTAATAATGAAATTCTTGCGTTTGTCAAGTCAAAGGACAAGAGGCTTATCGGTTGGAACGAGGTTTTAAAGGCAAAAAGCCTTGATAAATCCGTAATATGCCAATATTGGACTCCTAAAAAAGATTCAAGAGCAAGAGATTGGGCAAATAACGGCAACAGCGTAATCTTGTCTAATCATCAGTCATTCTATTTTGATATGACGTATGCTCAATACTCTCTTAAAAATACGTATAATTACAACTATAAAAATTTCGGAATTAAACCCGAAAGTGAAAAAAACATTCTCGGAATAGAGGCAGAAAACTGGACAGAGTGGACAGATTGTCCCGAAAAGTTAGAAGTATTTATGTATCCGAGAACTCAAGCGCTTGCCGAGGTGGCTTGGTCGCCTGAAAGCAAGAAAGAATTTGATTCATTTATGGCAAGAATGGAAAATTTCAAGCCGTATTTTGAATATTTTGGTATGAGCTATGCGGTAAACAGTGTAGCTATGCCTAAAAAATGGCTCTTAAAATCAAAGATTAGAAAAGAGTTCAGTATGGGCGATACTCATCTTGAAGTTAAGCTTAACAAAAAATATATTGAGCAAGGAGAAAAGTAAATGAAATTTTCTGATTTTCCTCAGGCAGTAATCAAAGAAAATGTTGATTATACCGTTAAGGAAATTACAAACGTAATTAAAAAATACGGACCTCGTGAGTCAGGCAACGAGAATTGCTATGCGGCTCAAAAGCATATTAAAAAAGAAATGGATACTTTCTGCGACGGTACAGAGTTTGAAAGCTATAAAATGGCTCCCAAGGCATTTCTCCATTTCACAAAGCTTGTATCTGTTGTCATTTTCTTGGCAGTAGTTGTTTGTGCAATTTTAATGTATACAAGTATTATTACACCTCTTTTGGCGCAATGTATTGTTTGCGGTGTTGTTTTTGTAGGTCTTTTTATCACCGTTATGGAATTCTTGCTTTATAAGCAGTTTATGGACCCTCTTTATAAAAAGGTTGAGGCTCATAATCTTATGGGTGTACGAAAGCCGAGAGGCGAGGTTAAAAGAAGAATTGTTATCAGCGGTCATATTGATGCGGCTTATGAATGGCGTCACCTTTACTACGGTAAAAAAGTACCTCTTATGGCTATCTTTATGAGCTGGACAATCGGAGGTGCAATCGTTTCATTTATTTTGAGCGTTATCGCTATTGTTGCTAACTTTGTTGATATGGGCACTTTCGGCGATTTTATGATTAATTACAGCTACATTTTCCATTTTGTAACTGCTCTTGGTATGGTTACATTGTTTATGTTTGTTGATTTCAACACTATTTCTCCGGGTGCTAACGATAACCTTACAGGTACTTATGCAGCTGTCTGTGCACTTCGTATGCTTGATATGGCAGGTGTTGATTTTGAAAATACAGAGGTCTGCGCTATGATTACAGACGGCGAGGAAGCAGGTCTCAGAGGTTGCAAGAATTGGGCAAAAAATCATTATGACGAATATGTAAACAGCGGCGTTGAAACGGTTGTTTTGTGTGTAGATACACTTACCGATCGTGAATATCTCCGTGTTTATAATAAGGATATGACGGGTACTGTTAAAAATAATCAGCAGTTTAGCCAATTGGTTATGGACGCATCAAAGGACGCAGGTCATGATGACATTGAATTTTCTTCTGTCGTTTTCGGTTCTTCGGACGCTGCTGCTTTTTCGCAGGCAGGAATTACTGCAACGTGCCTTGCCGCTATGGACCCAAGGCCGGCAGATTATTATCATAACCGCCGTGACACGGCAGATCGCCTTGTTCCTGAAACTATCAAAACAGGCTTTGACGTTATTATTTCCACTATTCTTAATTTTGACGAAAAAGGTCTTAACTAAATAATTATTAAAGAGCAGGTAAGGGGGCATTTCCTTGTGCAATGCGCCTGATTCCTGCTCTTTTTTATTACTCAACCGTCAGTTGAGCGAAAAATCAACAAACAGTGTAGTTTAACAACTGACGGATAATTGATTATTGGGCATTTTTGGTGTTACGATTAGCTTACCGAAGGAGGTAACTGATATGTTTAACAAAATCAAAAATGAAATTAAAACGGAGGTAGAAGCAATGAATATCGGTAATAATATATCCGCATTAAGAAAGAAAAAGGGAATAACGCAGGAGGAGCTTGCAAATGAATTGGGAGTATCTGCTCAGGCTGTTTCAAAATGGGAAAATAACAGTTCTTGCCCCGATGTTTCTCTACTTACCGAAATCGCCGATTATTTCGGTGTCAGCGTTGATGCTCTTCTTCGTGAGAATGAGGAAGATATTGTCAATTCATCAGAAAATAAAGACGCAAATGCAAAATCAAGTGATGACAAAAAGAATATTATGATTAAGGTTACACAGCAAAACGGAAAAGAGAATATTATTAAAGTTCCTTTTAAGTTTGCAAAGCTCGGTCTTAATATCGGCAATATGTTTGGCCTTAGCAAGGATATTTCTGACAAAATTGCGACATTGGCAGAAAATGATATGACTGATATTGTTAATATTGATACGGAAAACGGCGAGCATATTGCAATTACTCTTGATTAATTATTTCAGTTCGTAAAAATTATGACTCAATGATTATTTATCATTATTTTCAATATTACTTGCAAATGCTCTTTTTATAATATATAATAAACTGTAAGTAATTTTTACGGAGGAAAATATGGAAAAAATACTTGTTCTTGATTTCGGCGGGCAGTATAATCAGCTTATCGCAAGACGTGTGCGTGACCACCATGTTTATGCGGAAATTTTGCCTTATACAACCGACCTTGAAACTATTAAGAAAAATGATTATAAAGGTATTATTTTTACGGGCGGTCCTAACTCGGTTTACGATATGGCATCTCCGCACTATACTAAAGATATACTAAATATCGGAGTACCTATTTTAGGTATTTGCTACGGCTGTCAGCTTATCGCTTGGATGGGTGACGGCGAGGTTAAAACAGCTCCTCAAAGTGAATACGGCAAGATTGAATTTACTAAAAAAGAGTCAAAGCTTTTTAAAGACGTTGATGAAAAATCAGTAGTTTGGATGAGTCATACGGACTATATTTCAACTGTTCCTGAGGGCTTTGAGATTATCGGCACAACAGATGCCTGCCCTTGCGCAGCTATGCAAAATGTTGAGAAAAATATTTATGCCGTTCAATTCCACCCTGAGGTTACTCATTCCGTTTTCGGCTCGCAGATGCTTTATAATTTCCTTTATGAAGTTTGCGGCTGTAAGGGCGATTGGGTAATGGATAATTTTATTGAAAATACCGTTGCTAAGCTTAGAGAACAGATTGGCGATAAAAAGGTAATCCTCGGTCTTTCAGGCGGTGTTGATTCTTCCGTTGCAGCAGGTCTTTTGTCACGTGCTGTCGGCAAACAGCTTACATGCGTTTTTGTTGATCAGGGCTTAATGCGTAAAAACGAAGGCGACTTTGTTGAAAAAACGTTCACAAGCCTTTTTGATATGAATTTTGTAAGAGTAAACTGCGGCGATGTTTTCCTTGAAAAGCTTAAAGGTGTAGTTGACCCTGAGCAGAAGAGAAAAATTATCGGTACTGAATTTTTTAATGTTTTCTGGAACGAAATCAGGAAGCAGGACGAACTCGGTTATTTTGCACAGGGCACTATTTATCCCGACTGTATCGAATCAGGTAAAGGCGATGCTGATGTTATCAAAACTCATCATAATAGGGTAAATACACCTGATGACGTTGAATTTCTCGGTATTATCGAGCCTCTTGCAGATTTATTTAAGGATGAGGTTCGTGCAGTAGGCGAAAAGCTTGGCATTCCTAAGCAACTTGTATGGAGACAGCCGTTCCCCGGTCCGGGCCTCGGTGTAAGAATTATCGGAGAGATTACTGCCGATAAGATTAAAGTGCTTCAAGATGCCGATTGGGTTCTTAGAGATGAAATGGCAAAGAACGGATATGAGAAAAATCTTGCTCAGTTCTTCTGCGTTCTTCCTTGCGTTAAAACTGTCGGCGTTATGGGCGACCACAGAACTTATGATCACCTTGTTGCAATCCGTGCTGTAACGACCGATGATTTTATGACCGCCGATTGGGCAAAAATCCCTTACGATATCCTTGCTAAGGTTTCAAATCGTATTACAAACGAGGTAGAACATATAAATCGTGTGGTTTATGATATCACCTCCAAACCCCCCGGCACAGTCGAGTGGGAGTAACTCCACAATCTCGATAAACGCACTATTTATAAGGCATTCGAGAGTTTCGCAACCCCAAATGGCAACATTTTGGCAACAATATAATATTCACATAAAACTAAGAGCTATCAGACATCAAGTCTGATAGCTCTTTTGCTATTCTTCGCTTTCTTTTTCTGCGTGTTCTTTTTTGATTTTTTCAAATTCGGTTAAAAGGTCTTTTTGCGGCTCATTGAAAGGATTGTAGTTCTTTTCTCTTTTCTTGTTTTCCTGTTTTGCTTTTTCCCAGCAATGGTCAAGAGTGTTGATTATGTTTTCGGGTAAATCTTCTGGATAATTATAACGCCAATCGTCATATTCTCCTTGCGTCATTTCGCCGCTTTTAACTTTATCTTTTATTTCGTTCCACTCGTTTAAGCAGCTGTATAAACCGGTAAAGCACTCCGGTCTGCTTTCATCGGGAACAATGCAGAGTTTGCCGTTTATTCTTTCAATGGTAAGTCCGTAAATATCCTCGATAGTAAATAATGTGTGCATTAACCTGATATGGTCATCAAGATTAGGACTGTCAAGTGCAAGTGTTGATACCTGCAGTACTCCTGCAATTTCTTTTAGCATATCGCTTTTAGGTTCACGCCTGCCGTTTTCATATTGTGCAACACGAGAGTCGGCATTCTTTTCACCGAATCCGAGCTGTAAACCTAAATATTTTTGAGTCATATTATGTTTTTTTCTTATGTATCTTATTCTTTCACCGATTGCCATTAAGCATCACCTCAAACATTACTGTACCATATATGTTACGGTAAGTCAAACAAAATTATCAAAATAATTACGATAATTTTGAAATTATTCTTGACAAGCGAATTACAAGGTGCTAATATAAAACCGTAGCCAAACAGTTACGAAAATGTAAATACAAGTATCATAATTGCAACATATTATGTAACTGTGAGAGCCAAAGGAGGTGTAAAAATGTCTGATAATTCTATTTTTATGAGGGTTGACGAAGTTGCAAAAGTTCTTGATGTTTCCGAGTCTTATGCATATAAGATTATCAAAAAACTGAATAAGGAACTTGCCGAAAAAGGAAAAATTGTTGTTTCGGGCAGAGTTAATCGCAAGTATTTTTACAAAAGAATTGACTGCACAGACAAAACGGAAGGAGGATAAAAATGCCTGTATATAAGGACAATAAAACAAATACTTGGCGAGCGGTATTTAGATATACCGATTGGACAGGTGAGAAAAAGCAAACGCAAAAGCGAGGCTTTATTACTCAAAGAGCAGCAAAGGCTTGGGAAAAAGAAGAAATGTTAAAGCTGCAAGGTGCTTGCAATATGACATTTGATTCGTTTGTCGAATTGTATTTTGAAAGCCTAGGTACAAAGTTGAAACTTAATACAATAAATACAAAAAGACATATATTTGAAACCAAAATTTTGCCGTACTTTGCCGACAAGAAAATAAACGAAATCAAGGCGACTGATGTTATCAATTGGCAAAATACGTTAATTAAAGCAAAGGATGAAAACGGAAAACCGTTTTCTCAAACCTACTTAAAGACAATTCATAACCAAATGAGTGCAATATTAAATTTTGCCGTTAAATACTACGGACTCAAAGAAAATGTTGCAAGAAAAGCAGGAGCAATGGGCAAAAAAGAAAGCGACAGAGAGATGCTTATTTGGACAAAGGATGAATATATGCGATTCGCCGAAGTAAAAATGGATGAGCCAATGCATTACTATGCTTTTGAATTATTATATTGGTGCGGCATTCGTGAGGGTGAATTGTTAGCCTTAACTCCAAGTGATTTTGATTTTAACAAGCGAACTTTAAGGATTAACAAAAGCTATCAAAGAATAAATGGTTGTGATATTATTACTGAACCGAAGACACCAAAGAGCAATAGAATAATTAAAATGCCGTCGTTTCTTTGTGACGAAATGCAAGATTATATCGGTATGCTTTACGGTGTAGAAAAAGATACAAGGCTGTTTCCGATTTCAAAAACTGCGTTGTATCGGGCAATGAAAACAGGCTGTGAAAAGGCAGGAGTTAAGAAAATTCGTATCCATGATTTGCGTCATTCGCATGTTTCATTGCTCATTGATTTAGGCTTTTCCGCTGTTGAAATTGCAGACAGGATGGGACACGAAAGCGTTGATATGACATATCATTATGCTCATATGTTTCCGTCAAGGCAAGACGAAATGGCAAATAAACTTGAAAACGAAAGGGGCGAATTTGAAAATGTCGGCTAAAAATCGTGACGAACATAACCGTTGGAGAAACAAAACTGTTGCTTTCAGAATGTCGCCCGAAGAAAGCAATGAACTTGATATGAGAGTTAAATTATCGGGTTTGACAAAGCAAGATTACTTAATCAATCGAACACTTAAAAGGGATATTGTTGTTGTCGGTAATCCAAAAGTTTATGTTGCTTTGAAGAAAAAACTTGAAGAAGTTTTGATCGAATTGAAGTCCTCAAATGACGCTCAACCGTCACCGGAACTTCTCGAAACTATTAAACTTATCAACAAAACGCTTTATGAAATGAAAGGCGATAAGGATGAATAAACAAATAAAAAAGACCGCTTGGGATTCATCTGCGGCAACAGATGACAAGCGATCTGCTAATAAAAGCACTAATATTATAACCGAAAATAAAATGTTTTGCAACTGACAAGCTCAAAGGGTATATTTGCAGTCGCAGACTGTAGCGAGCATAGGCAATGTATTGCCGGATAGATAGGGAGTTCCCTATAACCCCTAAAGAAAGGAGAACAAATGAGAGAAAGAAATTTATCAATAAACATCAGAGTAACCGAAAATGAAAAATCAAATATTTGCAGAAATGCAAAGCGTGCAGGCTTATCGCTATCCGAGTATATTCGTAAGTGTGCGTTAGGTCAAAGTGTAAGGTCGGCACCCAATAAATATTTGAAACAGGCTTATCAATTAGTTTGTCAAATGAATGACAGCAGGCTTGATAAAATAAAAGAACTATTACTCAACGCATGTTACGGTGATGACGGATAATGGCTGTAACAAAAATTTGGGCAATCAAGGACAGTCTGTCTCGTGTTGTTGATTATGCCGCCAATCCAAACAAAACAATTTACTCTGATTTGAAAAATGCAATTCACTATGCCGAGAACGGAGAGAAAACAATCAGTGAAGAAGCGTGTTTTGTCACAGGCGTAAATTGCAATACCGATACAGCCTATGAAGAAATGAAAAAAGTTCAAGTTCATTTTGGGAAGACATCAGGCAATGTTGCTTACCACGCTTATCAAAGTTTTAAGACAGGCGAAGTCACACCCGAACAATGTCATAGGCTTGGTGTCGAACTTGCAAAACAAATGTGGGGCACAGATTATCAAGTGCTTGTAGCAACGCATTTTAATACAGGCACTTATCATAATCATTTTGTAATTAATTCTGTCAATATGTGGAACGGCAAAAAATTTAATTGCAATAAGAAAGCGTATTACAAGTTCAGAGATTTATCCGATTCGCTTTGTGAGCGTGAACACTTAACTGTATTAGCAAATCCACAAAATAAAATTTCAAGAACTTTGTATTATGCAGAGAAAAACGGTGAGCCTACAAAATACAATTTAATGCGAGAGGCAATAGATAAGGCATTAAGTATAAGCTGTTCGCCAAAAGAATTTATCTATGTGCTCAAAAAGCAAGGCTATATTGTTAATCTCAATCTTGATTTGAAATATGCAACAATTCGTTCTGTTAATGATACTCGAAACACACGCCTTTATCGGTTGGGTGAGAAGTATGATAAAGAGCATATTTTTCAAACGCTTAAAGAAAATGACTTTTGGAAAACTGCTCCCGAATTTAACACATTCCAAAAATCAATAAAGCCCAAATATGTTGTTTCAAAGAAAGTTAGGCTCAACGGTTGCTTTTCAACGACAAGAAAAATAATCGGTCTGAAAGCACTGTATTTGCATTACTGCTATATGTTGGGCTATTTGCCGAAAGCAAAACAGCACAAACCGTTGTCATCTGAAATGAGGGCAGCTTGGAGAAAAATTGACAGGTATTCGCAAGAAATACGGTTGATATATTCAAAGGAATTGACCACAACTTCAGTTGTTAATGAATTTATTTCAGCAACAAAGGAGCAAATTATTTATGTTGAAAAGCAACGGCAGCATTGCTATAACAAAATGAGGCGTTGTAAAGAGCCAAGTGTTATGGCAGAGCTAAAATCAAAGCGTGATGATTTTACAAAAACTTTAACTTTGTTGCGAAAAGAAGTTAAGGTTGCTACCAATATTTTGGATGACAACTATGAAATCAAACACAATATGAAAGCTGAAAAGGCAATGCAACAAAAACGTTTTATTACGAAGCAAAAAACAAGACATAGGCACAATGACCTATGCAGATAAGGAGAATTTTATGAAAAAGTATATTACCGACGAAAACACGGGCATTAGCTACACACTTGTAGGTGATGTATATATTCCAAATCTCGTATCAACTGATACGAATTATAAAATCGGCTATTGGGGCAGAAAACATAAGGAGTATATTAAACAATATAAACCGTCATTTTATACAACCCTGCTTACTAAATGTAAACTAAATTCATACCTGCACGATGTAGATGTCAGAGCAACAGAATTGTACGATACACTCGTTAAGCAATTAGCCGAACAAGAAAATATAACCGAATACCTCAAAGCGACTGATATGCTCGCCTGGGTTCAGGCTATGAACAATATCTCAAATAGAGCAAGGGAGATTGTGCATAATGAGTTTGTAATTGAGAATTACAATAAACTATGATATAATAAGCGAAAAAGGTTGTGATAATATGGAAAACAATATGTTGATATATCAAGATGAAAACGGAATTACAAAAGTTTCGGTTAGGTTTGATGAAGATGATATTTGGCTTACGCAAAATCAGATTGCAGAACTTTATAATACAACTAAACAAAATATCAGTTTTCACATAAATAATATTTTTAATGATGGTGAATTAAGTCAAAATTCAACTGTCAAGAAATACTTGACAGTTCAAAATGAAGGTGGCAGAAAGGTTAATCGTAATCTTGATCATTATAATCTTGATATGATTATTGCACTCGGTTACAGAATACAATCACCTGTTGCCGTTCGTTTCCGTCAATGGGCAACGCAACGTTTACACGAATATATCCAAAAAGGATTTGCACTTGATGACGAAAGATTAAAACAAGGCGGGAATAGGTATTTCAGGGAATTATTACAGCGAATTCGTGATATTCGTTCGTCGGAAAGAAATTTCTATCAGCAGGTTACGGATATATATGCCACCTCGATTGATTATGATCCCCGTTCAAATTTGACAAAGGAATTTTTTGCGACTGTTCAAAACAAACTTCACTTCGCAGTGCACGAACAAACAGCTGCTGAAGTTATTTATAACAGAGTTGATAACGAAAAACCTTTTGTCGGTATGACTAATTTTAAAGGTAATTATGTAACTCGTGATGATGTTAAAATAGCAAAAAATTATTTATCTGAAATCGAACTTCAAAGGCTTAATTTGCTTGTATCGCAATTCTTGGATTATGCCGAATTTCAGGCATTAGAGCAAAGAAGTATGACTATGCAGGATTGGTCAAATGAATTGGATAATCAAATCATTGCTAATCACAGAAGATTGCTTGAAGGCAAAGGCACAGTGTCGCATAAACAAGCAATCGAAAAAGCAGAAAAAGAATTTGAAGTTTATCGTGAAAGAGAAATGAAAGCACTTGAAAGCGATTTCGATAAAGCAATTAAAAAATTAAAAGATTAAATTCTAAGGGACTGCCTCACAAGTGTGAGGTGGTCCTCATTCATTTAATGTACTGATATGTGTACCGACTTCAAAATTATTTGTACTCATTATAAAAATATGCTCGCATGGGTTCAGGCTATGAACATTATCTCAAATAAAGCAAGAGAGATTGTAAAAATGAAATGATTTATATACTATAAACAAAGTTGCAGGGAGCATAAAAACTCCCTGCAACTATTTTTTGCGCTCAAGTAAATTGACCATTTGTTCAACAACCGCAATTTCTTCTGATGACAAATTTGAAACATCAATCGTGTGCTGGTGTTCTATTCCGAGAAGATAATCGGTAGTTACATGAAATATTCTCGAAAGCTTAATTAAAATTTCGGGCGACGGTGTGCGCTCTTGAAGCTCATAATATGAAACCACAGATTTAGTTACGCCGATTTTATCCGCAAGTTCTTTTTGCGTCATTTTATATTTTAATCTCAATTCCTTTAAATTACTGCCAAAATCAACCATTTTGCTACCTCCACTTCAAATATAGTTTACCGAATAATTGTATTGCAATGGTTGATTATAAGTACTAACATAGTTGACTTTGCAATGGATATATACTAAAATAAAATTATTATAGTGTGCTTATAAAATATAAAATTAGATCAAGGATGTTTATGATAAAAGGACACTTTGATTAAAAAATATACTGACAATTAAAATATGTGAAATTAAGAGGAGAAAATTATGGCAATATTTAAATGTAAAATGTGCGGCGGTGATTTAATCGTAAATGATAATGAAGCTGTTTGCACTTGTGAATATTGTGGTACAAAGCAAACTATACCTAAAGCAAATGACGAAAAAATAGTGAATTTGTTTAATAGAGCAAATCAGTTGAGAATTGTTAATAGATTTGATGAAGCGTTAAAAATATATAACGATATTTTAACTGAAAATAACGAAAATGCAGAAGCTCATTGGTGTGCACTTCTTTGCAAATACGGTATTGAATATATAGATGATTTAAAAAATGACAAGAAAGTTCCCACCTGTCACAGAACTGTTATAGGCTCTATTTTTTCTGATGATGACTATCTTGAAGCATTAAAATATTCGGATTCAAATGAAAAAAATCTATATGAAAACGAAGCTGAGCAAATAAATGAAATTCAAAAAGGCATTCTTGAACAGGTAAGTAAGTCGGATAAATATGATGTGTTTATCTGCTATAAAGAAAGTGATGATTTAACGGGTGAGCGAACAAAAGACAGCGTAATTGCACAAGATTTATTTTATGAACTTGTGAAAAAAGGCTATAAAGTTTTCTTTTCCCGTAAAACTCTTGAAAGTAAAATAGGTTCACAATATGAGCCGATAATTTATTCTGCATTAAAAAGTGCAAAAGTTATGGTTGTGCTTGGTACAAGACCGGAGTATTTCAATTCAACTTGGCTAAAAAATGAATGGTCAAGGTTTCTTGATTTCGCAAAAGATGAAAATAAGGCTTTAATCCCTTGCTATCGTGATTTTTCTCCGTATGATTTACCAAATGAGTTTTCAAATCTGCAAGCTCTTGATATGTCTAAAATCGGTTTTATGCAGGAACTTATAGATTCTATCGAAAGGCTTAATAAAGGCACTAAAAAATATAGTAATGAAAATTTTGTTGAGAATAACAGTACGCAAAATACATCTGCGCTTATTGAACGAGCATACATTTTTCTTGATGATAAAGATTATGAAAAAGTTAATGAGTACTGTGAAAGAATACTTGATACAGAGCCGAAAAACAGTGAGGCATATTTTATAAAGTTTTTGGCTGAAGTAAAATGCGAAAATTATGCAGCTCTTTTGGAGATGACACAGTCAGATAAATGCAAAATTGAGCTTGGCAGTAATTATCAAAAGGCTAAAAAATTTGCCGATGATAATTTTTTATCTAAGCTCAATGAATTTGAAAATAAGAGAAATGAAAAATTATATTCTCTTGCAACAGAGCAAATTGATCATTTGAATTTTAATTCGGCGATTGAGTTACTTCGATACATTAAAGATTATAAAAATTCAAAAGAACTTATACAAAACTGCAACCTATCAAAAAATAAATTATCAAAGGATTTAGATGAAATAGAAACACTGAAGCATCAATTAAACAGTGAGAAAAAAGAACTCGCAAATTTGGAAAACACAAAGAGAGTATTAGCTGATAAAAATAAAATGCTTAAAGCCAGCACTCAATTACATGTTAATTCCAAGCTGTCCAAGCTTAAAACACTAGTAATTCTTACAATTGCCGATATAGTTTCTAAGGTCATTTGGTTTTCATTAGTGCAAATTGGTGCGAGTGTTGAACAAACCAATAAAGGCTTTTCACTTCCTGATAGAATTGCCTCTGTTTTTATGTTTGTTGAATTTGGTTTGTTTATTGCATTTGCAATAAATTATATAAATTTCCGAAAAAACTTTGAAAAAAAGCAAGATAAGATAGGTTTGACAGTAATATTACTTGTATTTTTTGGCTTTGTTGTTGAAATCATTGCGTTAGTTAAATATATTCCTGAATATAAGAATATAAAATCAAATAATGCTGATGATGAAACCCGTAGTAAGCTAAACGAAATGTCTGCAAAAATTGAAAATAATGAAAATCTTATAAATGATAAAAAGAAAATTATTACGGATATTGAATCAAATTTAAATGTACTTTTAAATGATGAACTTGTACAAAAATATAATGCAACACGAAATTAAGAGGAGAAAATTATGGCAATATTTAAATGTAAAATGTGCGGCGGAAGCCTTGAAGTTCAAAAAGGTCAAACAATTTGCGAATGCGAATACTGCGGAACAAAGCAAACAGTTTCCGCAACCGATGATGAAATTGTAACCAATCTGTATAACCGTGCCAATAATCTTCGTATTAAATGTGAGTTTGATAAGGCACAGGAAATTTACGAAAAAATCGTTGCCAAAAATCCTAATGAAGCGGAGGCTTATTGGGGTATTGTTCTTTGCAAATACGGTATAGAATATGTTGAAGACCCTAATACATATAAAAGAGTGCCAACCTGTCACCGTACTCAACTTGAATCTGTTTTGACCGATGTTGATTATATTTCCGCTATGGAAAATGCAGATTCTAATCAAAAGTTGATTTATGAGCAAGAGGCTAAAGAAATCGACAAACTGCAAAAGGATATTCTTTCAATTGTTCATAACGAAAAGCCGTTTGATGTGTTTATTTGTTATAAAGAAACAGATGGAAACGGCAAAAGAACAGTTGACAGCGTACTTGCCAACGATATTTATTATCAGCTTACGCAAGAGGGCTTAAAGGTGTTTTATGCCGCAATTACACTTGAAAACAAACTCGGTCAGGAATATGAGCCGTATATTTTTGCTGCTTTAAATTCCGCAAAAGTTATGCTTGTTGTCGGTACTAAGCCTGAAAACTTTAATGCTGTTTGGGTTAAGAATGAATGGTCAAGATACTTGAAACTTATGAGTAATGACCGTTCGAAAACTCTTATTCCGTGCTTCCGTGATATGGACGCTTATGATTTGCCTGATGAGTTTTCACATTTGCAAGCACAGGATATGAGCAAAATTGGTTTCATCAACGATGTTGTAAGAGGTATTAAAAAACTCATCGCACCGGCAAAAAAGCAGCCAACTAATACAGTGGTTGTCGAATCAAATAATACTGATATTGCACCGCTTTTGAAACGAGCTTTCATTTTTCTTGAAGACGGTAATTGGAAAGATGCTGATGAATATTGTGAAAGAGTGCTTGACCTTGACCCTGAAAACGCACAGGCATATCTTGGAAAATTAATGGCTGAACTAAAAGTTCACAAGCAGGATGATTTGGCAAAATTGGAAACATCATTTGATGAAAGTGATAACTATATAAAAGCGGCTCGTTATGCGAATGAGAAACTTCGTGACAAGTTAAATTCATATTTGGATGTAATTCGCTATAACGATGATGAAAAGATGTATAAAATATCTGTGGATTTAATGGCAACTGCTAAGACAGAAGAAGATTTTATCAATCTTGCAGAAAGTTTTGAATTATTGGAAAATTTCAAAGATTCAAAAGAATTAGCAGCCAAGTGCAGAGAAAAAGCAGAAGAAGCAAGAAAAGACTCCATTTATTCAATTGCAGTTGATAAAGGAAAAAGGCATGACATTTCTAGTTTAAATGAAGCTATCGAACTTTTTAGTCAAATACCGGAATGGAGAGACGCATCTGATAAAATCGACGATCTGAAAAAGATAAAAGAAATACTATCAGAGAAAAATAATAGGCGTAAGAAAAAGATTATTACAGCAGCTATATGTGCGTTTGTAATCGTCTTTATATGTAGTACATTGGTATTGATGATCACAAAAGTTATTATCCCTAACAATAAATATAATACTGCGCTTGCATTGCTTAATGACGGTAATAAAGATTCAGCTTATAGTACCTTTGCAGAAATAAAAAGTTATAAGGATTCTGATGAAAGAATGTCAGAAATCATGAAGCCTTATTTTATTAGTCAGAAGCCATATATAGCAGCTGGGTATAATTATACGATTGGATTGAAAAATGATGGTACTCTTATTTCTGCAGGTTCTAACGATAGCGGACAATGTGATGTTTCGGATTGGAAAGACATTGTAGCTGTATCAGCCGGAAACAGACATACGGTAGGATTAAAGAGTGATGGCACTGTTGTTGCTGCCGGTTCAAATAATTATGGTGAATGCAATATTGAAGACTGGAAGGATATCAAACAGATTTCAGCAGGCCATTGTTATACAGTAGGATTAAAAAATGATGGGACTGTTATTGCTACTGGTTCAGGTGAATATGGCAAATGCGGTGTAACTTCATGGAAAGATATTGTTAGTATTTCTGCGGGATTTACACATACAGTAGGATTAAAGAGTGATGGTACTGTTATTGCTGTTGGCGAAAATGATTATGGACAATGTGATGTTTCAAATTGGAAAGATATTATAGCTATATCGGCAGGAGATAATCACACAGTAGGCTTAAAGAGTGATGGTACTGTTGTTGCTGTTGGCGATAATGATTATGGACAATGTGATGTTTCGAATTGGAAAGATATTGTAGCTATATCGTCAGAAGATTGTCACACGGTAGGTTTAAAAAGCGATGGCACTGTGGTTGCTGTTGGCGAAAATGATGACGGACAATGTGATGTTTCGAATTGGAAAGATATTGTAGCTATATCGTCAGGAGATTGTCACACGGTAGGCTTAAAAAGCGATGGAACTGTGGTCACTGCTGGCAGAAATGATGACGGACAATGTGATGTCAAGTCTTGGAACAATATAAAAACAAAATAAACATTAAATAATATGGAGGATAATTATGGAATCTAATAAACCAAAAATAATTGGCCTTTGGGGTAAAGGCTCAAGAGGTAAAACACATACATTAAATTTAGTTGCCACTTTATTAAAATTAAATCGTGGTGCAACTATTATTCAAGGTCAAATACCTATAGATTTAAGTAAAGATAGTAAATACATAATAGAATACCATAACAAAAAGATTGGCATAGTAACTTGTGGCGATGACGGTAAAACACTTTCTAAGGCTTTTGAGGATATCGAAAACGATTGTGATTTGTATATTTGTGCTACGAGGACAAAAGACAGTTCTGTGAAATTTGTAAGAAAAAATTTTTATAAAATTTTATGGGTAGAAAAGTGGGGCATTACAACAGAACATTGTGAGCTAAATAATATTAAAAAATTGCAACAAAAATCAAACGAACTTCAAGCTATGGGTATAATTGATATTATTGATGAAATTTTGTGATTGATATTAAAGAAAATGGTATAGGAGGAAAAACACAATGTCTAAAATAGCAGAAGTAATAAAATACGAGGGCGACAACAGTACATTTATTTGGAAACACCCTTATGAAGATTTTAATTCACTGACCCAGCTTATCGTTCACGAAAGCCAAGAAGCAATATTTATGATGAACGGACAGGCTCTTGATTTGTTCGGTCCGGGCAGATATACACTTGAAACGCAGAATATACCGCTCATCGGTAAAGCACTCAACCTGCCGACAGGCGGAAAAACTCCGTTCCACTGCGAAGTTTATTTCATCAACAAAACTGAGCAAATGGCAATCAAATGGGGTACGGACAGCAAGGTTCAGTTTATGGAGCCTACATATAATTTCCCTATTTCAATCGGAGCAAGTGGTGAAATGAGCTTGCGTGCCGACGATTCAAGAAAGCTACTGATTAAATTAGTAGGTACGGAAAATATTTTAACGAAGGAAAATTTGACAAGATATTTCCGTGCATTTCTCATGACTAGGGTTAAGTCATATATTGCACAGGTGATTCGTGAGCAAAAAATCAGCATTTTTGAAATTGACGAGCATATTAACGATATGTCTGCCACTCTTTTGAAAATGTTAAAACCCGATTTTGAGGACTACGGCATTTCGCTCGAAAGGTTTTTTGTTACTACTATTGTTAAGCCTGACGGCGATTCAACTTATGAAAAATTCAAATCACTTCATTTTAGGCAGTATGCAGATATTGCCGAGGCTAAAATTCGTCAGCAAACGGCAGTTATTGACGCCGAAACACAGGCACAGCGTACCGTGATTGAATCACAGGCTATGGCAACAAAGCGTCAGCAAGAGGGTTATACCTATCAGCAGGAGCGTGGCTTTGATGTTGCACAGGATGTGGCACAAAACGAGGCAGTCGGTCAGTTTACTAATATGGGCGTAGGCTTCGGCACTATGGCAGGAGTAGGCGGTGCAGTCGGCGGAGTTGTCGGCAATGCCGTAAGTAACGCTCTTGACAGTGCAAATCAACCACAGCAAGCAGCACAGCCACAAGACGATATGGCACAGTTCCAAGCAAAAATACAAAAGCTTCAAATGATGAAAGATTCGGGAATGCTGACTGATGAAGAATTTGCAAATATGAAGCAACAGCTTTTGTCATCTATTATGTAGGAGGGGAAAGAAATGAAAAATATTAAAGTATTACCTATATCAATAGTAACAATAATCTTAGTGGTATTTCTATCTGTATCATTTACTGTATTTGACAAAAGTCAAACCGTTTCAATTAGTGGCGTCGCAGGTTCTTATGCACAAATTTATGCAAAAGACAATGATGTGAATTTTATAGCAATTGATGACTCCGAAAATCCTGATGTGAAAATTCCGACCACAGAAGAATCTACAACAAAGGAATCGGAAAATGCAACGAAAAGAGCAAAAGGCACAGCCAAAGCAAAGCAAACCGAAAAAGAGAACAGCGAGTTTTCCTATAATTATGACGACAAAACCGTAAGAATCACTGCTTATAAAGGCTCATCAAGCGTAGTAACCGTTCCTAAAACCATAGACGGTTTGCCAGTAAAAGAAATCGAATTTGACGTACTTAACAAGGGGATATCAACTGTTGAAATTCCTAAAAGTGTAACTTCCATTAAAACCGAATTTACTTCGCCAAGATACACAGTAAGTTTTTATACAGCCATAGCGATAGCCGTTCTCGGTTATATTTTTGCTGTTATTTCAACCCTAATCGGTTTCAAAAAGCAGCAAAATGCGGAGGGTACATTCTATGGTATTCCTTTTTTATATAGTGGAACGGCAACATATATTATTCTCACGGTTTTATCTACCGCAGCATTGCTTTTTAATCTTAATCCCGTTATTCAATTTATTATTGCTTTAATTATTGTTGCCCTTGCATTAGGTAGGTTGTTACAAAATTTTGCCGCAAGAGAATTGGTAACAGAGCGTGGCGAACAAATAAAGGAACAAACATTTTTCATAAAGTCGTTGACCATAGACGCTCAAAGTCTCGCAAATTCGGCAAAAACAGACGAAATGAAAACACTTGCGAATAATGTCTATGAGACTGTTCGTTACAGTGACCCAATGTCAAACTCACAGCTTGAAGCAATTGAAAATGAGATTGAAACAAAATTCAATCAGTTCTCAGCTGCCGTTAAAAGTGATAATGTTGCGCTTGCAAAGTCAACAGCTGACGAGCTTGTTACGTTTATTAAAGACAGAAATAATAAATGTAAACTGTTAAAGTAACGAGGAGAAAACAATGACAATTTTTAAGTGTAAAATGTGCGGCGGTGATATGACGGTAGACCGCTCAACCGGGATAGCTGTTTGCGACTACTGTGGAACAAAGCAAACTTTGCCTCAGTTCACCGACGAGAGTTCGGAATTGTTATATAATCGTGGCAACAGTTACTTGATGCAAAATGAGTTTGATAAGGCAGAAAACATATTTAATCAACTACTCTCAATTAATCCGCAAGACGCAGAGATTTATTGGGACTTGGTTATGTGCAGATACGGCGTAACTTTTGTTAAGGACTCAAAAAGCGGACAGTATATACCGACTTGCAACCGAACACACTATTTGCCGATTTTTCAAGATGAGAACTACAAAAATGCGATAAAATTTTCTTTTGGTGATAAAAAAGAATATTATCAATCAAATGCTAAAACGATTGATAATATTCAAAAAGGCATTATTTCAGTTTCTAAAAAAGAAAAACCTTTCGATATTTTTATCTCCTATAAAGAGACAAATCAAGACGGAAGCAGAACAAAGGATAGCATTGAAGCCCAAAAATTATACGAAAAACTCACTGCACAAGGATACAAAGTATTTTTCTCAAGAATAACACTGGAGGATAAGGCTGGTACGCAGTACGAGCCTTATATCTACGCTGCTCTTTCATCAAGCAAGGTAATGCTGACAGTTTGTTCGTCAAGAGAAAATATTGAGTCTGCTTGGGTAAAAAATGAGTGGAGCCGATTTTTAACATTAAGGCAAAAGGACCCGAGCAAAACTTTAATACCTCTTTATTTTGATATGTCAAAGGAAAATCTACCGGAAGAATTTTCCGTGCTTTCATCTCAAGACATTAAGCAGGATGATTTTGAACAGGAACTTCTTAGAGGGATTAAGAAACTCATTCCTACTCCGATTGTACTTAAAGAACGAAAGAAAAAGAGAAATAAAATATTAAGCCGAATTGGCATAGTAGCATTATTAGGGATAATAATTGCCGTAATTTGTTCAATCCCATGGCTTATGAAATTACCACAATACAATGCCGCTATGCAACTTTACTATGATAAGAATTATCCTGAAGCTACTTGGGCTTTTGATGCAATGGGCGACTATAGGGATTCTGAGGAAATGAAGTCCAAATGTGAACTCAGTTGGCGAAAAAGTATAGCATCTATTGCTGTCGATGTTGATTTAAGTGGTTCTACTAACGGATCATATTATGTGACACCTAACGGTACAGTTGAGACTTTTGATTACGACCCCGGAAATGCAAATAAAAACATCAACATTGATGAGCATGGCAAAATTGTTTCAATATCCAGCAATAACCCGTTATACGCTTTGCATGAAGACGGCTATGTAGATAATATTGCTGAAAATAATAAACTTTCGGATACATCAGAGTGGCATAATATTGTTCAAATTTCTCCTATATTTAATTTTCACACGAATGTTGCACTTCGTTCAGATGGTAAATTAATACATGGAAATTTATCTAATGGGTACAATGAAGAAGAATCAGATAAATGGCTTTCTGATATATCCAGTTGGGAGAATATTGTATCTTTTGATTATTGTTATTCAAGATTTGGAGCAGGAGGGTTAATGGATGCAGCATTTGTAGCTGTAGATTCTAATGGCTTTGTACATATAGCCTCATATGATGTTGAAGGTGTAGGAATCAGAGGAATAGAAACAGTAGAAAACTTCCAAAATGTAAAAGAAATTGATATTGAAATCAATAGCGATTATTCTGAAGTAGAACAAAGTATTGTTAAATATCTTAATGCGGTTGCTATAACTTCAGATGGGAAAATAATTTCGTGTATTGATGGTGAGTATAGCGAATATGATTCGGATGATATCGTCGATGTCGAAATTGGTATTGAATATGATGACGATTATAATAGTCAATATTTTGTTTGCGAGTTGCATTCTGACGGAACGCTTTGTAAAAATGGTAGCAACAAAGATCTTTTAACAGATGTTGTATATTTAAATGATGGTTTTGTTGTAACACGCAGTGGTAGTATTTATGGGGGAAAATATAAGAGTTACAAGTCGGGATCGGACAAATTAGAATCAACTAATGTAAAAACCCGAGTTTATGACGAATGGCTGGAAAGGTTTAATTAGAATGAAATGTGAAAATTGTGGCGGTGCGTTAAAATTAGTCAATGGTGCATATGAATGCGAACACTGTCATAGCCGATATGCAAAAGACCCTCTGTATGAAAATACAGAAGTGGCGATACGCTATGTTGAAGCGGATGATTTTGGTCGGCGTACAAAAGACAGTCTGATTGCGCAGAATGTATATTCCAGGTTGGAAGCATTGAATATTAACACTTTTTATCAACACGCATCGGTAGAGGATTTATCAGGCGAGGAAATGGAGAGAGCCTGTGCAAGTGCAGCAGACAGTGCCAAAATACTGATTATATTGGCAGGAAGTGAAGAACACTTTAGTAAACTGCTTTCACAAAATAAGGAATTACTTTCCAAAAAGAAAATAATTCCTATCTATTTTGATATGAACGCATATGATATGCCAAGTGAAATATCTGCGTATCAAGCTGTGAATTTAGACAATGTTGGTGCAATAGAAGATTTAGCTAAAAATATATTAATCCTATTGGGCAGAAATAATGAGGCAGATGATCTAAAAGCAAACAAGAAAGCGTTTTCAAAAAAGAAAAAGATTACATTAATAACCTGTATAACGCTTATAACCATTCTTATGTGCTCTGCAATCTATATTGTTTTTGGTACCGCGTATGTTTTACCGAGTAAGAAATATGACAAAGCAGAACAGCTGATTTCCGAGCAAAAATATGTTGACGCCATTGACATATTGGATGCATTAAAGGATTATAAAAACAGTCAAAATCTGCTGAAAAATATCTACGCTCAATATAGCGGATATTATTATGACAAAGAGAGCAATGTTGGACTCCATATCAATATAGTGGAAGACTCTCGAGCAGATGTTGCAATTACGATAGTAACTTCTAAGAACACAGTCGTAAAAATAACCGAAAGTGCAGCGATAACAAAAAACGAAATACACTTTGAATATAATGACAGCCAAAACAATCATGGCACAGTTAATATTATATTCAAAAATGACGGCATTGATTTGACTATATCTTCTGATGATGAAAGAAATATATTTTTCGCCCTTGCAGGCAAATCCGATCAACCGGTTACGAAAGCAATAGACAGAAAAACCTTGCTGAATTGGCTTGAAACAAAAATTTCCATGTCGCAAATCAAAGCATTAGGATACGAAATTGAAGAATATCGTTTGATGGAACGAGATGGATTGAATAGGCTATATCAAATAAAGAATACAGATATTATTTTAGCTATGTTTGGCTTAGATATTTCTGAAGGTGCAGATAGAGGTGAAGGTAAAGAATTAAACGATAAAATTCTTTTTGGTATTATGGCTCCGGCAGATATTATATGTCCGGATTGTGTTGGCAAGGAATATGAACCATTTATTGAAAATGATGTATTGTATTGGCCCGGTGCGGATGTAGGTGAGGGTCCAATAGGTTTAGATATGGGTGTTTATAGTGAAAGCAAAGAGTCGAAAATCACTTCAAATACACAGATTGGACTTACATCTAAAAATATTTTAACGCCTGAAAATTGGGAATCAATAATGAATAAACTATTAGAGGAAAAAGTTGAATCATATGGTGATGAATATTATGCTCTTTCGGCGGATAACGGAGGTCGTGCTGTCTATTTAGCTGAGAGTAAAACGCATATGTTATTTGCATTTGATGCTAGTTACTTGAATGATCGGGATTCGTATGCACTGTTTAAAATTAACAGGACAACACGGGATGTTACCTTTGTTGGCGAGGTTCCGCATACTTTCGATTATGCGGAAACCAGCGACTGGCAACTTTATTATCCTGAGTTAGAAAGTGAATTCACGATAAACCTTAATGATTGATTCATAGACTTATTGCTTATTTTGAGAAACGATAACAAGGAGATTGCATGAATATGATTAAAACAAACTATTGTATTGAAAACACAAGAAATGACAGTTATGTTGTTATGAGAAAGAGCGACAAATCAGGTCTTTTAATTTCTTATGCCAAGAATTTGTGTGAGTGCATAAACAAGGAATATTCGTTGGATTTGCATTATTCTGCAACTGATTTAAAGAATTACGATACATTCAAGTCGTTTGTGAACGAATTGGAAGAAAAAGGCTTTTGCATTTATCAGTTGACAAGACTGTAAACTTTTTATAGTTCTCTAAAACCCGCAACAACTTCATAACAAAAAACTGAAGCACAGCTTTCGAATTTTTTGTCCGTCGGCTGTGCCTTTTTCTTAGTTGTATATTACTTGCTCGTTCACAATTTTTGTTGCTCGGTTGCGTATGTTGTTCATCTTTTGCACCCATAACATCGTATTTTCTGATTTAAGCTTTTCGGTTACACTTTCTTTTTCAGCAAGTGATTTTACCATTTTGTCGAACAGAAATCTTGCTCTTTTATCAATATCTGCAAGATATGAATCGAGCCTACCGCTTGTCAGCAAATTGTAGTAACGCACCTTATGACTTTGCTTCAAATATTGTTTGTGCCTCATTACCAAACGCCGATATTTGTTTCTTTTTCTTCCGCCGATAACGAAAGATTAGGCAATAAATAATCACCCGCTTGCATATAAGCACCGCCGTTATTTTCAAAAATTGTTTTCATATTAAAACCTCCTTGATTTCAGTAAGTTCATTGTACGAAAAACAAAGTAAAATTGCGAATGTGCGGATTATTATTTGAATATGATGTTCGACTATCGGTAAAACTGTATTTTGCCAAATCCTATATGAATATTCGCACCACAAAAAAGAGATACCAGATGAAAGGTATCTCTTTTTATTGTATAAACAAAACCACGAGATAGTCGCGTGGTAGAAAAAAGTTAAACAGTTAAAAACACCTCCGAAAATAGTATAATGTGAAAGACCTGACAGTCCAAACAATATACAAAAACGGAGGTAAAAATGGATAAAGAAAATAGTACACATAGTTTAGCACACACAAAATGGAATTGCAAGTATCACATAGTGTTTGCAATAGTATTTTCAATCACACATCGCTGTGTGAATTTTATCAGGGCAATAGCAAGTGCAAGATATAAAACCACTGCAAGTGTAAATAAAGAGCTGCTTATTCTTTACTATAATATCGGTAAAATTATTAACAACCACAAGACATAGGGTAATAAATTCATTGAAAGTTTGTCAACCGATATTGCTTTGGAATTCCCAAATTCAAAAGGTTATTCGGTTAGAAATTTAAAGTACATGGCAAAGTTTGCAGAATTATATCCTGATGAAGAATTTGTGCAACAGGTTGTTGCACAAATTCCGTGGGGACATAATATTGTCCTTATGGATAAATTTGATGATGAAAATATCAGAGAATAGTATATTAAGAAATCTATTGAAAATGGCTGGTCAAGAAATGTTCTCATTCATCAAATTGAAAGTGGACTGTATGAGCGTCAAAAATTAGCCGGAAAAATTTCGAATTTTGAAACACGTTTACCTTCTCCACAAAGTGAATTGGCAGTCCAAACGATGAAAGACCCATATATTTTTGATTTTATACCTTTTAAAGAGGATATGATAGAAACTGACATTGAAAATGCTCTTGTTCAAAATGTAACAAATTTTTTGCTTGAACTCGGCACAGGATTTGCTTTTGTTGGTAATCAGTATCATTTGAATGTAGCAGGCGATGATTTTTATATTGATTTGCTTTTCTATAATATCAATTTGCATTGCTATGTTGTAATTGAATTAAAAACAGGTGAATTTAAGCCGGAATATGCAGGAAAACTGAATTTTATTTGTCCGCAGTTGACGATATTGTAAAAACCGAGCAAGACAATCCTTCTATTGGCTTACTTCTTTGCAAAAGTAAAAACAATGTTGTTGCAGAGTATTCTCTGCGTGATATGTCAAAGCCTATTGGTGTCAGTGAGTATAAAATCACAAGCCAACTTCCTAAAACGCTTGAAAAGCAACTACCTGCAGTTGAGAATATTCAAAAACGAATTAAATAGGTAGTTGTCGGTGCCAAAATATAACGCTTTAATATTATCTGTGGAGGAACGATATAATGTTGAATAGATATTTCGACCCAAAAGAAGATCCTGATTTTATTTATGCAAACGCAGCATTGCAGAATGTTAATTATGCTTTGATATCATTATATTATATTTTTAATAAGAAACAAAAGTTTGATATTGGCGAGAAACTGATATTGCTTTGTTGATGATTCTTTTAAAATATAAATGTTCACCTAAGTTCGGGCTATGAACAATATCTAAAATAGAGTAAGAGAGATAGTGTACAGTGAGTTTGTAATTGAGAATTACAACATCAATAAGAGAAGATGTTGTGATAATATGAAAAACAATATGTTGATATTTCAAGAGAAAACAGCATTACAAAGGCTTCAATTAGGCTTGATGAAGACCATATTTGGCTTATACAAAGCGATTTCGATAAAGCAATTAAAAAGTTGAACAATTAAAATTGAAAGAGATGCCCACAAAAGCGATGTGGTCCCTTATTCATTTAATGTACTAATATTTGTACTGAACTCAAAATTATTTGTACCCATTATAAAAATATGATATACTTATATTATAATTTAGTACTGTAATCAAATAGATGAAAGGATGTTATTTATATGGAAAAAGAACCGATTTTAGCCATATGCTATGATTTTGATAAAACATTGTCTCCTGATGATATGCAAGCTCAAGGATATATACAATCTATAGATTATGAAGTTGCTGAGTTTTGGGAAGAATCAAATGAATTGGCTAGAAAAAATGATATGGATCAAAATCTTGCTTATATGTACATGATGGCAACTAATGCACGAGGAAAACTATTATTCACAAAGGATACATTGCGTGAACAAGGAAGCAAGGTGAAATTGTTTCCCGGTGTCAACACTTGGTTCAATAGAATAAATAATTATGGCAAAAGTAAAGGTGTAGTTGTTGAGCATTATATTATTTCATCAGGGTTAAAAGAAATGATAGAAGGTACAGAGGTTGCTGACGAATTTAAAAAGATATATGCGAGTTCTTTTTATTTTGATAAAGACGGAGTAGCAGTATGGCCGGCACAGGTTGTGAATTACACAAACAAAACACAATTTTTATTTAGAATTGAAAAAGGTATACTTGATATAAATGATCAAGCAGTTAACTCATATTTTCAGCCAAATCAATATCGTGTACCGTTTAGAAATATGGTATATATAGGCGATAGTGATACGGATATTCCTTGTATGAAACTTGTTAACACAAATGGTGGACATTCAATAGGGGTATATAATTCTAAAACAAAAGACAAATCAAAAGTATTTAGAATGCTTGAAGAAAACAGAATTAAGTATTATGAACCTGCGGATTATAAAAAAGATTCTAAATTAGAAAATTTGATAAAAATGATAATAGATAGGACTGCCTCTAATGAATTATTGGAAGAAGTTCATTTTGACTGTATTTTAGAAAAAAAAGAAGAAACAAAAAATCAAAGTGACGAAGTAATACAAAAAGAAAAACTGATAAATTCCCTTGATGATAGCATGAATTTTGCAAATACTCACACTGTAATAGAACGATTAAGCAAATACAAAACTTGGACAAAAGAGCAAAAAGACAAATTGATAAAAATCGCACTAAAAAACAACCAAGTTACATATATTTTAAAAGACAGAGATGTAAAGAAATTTTATAAATCAATATGCATGGATTCTGATAGCAATGATGCAAATAGAATAATGGAAATTCTCGATTCAAAAGAAAATGATGGTTGAAAAATGCCGAATTATATATCGAATTCGAATATGAAAGTTCAGTAATCGAAATGTTTAGAAATGATTTGGATATGAGTACGCAATGGTCATGATATTGAACTATAAACATAATATTTCAAAGACATTGGTGTCAGTGAGGATAAAACCACAATTAAATTTTTGAAATACTTGGAAGTAGCTGTGATTATAAAAAAATAAAACTTGTGATTAGTAGACTTGTGAATTGGGTGAGAAATATAAAAAAGAATAATCTAACATATGCTTTGAAAAACGGACAACTAATTCATATTTCAAGTGTTGAAAGTGGATTAAAATGCGATTGCATTTGTCCATCATGTGGTGAACATCTAATCGCTAAAAAAGGAAATAAAGTAGTACACCATTTTGCTCATAAACCAAATAGTGAATGTGCTTATGGATATCAAACTTCTTTACATTTGTTAGCAAAGGAAATACTTTTTGAATGTAAAGAAATAACAATTCCTGAAGTTATACTCGATTTTAGCAAGTATGGAGGTACGTATAAAACTATAAAAATTGCAGATTCAAAAAGAATATCTCTTGACAAGGTCGTTCTTGAAAAGAAAGAAGGAGATGTTATACCCGATATTATTGGCTATTGCGGAAACAAAAAATTATTTATTGAAATATATGTTACGCACAAAATTGATGAAAATAAATACGAAAAACTTAAGAAACTGGATATTTCTACTATTGAAATCAATTTAAGTGATTGTGATGAGTTTGTTACTAAAGAATTATTAAAGTCTTATTTATTAGATGAGACGGATAAAAAGAAATGGATTTATAATAGCTTAGAATTCAAATGGTATAATAAGTTTATTCAAAATTCTGATATTAAACAAGAAACTGAAAACAGCAAAAAAGTAATGAACTGTCCAATAGCTAAAAGAAAAGATAAGTTTGGTAGAACGTTTGCAATATATATTGACGATTGTATATATTGTGATTATTGTGTTGGAGCAACTTCTTATGACGATTATTTAATGAAAATTAAATGTACAGGCAGAATGAGGTTGTCTAAAATCAGCGATTTTAAAATTTCTTATGAAGAAAGATTAAAGAATAGTAATGAGTATTTTAAGAATGAAAGACAAAAATTGATTCTTAATAATATTTGTCCATATTGTAACAATAAACTTATTACAAAGAATGGAAAAAATGGCGAATTTATAGGATGCTCAAATTATCCATATTGTAAATTTACTTTGTCAATAGATAAAAATACTGGAGAATTAATATTGAAGTGATAATTATAATTTTTGGCAACAATATGGCAACAGAAAATTTTATAGGCTATAGGTATTAGATAATACTGATAGCCGGGACAATGTGAACAATATTACCTGTGCTAAAATGTTACGGTTGCAAAACCTTGAATCGAGTGGGAGTAGTTTCCTTTGGTTTAGATGTGCCGAAAAACCCAGTATTTATGCGGGTTTCGGGACTTGGAACTTTTTGAACAACCGCTTTTGCAACACTTTTTTTCAAAAACGTGTTTTCGGACAGATGAAATAGTCTCCCTTGGCTTGCAACTAAACCTAAAAATTGCATAATTTTTAAGGCTTTTGCCCTGTTTTGGGCAAAAGCCTTTTTTATGAGACTATTTTGATTACCGGCAGGCACGGTTTTTAGGTTTTTGGGGTGACGTTCTCTTTGCATTTATCATAATTCTCGCTTTGTGTCCTTTACATTTGTGGAGGCCCGTGCTATATTCTCATTGAAAGGGGTGACAGCTATGGATCAAGAAAAAATCGGTAGTTTCCTTGCAGAAAACCGCAAGGCGAAAGGCTTTACACAAATTGAATTTGCGGAGAAATTAGGCGTTTCAAACAAATCGGTATCTCGGTGGGAAACCGGAAAAAATATGCCGGATGTGTCTCTGTTTTTGCCTATATGCGATGCGTTGGATATTTCCGTTAACGAGTTCCTTATCGGCGAACGCATCACAACGCAAGAAAACAAAAGAGCTGATGAAATTCTTGTTGAAACAATAAAAGTCTCCAACAAAAAGCTCAAATCCGCACAAATAGTGATTTATATATTGGCTGTTTTGGTCAACGCATTATTTATGATTGGTGTGCCTCTGACCGCAACACCATCTGACGCAATGGCGGTGCCACTTGCCGCACTTTTAGGCGGTGCAGTTTCTGCCCTGTTGTTGTCCTGCCTCAACATCAAGCCTATATGGTTGTTTATATTCATTCCGATTTCGGTAATTGAATTATTGGTAGGAAGTATAATCTATTGCGGTGAGTTGTATGACTACGGCTTACCCTATGCAACAATATTGGCTTTTGTTCAGCTTACATTATTTCTGTTGGCGATGGGTATTCGAAAAATTATAAGAAAACTTATAAAAACCAAACGCAAAAATAAATCTTCATTGCATTAGCAAAAAGAGCTATCAGACATTATGAACAAGTCTGATAGCTCTTATTATATTTAATATATAATTAAATTAGAAATTGCCAATTGAAAAAATAATCTTTCTAACTTTAAATTGCTATTTCAATAATAAATTCCAACTAAAAAAATCATTAAGTAACAAATAATATTTATATCAAATTTATCTAAAACATTTATATAAAACTTAATAATCAATTATTTGTTTGTTTTTTTTGGAAGTGTTACAAGCATTACTGTTCCATTTTTGTCGCTCTTTTCAGCTTTTACCGTACCGTTGTGCAAAAGTACAATTTCCCACACAAGTGATAGTCCAAGACCTACACCGCCGTATGCTCTGCTACGAGATTTATCAACACGGAAAAATGGTTGAAAGATACTTTCTCTGTACTGCTCAGGTATGCCATAACCGTTATCTTTAACTCGTATATAAAGCTGATTATTCTTTTCGTCAACAGTTATAATTACAGAAGCGTTTTCTCTGTTGTAGCGTATTGCGTTTTCAGTCAAATTAAATAATAAACGATAAATTAAGGTGTCACTGCCTATCATCATACCATTGCCATTGTATTCAAGGCGAATATTCTTTTTTTCTGCAAGGGGAGCAAGGTCGGTAAATATTTCTTCAATCATAGGGGCAATTTCTATTGTATCTTTGCACTCAACTGTACGAAGCTCACTCATTTCAAGCAGAGTTTTTGTCATTAGTGACATTCTTTCGTTTTGCTCTTGTAGCAGTGCAAGAAATTCTGCTGTATCGTTGCTCATATTTGGGTGCTCAACAGAAAAAAGTTCAATTTGTGCTTGAGTTAAGGCAAGTGGTGTTCTTAACTCGTGCGCTGCATTTCCTGTGAATTGCCGTTGAGCAGTAAAACCGTTGTCGAGTCGGTCAAGCATATTGTTAAATGATTGACAAAACTGTTTAAATTCCGGCAAAACATCGTCGCTTAATTTCATATCTGCCAAATTGTTGGGTTGTACATTCTCTATTTGAGAGGCAAAACTTTTTAGCGACTTTAAGGCACGACCGCTGACAAAATATGCAAGTATACCACCAAGTACGCTTACGGCAATTGTTATGTACCAATTAGTAGTATTGAATGAAGCTTGCGCACCACTGATAATAATGGTAAGCTCACGGTCGAGATTTTCATTTTCAGGATTAAATGAACTCGGTTTTCCTTTATCAATTTTACTGTATGCTGATATTCCGTTGCCTATTGAATCCATATATCGTTTGCCTGAAAAACCGATTAAACAATTCATTAGCACACAAGTTATGCAAATTAAAACTGTGGTCATTAAGGTTATTCGCCATTGCAAAGAAAGTTTTTTCATTTTTTCTCCTCCATTACATAACCCTCGCTTATACGGTTGTGAATAGGGTCATAGCCTAATGCATTACGAAGCTTTTTTCTTAATGATGAAATGTGCACTCTTATTGAGTTGCTGAAATTGTCAACACTGCTGTCCCATACGTGTTCAATCAACTCCTCTTGACTTACAGGTCTGCCTTGATTTAACATTAGATATTCAAGTATTCCTGTTTCCTTGCGAGTTAAAGATAATTCTTCATCATTTACATCTGCTTTGCGTGTTTTTGTGTTAAATGAAAGATTTGAACATTTTAAAACAATATCGTTTTGAGTGAACTTTCTAAGAGTAAGGTTTCGTATTCTTGCCGAAAGCTCATCTAAGTGAAATGGTTTTGTTAAATAATCATTTGCACCTTCATCTAATCCTAAAACCTTGTCTGCAACCTCACAACGAGCCGATAAAATTAAAACCTTTGTGTCAATGTCTGTTTGCCTCAGAGTTTTCAATACTGTCATTCCGTCAACATTAGGTAGGTTTAAATCGAGCACAACAAGGTCAAAACTTTCAACACTAAGCATATCTAATGCCTTTTGACCGTCATAGCAATAATCAACACTGTAAGCAAGACGCTTAAGACTTCTTACGATTGTGTCACAAAGAGCAACCTCGTCTTCAACAACTAAAATATGCATAAATATCTCCTATCACTTGTATTATTTTGTAAAATATCTTTGTTATAGATTATAACACAAAAAAATAAAATCTTTGTTAAATTTTTTTCTTAACAAGGATTTTATATCGTTCGTGATATAATAAGGCGAAAAATGAAGGGAGTGGTTAAATTGTTCAAAGTAAAAAAAGCAATATCTCAAATCGGTTTCCTTGTTGCCGGAGTGGTTATGCTGTGCTATGGAGCAATGCGTGGTGAGGCAGACACTGTGCTTAGCAAAGCAATAAGATTATGCTTGGAGTGTATTGGAATTGGATAAGAGAAAAAAGAATGTTTCAAAGCTTGTAAGCCGTTTCCGTACTTGTATTCAGGCAGGTGCAACGCTTTTGACAAATATTCATTTACCTAATTTTTTTAAAGGCGGAATATATCAGGGCAATGGCAAGGCTGTATGCGTACCGGGGCTAAATTGCTACTCTTGTCCTGCTGCGTCGGGTGCGTGTCCAATCGGCTCGTTTCAGGCTGTTGTAGGCTCATCAAAATTTAAGTTTTCCTATTATGTAACAGGATTTTTAATTTTGCTTGGCGTGTTGCTTGGTCGATTTATTTGTGGCTTTTTGTGTCCGTTTGGTTGGCTTCAAGATTTGCTTAATAAAATACCGTGTAAAAAGCTTTCAACAAAAAAACTAAAGCCTTTAACATATTTAAAATATATCATCTTGCTGTTGACGGTTGTATTGCTACCTATACTTGTGGTTAATGATGTTGGAATGGGCGACCCGTTCTTTTGTAAATATATATGCCCACAGGGTGTGCTTGAGGGTGCAATTCCATTGTCTGCTATTGATGAGGGTATACGCTCGGCTTTAGGAAATAAATTTATTCAAAAGCTTATTATTTTGATTATTGTAGTTGTACTGAGTGTGGTTTTCTATCGTCCGTTTTGCAAGTGGATTTGTCCACTCGGTGCTTTTTATGCATTAATGAACAAGGTGTCGTTGCTTGGAATAAAGGTTGATGAGCATAAATGCGTGTCTTGCGGCAAATGTGCAAGAGCGTGTAAAATGGATGTTGATGTAATAAAAACACCAAACAGCACTGAGTGTATTCGTTGTGGTAAGTGTATTACTGCTTGCCCTACTGATGCACTAAGCTTTCACTACGGATTTGGTATGCCTGAAAAAAATCTTTGCAACACTGTAAAAGAAAATAATAAAACAGATATTAAAACAAATAACAAAAAAGATATAACAACGGAGAAATAATAATTATGAAAAAATCAAAAATATTAACTATACTTATGGTCTTAGTGCTTATGTTTAGCCTTATTGCTTGTTCAACAGCTAAAAATAACGACAAATCTCAGTCAAATTATACTGCTGATATTTCAGATTTAATGGAAAGTGAACCAAGCAATTTAGATGACGCAACTGCACTTTATCAAAAGCTTATGCAAAAAGAAAATGAAATTCTTTCAAGTAATTCACAGCTTTGGGAAAAAGTGTTTATGTCAGCAAATAAGGACACTTCTATGATTAAAGACGGAACAAATTATGGCGACTTTTTGCTCAATACTATTGAAAGCGGTAAAGATAAGTTTACTGCAGATGAGTTGAAAATTCTTAAAGACGGTGCAAATCAAATTAAAAAAATTGAGGATAAACTCACAACTTTAGAACAAAAATATCCGGGCTGTGGCAGTAAGCCGAGCGAGGGTGAAAGTGTTGACGCTGAAAGTGCAGGTATGGTAAGTGACAAAAGCAAACTTACTAAGTTTCCAAGCTTTAAGGGTAAGGACCTTGACGGAAATGATGTTAACAGTGATGACATCTTCTCATCTAACAATGTAACTGTTATTAATTTTTGGTTTACTACTTGTAATCCTTGTGTAGGTGAACTTGGCGATTTGGAAAAGCTTAATAAAGAACTTGCAGAAAAAGGTGGTACCGTTATAGGTATTAACTCATTTACTCTTGACGGTGACAAGACTGCTATATCTGATGCTAAGAATGTTTTGTCTAAAAAAGGTATTACCTACAAAAATATTTGGTTTGATTCAAAGAGTGAGGCCGGTAAATTTACTTCAGGTCTTTATTCATATCCAACAACATATGTAGTTGATAAAAACGGAAATATTGTAGGTCAACCAATTGTTGGTGCAATAACTTCATCATCACAAGAAAAGCAACTTAATAAACTTATTGATGAAGCAATTAAAAACAGTAAAAAATAAAGATTTTAAATATCTCT
>ERZ1673741.120-NODE-120-length-106754-cov-13.235972_pt1 | contig 106754 bp, 93 predicted proteins | sample MGYA00580209_ERZ1673741 | MGnify/ENA primary metagenome ERZ1673741 (study PRJEB41218, sample SAMN15661754) | gut metagenome | host: Homo sapiens | place: Canada: London | collected 2015-08-20/2019-03-30 | study: EMG produced TPA metagenomics assembly of... | reverse complement strand
CGACTCTTTTCGTCGTTTTCTCGTCGGTGAGAAAACGACATTTCTTCTTCTTTGGAAAGGAGAGAACGCATGCTTTTCTTTACAGAAAGAAAAGCATCAAAAGAACTGCAAGCCTCCGGCTTGACCGTTTGTGCGGCCGGCAGCGGTTCGGTGGCGGCTATAAAAGACGGCGTCCACGCTCGCGGAGCTCGCGTGATCCGCGGGCCGCCGCCCCTTTCAGTGGCACCGTGCCGGAAGGCGCTCACACGGCGCGCGCCTTGCGCCTGCGGGCGCGGACTGCCCAGTCGCAGGTGCTTCCCGCACGGGGAGTGGTGGTCTGTGCGAGCCCCGCGAGCACTGCAACACCTTTCGAGCCGTGTGTATGTGCTCCCCAGTAGATGGATGAGAGTCCGAGACACCGTCTCGGCGACTCTTTTCGTCGTTTTCTCGTCGGTGAGAAAACGACATTTCTTCTCCTTTGGAAAGGAGAAAAGGAAAAAGCGCGGCAAAGCCGCGCCCTTCCTTTTCCATATATATTTTTGACAGAGGATACTCCAACTCTTTTAAGCTTCCGCCTCCCGCTTGGCATCGTCAATGATCTTCTGGGCATTGGCCGCGGGAACCTCCTCATAGCCTTCAAAATAAAAGGTATACCGGCCGCGCCCCTGCGTCAGCGCGCGCAACTGAATGGCAAAATCCGTCATTTCCCCCATGGGCGCCTCCGCCTCGATCATCTGCTCACCCTTCTTATGCGTCGGACTCATGCCGAGAACCCTTCCGCGGCGCTTGTTGATAGCACCCATGATATCGCCGAGCATACTGCCGGGCGCATATACGCAGAGCTTGCCGACCGGTTCGAGCAAAACAGGAGACGCTTTCGGAAGCCCTTCCTTATAAGCGAGAGAAGCCGCCACCTTGAACGCCATTTCGGACGAATCCACCGGATGATAGGAGCCGTCGAACAAATCCGCTTTCAGATTCACGACGGGATAGCCGGCAAGCACACCCTTCTGCATCGCTTCAAGCAATCCCTTTTCAACGGCCGGATAATAATTTTTCGGCACCGAGCCGCCGACAACCGACTGTGTAAATTCCAGTCCCGGCTCCGTTCCCGGAGAAAACGTAATCTTGACATGCCCATACTGGCCATGTCCGCCGGACTGCTTCTTGTGTTTGCCCTCGACTTCGACACGCTTTTTGATGGTCTCCCTATATGCGATTTTCGGCGCGGAAAGCTCCACCGACGTGCCAAACCGCGTTTTCAGCTTGGATACCACGACATCAAGGTGGATATCGCCCTGCCCCGAAAGGAGAAGCTGCTTGGTTTCGGCATTGTTTTCATATTTCAGCGTCAGATCCTCCTCGAGCAGCTTGGCAATGCCCTGAGAAATCTTGTCCTCATCCCCTTTGGCCTTGGGTGAGACCGCCATCTGATAAAAGGATTCGGGATAAACAATCTTCTTATACGGCAGCGCGCCCTCCGCCGCGGAAAGCGTGTCGTTCGTATTGGTCGCCGCAAGCTTTGCCGTCATACCGATATCGCCCATGGAAAGCATGGGCACCTCCGTCTGCTTCTTGCCGCAGATCGTATAGATATGAGAAAGCCGCTCATTTTGCTCCGTCGTCAGGTTTTTCAGCGTGGTATCGCTGTAAAGCTCGCCGCCCATCACCTTGAAAAACGACATCTTGCCGACAAACGGGTCGGCGATGGTCTTGAACACGAAAATCGACGCGGGACCGTGCTCGCGCAGCGGGACTTCCTTTTCTTCCCCTCCGTCGACGACGATTTCCGCCTTGTGATAAACGGGACTCGGCAGCGTATCGACAATCAGATCCATCAAAAGATCGATGCCGCACAAATTCGTCGCGGAGCCGCAGACCACAGGTGCGATATCTCCCCTTAAAATGCCGCCGTGGAGCGCCGTGACGACCTCCTCGCGGCTCAGCGTTTCCCCGCTAAAATATTTCTCCATGAGCTCCTCGCTCGTGGAAGCGACCGCCTCGTAAAGCATGTTCCGGCAGGTCTCGATTCTTTCCTCGTTCCCCGCGGGGACTGCGATTTCTTTCCCCGCGCTGTTCTTTCCGAAGCCCACCGCCTTCATCTCGATGAGGTCAAGCAGTCCCACAATCTTGTCCCCTTCCATAACGGGAATGATGACGGGGCACACGGACTGCCCGAACATTTCGTGCATCTGTCCGAATACCCGCTTGAATCTCGCCTCGGGATCGTCGCATTTATTGATGAAAAACGCACGCGGCATTTTGGCTTCGCACACCATATCCCACGCAAGCTCCGTGCCGACCTCGACGCCCGCCTTTCCGTCCACGACGATCAGCGCGCTGCCCGCGACGCGAAGCGCCTGCACGGCCTCGCCGATAAAGTCCAAATATCCCGGGGTGTCGATGATGTTGATTTTTGTTCCCTTATATGTGACCGGCGCAATAGACGCGGAAAGAGAAAAGCCTCTTTTCACTTCCTCCGGATCATAATCGCAGACCGTATTTCCGTCGGTCGGTTTGCCGAGCCGGTCCGTTGCCTTTGTCAAATAGAGCATGGCCTCGGCAAGCGAGGTCTTGCCGCTCGCGCCGTGGCCGAGCAGGCAAACATTCCGGATATCTCTTGAGTGGATCTTTTCCATGTATTTATGCTCCTTATCTATGTATTCTGTTTCCGGTCCGCACAAACGGACTTAACAGTTTCATTATAGCTTTTCAATGTGGATTATTCAAGTGAGAATTTTGTTTTTATTGTATCATCATAATAGAATTTTCTCTTGATTATTTGTGCAATTTATACATATTTTCGTCGAATGAGGTCAAAAACTGAATATAAAAATGCCGGGTTGAGGAAAATATGTTGACAGCGCGCATCTTCTGTGATAGAATAATAAGGTAATGGAATTTATTCATACAAAATTATGAGATATACAATATGATTTACAATTCTTTTACTGCCGGCGGAAAGCCGGCGATTCAAATAAAAATTTGCCAATGTGCGGTGGGAGGATCAACATGGAAGTAACGAAGGATACCATTATCGGCGACATTCTCGATTTTGACGGCGAAACGGCGAAATTTTTCCTTGAAATCGGCATGCACTGCCTCGGCTGTCCCGCATCCCGCGGAGAAAGCATCGAAATGGCGTGTGCCGTTCACGGAACCGACGCCGACGAGCTTGTCGGAAAAATCAACGCCTATCTGAAAACAAAATAACGGAGCTGTCCCTTTGCTTTTTCCGAAAAGCGAAGGGGCAATCTGTATATGGGAGAACCCTGTCATGAAGACATCTCTTGACGCGCGCCTGCTTGCCGCGGCAAATTTTGTGAGAGACGGCGCCTATCTCGCCGACATCGGCACGGATCACGCCTATCTCCCGATTTATCTCGCGCAGAATGGGAAAATAAGCCGCGCCGTCGCATCCGATATCCGAAAGGGGCCGCTTGCGCGCGCCGAGCGGAATATTCGTGCGGCCGGACTTTCCGACAAAATCGAAACCGTGCTGACGGACGGGCTTTCCGGACTTGAACGCTATCCCATAACGGATATCGTCATCGCCGGCATGGGCGGGCTTATGATCGCCTCTATTCTCGACGCCGCCGATTTTATCAGGACGGCAAAGCTGCGTCTCATCCTCCAACCGATGCAGCATATCCCCGAGCTGCGGCGCTATCTTTCCGCCGGCTGGCTGGTGGAAAAGGAAGCGATCACCGAAGAGAGCGGCAAGCTGTATCAGATTCTGTGTGCCCGCTATGACGGCATAAAACGGAATCCTTCCGCGCTCGAGCTGCTGCTCGGCAGCTATAACCTTGCTCACAAACGGGAAATTCCCCTTTTCTCCGCTCTGTGCGAGCGGCAGGCTGTCGTACTGAGTGAAAAAATCGCCGGTCTCGAAAGGGGAGGACACGACGCCTCGGCGGAAAAAGAAATGCTCCTCGCCATCCGCGCGGAGCTTACGGATATTAAAACAGTCAAAGGAGAAACCTATGGCCTCCGTTCATGAAATTTACAGCTATCTCAATGCGCTTCTGCCCCGCGCCCTGTCGGCGGAATGGGACAACGACGGCCTCATGGTCTGCGAAAATCCTGCGCGCAATGTCTCAAAAGTGCTGTTTGCGCTTGACGTAACACCCGCCGTCGCGCAGTACGCCGCGGATATCCGTGCGGACCTTGTCATCTCGCATCATCCCCTCATTTTCAAAGGCATTCGCCATATGAATACGGACGACTCCGTCGCCCGTAAAATCATGCTTCTCATCAAAGAACAGATCGCCGTCATGAGCTTCCATACCCGCCTTGACGCGGCAAAGGGCGGCGTCAACGACATTCTCGCGGAGACACTCGGACTTTCGGACACGCAGCCCTTCGGTCCCGACGGAGATACGACGGGACGGCTCGGCACGCTTCCCGCGCCTTGCACATTCAACGAGTTTTGTCTTTTTGTCAAGAATACATTGAACGCGCCGTCCGTGAGCGCCGTCAAAGGAAATGAGACCATTCGCCGCGTCGCCGTTCTCGGCGGCGCCGGAAAGGATTACATCGAATCCGCCATCCGCGCCGGTGCGGACGCGCTCGTCACGGGAGAGGCGGGCTACAACCACATGCTCGACGCGGCCGAGCGCGGACTTTCCGTTATCGCCGCCGGACATTATCACACGGAGATTCCCTTTTCCTCCTTTTTTATCAAAACGTTAAACGAAGCCTATCCCGGCATCGAATTTTGCCGCTATCCCGCCGGATGCGAAATCCGTTATTTCTAAAACAAGAGGGGGCGTCCGTCATTTCACGAAAGGTTTTGTTTGTCGCCACGGTCGTAAAAGAGCATATCGAGGCGTTTCACCTGCCGTATCTCAAATGGTTCAGAGAGCATGGCTACGAAACGCATGTCGCGGCGGCGGATAACGGAAGCGGCGCGGAAATTCCGTACTGTGACGTTTTCCATCCCATTCCGTTTGACCGCAGGCCCCTGTCCCCGCGCAACATAAAAGCATACCGCCGGCTTCGGCGCGTCATCGACAGCGAACATTTCGAGCTCATCCACTGTCATACGCCGGTCGGCGGCGTTTTGGCACGCCTTGCCGCGCGGGAAAGCCGCAAAAGGGGAATGAAGCTTCTCTATACCGCGCACGGCTTTGCCTTTTACAAGGGAGCGCCGCCCTTTCCCTCCGTTATTTTCAAAGCGGTGGAAAAATACTGCGCGAAGCTCACCGACGTCCTTATCACAATCAATCGGGAGGACTTCGCATATGCGAAGCATCATCTGCACGCCGGAAGAATCGAATATGTGCCCGGCGTCGGCGTGGATACGGAAGCTTATGCGCCGAATGCCCTCCTCCGTGAAAAAACAAGAAAATCACTCGGACTTTCGGATTCCGAGACAATGGTGCTTTCCGTCGGAAGGCTCGACCGCAACAAAAATCACGAAACCGCGATACGGGCGGCCGCCGACTGCATCCGAAAGCATCCGGAAACGGCGATACGGCTTTTCATCGCCGGAGACGGACGGCTGCGCCGGCGACTGGAAACGCTCGCCCGAGCGCTTGGCATGGAATCACACGTATGCTTTCTCGGATACCGAGCCGATATCCCGGCGCTCATGTGTGCCGCCGACATCTACATACATCTGTCCAAAACGGAGGGCCTGCCGCGGGCGGTCATGGAGGCGATGGCATGCGGACTGCCCGTGGTCGCCTCGGACGCGCGCGGCTGCCGTGATCTTCTGCATGGTGCGCAGGCTTCCCTCTTTCACCCCTCTGATTATTGCGCCGTCGGCGCGGCGCTCGCCACGCTCACCGAAAATCCGGAACGGAGAAAAAAGCTGGGCGCGGAAAACAGAGAGCGCATCCGGCCGTTTTCGCTTGACAACACACTTGCAAAAATGGACGGGATCTACCGCTCCGCGATGGAAAAACAGGTACGGGTGCTCCATGTGCTCGGCAGCAGCAAATTTTACGGAGCGGAGCACGTCGTCTGTGACATCATCGAAAGATTCCGCGGGAACAAGGACATAGAAATGGCCTATGCCAGTCCCGACGGAGAAATCGCGGAGGCGCTCCGTGCGCGTGAGATTCGCTTTATCCCGATGAAAAAGCTGACACCTTTCACCTTGAAAAAAGCGATTTCTGCTTACCGGCCGGACATTCTCCATGCGCACGACGTGCGGGCGGGCGTCGTCTGTGCCTGCTTTTCCGGCACCTGCAAAATCGTCTCCACCATGCACGTCAACACGCCCGCCATGCGCAGAAAAACGCCGAAAGCGCGGCTCTACCGTATGGCGGCAAGGCGCTTCTCCCATATTTTCTGGGTAAACCGGAGCGCCATGGAGGAATTCGCGTTTGCGGATGCCGTCGCGGACAAAAGCGAGCACCTCGCCAATATCATCGACATCGCCGCGGTGCGCGGCAGAGCGGGTTCGATTCCCGTCCCCCATCCCTATGCCGGTGTCTATCTCGGACGCTTCGAGGAGCAAAAGGACCCCATGCGTCTGATGCGGATTTTCGCGGGCATTTTAAAACGCTGCCCGGATGTGCGCTTCGCCGCGGCCGGCTCCGGCTCCATGCTCGCGGAAACGGTGGCATACGCGAAAGCGCTGGGCATCTCGGAGCACGTCGATTTCCCCGGCTATCTCGAAAATCCCTATACGCTGCTCGCCGGAGCCCGCTTTCTGCTGATGTGCTCAAAATTTGAAGGATTACCGATTGCCGCCCTGGAGGCCGGCGCACTCGGCGTGCCGGTTGTCGCCGTAAAAACGGACGGCCTTGCCGAAGCGGTCGAGGACGGACAAAGCGGCTTTCTGTCGGACGACGACGGGACGCTGATCCGACATGCGGCGGCGCTGATTTCCGACGACGCGCTCTATGGGACTATGCATGCGGCGGCCTATCGGCATTCTGAGGAAATCAACGACGGCGATGCGTATAAAAACAAGCTCCGTCGGACGTATTTTTCTTGACAAACCGCGCGCCTTGGTGCATAATGAAAAAAGAATGATACGGATATTCACAAGAGAGGGAGAGGCACATGGCAATCACGGCAAAGGAGGACATCATACGGGAAAACGGAATCCCCTTTGTCGAGCTTTCCGGCGTTTCTTCCTTCAACGCGGAAATGACGTTTGAATGCGGCCAGTGCTTCCGTTTCGACAAAAGCCCGAACGGGGGCTATGAAGGCGTCGCATACGGCAGAGCGCTCCGCGTTCTTCAACCGGCGGATGGTCACGTAATCCTCTACGGCTCGACGCTCTCGGACTATGAAACCGTTTGGAAGGGCTTCCTTTCGCTCGACGAGGATTATGAAGCCATTCAAAAGGACATTTGCGAGCGCTTCGGAAGATACGGAGATACCATCTATGAAGCCGTGCGCTGCGCGTCCGGCATCCGGCTCCTGCGGCAGGAGCCGTGGGAGGCACTCTGTTCGTTTATCCTATCCCAAAACAACAACATTCCGCGCATCAAAAAAATCATCACCGCCCTTTGCCGAACGCTCGGCGAACCGTTTTCCGCAATGGGTGAAACCTATTATAAATTTCCCACCGCGCGGGCGATTGCGGACGCCGGACTTTCGGGACTTGCGCCCTGTCGGATGGGCTTTCGCGCGCGATATCTCCTCGACGCGGCGGAAAAATGCCGAAACGGAGAAACCCGGCTCAACGCCCTGAAAGACGCCGATATCGCGCAGGCGGAGGAGGCACTCACCGCCATCTGCGGCGTAGGGAAAAAAGTCGCCGCCTGCACCATGCTCTACGGTCTGCACAAAACCGAAGCATTTCCGGTGGACGTATGGATGCGGCGCGTGCTCGACAAATATTATCCGGACGGACTCGATCTTGCCACACTCGGAGATTACGCCGGCATCGCCCAGCAGTATCTTTTCTACTATGAACGGGAAAAAGCCTCGCAGGAAAGGGAGAAAAAACGCGCATGAAGCTGCTTTACGGCACCGGAAATCCGGCAAAGCTTGCCTACATGAAACGACGGCTGTCCGCTCTTCCCATAGAACTGCTTTCCCTTTCCGATATGCCGTCGCCTCCGCCGCCCATTGAGGAAGCAGGAAGCGACGCGCTCCAAAACGCGCGCATCAAGGCGCTTGCCTACTATGAGGTCTATCATATTCCCGTTTTTTCGTGTGACACCGGACTTTATTTTGATGAAATACCGGATGCATTACAGCCGGGCGTTCATGTCCGCAGAATCGGTGGAAAAACGCTCACCGATGAGGAAATGACCGCGTATTATGCCGCGTTTGCCGCGCGCTTCGGAATGACATCAAAGGTTTTTCAGGGTAATTCGGCAACACCGCGCGGACTGACGGCGCAATATCGCAACGCCGTCTGCCTTGTGATGGACAGCACGCACATCTACGAGCGCATGGACGAAAGCACCGCCGGAAGAAAATTTCTGTTAACCGACACACCGCACCCAAAGCGTGAAAAGGGATTCCCCCTGGACTGCTTATCAGTCGATTCCGCAAGCGGGAGATACTATTATGATCTTGCCGACCATGCGACAGACGAGATTGCAAGCGCAGACAGCCGCATGTCTCAGGCATATGCGCGCTTCTTTTCCGAAGCGCTGGAAGCGTTTCACCGCGAAACGGGAAAGTGAAAATTTGATTTTTATTCAATTTCCACTTGAAAAGGAAGAAAGGCATAGACATAAATCCATTTTTGAAAAAGGCAAGCGCCTCGGCGGCTCTTTTGGTATCTTTTCTCCCCGTGGAGAAAAGTACATTCCCCCGCATGGAAAATGTGAAAATCATTTCTTATATAAAAAATATATCTTATAAAACAAAAAAATCTCGGCACTGCCGAAACGAAAGGAACCCATGATTTTACAGCCTAAGGATACAACCATTGCCTACCGTTGTCCGGAATGCGGAACAACGGTCATGAGCGTCGTCGGCGCACTGGCGCTTTCCGGCGATATCATCAAGCTGAAATGCGACTGCGGCGGCTCGGAGCTCCTCCTCGAAAACACGGACGACGGCAAAATCCGTCTGACCGTTCCCTGTGTCTTCTGTCCCTCGCCGCACCGGTATTTGGTTTCCCGCAGACTGCTCACGACAAGGGAGCTGTTTACTTTTCCCTGCGCGTATTCCGGCATCGATATCCTTTTTATCGGCGCCAAGGGAGCGGTGCTGCGGGCGGTCGAAGAATCCGACAAGGAGCTTGAAGAGCTGATCGACGAAACCGAGATGGCGGGGATTCACGACGGAAACGAGGGCGACAATCTTTACGGAGACGAGCACATCCGCGATCTGATCGTCTTTACGCTCGGCGACCTCGCCGAGGAGGGGGATATTGTCTGCGGCTGCTCCGACGGCGGCGATTTTCTTGTGGAGCAGGAACGGGACAGTGTGTGCATCTCCTGCAAAAAATGCGGTTGGAAAAAGGAAATTTCCTGCGCCGGAAGCTCGCTTGATGCCGAGGCTCTTTTCGACTGCGACAAGCTGTATTTGGAGCCTGACGAAAAATCTTAAAGCTTTCACTTTGTTATCCACTTTGCCGCGATGCGGCAAAAATCACATAAATCATTTCGGAGGAAATTGAATATGAGCAAAATTGTATGTTTCGGAGAACTGATGCTTCGCCTTTGCCCGGAGGGCTATCTGCGCTTTGAGCAGGCAAACGAATTTGAAGCAAGCTTCGGCGGCGGCGAGGCAAATGTCGCCGTGTCGCTCGCGCATTTCGGCATGGACGCGGCGTTCGTCTCCAAATTCCCGTCGCACTCGATTGGAGATATGGCGGTCCGCTCTCTGCGTGCCGAGGGCGTCGCAGTCGACAAAATCGCGCGCGGCGGCGAGAGAATGGGAATCTATTTTCTCGAAAAAGGTGCGTCCCAGCGTCCGTCCAAGGTCATCTACGACCGCAAATACTCCTCGATCGGCATGGCGTCGCGTGAGGATTTCAACTGGGAAACGATTCTTGACGGCGCGGAATGGTTCCATTTCACCGGCATCACCCCCGCTCTCGGCGACAACGTGGCGCAAATCACGCTCGACGCGCTGAAAGTCTGCAAAAAGAAAGGGATTAAGGTCAGCTGCGACCTCAATTTCCGCAAAAAGCTCTGGACGAGCGAGAAAGCGGGCACGGTCATGGGCGAGCTTTGCGAATACGTCGACGTCTGCATCGCCAATGAGGAGGACGCCGAGAAGGTATTCGGCATCAAGCCGGACCACAACGACGTCGAGGGCGGCAAGCTCAACCGCGAGGGCTATATCGACGTTGCGAAAAAGCTTTCCGACCGCTTCGGCTTTGAAAAAGTCGCTATCACGCTGCGCGAGAGCATTTCCGCCTCCGACAACAACTGGGCGGCCATGCTTTATGCGGACGGAGAAGCGTATTTCTCCAAAAAATATGCCGTGCATATCGTCGACCGCGTGGGCGGCGGCGACTCCTTCGGCGCGGGACTTATCTACGGTCTCATGAACGGCTACGACAATCAGAAAACCATCGAATTTGCCGTGGCGGCCTCCTGTCTCAAACATTCCATCGAGACGGATTTCAACTATGTTTCCGTCGACGAGGTCAAGACGCTGATGATGGGCGACGGCTCCGGCCGTGTCCAAAGATAAAAGAAAAACAAAGGCTTTGCGAGCGCCGTTATCAAAAACGGCGCCCGCATTTCATTCCCCACAGAAAAGCACGGCACCGGCTCGGAAAATCGATTTCATATTCTTTGAAAGGAATCTGTCGGCATGAAAAAAACGGTATCTGCCATCGCAATGATTTTCGCGGTACTTTTTCTTTTTTGCGGCTGCGGAAAAACACCCCCAGCCGAAATGACAAGCGTCGACGGCTCGCCGGTTTATCCGGCATCGACGCCGCCCGACCCGTTCTGCGAGGTACATACTTTCGATATCGAAGACATCATCGTGGAACCGGGTGTCAAAACCGAAGGCATGACGAAGCTCACCTGCTCGGTATGCGGCATCCATCAAATAAAAATGATTCCGGCGACCGACTCCGTTAAAATCCTCGCGATTGGCAATAGTTTCAGCGCAGACGCCATGGAATATCTTTACGACATCTGCGACGCCGCCGGCATCGGGGATATTGTGCTCGGCAACTTATATATCGGCGGCTGCTCGCTCGACACGCACTGGGACAATATACAGAAGAATGCAAACGCCTATACCTACTATGAAAACGTCTACGGATACTGGACGACGAAAAACGCCAAAAGCATTCTCGCCGCTTTGGAAGCGGAGGATTGGGATATCATCACCGTCCAACAGGCAAGCGGTGACAGCGGCATGTCCGAAACCTACGGCAACCTGCAAAATATCCTCGATTATATCCACGAGCATAAAGCCGACGCCAAAATCTATTGGCATATGACGTGGGCGTATCAGTCGGACTCCTCACACGGGGATTTCGCGAATTATGAGAAAAATCAGCTCACCATGTATCATGCGATTGTCGACACCGTAAACGACACGGTTTTCAAACACGAAAGGATTGCCGGTGTGATTCCGAGCGGCACCGCCATTCAGAATCTCCGCACCTCCTATATCGGCGACACGCTGACGCGCGACGGCTATCACCTGAGCTATGATGCCGGCCGATATACGGCAGCGCTGACATGGTTTGCAGCGCTTACCGGACTTCCGGTCGAGGATATCGATTGGATGCCGGAAAGCTGCGCCGGGATTCTCTCAGACAAGCTGGAAGCGATTCGCGAAGCGGTGAATGCGGCGCTCAAAACGCCGCTTTCCGTCACGGAGTCCTCGCTGCCTGCCACGGCAATCCCCGTCAAAACGCTGGAAATAACCGATGCCGACAGGGAGACGCTTCAAAAGCTCGGCTATGACCCCGAGCGCTTCGAGGTGCTCGACTGGGAGCCGACGGTCGCCGCCTACTACAACTCGACCGCAAGTGCCGCTTTGGTATCAAGAGCAAACAGCACCGCCTCCAATCTTCCCTATTTTACCGCATCACGCATTTTCACAAAAGAAGAGCTGCCCGATGGAACCGTCATCGCGGTCGATGACGGCTATCAATACCGTCCCGAGGGCTGGACGTCGCTTTCGTCGAAAAACACAAGTGCCGCAAGACCCGCCAATGTGACGGGAGATGCGGTCGTTGTAAGCGACAAGTGGTGGGGAAATTTCCGATACCGCGCTTTCAACCTCTCCCATAGCGGTTCCACGACCGATATGACAGAAGCGGATTCGGTGCATCTGCGCATCTATATTCCCAAAGAGGAAGGCTGAATCATCCATGCTTGAAAACGACTGGAAGTTAAGACAGGACAGCCTCCTCCTGCGCGACGCACTGTGCGAATTTTTTGAATGCCGATACGGCAAAATCCGCTTTTTAGAGGAAAAAAACATCGGAAAAGTGCGCGCAGACATGATTGCCGTCCTCCCGACAGGCCTTGTCGGAATTGAAATCAAAAGCCACAGCGACAGCTATGAGCGGCTGAAAAATCAAATCAAGGAATACGACAAATACTGCGATTACAATTTCCTATGCGCGGGCAGCACGCACGTGCACGCCAAGGAGCATGTTCCGGAGCACTGGGGCATCGTTATGATGACGGTGCGGGACGGCGTCCGTTTCGACGTTCTGCGCGAGCCTGCGAAAAATCCGAAATGCAAAACGGAACGTCAGACGGAGCTTCTTTGGCGCAACGAGCTTGCCCATATTCTGAAAACGGAAAAGCTCCCCCGCTACGCCGGAAAAAGCAAAAAATTTATCTGCGGCAGGCTTTGTGAAAAGCTCCCGCCGGAAAGACTGAAACCCCTCATCTGCGACAGGCTCTTTGAGAGGGACTACTCGCGTTACAGAGAGGACTAAATTTTCAGCGAAAAAACAGCTCTTATCATAGCAAAGCAAATTCGGCAATACAAAGCCCGGCAGATTCTTTGTGGTCTGCCGGGCTGATTTATTTTGTCTATCAAATCGGCCGAAAACTGTCGAAAGCTGTCATGCTTCCCTTTCTTCTCACTCGGCACAGAAGCCGTAAAAATGACCGTTCGCCGTCGCCAAGGTTCCGGTTTCATTTTCATGGATGGAAAGATAAATCTCCTCCTCCACCGGATATTCCGTTTCTTCGCCGTCCTCCGTCAAAAGAATGATCGAGCTTGGCAACAATCCTGCAACCTATATTTTAGCCGGCATCGTGCTCGCCCTTTTTGTCGCATTGATATGGGTGCTTGTCGATATGCATAGTTCCCTTTCAGGCAGATCGCACCTTATTTCTTCGCGGACAGCCTAAAAACATCCGTCGCCTTGCCGATGACGACCATATGGTCCGTTTCCGTGAACCGGTAATCCGCACCGGGCAAAAGCTTCAGATCGTTGTTGATTTTCATGGCAATGATGTTGATTTTATATTTCTGGCGGATATTGATTTCCGAAATGGTCTTTCCCATCCACGCCGACGGCACGGGGATTTCATAGATGGCATATTCCTTGGTAAGCTCGATAAAATCGAAGATATTGGTGGCATTATAGCGGACGGCCAGCTTTTCCGCCATTTCCCTCTCGGGATAGACGACCTCGTCCGCACCGATACGCATGAGCAGGTCTGCCTGAATATCCTGCTTCGCCTTGGCCACGACGAATTTTGCATTCAGCTCCTTCAAAAGCGCGGTAATGACGAGCGACGACTGAAAATCGTCACCGATGGCGACAAAGCAGATATCGAAATGATTGACGCCGAGCGCCCGCAAAACATTCTCATTGGTGCAGTCTGCGATTTGAGAATCCGTAAACATCGTGGAATACTGCTCGATAACAGACGCATCCTTATCCACAATCATGACGTCATTTCCAAGTTCAAGCATCTTCTTTGCCAAATGACGTCCGAATCTTCCCATTCCTATGACAAGTATGGATTTCATAACAAACCTCCGTGTTTCCCTCTCCAAGTAGTATCAGCCAATCAAAACCTTTTCCGTCGGTCTTTGGATATCCGGGCTTTCCCGCTCCGTGGAAAAGGCAAGCGCAAGAGACAGCCCTCCGACGCGCCCTGCATACATCAAAAAGGCGAGAATGATTTTGGAAGCCGCTCCGATAGAGGGCGTCACGCCCATCGTAAGTCCGACCGTCCCGATGGCGGAGCTTGTCTCAAACAGCGCCTCTTCCAGTCCGATTGATTCGAGCGCCATCAGCGCCACCGCAGAAAAAAGGGTCAATATAATATATATGGTGGCAATGGAGCATGCCTGCTTGACCGTATCGTCTCCAATCCTCCGTTTAAAGACCGTGATGCTGTCCTTGCTGCGGACAGAAGCCGCGGCATTCAGAAGAACAATCAGAACCGTAGTCGTTTTGATGCCGCCAGCCGTCGAACCGGGGCTGCCGCCAATCAGCATGAGGATAATGGAGAGAATCCCGCCGCTGTCCGTCAGCGCGGCCTGATCGATGGTATTGAAGCCCGCCGTCCGCGTCGTCACCGACTGAAACAGAGCAGCAAGAAGCTTTTCTCCCTCATGAAGTCCTGCGAGCGCGCCGTTCCGTTCGAGAAAATAAAAACCGAGCCAACCGGCAAAAATCAGAAAAACCGTCGTTGTAAGAACGATTTTCGTATGCAGTGCATAACGCTTCACATGCCATTTGCACTTGATAAGATCCGACCAAACAAAAAAACCGATTCCGCCGATGACAATCAGCGCCATCAAAGTAAGCTGAACAACGACATCGGAACGCAGCGTCGTAAAGGAGGAAAATTTCTCGTATTTCCCCATCAAATCGAAGCCCGCGTTGCAAAACGCCGAAACGGAATGGAAAAGCGCGTTCCACAGTCCTGTCCCAAAGCCCATTTTCGGACAAAATCGGATGGCGAGGATCAGCGTGCCCGCGCCCTCAAAGAAGGCCGTTCCGATGATAATTTTCCGAATCAGTGTCGTCACGCCGTTCAGCTGCAAATTTCCGGATGCCTGCATGAGCAGTCTTCTTTTATGCAGGCTGATCCGCCGGTGCATAAAGATCGCGAACATCGTCATAACCGTCATAAAGCCGAGTCCGCCGATTTGAATCAAAAGCAAAATGACAAGCTGTCCGAAAAAGCTCCAATGCGTAAATGTGTCGACGACGACAAGTCCGGTCACACAGGTCGCGCTCGTCGCGGTAAAGAAGGAATCCAAAAACGGAGTCCATTCACGCTGCGCCGATGAAATCGGCAGACACAGCAAAAAGGCGCCCGCGAGAATGACCAAAAGAAAGCTGAATGTGATGATCTGCGTATAGGTCAGTCTATGTTTCATCAATTTCAAAATAAAATCCTCCGGCAGAATACGGACATCGCCGTATCATCAGCTCGAAAATGTTCCATTATTATATCACACGAACAAATGCTTGTCAAGGCACGGCAGCCACAAAGGTGGAAATGATTGACAACCTCTGAAAGTCATGTTAAAATCATATTGTCTCCCTCCGCAGCAGATTTTACAAAATCCGAGGTTCATGTTATGAAAAAAAGCCCAAAAACACGCCAAATCAACTGTGAAACCTGTGTTTTCTACGATTATGACGACGAGCTTGACGCCTACATCTGCACGGTAAATCTTGACGAGGACGAGCTTGAACGCTTTGTGCTCGGGAGAGCCGAAAACTGCCCATATTATCGTTTTTACGATGAATATAAAAGCGTTCAAAAGCAAAACTAATAAAAAAGAGCGTTCGCAGGTCGAATCCCATACCGGCGAAAGTCTCCGGGAGGTCATTTTGATTAAAATAGCGGTTTTTGACGTCAAGCCCTACGATATCACGGGACTTGACAGATACGGCACTGAAAACGGAATTGCGTTTAAATATTTTGAAACCAAGCTGAATATCGATACGGCAGGACTCGCCGCCGGTTCGGACGGCGTCTGCGTGTTTGTAAACGACGACCTGTCGGAGCCGGTTATCGACGGGCTTTGCTCATATGGCGTGCGGCTGATTGCTCTGCGGTGCGCCGGCTTCAATAACGTCGATATACGCGCCGCGGCGGGCAAAATTTGTGTCGTCCGTGTTCCAAGCTATTCCCCTCATGCGGTGGCGGAGCACGCGCTGGCCATGCTCTTAACGCTTCTTCGGAAAACGCATAAGGCATATTTGCGCACAAGAGATTTCAATTTCAGTCTGACGGGGCTTGTGGGAACCAATCTCTACGGCAAAACGGTCGGCGTCGTCGGCACAGGCCGGATCGGCCGCGTATTCATCGATATCTGCCGCGGACTTGGCATGCATGTCATCGCCTACGACGTATATCCCGCCGCAGATTCGGATATTCAATACGTAACCCTCGACCGGCTTTTTGCCGAATCCGATGTCATCTCTCTCCATTGTCCGCTGACACCGGAGACGACACATATCATCAACGGCAAAAGTCTCGAAAAAATGAAAGACGGCGTCATTCTCATCAATACCTCGCGCGGCGCTCTGATCGACGCGGAAGCACTTCTCGAGCATATCAAAAAGAAAAAGATCGGCGGCGCCTGTCTCGATGTATATGAGGAGGAATCCGATATCTTTTTTGAGGATCTCTCCGATCATATCATGGACGACGACGTGCTCGCCCGTCTTATTTCCATGCCGAACGTGCTTGTGACGTCGCATCAGGCATTTTTGACGGAGGATGCGCTCGACAACATCGCGAAAACGACAGCGGAGAACATTGCATCCTTTTTCCGGGGAGAGCCTCCGAAAAACGAAGTGAAATAAAACAAGGTGTGCTTTTCTCACTGAGGAGAAAAGCATACATTCTCTCCTTTCCAAAGGAGAATAAAGATGTCGTTTTCTCACCGACGAGAAAACGACGAAAAGAGTCGCCGAGACTTCTGTCTCGGACTCTCATCGTGCTGCTGGCAAGCACATACCCACGGCTCCCAACAGACGGAACCGCGCACCTACGTGCGCTCTCCGAGCATGAACTGGAAAGCAATCTATACCCTTTGAAAGCATAGTACTAAAATCAATCGTATCACAATGCAATGCTACCGCATTGCAGGGCAACTTCGCCCGTGCGGCAAGCAACTGTGGCTGGAAAGCCCGCGCCCGCAGGCGCAAGGCTGCCGGAGCGCACTCGCTGTCCGTTCGGCGTGTTCCGCCGTGGATTGCACGAGTTTACGAGTGCAAACACGTGTCGGGAGCCGACGGAATGCGCTCTCGGCTCGCACTAACGGTCAAGCCGCAGGCTTGCGGCTTCTTTTCGTTCTTTTCTTGTCCGCACAAGAAAAGAACACGTTTCTCCTTTCCAAAGGAAAAAAGAAAATCCCCTAACGGGGATTTTTCTTTTATTCTTCATAATCGAAATATGCAATATCCGGCCTTGCATCAGGGAAGACAAGCGTGATTTCACAATCCAAAACCCGGAAATTCTTTGCATAGCGGACTGTGAACATCGAACCTGCGGAAAGTCCGTGTCGGTCATATTCGGGATACTTTTTATCGATCGTCGAGGGACAGCCCGGAAGCTCGGAAACTCCGCCGGGAAGTGTGAAATGGCAGCGTTCAAACGTCACGTCCTCGATCCGCTGGTTCTCGTTCTGACCGACCGCCATAATTTCACGGATATCTTTCGTATAGCTGAACGGATATGGCTTTTCAAAGCGCAGCTCCCGGAATGTCACATTTCTGATAAAACCGAAACGCTCGGAAATCCCCTCTATGCGCGGCAGCCGGTTCCGGTCGCCGACCGTGATATAAACCGGCGCGCCGACATCCGTCATGTCGATGCGCTCGAATACGACATCCTCAACCGCAGCGCCGTCCACCGTTTCAAGGGATATGCCGCACCGATTGACGTTCTTGACCGTACAACCGCGGATATGGGCGTTTTTCAGGCAGTAGTACGTATCCGTGCCGAATTTGATGCCGGATGCAAGACTTTGGATCATCATATCGTCCACAAAAATGTTGTAGCATCCGACAGGGTCGGAGCTTTTGAAGCAAAGCCCGTCGTCCCCCGCCATGATATTGCAGCCATATATGGTCATATCGTGGCAGTCCACAGGATCGATGCCGTCGCGGTTCGGGGTGTTCATGCAGTCAAGGTTCAGCCCGCGCAGGAGCACATTCGAGCTGGAAAGCGGCACAACCGTCCAAAAAGCGCTGCTTTTGAAATTGATATGCTCGACCGTGATATCGTCCGAATAGGTGATATAAACGATATCGGGGCGTGCGTCGAGTTCCCTTTTATCATTCACCGGATCATTCATTTTAAAACGGTACCGTCCGTTTCCGTCGAGCATGCCGCCGCCCGTGATCCGGATATTGGAGAGATTCTCCCCATAAAGCAGTCCCCGTCCGAGCTGACGGTGCGCACAGAGACTCGTTCTCGGCTCGCGCAGCGGATATTCCCCATGATCCTGCGTGCCAAGCAGTGTCGCCGTGGGATCGACAAAAAAAGTCATATCCGAAGCAAGCCGAAGCTCACCCGTGAGGAAAACGCCGTCATGAAGATAGACCGTACCGCCCGTATACGCCGCGTCACTTATCGCGCGAGAAATCGCCGCGGTATCCAGCGTTTTCCCGTCGCCTACGGCACAGTACGGAGCCGCCTTCACATCGAATACGGGCGCATTCGGAATCACGCCGCGCGAGAAATCGCAGGCGTCATAGATGCGGATGCGGTTCACGAGCAGACGACCGCTTCCCTCGGTGCAGAACACCAGCCGCGACACGCTTGCAGCGGGATTGATAAATCGGAAATCCTTTGCGCGAACGGCGCCGTCCACCATCAGCGTGTAGACGGAGCGCGCCGTATCCAGCGTCACCTTGACGGAATACCAGTTGCCGGAGGGATAATACTGCCAATCCGTAAGCCCTTCAAACAGCTCTACCCAGTTCTCGCCGTCGGACGCGAACAGACAGTTTTTATAAAAAGCGATCCGGCAGACGGGATTTCCCTTGTCATCGGTAATTTCCGGCGTCAAAATCAGCTTTTCATCGTCCGCCCGAACTTTCGTTTCCACCGAAAGAACGCCTGAAATCGGGGGGAACCGATATTCCGCATAGGCCGCCATGCCGTCTGCGGAAGAAAGCGAAAAGCTTTTATCGTCACCGAACGGATAATCGGCAAGCGAGCAGACCGCATTTTTCGACGGCGACATCACATCAAAATCCGTATTAAACTCCTCACGCGCCGCGTAAACCGCCGTGTCGTCGAACACATAGAGGTTGTCGAGCGTCCCCTCTCCGTCACAGGAGACGGCGACGGAGAGCGGCTCACGGTCGGAAAGCACCTCGACGCCTGCCATGATTCTCCGGCTGTCCGCCCATACATCGTATTCGCCGCGCTCCGTGTCGAGCACAAGCCGCACAGAGAGCTCATGACCCGCCACATACGGCGCGATATCCGTGCCGTCCATCGTGCGAAGCATGTCCCCGTCCAGAACGGCGCCGCAGACGGCTCCCGTTTCCCCCATCACCGCCAAGATGAGGATTCCCTCGGAGCAGCTGATTTTTGCCGTTGCCACGATTCGGGAGGAGGCGCCGCAAAGCGCCGCCGAAAGCCAGCTTCCCCGCCCCATGCGGACATAGCGGTTTCGGGAATCCACCTCTCTTGCCGCAAGCGTGCAGCCCTCCTGCGAATAGCGCGAAAGCGCCTCCCCGTCGTTGAATACCTCGGCGATATAACTCCGGTATTCACGCTTTTCATAGGGAGCAGGTGCCTCGCCCAGTACCGGAAATTCCGGAAGCGGCTTTTTCTCCTCCTTCGCGGCGGGAATCGCCAAAACGACAAAGTGGTTGCAGTCGCCGGAAAGCCCCGGGATATGTACCTGCTCTCCCGCCGCAAACCGTTTTTCAAACAGAAAATAGGCGCGCCCGTCCGAACCGGCGATGCTCTCTCCTGTCGCGGAATATTCCGCCGTAAACGCCGGCAGAGCGTTCAAAAGCCTCTTATCAAGCGCTACCGCGACGACCGCATCCCGCTCGCAGAAGAAATCGACCTCCTGTTTGTCGTCGAAGCCCTGCGCACGGGAATTGAACGTCATGATATAATCCGCGCCGGCATAGCGTTCCGGCACGGACGCCGCCGTCACCTCCTCATTGGAATGGAGCTTTGCACCCACCGCAAAATTCGCATATACGGAATACCAGCCGCTCGTATCCCACGGCGAAACGAATCTGCCGATAACGGGAGCCTCGGGATAAAGCGCGCCGTCGCTTTTTCTGTTATGTTGTTCTCTCATCACTTTGATTCTCCATAATTCTTTTTTACCCCCGCCGTGAAAGGCGGGGGCAATTCGGTTTTACCTATATCATACACCTCGCACGCCGAATCCGCAATGCACATCGGCAGCAAAAACTTGTAAAATTCGGAACTCAAACATCCATGATGATCGGAAGGATCATCGGCTTGCGCTTGGTCTGTGAATAAATGAATTTGGAAAGGTCGTCCTTTACCTTATATTTGAGCTGCGTCCAGTCGGCAACACCCTTGTTCAGACATCCGTAAAGCGCGTCGCGTGCGATAAGCCGTATCTGATCGATCAGCTTTTCCGATTCCTTGGCGTAGACAAATCCGCGCGATACGATTTCGGGTCCGGAAATGATATCAAATGCCTGCGCGTCGATGGTCGCAACGACGATGATGATACCGTCCTCCGAAAGATGTCTGCGGTCGCGCAGCACCACGTTGCCGACGTCTCCGACGCCGGTCCCGTCGACCAGCACGATGCCCGCAGGGACCGTTCCGTTGAACTTCGCGCTTTCCGTTCCGATTTCCAAAATCTTGCCGATCTCGGATATGAAAATGTGGTTTGCCGGCATTCCCATGTATTCGGCAAGCTCCTTGTGATGATAAAGATGTCTCGCCTCGCCGTGGACCGGCATGAAATATTTCGGATGAAGCAGCGCGTGCATGATTTTCAATTCCTCTTGGCAGGCGTGTCCCGAAACATGCACCTCCGCCACGCTGTCGTTGAGCACCGTCACGCCTTTTTTGTAAAGCTCGTTGATGATGTTGCCGACCAGCTTTTCATTGCCCGGAATCGCCGATGCGCTGATAATCACCACATCGCCCGTGCCAAGCTCGACCTTGTCGTGCATGCCGAATGCCATGCGGTAGAGCGCGGACATCGGCTCGCCTTGGCTGCCGGTCGAAACGATCGTCATCTTCTCCGGCGGATATTTCTTGATTTCGCTGATATCGACGAGCACGCCCTCCGGGAAATTCATGTAGCCGAGCTCCACCGCGGCGGAAACGATGTTGATCATGCTCCTGCCGGTGACCGCGACCTTCCTGCCGTATTTCGCGGCGGTGTTGATAATCTGCTGTACGCGGTGGACATTGGAAGAAAACGTCGCGATAATCATGCGCTTTTTCTTATATGCCTCGAAGAAGCGCACAAGCGATTCCCCGACCTTTTTCTCCGACGGCGTAAAGCCCGCGCGCTCGACGTTCGTCGATTCGCACATGAAAAGCAGCACGCCCTCCCGTCCGATCTCTCCGATCCGCGTCAGGTCGGTCATTTCGCCGTCGATCGGCGTGGGATCGATTTTGAAGTCGCCGGAATGGAACACCGTTCCGACCGGCGTTTTGACCGCGAGCGCACAAGCGTCTGCAATCGAATGGTTCACACGGACAAATTCCACCTCGAAAAGCCCAAGCTTCACCTTATCGCCCGCCTGCACGCAGTGCAGCTCCGGCTTGAAATCAAACACATGCTCATTGAATTTGTTCTCCAAAATTCCGAGCGTCAGTCGGGTCCCATATATCGGCACGTTCAATTTTTGGAGCAGATACGGAATCCCGCCGATATGATCCTCATGGCCGTGCGTCAGCACAATGCCCTTGATTTTATCGGCATTGCTGACAAGATAGGTGATATCCGGGACGACGAGGTCGATTCCCAGCATGTCGTCGTTGGGGAAGCCGAGACCGCAGTCGATGATGAGCATGCTGTCGCTGTATTCGAGCACGGTCAGGTTCTTTCCGATTTCGTCAAGCCCGCCGAGCGGTATCACACGTAATTTTTTCAGTTTTCCTTTTGTTCTTGGCATAAAATACACCACCCTCTGTCAAAACACAGGGTTCCTTTCTTTTTAAAAATAGCAAAAAATCCTGAACAGGTGAGCTTTCATTACCACTCTGTTCGGGTCAATAATCTGATTCAATATGTATCGCACAGACGCTTCGCGCACCCATCCGCAAAACGTCCGCACGAAAGATGAAAACTTCGCCGCATCCAACCGACGCGCCATCGCCTCCGCATCGGCTGAATGTTTATCTATATTGTGTTCAAATTATTTCACATGTAAACGATAAAAGGGGACAATTCCCTTTCTCTTTTTTTATTATACACCGGTTTCCCCGTTTGCGCAATAGTTTTTTTCGGTATGCGCAAAATCCCGCGGCAGGCTTCGTTTATTTCCGCACCGCCGTTTGGATCAATTCGTTGATTCTCTCCCGCAGAGAAAAGGCCGAATCCGTTTTGCGGGGATAGCGGGAAAAGGTGATGCTCCCGTCCTTTTCGAGCGCGGAAAGAACCGCTTCCCTGCCGCAGAGCGATTCCGCAAGCTTCATCGCGCGCAGATCGGCAAGCGCCTCGGTAAATGCCTTCATATGCAGGCTCTGATAGGGCATGCCGTCCGGTCCCGGATAGACGGAAAAGCAGTCCCCCGCAGGCGTAAAGCTCCCGCCGTCGTTTAAGACAAACGGATCGACCGCGCGCCTTGAAAATCTCGTATACCAGTAATTATAGCCCCAGTGGAGAAATCCCGCGATGCGGTATTTCCAAAGCTGCGCACCGATGATTCTCGTGCGTGAGCAGGGCATCGCGATAAACCGATTGGAAACCGCTCTGCACTGCGCACAGCAATAATATGTCCACAAACCGGGGATTCCCGCTTCGAGAAAAGGCTCGATATGATCGGAGGCCGGAATCGGCGCCTTCACCGCACCTGTCCGGTAAAACTCGAAATCGGAAAGAGCATCCACGACAAAACAGCCGTCAAGAAGGTCGGAAAGTTTCTCCTTTACCGCGCGGTACCGTTCGAGATGCTTCATATCCGGTTCGTCGGAGATGTGGAAAATACAGCGCTTATCGAGTCCCACGGATTGCATCTCCGCAAGAAAGGCGCGCAAGAAAGCACGCAGAAAGCCGATATATTCCTCGGAGAGGGAATTCGTCTCCCAGCCGAAAAGCTTTCTTGTCTCGCCGCTTACCGTTCCGATAATCTTTGGCGCGTGCTCCGCGCCCCACTGTGTGAAAAAGTGAGAAATTTCAAAATACCGTATCCCGCACCGCTCGCAAAGCGAGAGCCAGCGGTGCAGCCGCCGGAAGCCGAAATGCCAGCCGTCCGCGTCCTGCATCACATCGACAAGCTGCACCGTCGGACGCTCGCCGCCCACCTCCGTGTCGAGCGGCGGCGTAAAAACAGGCGTCAACATGGCGTTCACGCCGTTTCGGGCGGCGCATTTCATATAGTTTTCTATATACGCCCAGTGCTTCTCCGAAAAAATCCCGACATCGTATGCGTTCGCGATACAGTCGGCATGGAGCCACTGCGTATAAATCAGGGACTGCGGCGGCAGGACGGCATTCAAAACCGTCAGAACAATCGCCGCCGCGACTTCCTCTCCCGTCTCGGAAATCAAGACGACCTCAATCGGATAGTCGCCGGCCACCGCACGCTCAGGTACCTGCACCGTCACATAGAGCGAGGAAAGGCCCTGCATAGGCGCTTCGAGCCATTCTCCCGGCGACATCGGAATCAGAAGGTCGGGATAAAGCCCCGGCGTCCGGCGAAGATAATCCTCATCCGAGCGCAGAGGATAGCATGGGAACCGCACCGGAACATTCTCGATCCGTTCAAATGTGATAACATCCGCAAGCGGAGAGCGGCACGCAAGCCTTGCCGGCTCGCCGAGCAGCCACGCCGGCACCTCTCTTGCCGTCATGACGACCTCAAAATGAAATTCCTCTCCACGAAGACAGCAGGCGCGGACAAGAGACGGCTTCGCGTCAAAATCCTCGTCAAAAAAGCATTTTTCATAGGACGGAACGGCTTTCAGGGAAATGGACATGGAACAAATATCCTCCGTGCGGTATTTTTCTTGATTGTAGCACACAGAGGAAAAGAATACAAGTGTTTTTCCGATTTATACGCCGTGTACGCTTTCCATAATTCCCTTTTCGGCATAGCGGAGCGCATCCTCCGCATCGCGCGGCGTTTTCGCCTGCGCCGAAAGCTTTACCGTATGCTCATCCTCCGCCGTGACGCGCACCGAGGCATCGTCAAAATTCAGCGTGAGCGTCCCGTTTTCGGTGTCTGCGCCGTGAGCGGCAAGCTCGCCGATGACGGCGGCTGCGCTCTCAACGCCGATCGTTTTTTCCGCGAGCGCAAACTCCTCGCCCGCATATAGAATCCGACGGTCCTCGCCAAGCTCCGCCGCAAATAGGAGCGCGAGCAGGATCGTGTCGTTCTGCCACGTCTGCCCGGAGGCTGCCGCAAGCGATTCCGAATCCGCATCCGTCTCCGTGTCGTACTGCTTCACAAGCCCGCCGAGCGTCCGAACCGTCTCGGAAAGCGCATGCGGCGCCGAAACCGGAAGATAAATCACATTTTCTCCGCCGGCGATTTTGGATTTTATGAGGGCTGCCGCCGCGTGCCAGCGGTCGATCATCACATAGCCGCCGTCACCGGAGCGGTAGGAAACCTCAAGCTCGCCGTCGTCGGAAATATCGACAAAAACATATCCGTCCGCCGCCATGCTCTTTGTTCCCACCTCGCAGTCGGCGCCGAGCAGAGAGGCCGCGGCGTAGAACGCCTGTCCGCAGGCGTTGTCCTTCACCGCGAGCTTTCCGCGCAGCGGCTTTGCGTTATCGACGAGATAATGCAGATAATCGCCGTAATAATCGTCCTCGCGCGCAGCGTCGGCCGGAAGCGATACCTCATATTCCTTTTTCATCGCCGCCGCAATTCTGCGAGAGCGCGGTGTCCCCGCCGGAAAGCCGTAAGCGTCGAGAAGATATATTTTATGAAGATCGCCGCCCATGCTTTTCACATAAATTCCGAAGTCCGCGCCGGTATGGGATACCGAAAACGCCGCAAGCGGATAAAAGCCCTCTCCGCCGTCGGTGCATACGGCGCCGGTTGAAACAGCACCGCTCATGATAAGATTTTTCACATAGTCCGAGGACGGCGTCCCATCGTCGAAAAACACGGCCTTTCTGCCCATCGTCTGGACGGCCGCCGCCCCGTATCTTGTCAAAAAGGACGGCACAAGCTCCGTTTTGACGTTTCCCGCAAGCCCGAAATCGCGGAACACATCCCCTTCCGCACCCGAAAAAATTCTGTTGTCCAAAATAATATCCTCCGATAAAATGATTTTTCCCGCTCCAATGCGGGTTCCCGTTTCCAAAACCGCTCCGTTCTCAATCACGGAGCCCTCTCCGATCACGGAGCCTCTTTTGATAATCGCGTATTCGCCGACGATGGCGTCGCGGCACACGATCGATGAACGCACGACGGCATCCTTGCCGATTCTCACACCGTCCATGAGAACCGACGCCTCCACGACCGCGCCGGATGCGATTCTCACCGCCCCGACGACGGACGCACCGCGCACACAGGCGCCGGGGGCAATGGCGGCATCCTCATGGATAAAATTCTCCTCGGGAGTAAAGGACATGCCTCGGATTTTGTTTTCCAGCGCATCGCGGTTGCACGAATAATAGGCATCGAGCGAGCCCACGTCGCACCAATAACCGTCCGCCGCATAGCCGTAAAGGCCTCTGCCGATCAGCTTCGGGAACACATCCCGCGAAAAGTCGCAGAAAACGCCCTCGGGAATTTCGCTTAAAATGTCCCGAGAAAAAACATAAATCCCCGTATTGACGCGATCGGAAAGGACCCGCCTCCATGACGGCTTTTCCACAAAACGCGCCACCTCGCCGTTCTCATGGCAGACGACCCCGCCAAGCTCCAGCGGCACGCTCTTTCTCGCCGTGACAATGGTCGCACGCGCATGCTTTTCCGCATGAAACCGCATCGCGTCGGCAATCGGGATATCGCATACGGCGTCCCCGCTGACAACGACGAAATCGGAATCGAGAAAGTCCGAGGCGGACTTCACGCCGCCGGCGGTGCCGAGCGGCTGCTCTTCCGTAAAAAAGCACAGCCGGACGCCCGAGGTGTCGTGCGTCCTGTAATAATTCATAATATCATACGCCCGGTATTTCAGCGTAACCGCCGCCTCCCTGATGCCGTTTTCATACAGCAGGCGCAGCATATGGCTCATGACGGGAACGTTCAGCACCGGCACCAAGGGCTTCGGCATCCGCTCCGTCATAGGGAAAAGACGCGTTCCCTCGCCGCCCGCCATAATCACGGCCTTCATTCTGTTTTCCACCATCGATTTGCTCCTTTACACCGGTCCCCGAACGCTTCTGTCGGATTTTTCCCATTCAAAACGAACGGATTTCACAGCCGAATCCGGTTTGATATTATGGTGCGGCAAGCGGGTGAATTTTATTCACCGCGCGATCGTTTTTTTCCGGTTCGGGGAATATTTGGCGGCGGATGCGGCAAACAATAATTCATGAAAGATCAAGAGAGAAAAGCGGAGGAATCCAAATGGTGATCAAAGGATGCAGAAAAAACCTCGTCGTCATGAAAAACATCGGCAGCGATTTTATTGAGGAAGCTTATTTTGTTCTGAAAAACGAAATGCCCGCCGGAACGGCGGGCGGCGATATCGTAAAGGAAGCAAACCGCATCATAGCGGAATATCAGACGGGAAAAAAGAAAAACCGCTTCCCGTTCTCGCTCATAAGCTTTGTGCTCGGAGCGATCGCGGCAAGCGTTATCTGTCTTATCATATTCAAGCTCGTTCAGCTTTCGATATAGGGATAATCCCGTCTTGCGGGCGAGCAGACAAAGGAGGTAAAGCTTTCCCCCAGCTTCTCCTTTGCCGCACGCGCGGCCGGGATATCCCGGAAAAGCCCGAAAACAGCGGGACCGCTGCCGCTCATGCGCACACCGGAAGCGCCGATTTCCGAAAGCCTTGCCAAAAGCTCCGGAACACCGGTCGCAGGGTCCGTGACCTTCTCAAATTTATTGTATAACACGGAGGAAATTCTTTCAAGATCACAGCTTGTCATTGCGGCAAGCATATCGGCGCACGACACGGGAGCGCTCTCCCTTACATCGTCGATTTTTCCGTAGGCGTCGGCCGTGCAGATACGGCTCCCCTTCGGAATCGCGACCACGACCGCGCAGTCCGGCATCGGCGCGCAGCTTTCCAGCATTTCCCCGATTCCGCGGGCAACCGCAGTGCCCTTTTTGATACAGAACGGCACGTCCGCGCCGACGCCGGCGCCGATTCCGCACAGCGCCTCCGTCGTCATGGCGGTTCCGTACAAGCGGTCAAGCGCAATAATCGCGGCGGCCGCATCGGAGGAGCCGCCCCCAAGTCCCGCTTCGGCGGGAATTTTTTTCTCAATCAGAAAAGACACGTTATAGTTTTCTATGCCGGCAGCGGCAAAAAACGCGGACGCGGCGCGGTAAACGATGTTGCCGGCACCGTCCGGCGCCATGAAATCGCGGCAGCGGACGTCGATGACGGCTTCCGTTTTGCAGTCGTTTTTGCAGACCTCGAGCCGATCAAACAGCGTGAGCGTCTGCATGACGGTCTCGATGTCATGATAGCCGTCCTCCCTGCGGTCCCCCACATTCAGAAACAGATTGATTTTCGCCGGTGCAAGAATTATAATTTTCTCCATATGTACCCCGATTATTTTATTGAACTTATGATGCCGATGATAAAATTCTTTTTCACGGAAATCGCCGCAAACGGACAAAGCTCCTGACAGCAATAACATCTTATGCAGGAGGCGTGCTTGATATGAGCGCTCCTCCCCTCACCGCGGGCGACAAGCTCAATCGTATGCTGCGGACAGGAAGCCACGCATTCCCCGCACGCACGGCACTTTTCACGGATAACGACCGGGCGCGGCATAAAGAAGCGTCCGACCTTTCCCCGCGAGAAAAAAGCAAGCGCGGAGGTGGATTTGTTTTTCGCGCTGTCCGGCTCACGAAAATCCGGAACGGCAAGCGTTTCCGGCCTTGTCCCGACGATATCGAGCGCGTCCGCGCTTTCCGGACAAAGGCCGCGGGATACCGCTTCCTTTACAAGCGGAACGGTTCCCTCAAAGCCGATCAGTCTTTCACAGAGCAGGTCGGAGGCAAACGGATTCTCACTCGTGAGAACCGCTCCGATCTTCCGCGGCGTCCCCGCGGTCGGACCGTTGCCCTCCATACCGATCACCGCGTCCGTCACCGCGATCACGGTCTTTTCGCGGCAGAGCATTTCGCAAAGATCGCAAAGCATCGCGCCGAAATCTCCGTATTCGGGAAAGGTCGCGTGCATCTCGAATTTTTCGATTCCGGGAATCGTACCGAATAGGTTTTTCACCGCGGCGCTCATTTTGGTGAGCGAATGGCTTTTCAGCTTGCAGAGATCGATGATGACGTCCGCCTCGGCAATCGGCGAGATGATATGGAACATCTTCACCTTTTTTCCTTTCGCAAACGGCATCTGGACCGCCGACGTATCGTAATTGAGCTGCGCGCCGTATCGCTGCGCCGTCTCGGCAATCCCGCAGACGCGGTAGATTCCCTCCAATCGCTGTCTGTTGTAAAGTCCGCCGGGACTTTCCGCAATCACCGGCGTGATGCCCAGCTCCCCCAAAACACATAAAACCGCACCCAGCACCGCCGGATGTGTCGTCGCGGCGGCATCGGGAGATTTTTTCATCACGAGATTCGGCTTTACCACCACTCTTTTCCCCTCGAAAAAAGCGCGGTCATAGCCGAATGCGGCAAAGTGAGAGCGCAGAATCGCCGCAAGCCGCTTTTCATCGTAGCTTTCGCATGCCGATACGGCAACGATATTGTCCCTTTTCATATCGACCCCATGTATCCTCTCCCGCAATTTAGTTTTACCGTATTATTGTATCACAAGGCGCCGAAAAAAGGAACCCCTTTTGCAAAATTTACTTTTTTGCGGGAAGCCGGGCGGCTTTTGTCAGCATCCAAACAAGCGGAATGCACAAAAGAAACCACAGAAACGTATAATGCGGGCAAATCTGCCCCAGCAAATTGTATTTTTCACCGGAATAATCCCAAACGGAAAGATCCAGCAGCCGGTTCACGACAATTCCGACCGAAAATTCGACCGCCGTGACGGCGGCGGCGGACACGGCGCTGCGCAAAAGCACGGAATGTCCCCTCAGCCATTTGTTCACACCATAGATCATGGTGAAGCATACGCCGCCCGTGACCACCATACTCGGATGCGTATGTCCCCGCCAAAGCAGCTCGATAAGGCCGTATCCGAAACCGCCCGTAAGAAACAGAAACGCAAGCTTTTCCGCAGGTCTCCATTTCAGCCTGCCGTCAATCACAATCGGGCGCTTCCGAAGTCTTGCCGGAATTTTCAGCTCCCGCAGCTTTTCCATGCTCTTTCTCCTCCTTTACCCTGTTTTTCAGCCATGAGATGGCCTGATGAAGTCCTCCGATCTCGTCGATAAGACCGCAGTCCACCGCTTCGTTTCCGTCGATGATTGTGCCGACATCGGTCGCCATTTCATCCGTGCGGAACGTCAGGCGCGAGAGCGCCTCCCCCGTGATGCCGGAATGTCCGACAATAAATTTCGAGATGCGGTTCTGCATTTTTTCAAGTCCGGCGAACGCCTGCGGTACGCCGAGAACGGTACCGCTCGTGCGCACGGGATGAATCGTCATCGTCGCGCTCGGCACGATGAAAGAACGGCCGCACGACACCGCAATCGGAATCCCGATGGAATGTCCGCCGCCGATGACGATGGAAGCCGTCGGCTTGTGCATGCTGGCGAGCATTTCCGCAATGGCAAGTCCCGCCTCGACGTCGCCGCCGACCGTGTTGATAATGACGAGCAATCCGTGCAGCTCCGGATTCTCCTCAATCGCCGCAAGCAGCGGCAGAACGTGCTCGTATTTTGTCGTTTTCTGCGTATTCGGCAGAATGAAATGTCCCTCAATCTGTCCGATGACCGTGAGGCAGTAAAGTGAAATTCCGTCGTTTTTCGTCACGACGGCGCCGAGCTTGTCGATGCTGCCGGCGGACGGCTGCTCCTGCGTCTCGGAGGCTTCCTCCGCCGTTTCATTTTTTACATAATCCATGCCCCAAATCCTCCCGTGATTTGTTCAATTCGCAATATCTTTTATTTTTTACAAAAAAATTGCGCTCTAATCATTTACAACCGGTGAAAAATCATTTATAATAGATATAAATAGAATAAGTTTTGACCTCCGATTTCCGGATGAGGAAAGCATGTCAGAAACTTCATTCAGACAGCCATGCTGTCGAAAGGAGATTTGGTAATGGAAAATAAAATTCTGGTCGAAACCTCGGCAAGACACATCCATCTCACCGAGGAACACATCGCCGCACTGTTCGGCGAAGGGCATAAGCTCACCGTAAAAAAGGAGCTCAGCCAGCCCGGTCAGTTCGCCTGTGAGGAAAAGGTCACCGTCAAAGGTGAAAAGGGCGAGCTTAAAATGTCCGTCCTCGGTCCCGCAAGAAGCGCCACACAGGTCGAGGTTTCCCTGACCGACGCGAGAACGCTCGGCGTCAAGGCGCCCGTGCGTGAATCCGGCGACATCAAGGGCTCCGGCGCATGTACCCTTGTCGGTCCCTGCGGCACGGTGGAAATTTCGGAGGGCGTCATCGCCGCGCAAAGACATATTCATCTGACACCCGAAACCGCCGAAGCGCTCGGTGTTTCCGACAAAGAAATCGTCAAGGTCGAGCTCGACACCTCCCGCCCGCTTATTTTCGACGGCGTGGTCGTCCGCGTATCCGCAAGCTACGCGCCCGCCATGCACATCGATACGGACGAAGCGAACGCCGCCGGCGCTTCCGGTGTCGTTTACGGCAAAATCGTCAAATAATCTTACATAGAACAAGGAGAAAAACCATGGCAGAAATCACATATTCCCATGAAGTCGAATCCATGTGCTGCGTCGCCAAGGGACCCGACCACGGTCCGGCGCCCCTGCCCGAGGAAGGCAAATGGATTCAAGCAAAGCAGATCACCGATATTTCCGGCTACACCCACGGGGTGGGCTGGTGCGCTCCCCAGCAGGGCGCGTGCAAGCTCTCCCTCAACGTCAAGGACGGCGTCATTGAGGAGGCGCTCGTCGAAACCATCGGCTGCTCCGGCATGACGCATTCCGCGGCGATGGCGGCGGAAATCCTGCCCGGCAAAACCATTCTCGAAGCGCTCAACACCGACCTTGTATGCGACGCAATCAACACCGCGATGAGAGAGCTGTTCCTCCAAATTGTTTACGGACGCACACAGTCCGCGTTCTCCGAGGGCGGCCTTGTCGTCGGCGCGGGCATGGAGGACCTCGGCAAGGGTGCGCGTTCGATGGTCGGCACCATGTACGGTACAAAGGCCAAGGGCGTCCGTTACCTCGAAATGACCGAGGGCTACTGCACGAGAATGGCGCTCGACGAGGACGACCAGGTCATCGGATATGAATTTGTCTCCCTCGGCAAGATGACGGATTTCATCAAAAAAGGCATGGAACCCAACGAGGCTTATGAAAAATCCAAAGGCACCTACGGCAGATTCGCCGATGCCGCAAAATACATCGATCCGAGAAAAGAGTAAGGGAGGGACGGAAAAATGGCATTGTTTGAAAGTTACGAAAGAAGAGTTGACAAAATCAATTCCGTTCTCGCCGAATACGGAATCAAATCGATTGAGGAATGCAAGGAAATCACGCTTGCGGCCGGCATCGACTGCGACAAAATCGTGAGAGAAACACAGCCCATCTGCTTTGAAAACGCGGTATGGGCATACACCGTCGGCGCGGCGATCGCCATCAAAAAGGGCTGCAAAAAGGCAGCCGACGCCGCAGCCGCCATCGGAATCGGTTTGCAGTCGTTCTGCATTCCCGGCTCCGTTGCGGAAAACCGCAAGGTAGGACTTGGCCACGGCAATCTCGGCAAAATGCTGCTCTCCGAGGAAACCGAATGCTTCTGCTTCCTCGCAGGACATGAATCCTTCGCCGCCGCGGAGGGCGCAATCAAAATCGCGCTGAACGCGAACAAGGTGCGCGTAAAACCTCTTCGCGTTATCCTGAACGGACTTGGCAAGGATGCCGCGTTCATCATTTCGAGAATCAACGGCTTCACCTATGTGAAAACCGAATTCGATCCCTATACGGAGGAAGTCAAGGTCGTTTCCGAGACGCCGTATTCCAACGGACCCCGTGCAGCGGTCAAATGCTACGGTGCGGACAATGTTCCCGAGGGCGTGGCCATCATGAAGCTCGAAAACGTCGGCGTTTCCATCACCGGTAACTCCACCAACCCGACACGCTTCCAGCACCCGGTCGCCGGCACCTACAAGAAATGGTGCGTCGAGAACGGCGTGAAATATTTCTCCGTCGCCTCCGGCGGCGGCACCGGCAGAACACTCCATCCCGACAACATGGCGGCAGGTCCTTCCTCCTATGGCATGACCGACACCATGGGACGTATGCACTCCGACGCACAGTTTGCGGGCAGCTCGTCCGTTCCGGCTCACGTCGAGATGATGGGTCTTATCGGCATGGGCAACAACCCGATGGTCGGCGCTACCGTCGCCGTTGCGGTTGCTGTGGAAGAGGCTTTGAAAAAAGCGTAAATAAAGGCGTAAAGGGTTTCCGGCATGCAAGCGGGAAACCCTTTTCCGTAGCAAAAGGAAGATTCGGAGGAATATGCCCTCCGTCATCGGAAAGAATCGGCAATTCCCCCGGTTTGAAATCCGAAAAAGCTCGCCCGTCCGTCAAAATACAGTGTAAAATTGTTTTTTCCTTATCACATCGGCTTTGCAATCTCCAAAGTCCCTCAAAGCCAAAGCGAGAGAGGCAACTTCCACTTGACAACAGACGGCAATCCTATTAAACTAAATAACAGCGGAAACGCTTTCTGCCTGAGCCACGCCGCAAAAGAAAGGATATCTTATGTTTGAAAACGAATACGTCGAATGCACGCTGCCGCGGCAGAAAAACATCGCGCTCATCGCACACGACAACAAAAAGCCGGAAATCATCGATTGGTGTCTCGCCAACAAGACCATTCTCGAGCATCACTTCCTCTGCGGAACCGGAACCACCGCAAAAATGATCGCGGAAAAGACCGGACTTCCGATCCGCGGCTTCAACAGCGGACCGCTCGGCGGCGACCAGCAAATCGGCGCGCGCATCGTGGACGGAAAAATCGATCTCGTCATCTTCTTCTCCGATCCGCTCGAAGCGCAGCCGCACGATCCGGACGTCAAGGCACTGCTGCGTATCGCTCAGGTGTTCGATATTCCGATTGCCAACAACCGCGCGACCGCGGACTTCATCATCACAAGCAAATTCATGGACACGGAATACACGAGAAAGCTCATCAATTTCCGCCGGAATGTGGACATGCGTGCCAAGGAACTGTAAAATGAAGCGAAAAAAACGAATCCTCCTTCTCATCATACTTGCGGCTTTGCTTCTATGCGCCGCAGTCCCGCTCATTTTGAACGCCGTGGTCATCGGCTCCACCAAAGGACAGATTCACGAGATTACACCGGAGGACGGATACGAAACGGCGCTCATCCTCGGCGCCAAGGTCCACGCGGACGGCACGCTTTCCGACATGCTGCGCGACCGAATGGATGCCGGCATTGCGCTGTATAAAAATGGCGCCGTAAAAAAGCTCCTGCTCTCGGGCGACGACAGCGGTGAGTGGGGCGAGGTCACGGCGATGAAGGCATACGCCATTCAAAACGGCGTGTCAGAGGAGGATATCCTCACCGACGGCGAAGGGTATTCCACCTATGAATCCGTCTCGCGTGCAAAAGAGCTTTACGGCATCCACAAGCTTGTCATCGTCACCCAAAAATATCATCTTTACCGCGCGCTTTACATCGCAAACGATATGGATATGACGGCACTCGGCGCCGACGCGGCGCTTTATACATATGCGGGACAATGGTACCGTGAAATCCGCGAAATGCTCGCCAGAATCAAAGATTTCGGACTTTGTCTGTTTAACTGAAAAACCGGAACGGATATCCGTTCCGGTTTTTGATTATGAATATATCGAATCATCAAAAGGCTTGATGCGCTCCGAAAGTTCACCGCCGCGGGATTCCCGTTACAGTCCACATTTACAAGCTGCGTCTTGATTTCTTTTGCTTTTTCGTAAAGAAGCTTCACATCGGAGTCCTTTCCGAAATCCGCTTTCTCAATCTGTCGGATAAAATCCAAAACGATCTCTTTGAGTTCATGCAAGAGGGATATCTCTTCATCGATATCACCGACCTTTTCGCCCAGCACATCCAAAACAATTTCGAAGCCGAAGGCACGAAATATGCGTCCGATATCCTGAATGCTGATATTCAGCCTGCGTAAAATCAAAATTTGTTCCAGCCGTTTTACGGCGGCTTCGTCATACAGCCGATATGCGTAATCCTCACTTCGGATGCTTTGAATCAGCCCATATCCTTATAATAGCGAAGCGTGCGGGCAGATACGTCATATTTGGCTGTGATATCCCTGATTTTTATCAGCTTATTCAAGGAACTCTCCTCCGTGCGGTCAGGTTAAATATGGTATAAACCCTTTCCCAACGGCAAAGTCAAGTCCCATATAAAAATATTTTTATGATTATCTGCTGATTTCTTATCCTTAATTAAGTCATAAACAAGCCCGTCACCGCATGAAACAGCATACAGGCCGCGACGCCGCATACCGTCGGCAGCAGAAACGACAGAATCATGTAAAATACGCTTCCCGTCTCTTTTTTGATTGTCATAAGCGTCGTCGAGCAGGGCCAGTGCATCACGGAAAACAGGATAAAGGATACCGCCGTCGTCCACGTCCAGCCGTTCGCGGAAAGCGTCCCCGCAAGAGACGACAGGCTGCCGATTTCGGAAAGCGTACCGCTTGACAGATAAATCATCACACAAAGCGGAAGCACGATTTCATTCGCCGGAATCCCCAAAATAAACGCGAGGAGAATCGCGCCGTCCAGTCCCATCAGCCGTCCCAGCGGGTCGAGAAATTCGCTGACAAGCGTTGTTATCGCGACGCCGCCTACCGTAAGATTGGAAAGCAGCCAAATGAGAACGCCCGCAGGCGCCGCGATCGCCACCGCGCGGCCGAGCACAAAGACCGTCCTATCCAGCACGGAACGCACGATGATTTTCCCAATCTGCGGCCTTCTGAACGGCGGCAGCTCGAGAATGAAGGAGGAGCGTTCCCCGCGCAGAATCGTCGAAGCAAGCGCCTTTGAGGTGAGCAGCGTCATCGTTACCCCCAGCACAATGACCGCCGCAAGCACAAGCGAGGTGATAAGCGAGGAGACGCCCGTAACTCCCGCAAAAAAGATGGCGGACACCGTGATAATCGCCGGAAAGCGTCCGTTGCACGGCATGAAATTATTGGTCAGAATCGCAATCAGCCGCTCGCGCTTTGAATCGATGATGCGCGCGCCGACGACGCCCGCCGCGTTGCAGCCAAGTCCCATACACATCGTCAGCGCCTGCTTGCCGCACGCATTGCATCTTGAAAACATGCCGTCAAGATTGAAAGCGACGCGCGGCAGATAGCCGACATCCTCCAAGAAAGTGAAAAGCGGGAAGAAAATCGCCATCGGCGGCAGCATGACCGAGATAATCCATGCAAGCACGCGATAAAGCCCATAGGTGAGCATATCCGCAAAGAAAACGCCCATTCCCGTTTTCAAAAGCAGCGAATGAAGAAGAGGCTCCAGCCGATTGAAGCCCTGTGACAGCAAATCGGAAGGGTAATTAGCCCCGACGATCGTCAGCCAGAAAATCATGGCGACAAGAAGGATCATCACCGGAATCCCCCACAGCCTGCTTGTAAAAATTCTGTCCGCGAGACACAGCCCATCCGCCTTTTTTTGGCTTTCTGCGACCGCCTCCGCAGTTTCCTCCGCCGTATGCATGATGGAGGCCGCAATCTCCGCAATGATTTTTTCTTCCGTATATCCCTGTTCAAAAAGATAGGCGCGCGCCTGTCCCGCCGCAGAACGAATTTCATCGGATAAAAGCGCGCCGTCCAAAAACGCATCGCATTTTTTTAAAAACTCCGCATTGTTTTCGAGCAGCCGAAGCGCCGTGAAACGGGCGGACAGTCTTTCCCCGCATACCTTTTCCGTATAGGGCAGCAGCATCTCCACCGCAGCTTCCAGTGTCTCCCCGTACCGCACGACGGCAGGCTTACATGCCTTTGTTTGTTCGAGCCGTTTTATGATATTTTCGATGCCCTCGCCTTTTCCGGCGCTGGTTGCCACCACGGGAACGCCGAGCAAAGACTCTAATTCTTCCGTATGTATATGAATGCCGCCGCGGCGCGCCTCATCCATAAGATTGAGACATACAAGCACATGCGGCGTGATTTCCAAAATCTGATAAACAAGCCCCAAATTGCGGCAGAGCCGTGTCGCGTCACAGACGACAACCACGGCGTCCGCACCGCCGAAGCAAATGAAATCTCTTGCGACCTCCTCCTCCGCCGAATGTGCCGACAGCGAATAGCTGCCCGGAAGGTCTGTAATCTGATAGCTTTTTCCGTCCTTTTTGTGATATCCTACGGCTGTCGCGACCGTCTTTCCCGTCCAGTTTCCCGTATGCTGATGAAGTCCCGTAAGAATATTAAAAACCGTGCTCTTGCCGACATTGGGATTACCGGCAAGAGCAACGAGAAGTTCTCCGTCTTTTTTCTTTCTGTATTCATCACCGCGGGAGGCATTTTTGCCGACTGATTTTCCCGTGAGTCCCACTACAAAATTCCTCTCGATTTTCTATAATATGTTATGCCGTCACCTTGATGTTCACGGCGTCTTTTCCTCTTATGGCGATGACCGCGCCGCAGATTAAATAGGCGCAAGGATCGCCGAACGGACCCGTGCCAAGCTTTTTGATGCTGGCCCCGACGATACAGCCGATATCCATAAAGCGGCGAAGCATTCCGATATCCGTATCGATAGCCGAAACGGTACCGGATTCGCCGGGACAAAGCTCGGAAAGGGGTTTTTCTTTTCTCTCCATCCTGTTCTCCTCCTCGGATTTCCCGATCTTTTGACTCTGCTATGAGTATATGCAGAAAGGACACGTCTTGACAAAGCCGAAAAAAACAAGCCGGCGTGTCTTGTCTCCGGAAACGAAAAAATCTCACCTTACGGTGAGATTTTTTCTCAAATGATTTTGCTGTATTTCGGCTTTCCCGTGCCGCGCTTCGGAATCACAAGCACGCCGGACGCGGTATCGGCGGAAAGTCCGTTCGCCGCCATGATCTCCGGCACCGTCGTTCCGTATTTCTTCGCGATGTCCCAAAGCGTATCGCTTGCAGTGGGATAATACAGCGTAAGAGAAGCGCTGGCCTCGCGTGCGATCGGCTTATCCTTATACACATTGCTCTGACGGATCATTTCCTCCGCGTGTTTCTCAAAAATCGCGTAAGTAATGAGAATTTCGAGATCGCTGTAAATATTGTTTTCATCCAGTCTGCTCGCGGCGGACATGACAAACGCATTTGCGATATAATGGAAATCGTCCCCGATGCGTCCGGCATCCGTCTGCGCGCGGAACGGTATGGTATAGCTGCGGCTGAGATATACGCCCGCCCCGTTGGTGAGAATCACGGACACATCCGCATTCCCCGTAAAGACAAGCTTGCCGCCCTGCTTTTCCACGCCCTCCACCGACGCGGTCGCCGTCGTGGCGACGATTTCGTCGAAATCCGTATCGTCGCGCGGCGTGCTGCCGTCCGCCGAGAAATTGAACGCCTTCGCATACTGCACCGTTTCATATTCCAGCGTCTCGGTGTCCTCGGCGCTTTCATAATCCGTCGAATACATATCTGTCGTGATTTCGTTCTCCTCATTGCAGAAAATTCTCGCAAAAACGCTGTAATCGAAGTCCAACTCGACGGTGCGGCTCTCTCCGAGGCTGTTTTCCTGCGGACGGAATTCGAGATTATCGGTCTTGACCGACGCGATCGGGACGCATGCCTCCGTGACGCCCTGCACCGCGATTTCCCCTGAAATCGGCACCTTTCTCGCGAATGCCACATACTGCGCCGGCGCCGGCATTTCCTCCTCGCCCGTCTGCTCCGTTTTCGCAAGATAGAGGATGCTCGCAACGATGTCGCCCTTATAGGTCACTTTATTCTCACCCGCCCGCATATCGCTGATATACGGGTCAAGCTCGACCGCGATGATGTCCTCGATCGCCGGCATGGAAGCATCCAGCTCGATATCCTCGCTGACAGGCGTCGCAAGCTCTTCCGCGTCAAATTCGACAAGGCTTTCGATGGCGCGGGTACGGTATTGAAGCGCCGCCTCCTCATCGGAGGTCAGTCTGCCGGAAACGGCGGGCACCGTCGAGGTACGGCACATAACGGAGGCCGCGGCGTCGATTTTTGCCTTGGCCGTCAGCTTGCGCGGATTTTGAAGTCTGCACGAAACGCCTGCAATCTCCGGCTCAAAGAGGATATCACAGTCGCCGGACGCGCCGGAAACAGCGGTATTGCCCGAGAAATCGGCGTCGAAATCCGCGCTTTTGATTTTGCCGTCGCTCGTCGCATAAATGATGTAAAATTTGACTTTCCCGTCATATTCAAGCATATCTCCGGAAAGGTATTTGCTGCTCTCGGCAAGCTTTGCACTGACCTTTAAAAGTCTGTTGATATCGGGCAGGTAATCCGGCAGATTATAATCAGCCGAAATCTCCTTGGCAGCGCTGCCCTCATACGCTTTCGTGAGGACCGTGTGCCCCGTATCGTTTTCGCTGTTTTGCATAAACATATCCATTCCTGCTTTCTCGGCGAAATATGGTAGCCGCCGGTCCTCGCCGCAGACAAAGGCGGATTTTATTTGATTCAAATTTATTCGTGCTCCTGCGTTTTTATGACTGAAACCCGAAAATTTACGCCCGTGAAAACGGAAAAAGTGACAGAGAACCGCAAAATCCGCAGGCGGCACGGCATCAAAACGGAGAATGGGAAAGATACCTGCTGATTTTTTCAAGCGCGGCTTTTTCAATCCGCGAGACGTAAGAGCGTGAAATGCCGAGCTTTGCCGCCGTCTCCCGCTGAGTGACCGCAGGCGCGCCGCCAAGTCCGTACCGCATGACAATAATCTGGCGCTCCCTTTCGTCGAGCACATGATTCACAATTTCGATGGCGCGCCGGCTTTTGAATTTCAAATCGAGATCCTCCGCGATGGTGTCGTCCACGCTGATGATATCGATATAGGTAAGCGGATTGCCGTCCTTGTCGGTATCAATCGTCTCGTTGATGGACACCTCACAGGAATTTTTCTTCTGTGCCCGGAAGTACATCAGAATTTCATTTTGCAGGCATTTGCTCGCATAGGTCGCGAATCTTGCGCCGTTGGTCGTATCAAAGGAATCGATCGCCTTGATAAGACCTATCGTACCGACGGAAATCAAATCGTCCTGATTTTTATTCGCGGTATAATATTTTTTCACGATATGCGCGACCAGCCGCAGATTATGCTCGATGAGCTTTTCTCTCGCCTTCATATCGCCCATTTTCATGCGGCGAAAACATTCCGCCTCCTCCGCAGGAGAAAGCGGCGGCGGAAAGCTCTGCGAATATGACACCTTGAGAAATAAATAAAGAACATGTGACATCAGCCACGACAGAAAATACGACATGACAACCTCCGAGTGCCGCCGCAGCTTCTCCCTATACCCAACCGCATACAGGTAAAAAATCATCGGCGGTGTTTCCTCTACTATATATATTCACAAAAAATGAAACCTTGCCTGTTTTCTATTGCATACGGAAAGATTTTTGTGTATAATATGAAGTATTCTAAGACCGTCTGATACAAAAGTGAGGAGCTTCGCATGTTCGATTTTGCTTTCTCCATATTCCCTGTTCTGTTTTCCCTCGTCTTTCTGCTCGTGTTCGGCATCATTCTGTATACGGTCATAAAATCCATAGCTCAAAGCAGAAAAAACGCCGCGTCCCCGAGGGTCACGGCGCCCGCGACGTTGGTTGCCAAGCGTCATTCCGTGCATACAAGCGGCACCGGACAGGACAACATGACAATGCATCACACCTATAACAACTATTATATCACGTTTGAATTTGAAAGCGGCGACCGGATGGAATTTTCCGTTCCGTCCGACATATACGGTCTATCCGTCGAGGGAGACCGCGGAAAGCTTTGCTTTCAAGGGACAAAATTCATCAGCTTTGAACGCACGTAAAAAATAAAACTCTCATCTTCAAAACACAAAGGAGGCGCGATATGAACGACTGGAACGAACGAAGCTATCAATACGCGGTCGTCGATATCGGCGCCAACAGCGTGCGCATGAATATCTACGATATCGACACCGCGGACGGCTCCTTTTCCGTTTCCGCCTCCGCGCGCAGCATGCTCGGACTTGCGGCATATGTAAAGGACGGCGCGCTCACGCCGGACGGCTGCGGCAAGCTGTTCGCCGTGCTGCGCGAATTTCTCGCACGGGCAAACAGCGTTCCGTGCGACGGTTTTGCCGCTTTTGCGACCGCATCGCTGCGCGGACTTTCCAACAGCGGGAAAATCTGTCTTTCCATCAAAGAAAAGCTCGGAATCGACATCGAAATCATCAGCGGAGAAACGGAGGCGGGCTATGATCTTGCCGCCATTCGTTACCGATTTCCGGAAGCGAAAACCGGCGTTCTTATCGACATGGGCGGAGGCAGCACGGAAATCGTCGCCTTCGACGGGGAAACGGTGCGCACCGCGGTCAGTCTCCCCATCGGCTGTGTAATGCTGATGAAACGCTTCACAGACTGCACAAAGCGCAATCCGTTTCCGAAAAAAGAGAATATCGCCCGTATACGGGACTATGTAAAAACGACGCTCGCTTCCTGCCCCGAGCTTCAAAATCTCGGCGGGAATGCGTTCTTGATCGGCGGGACTGCCCGCGCCGCCGCGAAGCTCCATTCCGCACTGACGGACGAAAAACCGATCACGGACGGCTACACGTTCTCCCTATCGGAGCTTCAAAAAACAGCGGACGCCGCATTTCGCGACGCCCGCAAGGGAGGAAAGCTTCTTCGGAGCACGGTTCCGGACAGAATCACAACGGTGCTGCCCGGCCTCTGTGCCTATCTTGTGATTGCGGAGCACATGGGGCTCTCCGCCTTTACGCTGAGCGGCGCCGGCGTAAGAGAGGGCTATCTTCTCGAATTTATCAGGAAAACGTTTCTCCGAAAATCTCAAGAATTTTAAATTTGATCTTATATTTCGGGCTTTCGCCGTTCGTGAGAATCTCAATCTGATCCGGCGTAAAGCCTGTTTTGATGAGGGATTCCTCCGTTTTTGCGACGTTTGTGCAAAGCGCCGGATACAGAACACACCACCAGTTCTGTCCCTCGGCTGCGCCGATCTTGATTCGCAGAGATTTATAAACGCCGGCAGGCAGGCTCATGGCCTCATAGTTGCGCGTCGGATATTTTTCCTCCGACAAAATGACCGTGGCGGTGAGATTTTCTCCGAGTGAGACAAGCGTCTCGTTGCAAAGCTCACGGATCCTATCGAGGTTTTCCGAGAGCACCGTCACCGCGTCGTCGGGATTCTCCGCGCAGGCAAGCAGCGTTTCCATCTCGGAAAGCACGGCGTCCCGCACCGCAAGCTTGACGCTTTGGTCATGCTCGCTGTCCGAATTGGCCAGCACATGAAGCCTTATGGTATTGTCATAAATGACATGATCGGCTGCGTTTGGCATAAAGCTGCAAAATAAGCAGCAGGCGAGAACAAGACAGGTAAAGGTTACAAGATACTTCATTTTTGACCTCCTGTAAGGACCATTCCGTATAGACGGGCGGAACGCCTTATGTATTTTTTTGTTTGATATCCTTATTATTCCACCGTTTCCCGGTCTTATTCACAGGAAACAGGAAAATTTTTCCTCTCCAATATAAAAAACAAAGGAGCTCTTATGAAACTGCTTGACGTAGAAAAAATCGGCTTTCACCGCGGGGAAAACCGCACGCCCGAGGACTTTACCTTTCCGGCGGCGATGACCTCGATGATGGCGTATCTGGATGAAAGCTTCCGCAGGACACAAATCATCCATGCGCATGGCAGAGAATGGACGCAGCGCGTCGCAAATGTCGAATTTGTCGCGGCAAGCGGAATCGGCTTTGCCCTTTTATGGGAAAAGGACTACTGCATGGGCGCGATGGATCTCATTCAGGCAGGCTCTTATGAAAAAGGAATCCAAAATTCCTTTGCATGGGCGGGCTGGGAATATGAGCGCGTAAGCGGCGCCGATATGCGCAGCCGCGCCGTCGCCGCCATCGACGAAGGGCACCCTTTTATCGCGTTTGGACTCACCGATCCGCCCGAAGCGGCGCTTGTCTGCGGTTACGATGATGAAGGAAGGACGCTTTGCGGATGGAGCCATTTTCAGGACGGAATGGCGACGGTCGAAAACGGGATGTTCCAAGTCTCCGGTTGGGAAAGCCACACATGGGAGTTCTGTATTCTCACCCGAAAGACGGAACGCACGCTCTCCCCATGCGACATCGTCGCCTTCGGCGTAGAAATCATGGAAAAAACGCAGGCAGACGGCTATTTTGCCGGAGATGCCGCCCATGCCGCATGGCAGGATACCCTTGCGTCCTGCGGTACGGCGGATGCCGCCCTGTTCGGTTATCACGACAGCATTCTGTTCAATCTTGCGGAGGCCCGCGCCTGGTGCGGCGATTTTCTGAAATCGCAAAAAATCGAGGCCGGAAAGCATTTCGGCAAAATCCATGATCTCTGCTGGGAAGCGCATGCCGCAGTACCCAATGCCGAGGCGCTCGCCGTCCCCGAAAAACGCGCCGCCCTGCTTCGCGTCATGGAACAAATCCGCGCCGAGGACAAAGCCGCGCGCTCGGAGCTTCGTGCGTATTTACAAAGCTAAAAAAGACAAAGCAGCTCCGGTACCCGCAAGGGGCACCGGAGAATGCTTTCATTTCTTAAACAATCCGCTATTTATAAAGCTATCTGAAAAACAGTTTATAAACTCTGATTATTTCGTCTTGATGGAGTTCTCATAGGACTCGATCATCTTCTTAACCATCTGACCGCCTACGGAACCAGCCTGCTTAGAGGTAAGGTCGCCGTTGTAACCCTGTTTCAGGTTGACGCCAACTTCGTTTGCAGCTTCCATTTTAAATTTGTCGAGAGCTTCTTTCGCTTCAGGAACAAGCTTTTTGTTGCTACTTGCCATTTTAAAAATTCTCCTCAAATATAATAAATCAAATTGAATTGTAAGAACAGCGTGCTGTCGCGTTTCGGCTATCATGGAAAAACCGCAAGGTGCGGCCTCTGCAAAAATAACGTACCGCAGGCACATCTGTTATTATAAAACGCGGAAAATATTTTCTCCGCAGAGCGCGTGCGTTTGGTTTGCCGCCGCGTTCTGATATTATTATAAACTTTGAATCCTGTTTTATAAGTGGCAAATTTTTCAGATTTTCAATTTTTTACGACGGTCTTCAATGGGTGCGGAAACCGCGTGGAAACGGGGGAATTTATGATTTTTGACCTTTCGCATACGATAAAAAACGGAATCCCCGTCTATCCCGGCGATCCCGAAACCGCTCTTTTTCCGGAAAAAAATTTTGAGTCCGACGGATACCGGCTCACAAAGCTTGAAACCGGTCTGCACGCCGGAACGCATATCGATATGCCGTCGCATCTCGCCGCCGACGCACGCACGTCCGAGGATTTCCCCATTCATTATTTTTACGGCACAGCGAGGATCTATACGCCGGACGACGATATTGCCGATATTGCCGACAACGATATCATCCTATGGAAAACCGGCTGGGAGCACCGATTCGGCACGGACTGCTATTTTTCGGCGCATCCCACGCTTCCGGAAGCGGTATGCGAGCGGCTCATCCGGCAGAATGTCCGCATGCTGGGGCTGGATACGCCGTCGCCGGATTTTGCACCGTATACGCTTCATAAGCAGCTCTCGGAAGCCGGTATCTTCATCGTGGAAAATTTATGCGGACTGGACCCGCTCTATCACGCCGTGAAAAACCGCCCGTTTTCTTTTTTCGCGGTTCCGCTGAAAATCGCGGCGGAGGCTTCGCCCGTGCGCGCTTTTGCCATAACGGAATAATACAGATACCGTTTTTACCGATTTTATATAAAAAGGCGCAGGAAATTCTTTCCTGCGCCTTTTTGATTTTTTCGATTTTGCTTCAAAACATTATTTTTCCTTATCGGGAAAAATCGTGGAAACGATGCCGCAGAGGATTCCGCCTACGGGAAACACCACCCAGCCGGGATGCCACAGATTCCAAATAAAGCCGATGACAAGATAAACCGCCGTCGCAGTAAGCATAATGCAGCCGCAGATTTTGCCGGATATCGGCTCTTCCTTACCATGGCTGAAAGAGGCGCCCCGGTTGTATTCGTCGACGTTGTATTTTGCCTTTTGCATAGCCGCCCATACGATACAGGAAGCGGCACATGCCACAATCAGCATAAAAGGTACGGTAATCAGTGCCTCCCAGTTTTCTTCATCAAGGCCGGCGGGAACCGGAAGCATCGACGCTCCGATGATCCAAACGACGCCGACAAGGATACACGCCACCGGAATGGCGATAAAATAAACGAATTTTCGGTCAAAGGCGCGTATGGTCCTGTCATCGTATATGCGTCCGATAACAGGATTGTTTTTGATGAAATTGCCGTGTCCGATCCCGCTCGCAACAAAAATCATCGCCGCCACGGCGGCACAAAGCAGAAATACCATGAGTCCGACCGATTCCGGCACATCCAGCGCCTCCAACAAAAGCATCAGCGTCACACCGAGTAGAACAAGACCCACACCCGACGAGATAGCCAGCGCAAACCGATTCATATGCCTGTCGTATTCGAGGTCGGATTCCGTACATTCCCGCTGCATGTCGCCGCGGATCAGCTCATCCATATTGCAGGAAAAGAGATCGCATAGCGCAATGATCTTATCGGTTTCCGGAAATGCGCCGTCCGATTCCCATTTGGATACGGTCTGACGCGATACGTCAAGCGTTTCCGCAAGAGCTTCCTGCGTCATCCCTTTCTTTTTCCTTAAATATTGAAGATTGGTTCCAAAGCTCATACATTCCTCCATGCTGTTATTATAAGTATGATAGCCTCACAAATACAAAGGTATTTGCGTTTATCGAAATAAAGCACATCGATTTATTCCGAATTTATGGCACAATGATACACCCAAAAAGGAGGAGGTCACCACCAGTTTTCTGTTGCTTTTAAGGAATTTCGTGTCAACTTCCGGTTGCGTTGAATCTTATAAATACAATTATCCGTTTGATTCGGTTTTAAGAGAAGTCGAAAAACCGCGAACGCGATCATTCCAAAATTTTCAGAAAATCCGCCATATCCGTGTCTCTCATGACATAGCTGCGCGGCAGGCGGGTATTGTCATAATAGCTTTCCGAGGGTCTGTCCGTTGTGTAGCAGTAGAGATAACCGTTCTCCGCCGCCGCAAGCTCCGCCGCCGCGTCGCATACGCCGTTCGGATATGCGAGAGCGGTCACCTTCATGCCGGTCAGCTCCTCAATGCGCCGCCGCGACTCCACGAGCTCGAGTTCCATCTCGTCGGATCCCAGTGCATACAACTTCTGATGCGATTTCGTATGGCTCCCGAAATGAATGCGTCCGCTCGCCGCCATCTCCCGAATCTGCTCCTCGCTTAAATGTCCTTCGGTTCCGATCATATCGGAAATGAGAAACACAGTCGCTTTCATATCGTATTTTTCGAGCAGCGGCAGAACATTGGTAAAGTTATCCTCATAGCCGTCGTCAAACGTGAGGACGACACACTTTTTGCCTCGCGTCTGTGAAAGCTCGTCGGCAAAGACGGTCTCATAGCCGAGCCGCTTGATTTCGGCAAGCTGGCTTTCAAAATCGGCCACCCGAACGAAAAGATATTCATTGGGTCCATAGGTTTCGTCGGACACGAGATGGTAAAGCAGCACCTTTGTGTTTTCCGTATAGGTATAGACGGGATATCCGAAAGAACCGATGACGATCAGAACGACAGCCGCCGCCACGATGCAAACAAGCATGACGGAAAGAGTGATGAGCCGAGGACGGGAAAAACGCTTCCCGTCCGTTTTCTTTTGCTTATAGAGGATTTCCGTGTCATTCATCGGTATCCGCGCCGGTGTCCGCTCCGATATTGAGAATCGGAATCGTGCCGCCCTCTCCTCCGACATAGGTAGGCAGCTTGCCGTCCCACTTTTCTACATATTTATATTCGATAAGCTCAGGGGAAAGGCTGTCTGCGATTTTGCCGTTCGCCTCCGCTTCCTTTTCTCCTGCATAAGCCTTCGCGTCCGCGTCGATTTTCTTGACCTCCGCTTCGGCTTCCGCCTCGATGACGGCGCGCTTTGCCGCAGCCTCCGCCTCGAGAATCGCCTGTTCCTGCTCGATCTGAGCTTTCAGCTTGTTCTGCTCCGCGACCTGTTTTGCTTCCACAGCGTCGGTGTAGGTATCCGAAAAATCGAGGTTTTCAATCGAAGCGTCGATGACTTCGATGTTATATGCGGCCAGCTTTTCAACCAAAATCGACTTGATTTCCACAGACAGCTTTTCCCTGCTCGAAATCAGGCTCTCCGCATTATATTTGGCGATCACGCTTTTGACGGATTCCTGGATTCTCGGTATAATGACCGTCGAATAATAATCCTGTCCGATCGTCCGGTAGATGGTCTGTGCATTGGCTTTCTCAATCTGATAGTTGATGGTGTAAACGGTGGCTACCTCCTGAATATCACTCGAAAAACAGGAAAGCTCCACGACGGATTTCTGGATTCTGTTATCCATTTTGATGACCTGCTGCCACGGCGCTTTGGTGTGGATACCGGCCTCATATGTATAATTCTCCACCCGTCCGAAAGTCGTCACGATTCCGGTATGTCCCGTCGGAATGGATGTCATGCAGCTCATGGAAATAAGCGCGACACCGACAATAAGCGCAAGAGCGCCGACCGCGCTGCCGATCTTTTTCTGAGAAGGATAGGTTCCGTTCTTGCATTTTTTCAGTACATAAAGAACAGATACGATTCCGACAATCACGGCAAGAGCGCCGAGAACAAATAAAAACATGCGATACTCCGTTCCGCCGCGAAATGCGGCTTACATAATATAATTGTTTGCCTATGTTATCATTTTATCGTTTCCTGCCTCATATGTCAAGCGAATCGAGGCAGTTTCTCCCCCAAATAATTTTTTAAATTAAGTTACAAATTTTTCCCCCAAGACCGACCATTTTTGTATAACGATTTCCGAGGTTGGGCAAAATATCCTTATCAAAAAGAAAGGAAATGCGATATATGAAAAAAGTCGGAATCACATTTTTCATCCTATCCATACTTCTTTGCTTCGGCATCACGGCAAGCGCTGCCGGAATTTTATCCCCCGCGATTTCGGTCATGCAGGAGGAGGTCGGCATGATCAAAACGGGTGTCGGAACCAATACCGTCTCCTTTACCGCCGCGGATTTTGAAAACGCGCTGGGAAGCACGGATTTCACCGCCGTTGAGATCACCTCTCTGCCCGCCGTCTCCGACGGCGTTTTAAAGCTCGGCGCCGTAGACGTGACGCCGGGGCAGGTCATCCCGTATGCGGCGCTCGCGGCGCTCCGGTTCCTCCCCGCCGAAGCCGGAAAAACCGCGACATTCCAGTTCAAGCCCTACGGGGACAGCTATGAAAATTCGTTCGTATGCACCGTCTGTATGCTGGACTCCCTGAATTTCGCGCCGTCCGCCGTGTCGGCGGAGCTTGCGGCCAAGGAGGCCGTACCGGTATTCTCCTCGCTCTCGGCAACGGATCCCGACGGCGATGAGCTGACCTATATCATCGTGGACGCGCCGAAAAAGGGCACGTTGAAGCTGACGGACGCCTCCACAGGCAGCTTCCGCTATACCGCGAACGAGAGAGCAGCCGGAAAGGATCAGTTCACCTTCATCGCGGTCGACCAATACGGAAACAAATCGGAGCCTGCGACCGTAAAGATCGTCACCTCGGAAAACAAAAGCGGGATCGTCTACACCGATCTTGCCGGAAGCGAGTATCAGCTCCCCGCGGTGGAAATGGCGGAGCGCGGGGTGATTGTCGGCGAGAAAATCGGGGACGAGAGCTTCTTCTATCCGGATAAAACCGTCACAAGAGCGGATTTTCTCATCATGGCGATGAACGCAAACGGAATCGATTCCTCGCTCATCGCGGCGGATGAATCCGGCTTTGCCGACAGCGCCTCCTTCACAAGCTATCAGAACAAATATATTTCCGCAGCGAAACGGCTCGGACTCGTCGTCGGAATCGATACGGAAGAGGGGCGCTGCTTCCTCCCGAACGAGGTAATCACCTCGGCACAGGCGGCGACGATTATCAGCAGAATCGCGGCGCTGCGCGAGCTATCCTTCGGGGACGCCGTCTATGCCTCCGTCGGTACGGACAGCGAAATCTCGGACGACGGATACGCGATGCTCGCCTCGGTTGGGCTTGTCGCCTCCGACGACCGATCGGCAGAGCTCACACGCGCCGACGCGGTAAGCCTTCTTTATACGCTGCTCTGCTGCAAATAAGTCAAAGCGGGAAATCTCCTTGGAGATTTCCCTCTTTTTCTTCCGTTTGATATTGACAAGGCGGCAGAGGACATGATATAATAATTATATATCAATCGTTTTATTGGGATATAGCCAAGTTGGTTAAGGCACAAGACTTTGACTCTTGCATTCCGCTGGTTCGAGTCCAGCTATCCCAGCCAATCACAAAAAACCACTGCATATAGTGGTTTTTTTGTATATTTATCCCAATAAATATTGTCTTTAACAAATGACATGGCACAAATCAGGCACATTCTTTCCGTTACTCGGTACCATGACCCCGCTTTCTGAAAATTTTTTAAAAAATATGATTTCTTATGCAATAAAACGACGGTTCCGCGGATTATTAAGGTAAAGGAGCAAGCTTATGTTGACATTTTTCTTCACATCCTCTCTGAATGACGGCTCGGACGCGGGCGCAGCGCATTTAGACGAGCTGATTGAAAAGATTGCGGCGGGCGATCGCGATGCGCTTGCCTCACTCTATGAGCAAACAAACAAAAGTGTTTACGGCTTTGCTCTTTCCATTTTGAAAGATACGCACGACGCGCAGGATGTTTTGCAGGACTGTTATCTGCACATCTATTCCGCGGCGGGCAGTTACCGCAGCCAAGGCAAGCCGATGGCATGGATCCTGACCATCACGCGAAACCTTTGTCTGAAATGCAGGCAGGCACACTCCAAATGCGCGCCTATGCCGGAGGAAGACTGGAGCTTTATCCCCCAAGAGGATGCGGAATTTTCCGCGGAGGACAAAATGATGCTTTCTCTATGCATGAAATCGCTCAGCGATATAGGACGGCAGATCGTGGTGCTGCACGCGGTCAGCGGGCTCAAGCACAGGGAAATCGCCGCCTTGCTGAAAATGCCGCTGCCGACGGTTCTTTCAAATTACAATCGGGCAATCAAGAAATTACAGAACGCATGGGAGAAAGGAGTGCAATAACATGACAGAAAAAGATGTTGAAAAAAAAGTGGCACAGGCTTTTACGAAAAACGTACCGAATGTTCTTGACAATATCCTTTCCGAATGCGACAAGCAGAAAGGTAGGATTATTACCATGTCGGATACCAAACCGAAAAGAAAAATTATGCGGTGGACAGCCGCTGTCGCAGCGGTGTTTGTCCTTATGATTGCGGGCGTTTTTTCCGTACAATTTTATCAGACGAATTACAGCGTCGATTCCGTCGTTTCGCTGGACGTAAACCCCAGCATTGAAATCAAAACCAATCAAAAAGAAGAGGTTCTCGCCGTAAACGCGCTGAACGAAGACGCCGAGATTGTGATCGGCGAAATGTCTTTCAAGGGATGCAGCTTAGATGTGACCGTCAATGCGCTGATCGGCTCCATGCTCCGCGGCGGATATCTCAACGAAGCAGCCAATTCCATCCTCCTCTCGGTCTGTGGAGACAACGACGAAAAAACCGCCGCACTCCAAGAGAAGCTGACGGATGAAATCAATGCCATACTTCAAACGGACACTTTCAGCGGCGCGGTACTCAGCCAAATCGTTTCTCCGGATTCGGAGCTGCAAGCCCTCGCCGATTCCTACAAAATCTCGCTCGGACGGGCGAAGCTGATTCAGAAATTCATCGATAAAAATCCGCAGTATTCCTTTGAGGAGCTTGCGGGACTTACCATCAACGAGCTGAATCTTTTGAGCAAGAAAAACGGTCTCACGCTGGAGGAGGTCAATTCGACCGGCGACGTAAGCGACAAAGCTTATATCGGAATCGACAGCGCGAAGGATGTCGCCTTCTCTCATGCCGGCGTGACCGATGACGTCAATGTATCCAAATTGGAAGTCGAAATGGATTATGAGCACGGCATTATGGTTTATGAAGTGAGCTTTCTCTATAACAACAACAAATACAATTATGAGATCAATGCCAACACCGGAGAAATTGTAGAGGTAAAAAGCAATTCCGTCGAAGATAAAGAAAAAGACGAGAACGAACCGGGCGCCGATAACGTGTTAATCAGCGCCGACGAAGCGAAAAATCTTGCGTTCTCCCATGCCGGCGTGACAGAGCAGCTGGCTGTTTTCGATATGGAAATCGAGCTTGACAAGGAAAACGGAAAATCGGTTTACGAGATAGAGTTTTCCTACAAAAACAGTGAATATGAGTATGACATCGACGCTTCCACCGGAGAAATCTTAAAATTCGAGAAAACCGAAAAGAAAAATCAGAACCGCTCCGAGGGCGATGACTCCAAAGATACCGATAAAAAGCCCTCCGATACGGCGGACTGCATCGGAGAGGAAGCCGCACGCGAGGTTGTCCTGTCTTTTGCCGGATTAAATGCGGCCGACATAACGAATTACAGATTCGAGTCATATACTCAGGACGATGTCCCGGTCTGCAAAATCAAGTTTCGCGCCGGCGGATATCAGTACGGCTTTGACGTCAGCGCACTTACCGGAGAAATCGTCAAATACGAAAAGCAGTCGGAATATTGATGCACTCCGCCCATAAAACGGAACGGGCACATCGGCCCGACCACGGGTCTCTTTCCCACGCTCTCAAACATACGCTGCTACGGCATTTCAGCCATAAATACGAAAAAAAGACTACCCACCGGTGGTCTTTTTTCCGTCGTCCGACGATATATTCCGATATGCTTTAAATTAAACTTGAATAACCTCTTGGATTGCTGTATAATGAAAAGAAAAAATGAAGGAAGCCATGAGCGCAGTTTTTTTCCCGAATCAGGAATCGCCATATATCGAAAATCCACGTGTCGCAAACAACCCCTTTATAGGACGGCAAATCGAAAAAAATCCTTTGCCTGTCTATGAGGAAGTCAAAGAAAAGCTTCCGCTCCCCATTTGGGAGGGACATGACGACGCGGTCGAATGCTATAAGACCGCATGGGAAATCGCATTCCGAAATCTGCGCAAAGCCGACGCATACAGCGGGTTTGTGTCGAATTTCATCGATACCGCCTTCGACGGCAATCTTTTCATGTGGGATTCCACATTCATCACGATGTTCGGACGGTAGGGAGCCGCGTTCTCGATTTTCAGCGGACGCTCGACAATTTTTATGCGCGCCAGCATCGCGACGGCTTCATCTGCCGCACACTTTATGAAAAGGTATACGGAGAGCCTTATTCGCGCTTCACGCCCGCCGGCACCGGACCCGAAATCATGGAATGGAGCGAATGGGAGCATTATCAAACCACAGGCGATATCAGTCGGCTTCGCTCCGTATTCGACCCGCTGCTCGCGTATCACGAATGGATGAAAGAGAACCACACATGGCGCGACGGCACCTATTTTTCCTGCGGATGGGGCTGCGGGATGGACAATCAGCGCAGACTGCCGCCCAAGGACTGCAAGGATCTTAACAGAATCTATTTTTCCCACGGGCATATGGTGTGGGCAGACGCCTGTTTTCAGGAAATCCTGTGTCTGCGTATCTTGAAGGAAATGGCAGCCCTGCTGCACCGCGAGGAGGAAATCCCCGCGCTCGACGACGAGCTGGCACTGCTGCTCCGTGCGGTCAACGACAGGCTTTGGAACGAGCAGGACGGCTTTTACTACGATCTTTGGCCCAACGACGAGCATAGCCATGTGAAGACGGTCGGCGCTTTTTGGGCGCTGCTTGCGGATGCAGTCCCGCCTGAACGCCTCCCTCGGTTTGTTGCCCATCTCGAAAACGCGGAGGAATTTAACCGGACACATCGGGTGCCGTCCCTGTCGGCAGACGACAGGCTCTACGACCCCGCCGGTCAGTATTGTCGCGGTTCCGTCTGGGCGCCGACCAACTATATGGTGCTCTGCGGACTGGAAAGACGGGGATATCAAAAGCTTGCGCACGAAATTGCACGCAACCACTTGGAGAATGTCGTGAGAGCTTATACGGCGACGGGAACGCTTTGGGAAAATTACAAAGCGGAAAAATCGGGCGAGCCGGGAAACATCGCAAGAGAGGATTTTGTCGGCTGGACGGGACTTTCCCCGATATGCGTGCTGTTTGAAAACGTATTCGGCATCCGGAGCATCGCCAAGGACAACAAAATCAAATGGGATGTGAGACTTTGCGACAAGCACGGCGTGCGCCGATATCCGCGCGGCTCGGGAACGGTGGACCTGCTGTGTGAAAAGCGTCTACCGGATGAAATCCCCGTCGTGACGGCAAAAGCGGATTTTCCCGTGACGGTCGAGGTCACATGGGAGCACGGCGCCTTTACGGTTTCCGGCGGCGAGCCTGTCGGAAGATAAAAGTTACCGGAGGAAAAAGTCCCGATAAAAAGCCTGAATTTTTGAAAATCCTATGATAAGTACAGGGAAAGAAAGCGAGAAGAGAAAAATTCCGACAGCGGAACAAAAAATCTCCTAACGAAATTCCGATGTTTCCGTGCGTTCGCGGGCATCCGGAAGCTTGACTTTTCCTCTTCCGTTGTGTTACAATAAAAATAACTGTATAAGTAAAATAACAGGTGCGGCCAAGAAAAGTCAGAAGTGCGCCGCGTCCTGAAAGACAGGATGATTCACATTTTTACATAGATAAAGAAGGAAAACCATGGTCGAAAACAATCTTTCTCTGAAACTGAATACAAAGCAGCGTCTCGATGTCGGCATTGATCTCGGTTCTACGACTGCGAAGCTCGTCGTCGTTCGGGACGGCGAGGTCATTTACAGCTGCTATGAACGGCATTTTGCGCAGGTGCGCGCCAAGGTGCTCGAACTGCTGCACCGCATCCGCGGTCTTTTCGGCACGGAAGCGGATATCCACTGCGCGGTATCCGGCTCCGCCGGGCTCGGCATGGCAAAAGCCGCAGGACTTCCGTTTGTGCAGGAGGTTTTCGCAACGGGCGAGGTCGTCCGTGCGCTGGAACCGGATACCTCCGTCGTAATCGAGCTCGGCGGCGAGGATGCAAAGGTCATTTTCTTTGACGGCGGCATCGACGAGCGCATGAACGGCTCCTGCGCGGGCGGAACCGGCGCTTTCATCGACCAAATGGCGACGCTTCTCGACGTCACAACGGAGGAAATGGACGAAATGAGTCTGCGGGCGACACGCGTCTATCCGATCGCTTCCCGCTGCGGCGTATTCGCAAAATCGGACATCCAGCCGCTGCTCAACCAAGGCGCGGCCAAGGAAAACATTGTCGCCAGCATTTATCACGCGGTCGTGAGCCAAACCGTCACAGGGCTTGCCCAAGGCAGAAAAATCGAGGGGAAGGTCATGTTTCTCGGCGGACCGCTCCACTTTTGTCTGGGACTTCGGAAAAGCTTCAAGGATGGGCTGCATCTCGACGACGACCATGCGGTGTTTCCGGATTACGCGCTGTATGCCGTAGCGCTCGGCGCGGCGCTGTACGCCGACCATACGGAGGAAGCTTTTTCCTATGACGAGCTGGAACGAATCGTCGAAAAAGCGGCACAGGAAAAGGCGACGGTCTCCTCCCTGCCCCCGCTTTTTGAAAACGAAGAAGAATACAGAGCCTTCTGTGAAAGGCATGCGAAAGCCTCTGTCCGCTTCGCAGAGCCTGCGTCTTATGAGGGCGGCGCTTATCTCGGCATCGACTGCGGTTCGACGACGACAAAGCTCGTTCTGACGGGAGAAGACGGGGAAATCCTTTACTCCTATTACGATTCCAACCGCGGAAATCCGGTGGAGATCGTCCGCGAGCAGCTTCTCGAGGTCTACCGCATCTGCGGTGATAAAATCAGGATACGCGCCTCAGCCGTCACCGGCTACGGCGAGGACCTGATCCGCCATGCGTTTCACGTCGATTTCGGCATTGTGGAAACCGTCGCGCATTTCACGGCGGCGAAATATTTCGAGCCGGAGGTCGATTTCATCCTCGACATCGGCGGACAGGATATCAAATGCTTTAAAATCCGCGGCGGCGCCATCGACAGCATCATGCTCAACGAGGCCTGCTCCTCCGGCTGCGGCTCCTTTATTGAGACATTCGCCCGTTCGCTCGGTTATGACATAAAAGAATTTGCAAAGCTCGGACTTTTCGCGAAAGCGCCGTCCGATCTCGGCTCCCGCTGCACCGTGTTTATGAATTCCTCCGTCAAGCAGGCGCAGAAGGACGGCGCCGGCGTCGACGATATCTCGGCGGGACTTTCCCTTTCGGTCGTGCGCAACGCGATTTACAAGGTCATCCGCGCCGCCTCACCCGACGAGCTCGGACAAAAAATCGTCGTTCAGGGCGGCACCTTCTGCAACGACGCGGTGCTGCGCAGCTTTGAGACGCTGCTCGGACGCCATGTCATCCGCCCCGCAATCGCCGGACTGATGGGCGCCTATGGGGCTGCCCTCTATGCCAAAACCGCGCGGAAAGAAGCCTCTTCGTTGCTTGACCGTGCGCAGGTGGAAAGCTTTACTTACCGTTCCACCGCCGCCGTCTGCGGCGGATGCGGAAACCACTGTCATCTGACGATCAATTTCTTCCGCGAAGAGGAAAAATACGTTTCGGGCGCGAAATGCGACCGCGGCGCGGGAATTACCGGAAAAACGCGGGAGGAGCTGCCGAATCTCTACCGCTTCAAAGCCGAACGGCTGGCATCGCTTTTTGAAGCGCCGGCGCCGGAAAACGCCAGGGGAACGATCGGGCTTCCGGCGGCGCTCGGCATGATCGAGCTCGCGCCGTTCTGGCACGCGCTCTTTACCTCTCTCAACATCCGTGTGATTTTCTCCGGATTTTCCTCGCGCGAGCTGTATACCTTGGGACAGTATTCCATCCCGTCCGATACGGCGTGCTATCCGGCAAAGCTGATGCACGGCCATATCGAAACGCTGATACGGGAAAAGCCGGATGCGATTTTCTATCCGTGTCTGACCTACAACGTCGATGAAAAAATCGCGGACAATCACTTCAACTGCCCTGTGGTGGCGTACTATTCCGAGCTGCTTTCCGGAAATATGGAATCGCTGGGCAGCATCCCGTTTCTCTATCCTTATCTCCACATAAACGATCCGAAAACGCTTGCAAAGCAGATTCACGAAATGGTGGAGGGGCGGTTCGGACACTTCACGCTGTCGGAGGTCCGGCGCGCCGTCGCCGCCGCCAATCAGGCCTATGACAAATGGATGGCGGATACCCGGGCAGAGGGCGAGCGCGCCATCGAATTTGCGCGTGCGAACGGGAAACGCATCATGATTCTTGCCGGCAGGCCGTACCATATCGATCCCGAAATCGGCCACGGCATCGACCGGGTCGCGTCCTCTCTCGGCTTTGTCGTCGTAAGCGAGGACAGTGTGGCCGGACTTGCCGAGCCGGCAAAGGTCAGCGTCCTCAATCAGTGGACCTATCACGCGAGGCTTTACAACGCCGCAAAGTATGCGGCGGCACAGCCGGACACCGAGCTTGTGCAGCTCGTTTCCTTCGGATGCGGGCTCGACGCCATCACAACGGATGAGGTGCGTTCCATTCTTGAAGCGCACGGCAAGCTGTATACACAAATCAAAATCGATGAAATCACCAATCTCGGCGCCGTCACCATTCGCCTGCGCAGCCTGCTCGGCGCGCTGGAGCTTGCCGCCCGCGAGAAGAAAGGAGGCGCTTTATGACGGAATCCAACCGCTGTGAAGGCTGCTCGGGCTGCGTTTCGGACAGCGGGGATGCCCGTGTTCTCTTCACAAAGGAAATGAAGAAAACCCACACCATCCTGTTTCCGACGATGCTGCCGATGCACTTCAAGCTTTTGTCGCGGATTTTCAACGATTACGGATACCGCACGGTTCTGCTCGAAAACGGAACGCACGGAGACACGCAGAAAATCATCGATGCGGGGCTCAAATACGTCCATAACGACACCTGCTATCCCGCGGCACTGGTCATCGGGCAGTTTATCGACGCGCTGGACAGCGGAAAATACGACATTCAGAAAACCGCCCTGATGCTTTTTCAGACCTGCGGCGGCTGCCGTGCTTCCAATTATCTGCCGCTTCTGCGCAAAGCGCTGAAAAAGGCCGGCTACGGTCACATTCCCGTGATTTCCCTGAATTTCGCGGGAATCGAGAAAAATCCCGGCTTTCACATCAATCTCCCTATGCTGCATCGCGCCGTCTACGCGCTTTTATACGGCGACCTGCTCATGACGCTCGTCAGTCAATGTCTGCCCTATGAAACGGAAAAGGGCAGCACACAGGCGCTCGCCGACCGATGGGTCGGCCGCCTCACGGAAGAGCTTTCCCGCGGGATTCGTTACCGCCAAATCAAAGAAAACTACCGTGAGATGCTGCGGGATTTCGCCGCCCTTCCGCGCCGGAAGGAAAAACGGGTGCTGGTCGGCATCGTCGGCGAAATTTTCGTGAAATTTTCGCCGCTCGGGAACAACGACCTCGAGGAATACCTAATCTCCGAGGGCGCCGAAACGACGATGGGCGGACTTTGCGATTTTCTCCTATACGTCCTTTTCAATATGGAAACGGATCACAAGCTGTATGGGACAAGTGCCCTTACGGCGGCGGTCGCCCGCATCGGGAGCAAATATTTCATCAAAAAACAGGACGACATGATCCGCGCCGTGAAAGAAAACGGCGTCTTCCGTGCACCGGCACGCTTTGAAGAGACGCGCCGCAGCGCCGAACCGTACATCGGATACGGAACAAAAATGGGCGAGGGCTGGCTCCTCCCGGCGGAAATGGCGGAACTGATCCACAGCGGTGTCCCGAACGTCGTCGTCGTGCAGCCGTTCGGCTGCCTGCCGAATCATATCATCGGCAAGGGCATGATGAAGCCGATGAAGGAGAAAAATCCCGGGGCAAATATCGTCGCCATCGACTACGACGCCGGCGCGACGAAAATCAATCAGGAAAACAGGCTCAAACTCATGCTTGCCGCCGCCCGCGAGCATGCGGAAGAAAACCAGTCCGCCGAGGTACGCAAAACGCCGGCGGAAAAAGAGCTCCTGGAAGTATAAAAAATCCGCAGCAAGGCGGTTTTTGACATTCTTTTTTCAATATCACAAAACAATCCCGCAGAATCCTTTGAGATTCTGCGGGATTGTTATATTTTATTTCTCACAAAGAATATCTTTCAGCGTTTCGGCATCCTTGATAAACTGTTCGTCGCTGTCACCCGGGACAAACTCCAAGAGAAACGGACAGCGCGGCACAGCTCCGCTTTTGACAATGTCGGCATACCGGAGCCACCTGTCCTTTGCTTCTATCAGAGGGTAACGCCGGTATTCGCTGTCCCAGTTGAACACATGCACCGTGCAAAGCCACGGCAGGACTGCGCGCAGATTTTCCTCGCTGTTCCCGAAGGCAAGCGGCTGCCAATAGGTTTTGACGTTGTCCCTGCCGCACGCCCGTATAAAAGCGGCGGAGGCTTCTCCGTTGTCATTCAAGGTGCCGCCGTGAAATTCAAAAGCGAGCGTCAGCGAATAGCCCGCCGCGATATCCGCAAGACACCGCGTTTCCGCAAGAAGCGATTCCCTCTTCTCCGGCGGCGTCTCGCCGCTCCCCGCTCGTCCGAGCCATGTCCGAACGACCGACGCGCCGAGCATCTCGGCCGTCTCGCAAATCTGCCGGAACGCTGCGGTATCGCCGTCTCCAATGCGATAATAGGACCCGTAGGAGGAGCAGGAAAGGCCATGCCGCTCCATCAGCGACACCGCCTCGCCGGCGGCAGCTTCATCATGCGGCGGAACATGCCGGTCGGCGCCCCATTCGATATGGGAAAGCCCCGCCGCACAGGCGATATCCACAATTTCGGATATCGTCTTTTCCCGAAACGTCACGCTTGTCATACCGACCGGATACCGACTTTTCAAGCTATGTTGATTTTCATTCACGGAACCCTTCATTTTGCCCTCCCAATCAAAGCCGTCCGGCCTTATATCTGCGGCAAAGCCGCTACGGCATCTGTGATTTTGATTATATCCAATCCTCATAAAAAAGTCAAGTGTGCGCTGTGTCCGGCCTCACAAGACCGGAAACGACCGTGTCCTTTTCCGCTTTGCGGAAAAGGACACGCGGATATCATGACAGAAGTTTATCCAGTATCAGAACAAATTTTTCGATTTCCTCCGGTGTATTGAAAGCGGAAAAGCTCACGCGAAGTGCGTCGCCGCCGGTACCGAGCGCATCATGTGCCGTCGGCGCACAATGCAGCCCCGCACGGGTGCAAACGCCCACGTCTCCCAGCTTCGCGGATATCTCGGAAGGAGATATTCCCTCGAAGCCGAGAAGCAAAATCGCACCGCGGTCCGCTTCGGGAAGATAAATTTTCACACGCCGGCGGTCTTTCAAAAGCTCCCTGCCGTAGCGCATAAGGGAATTTTCATGCTGCTCGATTTTTCCACGTCCGACCGTCCTCACATAATTCAGTCCGGCGCCGAGCCCGACAATGGACGGCGTTGCGACCGTTCCGGCCTCATAGGAGTCCGGCGGCTCATGTCCCATGCCGGTTTCCTTTGAATTTTTCCCGTTGCCGCCGTAAAGGCTGCAAGAAAACCTTTCAAAATCGAAATCATCCGCAAATGCGGCAAAACCGCTTCCCTGCGGTCCGTAAAGCCCCTTGTGTCCCGGCGCGCATAAAACGGATATGCCGTCCCGCATCATATCGATGTCATACACACCGGCGCTCTGCGCGGCGTCGACGACATACAGTATCCCATACCGTCTGCAAAGCGCACCGATTTCCGTGACGGGCAGGATCCGCGGACAGATGTTTGACGCATGCGTCATGACGACCGCCTTCGTGTTCGGACGGATCCGCCGCTCGATTTCGCGGAGAAGCCTTTCATCGTCTGCAAGCGCATCGACCGTATCATAGCTCATTCCCCGGATTTCGCAGAGATTCGCCATCGGACGGATGACGCTGTTATGCTCCAAATTGGATATGATGAAATGGTCGCCGCGGCGCGCGATGCCGGAAATGGCAAGATTCAGCGCCTGCGTGGCATTCTGCGTGAAAATCACGTTTTCCGGCTTCGATATCCCAAAGAAATCGGCGACCCCGTACCTCACATCATAGATAGCCTCCGATGCGGCAAGCGCAAGCTTATGGGAGCTTCGCCCCGGATTGCCGCAGTATTCCCGCATGCATTTCGTCATCTCCCGAACGACGGCGGCGGGCTTCGGGAAGGTCGTTGCCGCATTGTCGAAATATATCATAAGCCACTCCCAAAATTCAGATTCTGATGATTTCCCCGAACGGAATCTGTGCGTTTTCCAGCACATAAACCGCCGAGTTGACGGAGTATACGTCTATTTGAATGCCCCATGTGCAGCCCCTCGGCGTCTGCCTCGGGCTCGGACGCACAATTTTACATTTGATTCCGCTTCTTTGAAGCGTCCTTTGCGCTTTGATCGCAATGGTCTGAGAGGTCATGGTGATAACTCTCGTATCCATCTATTTTTCACACTCCTCCCAAATGGTTGATATGGCGGAATCGGATTCCGCCAATACCATTATATGCGGGAGAGGGCGGCTGGTGCGGCGGATATTCCTCACAAAAAGATCATTCCGCATTCCTGCGGGAAATCACGGCTTTTTTTCTCCCTCTGTCAAAAAATCCAAAGAATTTCTCATATTTGCAAAAAAAGAAAACCGGTTTTACCGGTTTTCTTTTTCACAAATGTTACAGCTCCAGCTTCATGTCTCCGTCCTTCACCCAGCCGAGCTTGCGCATCAAAAAGTCGAATAAGAGGGACAATACGGCGGGAAGGATGAAGCAGACAAGGATAAGACCGACCCAGTTGAGCACCGTCACGTCATACGGATAGGCGTTCTCCCCGTCAAACCAGCCGAGAATCATTCCGATCGGGCCGAGCAGGCCACAGGTTCCCATGCCGGAATTGATCGCCGCGCCGTACATCTTCAAGCCGAACACGCAGGTCGCGAGCGGTCCCGTTATCGCGGAAGCCAGCGTCGGCGCAATCCAAATACGCGGATTTTTAATGATATTCGGCATTTGGAGCATACTGGTTCCGATACCCTGAGAGAGCAGGCCGCCCCATTTGTTTTCACGGAAGCTGATTACGGCAAAGCCGACCATCTGCGCGCAGCAGCCTGCCACAGCCGCAGCGCCCGCGATGGCAAGTCCCTCCGAGCTGCCCGCCGCGGCGGCGCTGCCCGTGAGCACCAGTCCCGCACAGATTGCGGCGCTGGAAATCGGGAGCGTGAGCACCATTCCGATCACCACGGAAACGGCAATGCCCGTCACAAACGGCGCTTGAAGCGCTGCCCAGCCGATAAAGTCGCTGATATAGCCGACGGCCGTACCGATATACGGCGCAATGAGAAGAGAAAGCCCGCCGCCGACAAGGACGGTGACAAACGGCGTTACGATGATATCGACCTTCGTCTTTTTGGACACAAGCATTCCGATCTCAACCGCGATGATTGCGATAACGAATACCGCGAGCGGTCCACCTGCCGCTCCGAGCAGATTCGCGGCATAACCGACGGCCGCCGCGGAAAAGATGACAAGAGGATGTGCTCCCAGCGAATAGGCGATCGCCGCGCCCATCGCCGGCCCCGCCATAGCCTGCGCGTATCCGCCGATGGTTGCGAGAAAATCAAGCCCCGGAATCATGCCGAGCGCCTTGAAAATCGTTCCGATGAGGAGCGATGCGAAAAGTCCCTGCGCCATCGCGCCCATCGCATCGATAAAATAACGCTTTGCAAAGCTTTTCAGCGTTCTCTTCCGCGGCGCGTTTCCGTCCGTATTCATGGTTTTTAAATCCTCCCGAATTTTTGAATATTTTGTTAATTATCATAGCATCATCTTTTCCTCATGTCAATAAAAAATTGCAATTTGCCTCGGATTTTTTCAAGAAATCCTTGCACTTTGGGAAAGGATATATTATAATGAAATGAAATATTTTTTTAGAGGTAGCTAAAAATGCTTGACCGAACCAATTATACTATGCTTTTTGACTTCTATGAGCTGACCATGGCAAACGGATACTATGTCTCCGGCAAAAAAGACGAAATCGCCTATTTCGACGTCTTTTTCCGGGATATTCCAGACGGCGGAGGCTTTGCAATCGCCGCAGGACTTGACGAGGTCATCGAATATATCAAAAATCTGAAATTCACGGATGAAGACATCGCCTATCTGCGTTCCAAAAAGATATTCGACGAAAAATTTCTCGAATATCTGAAAACCTTCCGCTTTACCGGCGATATCTATGCGATTCCGGAGGGCACGCCGATTTTCCCGCGCGAGCCGATTATGACCGTGCGTGCGCCGGCGATTGAGGCGCAGTTTATCGAGACGTTCGTCCTGCTCGCGCTCAACCACCAATCCCTCATCGCAACCAAGGCAAACCGCATCGTGCGTGCCGCCGACGGCCGTCCGGTGGCGGAATTCGGCGCGCGCCGCGCACAAGGCGCGGAAGCCGCGGTCTACGGAGCGCGCGCCGCGTTTATCGGCGGCTGCGCTTCCACATCCTGCACGATGAGCGACCGGGATTTTCAGGTTACGGCCTCCGGCACCATGGCGCATTCATGGGTGCAGATGTTCGACAGCGAATACGAAGCCTTTGAAACGTACTGCCGGATTTATCCGAACAATGCGACCCTGCTCATCGACACCTACAACGTCATGAAAAGCGGACTGCCGAACGCGATTCGCGCATTTAAGGAGATTCTTGTGCCGCAGGGCATCCGGAATTTCGGCGTGCGCATCGATTCCGGCGATATCGCCTATCTCACAAAGAAAATCCGCGCCGCGCTCATCCGCGAGGGCTTGCCGGAATGTAAAATCGTCGTATCCAATTCGCTCGACGAATATATCATCCGCGACATCATCAGCCAAGGAGCGGAAATCGACGCTTTCGGCGTCGGCGAACGCCTCATCACCGCCAAAAGCGACCCTGTTTTCGGCGGCGTATATAAGCTCGTGGCCACGGAAAAGAACGGCGTCATCGAGCCGAAAATCAAAATCAGCGAGAATCCGGGAAAAATTACAAACCCGCACTATAAAAAAGTATACCGAATCTATGACAACGACAGCGGCAAAGCCATCGCCGACCTGCTTTGCGTCTATGACGAAACGATTGACGAAGCAAAGCCGCTCGAAATCTTTGATCCGCAGAACACTTGGAAGCGCAAAACCATCACGAATTACCATCTGCGCGAGCTGCTTGTACCTGTTTTTCAGAACGGAGAATGCGTTTACACCTCTCCCTCGGCAGCGGACATCCGCAGCTACTGCGCCGCTCAGACAGACAAGCTCTGGGATGAGGTAAAGCGCTTTGAAAATCCCCATGCTTATTATGTGGATCTTTCCAAGAAGCTTTGGGACATCAAGCAGGAAATGCTTCGCAAATAATCCGGACATCATTCGGCACGGAGGTTTTTATGTCATATTTAGGAGATGTGCTCTCATCTGCATTTTCCATCATCTTTTTTATCGCGGTCATCGCCGCGCTCGGCTATCTTGTCGGCGGCATCAACATCAAGGGCATCTCGCTCGGCACCGCCGGCGTTCTGCTTGTCGCCCTGCTCTTCGGCGTATTTGCAAGCTATGTGCCCTCGTTCGAGGTCGGCGGACATACCATCTCGCTGTATAGCAGCGCGCTTGCATCGAATTTCAGCTTGGTATCCAAAATCGGAACCGCCTTTTTCGTCACTTCGATCGGTCTTATCGCAGGTCCGAAATTCTTTCGGACCTTCAATAAAAAATCCATCGCCTATATCCTGATGGGCGTCGTCGTGATTCTGTCCGGCGCGCTTGCCGCCGTGCTTCTCATCACGGTGGATAAGAATCTTTCCCCGGAAATGGCGGTCGGTCTGCTCACCGGCGCGCTGACGAGCACCCCCGGTCTTTCCGCCGCGACGGAAGCCGTCACGGGAGAGGCAGCGGGGGAAATCACCGCGGGCTACGGAATCGCCTATGTGTTCGGCGTTCTCGGCGTCGTGCTGTTCGTCCAGCTCATACCGAAGCTCTTGAAGGTCAACACGGAAGCGGAAAGGGCGTCTTTCCAAGCGGCCAATGCCGTCACAATCAAACCGATCACAAGAAAGCTTACAAAGCTCGATCCATTCGGCGCCTTCGCTTTCTTCCTCGCCATCACGTTCGGCTGTCTCATCGGTTCCATCAAAATTCCGGGAATCAATTTTTCACTCGGCACCTCGGGCGGTACGCTGATTTCCGGCCTTGTCATCGGTCATTTCGGCCACATATTCGGCATCGACTGCCGCATCAGCAAGGAATCGCTTCAATTTTTCCGTGAGCTGGGACTCGTCATGTTCCTCATCGGCGCAGGTGTGCCGGGCGGTGTCAGCTTCATGGAAAACATTCAGCTCAAATATTTCCTCTACGGCATTATCATGACGCTCGTCCCGATGATCATCGGCTTCCTTGTTGCAAAATATGTGTTTAAGCTCAGCATTTTCAACAACCTCGGCTCCATCACCGGCGGCATGACCAGCACGCCCGCACTCGACGCGTTAATCCGCGCGGCCGGCACGGACGAGGTTTCCTCCGCCTATGCGGCGACGTATCCGATCGCACTGGTCGTCGTCGTCCTTGCGGCAAAAATTATCGTCATGGTATTTTGACGAATTCAAAAATATCAGAGGAGAGATTACGTATGAAACAGGCAAAATGGATGTGGTGCCCGGGCGACTTTGAGCTCTATCACAGCATGCTCGTCCACAACAGGCGCACCATCGGAGGGCGCTACTATTCCTGCATGTGGCGGGTGGACGCTCCGAGAAGAAACCTCTTTCTTTACAAGGTCGCGGAGCTCGACAAGCCGGAAACCGTCACCTTTTACGCCAACACCAAGGATTCCTGTCTCCTTGCGGACGGCGTGCGCTATCCGTCAGGCTCCACGGTCACGCTGAAACCCGGACGCCAGATGGTGAAAGTCTACGCCTATAAGGACGGCGGACTGCCCGCTGTCTACTGCGTCGGCGATACCTTTGCTTCCGACGAAACATGGTCGCACGGCTCTTTCGGCGGCGGCGATCTGCCGGCCGGCACAAACGAGATGTATACGGAGCTTTCCGACAATCCCGAAGTATTCAAATTTTCCTACGAACGGATTGTTCCCGTTTCCTCCGAAAAGGTCGAGGGCGGCACACTCTACGATTTTGGCTGCGAGCGATTCGGCAATCTGATTTTTGAAAATATCACGCCTGCCGACGCAAAATTTCTCGCCGTATGCGGCGAGTCCCGCGAGGAGGCACTCGATCCCGACGAGGCGATCGTCCTTGTGAGCGTCGAGGCAAAGGATGGGTATTATAAATCCACAACCGTCGCATTCCGTTATATCTTTGTACCGGATTTCGGCGGCACTTACGACTTTTCCGCGGATTACGAATATCTGCCTCTTGAAGATAAAGGTGCGTTCCGCTCCGACGACGAGCTTATCAACAGGATTTGGGACGTTTCCGCCTATACGCTGCATCTCAACGCACGCGAGGGCTTCTTTGACGGCATCAAGCGCGACCGCTGGATTTGGGGCGGCGACGCCTATCAGAGCTTTTTTGTCAATTATTATCTGATGAACGACAACGACATCGTCCGCCGCACAACGCGCATGCTGCGCGGCGCCGAGCCGATGACGATGCATGTCAATACCATCCCGGATTATACGTTCTATTGGATTGCCGGCATTTGGGAATACTATTTTCACACGGGCGACCTCGATTTTGTACGCGCGGTCTATCCGCAAATGCTTTCGACGATGACCTTTGTCGAGAGCAGGCTCGACGAGGACGACCTATATACAAAGCGCCGCGGCGATTGGGTCTTTGTCGATTGGTCACAATTCGACAAGGATTCCGGTCCGATATGCGCGGAGCAAATGCTGCTCATCCGTGCATATGACTGTATGGCCAAATGCGCCGCACTGCTCCATGATGACAAAAATGAGGAAAAATTCGGCGCGGCGGCAAAAGCGCTGTGCGAAAAGGTAAATTCCCGCTACTGGGACGAGGAAAAGGGCGGCTTTGTAGACGACTACACAACCGGAAACCGCAGCATCACCCGCCACGCCAACATCTTCGCGCTGCTTTATGACCTTACAAGCGAGGACAGAAAAGCGAAAATCATCACCCATGTCATCAAAAACAAGGAAATCCTCCCGATCACAACGCCGTATTTTGAGTTTTTCGAGCTTGACGCTATGTGCCAGATCGGAGAATTCGACTACATGACCGACATGCTCCACAGCTATTGGGGCGGTATGATAAAGCTCGGTGCAACCACGATTTGGGAGGAATACTTCCCCGACCGCAAGGGTGCGGAGCATTACGCGATGTACGGACGTCCTTATGGCAAAAGCCTCTGCCATGCGTGGGGCGCTTCCCCGATCTATCTGCTCGGAAAATATGCGCTCGGCGTCCGTCCGACCGCTCCCGCTTATACGGCTTATGAGGTAAGACCGAATCTCATGTGCTTTGGAAATTTCTCCGGCAAGGTTCCGACGCCGAACGGCATCATCGAAGTTGCTATGACCCGTGAAAGTGTCACCGTAACCTCCGAAATCGACGGCGGCACACTGATTATCGGCGGCAAAGCTTATTCGATCGAGAAAAACAAGACATTGACAGTGACAGTATAAAACGAAAAAAGCGCCCCAACGGTGAGGCTTCATAAGGAAGCTGTCTTTACTTGGACTTTCACAAGATAACGGCGGAAGAGAGATGCCAAAACTCTTTACCGCCGTTTATCTTAGTCATCGTTTTCATCGTTCGACCAACCGGATATAATAAGCAATTTTCCAGAATCCATATCCGTTGCCATATTATCTCCCATTTTGATAATATCCGTTTTGCTGACAAATTTGATGAATTGTTTCTGCAAAAATAGATCTGGATTTTTTATTATCATCGGTGTTGATATTCTTTTTACATATGTAAATATCTCTGACTTGTTGCCACAATTCGTGCTTTTTAATCCACTCCATTTTGGATGGCAACTCCATATACCCTTTCGGTTGGTATTCCCATGAATAACTGTTTTGTTTTTTGTTGTAGCGAATATATTGTTGCCGCCCATTTCCACATTCATATATAATGCAAAAATCACAACTATGTAAGATGCGGGAGTTTGTTCCATCTTTTACTTTAATTGTAAGAACACGGGTGGAGTCTTCGGTATAATCGTATCCAAAAACCGGACATCCATAAGGGTTAGTAACCTTATCGAGACCCTTGTGAAGAATGTTTCGTATTTCTTTGGCAGAATAGTCTTCGTCGGGGTCATTTACTTTAATATTCACATCGAAGTCAAAACCAATGTTAGAGTTCCGGTCACGAGTTATCATCTTTCGTTTGCTACTGCCCACGAAATGATATTGAAAAGTGAAATCATCGCTAACTTCTCTTTGTAATTTGTGGATTATTTCAAAAAGTTCATCTCTAATCGGTTTCCATTCTTCTTTTGGAACATACTCGAAATCGTGCATAATAATATCTCCTTTTATCCCAAGCCGCCCAAATAGATTTCACTGAATCTAAATCACATTAATATATACCTATTAAACGTAAATGTCAATGATTTTTTCAATGAATTTTGATGTTTTGAAAACAGCGAAGAGAAAGATGATGTCCATAAGTATAGCGAGCATCGGATTGTGACACCACAATCCGAAAAGAGGTTAAATATAAATCCTTGGGGCACCTTCCTTACGGAGGGTACCCCAAGGGCGCTTTTCTTATTTGAAAAACAGAAATCCGGACATGAGTCCGGATTTGTTTTCGCTTACCTATTCTATTACGCAAGAACCGTAATCTTTTTATGGATACAAACACAGATGATATCGACAATCGTCAAAACAGCAAGAACGACGGAGCCGATCCATCCAAACACCATCGGGACATAAGCAAGCACAAGCCATACGATACCGATGATGACACCGGTGGTGTCCCCTCTTGTCATACGATAGATTCCGCCGTAAAGTCCGTCAAAAAAGATGACAAGAAGAAGTTCGATCACCCACGGAATGCTGTCAAGCGTCTTTCTGAAATTTTTTAAAGCTTCCATAATAAAATCTCCTCCGTAATAAGTTTTCATACAATCTTATGTATGATACAATAATCATTATATCCCTCTTTTATCAAAAGTTCAATCCATTTCTTAAAGTTTTCTTAATATTTTGCAATTTTATTCCGCTTCCCCGTTCACTGCCGCCCTCACCCTATCCACAAGGTTGTGGATTCTTCCGACAGGATTGAGCAGCTCGCTGATTGAAGAATCGGAATTGAGTGTGTCGATGATATAGGCCACATATTTGCACATATTGACCTCCGCATACCACGGACGGTCAATGATACTCTGCGGTCTGTAATTGAGGTTTGTCGTGAAAATTTTGTCGAAAAGTCCCTTTTCATAGGCGGCATCGATTTTGTCGCAGCCGGCCGTAAACAGCCCGAACGTCGCAAAGATAAAGATACGGCGCGCACCCTTTTCTTTCAGCTGTACCGCAAGGTCAAGCGTGGATTCGCCCGTTGCAATCATATCGTCTACGATGATGATATCCTTGCCCTCGACGGAACGGCCGAGAAACTCATGCGCTTCAATCGGATTGCGTCCGTCGATGACAATCGTATAATTGCGGCGCTTATAGAACATGCCAAGCTCAAGCCCCAAAATAGAGGAATAATACATGGAACGGGACATCGCGCCCTCGTCCGGAGCGACGATCATCGTGGTATCCTTGTCAAAAGTGATGTCGGGAAATTCCCTGACGAGCGCTTTCAGCATCTGATACGCGGGACGCACGTTGTCGAAGCCGCTTCTCGGAATCGCCTGCTGAACTCTCGGATCATGCGCGTCAAAGGTGATGATATTCGACACTCCCATCGAATCAAGCTCCTGCAAGGCCATTGCGCAGTCGAGCGATTCTCTTGCCGTGCGGCGGTGCTGTCTGCCCTCATATAACATCGGCATGATGACGGATACGCGGCGAGCCTTGCCGCCGATTGCGCAGATGATGCGTTTGAGATCCTGATAATGATCGTCCGGACTCATCGGAACATTCATGCCGTACATTTTATAGGTCACGCCATAGTTGAAAACGTCCGCAAAAATATAGGTATCATGTCCGCGGAGCGTTTCGTGAATGATTCCCTTGCCTTCTCCCGAGCCAAACCGAGGGCAATCCGCGTTTACAAGGAATGTCCCCTCCTTATCCTGCCGCCATTGATGCAGATACCAGTCGACATTTTCGAGAAACTTCTCGCTGCCTTTCATTCCGATGATGCTGAGGTCGCCGTAATAGTTTTTCTCCATGTTAAATTCCTCTCTCTGTTATTTTGATGGCGATTGCCGTATCCGTATCAAAGATTGAATGCCACTTCGATCTCTTTTACCTCATCCGGGCTGATCTTCACAACCTCACCGCCGAGGCTTGCCGCCTCCACAAGCGACTTTGCACTGTATTCCATGACCTCAAGACGGTCAAATGCGTTGAGAAGCGAGGTTCCCGCAGCGATGATACAATCGTTTTCAATGATAACAACAGGATTCTTAATGGATATTTCCTTGGCAAGCATCTCCGGCTGCATAAAGGAGGAGCCGAACGGATACTTGCGCACATTTTTGAGCGCGATATAGCTTTCCGGAATCAGGCGCGCATCGAATTCCTTATCCGTGATGGCAAACGCCATGATGTGCGGCGGATGCGCGACAATCACGGTCTTGATGTCGGGATCCCTCTCATAAAGCGCGGTATGAAGCTTGACGGAGCGCGACGGCGTTTTTCCGGCCTCGCATTTGCCGTCCTTAATCAGCACAAGGTCCTCCGGCTCGAGATATTTTCTGTCCTTGGCATACGGTGTGATGATAAAGGAGCCGTCGGACAGCTTGCAGGAGAAGGTTCCCTGATCGCTTGTGAAAAGCTGATTGCCGTATGCACGGTGGATAAGCTCACACATATCGCGGCGCACACCAAGCTCCTCGCTCGTATGCGTCTGCGGAACGAATTCCTCCATACAAGGCGACGTCTTGTTCTTGTAGATTTCCATATGCCGCTCGGAAAGTCCGTGGATCGTTCCGCCGAGCGCTTTGGCGTTGATTTGGATTCTTGCGCAGTAATCCAGCATTTCAAAATTCATGAACGCTTTGAAAAGCGAGGTGGAGCCGAGTACAACGCCGTGATTTTCCAGCATGACGGTGTTGATGCCCTTTTCAAATTCCGCGGAAATCTTGTCGCCGAGGGTGGCGCTTCCGGGGAGCGCGTATTTGGCAATGGTGATTTTGCCGGAAAGGAATCTCGCGTCGGGAATAATCGAGGTGTCGGGAATTTCACGCAGCAGGCTGAACGCGACCAGCGCCGGCGGATGCGCATGAAGAACTGCCCTCAAATCGGGGCGTTTCTTGTAGATGGCAAGATGAAACGGATATTCGACAGACGGTCTGTGAAGGCCGACGATCGTGCCGTCCGGCTTTATCTGCATGATATCCTCGCGGCGCAGGCTTCCCTTGTCGACCCCGCTCGGACTGATCCAAACGGTGCCCTCCGAGTCGCGGATGGAAAGATTTCCGCCCGTCGTGGTCGTCATGCCGTAATAATAGATTCGGTTCATGATCATCACGATTTGGTCTGCCGGGTGCAGCATGTCAAAATTCATTTTTCTCTCCTTTCGGACAGCAGATGCCGTCCTTCTTTATTTAGAATAGATTTGGATAACAATATTTCAGACGCGTCCTCCGAAGCCGACGCATTTGGGTGAGCACGGGTTTTATACCGTGATGGTGACCTTTTTCAAAACCTTGGAGGCATCGGGATCAATCCCGCGCGCCAGCACAAGCTCCAATGCGAACAGCTGTAAGGTGACCGCCGCACAGAAAGCGGAAACCGCATCCGGCACGGAATAATTTGTATCGTTCGGGATCAGAAGTCCTTGTACGGCGGCTTTCTCCGAGAGCGAAGCGTCGTCCGTGATTACAATGACCTTTGCGCCGATCTTCAACAGCTCGTCGATCATTTCCGCAGCGTCGTCCAAAACCGCGCCGCGAAGCGCGACGACGATTGCGGTATCTCCGGGATGCACCTGCGCTTTCGGTCCGTGATGGAAGTCGGAGACCGCATATCCGCGCATTTTGATTCCGTTCGTCTCTAAAATTTTCAGTGTTCCTTCGCAGGCAATCGGATAGGCAAAGCCGCGTCCGAGCACGACGGCGGCCTGTATGTTCTCATAATCCTTTACAAGACCTGCAAGCTTTTCCGGCATATATGTAAGCAGCTTTTCGACATTGCCTGCGACACCTCCAAGTGCGGAAAGCAGCGCATCGTCTCCCGCCCATACGGCGGCAAGAAGCGCCAGCGCCATCATCTGAGAGGTAAAGGTTTTCGTCGCCGCAATGCTCGTTTCGGGACCGGCGCCGCAGTACAAATGATACTTCGCGGATTTTGCAAGCGGAGAATCCGGATCGTTTGTGACGGCGACCGTCACGGCGCCGGTTTCATTCGCGCGGTCGAGGACCGCGAGCGCATCCGCCGCCCTGCCGGACTGAGAGATGCCGACGACAAGCGTGCTCGCAAAGGAAAGCTTGCCGTTATATTTGGATATGACGGACGGCGTTGCAAGTCCGCACGGCACGCCGACAATCGTATGAATCAAATACTGCGCGTAAATCGCGGCATGATCGGAGGTTCCTCTCGCCGCGAACTGAACGCTCGTAATCCCCGCCGCCTTAATATCGGCGACGATTTTTTTCACCGTTTCGAGGTTCTTTTCCGAAACGCCGGCAAGCACCGCCGGCTGCTCTCTGATTTCTTTTTCCAAATTGATCATCTTGTCCGTCTCCTTTTTATGCGTAATGCTCCGGCCGGAATTCCGCCGGAATGTTGTTTTCATAATATTTTATCAGCGTTTCACGGCAAAAAGGCAGTTCGTTGCGCTGCTTGCAGGTACCGTGGCATTCTGCCAGCTCATCCGTATAATCGCGCAGAAAATAGACCTTATGTCCGGTATATGCCGTCGAATAATGACAAACGATGGGGTAAATTCGCGCACCATCTATATAAGTGTAATCCTTATTTTTGATTATGTCAAGAGTTAAAATGCCTCCGAGCAAAGTTTTGTCGAATCTCATGTTGGAAACCAGATTTCCGAGCGAATAGGCGACAAGCGTTTTATGCCCGTTCGATGCGGTTTTCCATTCGATTCCTTCCAGAACATGCGGATGTGTGCCGATTACAACGTCCGCGCCAAGCTCCGTGAGCAGCTCGGCAAGATGCTCTTGATTTGTGGTCGGATGAAAGCATTCCACATATCCGCCGATGTCGTATTCGATTCCCCAATGCATGGAAACAAAAACAAGGTCGGCCGCCTCGCGCGCCTCCGTGACCTGTCTTGTGATGCGCGCCTCCGAAATCCGCGGCACGTCGATATCTCCGTCGCAGTTGGTCGAATAGGTGTACGCGAGAAAGGCGATTTTCACACCCTCCCGCTCTATGATGCGATAGCCGTTTGTATCTCCGCCGACGACCAGCTCCGCCGTATTTTCAAGGTATTCGCGCGTGCGGACAAGTCCCGCGGCGCCGCGGTCAAGCATGTGATTGTTGGCGATGCCGATGACGTCGAAGCCCGCCTCCACAAGCGCATCCCCCACCGCAAACGGAGAGCAAAAGCGCGGATATCCGGAAAAGCCGTCCGCGCCGAGCGGGGTTTCCTGATTGACAAACGCGAAGTCAAAGGAGGAAATAAACGGCGCAATCTCACGGTAAATCGGCGAAAAATCATATGCGCCGTCCGTGCAGGATTCCTTGTAAATGCTCGAATGAATGAGGTTGTCCCCTGCCGCGGCAAAGGTGATGCGCCGGGGAACCTCCTCATCTCTGTCATACCGAAAGCCAAATGCCGCGGTGTAGCTCTCATCACGAAAAAAAGCACAGGAAAGCGGCGACACGGCAAGAACGGCGGCGATGAGCAAAAGCGATATCGCCTTTCCCCATACGCGCCGTGGTTTTTCTGCCTGTAATCCATTTTTCCTGTGCAAAATTTTCTTCAAAATAACCGCACTCCTTATCGAAAATTCACACAGTTATTTTGGATTGTTATCTCGCCGATAATACGTCCTTTTCGTATTTTTTGACGTCATCCAGCCACTTCGCATCCGCCGGAACGCCTTCGCGCTCGCAGTATTCCGCAAAGACAGCGCCGAACGGCATCGTCTTCTGCTCTTCAAGAAGTGCCAGTCTTGTGGTATAATCGAAAGAATGCTCACATTCGCGCAGCATCTCCGTCGGTTCGAGTGCCGCCAAAAGAAGCGCCTTCTGCATATTGCGCGAGCCGATTACCCACGCCGCGATGCGGTTGATGGAGGCGTCGAAGTAGTCAAGTCCGATATGGACGCGCTTTTCAAGATGATTGCGAAGGATCTCCGCCGCAATCGTGCGCAGCTCGTCGTCGAGAATGACCACATGGTCGGAATCCCAGCGCACCGGACGCGAAACATGGAGCAGGATGTCATCAAGATACAGAAGCACCGACGAAATCTTGTCGGAAATGACCTCGGTCGGATGATAATGCCCTGCGTCGAGCGTCAGCAGCATGTTATTTTTCATGGCATATCCCATGTAAAACTCATGCGAACCGATGGTGCAGCTCTCCGCGCCGATGCCGAACACCTTGCTTTCCACCGCGTTGAGGTTGTGCTTCATATCCACATCGCCGGCGAAAATCTGATCCAGCGAATCGACAAGCCGGGCGCGTGCGCCCATGCGGTCGACCGGAATATCCTTGAAGCCGTCGGGAATCCAGTAGTTCGTAACGGTCGTATCGTTCAGCTCTCTGCCCATATACTCGGCAATCTTTCTCGAAGCGATGCAGTGCTCAATCCAGAAATCGCGCACCGCCCCGCTCGGATGGCTGAGCGTAAAGCCGTCCGCGCTCATCTCGTGCGAGAAGCAGGTTGGATTGAAATCAAGGCCGACGTGATTCGTCTTTGCCCAATCCACCCAGCTTGCGAAGTGCTTCGGCTCGATTCGATTGCGCGCGACCTTTTCGCCGAGATTGTCGAGATAAATCGCGTGCAGACTCAGGCGCTTTTTACCCGGCACCATCAAGAATACCTTCTCGATATCCGCGCGAAGTTCCGTGATATTGCGGGCGCGTCCCGGATAATTGCCGGTCGTCTGGATACCGCCGGTGAGGTCGCCGTCCGGATTCTCGAAACCGCGCACATCGTCGCCCTGCCAGCAGTGAATGGAAACCGGAATCTCCTTTACGCGCGCCATTGCGGCCTCGGTATCGACACCGATTGCCGCGTATGCCTCTTTTGCAAGTTCATAAGCCTTTGACATAGATATCTCCTATTCTGTTTTATGTAAATATTTATTTGACCAATTTCAGGAAGCGTCCGTACGCCTCGTCCCATGCATCCTTTTTGTCCGCTTCGGGCTCATATTCCTTTACCTCGAAGGAATCGGCGATGATTTCTCTTGCCTGCCACATATCGCGCACCTCGCCCAGCGCAATCGCCTGCGCCGCGATGTTGCCGAGCGCCGTCGCCTCGACGGGGCCCGCAAACACGGGACGTCCGCATGCGGTCGCGGCAAACTGCGAGAGCTGGTCCTCTTTTGTTCCGCCGCCGACAATGTTGATGGCGGGAATCCGCTCGCCGCACATCTCGTCGATACATTCGACCGTGTAGCGGTACCGCATCGCAAGGCTTTCAAGGATGCAGCGCACAATCTCTCCCTTGGTCTGCGGAACATACTGTCCGGTTTCGCGACAGTAGTCGGCAATCCGCTTCGGGAGGTTTCCCGGCGTGCCGAAGCGCGCATCGTCGGTATCGATGAAGCAGCGCAGCGGTTCCGCCGCGGCAGCCATATCGGCAAGCTCCTGGAAAGATACCTTCTCTCCCTCGCGCTCCCACTGACGCTTGGATTCCTGCTCAACCCAAAGCCCCGTAATGTTCTTGGAGAACCGAATGGTGCCGCCGTATCCACCCTCGTTTGTGAAATTATAATTTTTCGTTTTCTCGCTGATGACCGGCTCCTTTGTCTCCGTTCCCATGATTGACCAAGTTCCGGAGGAAAGCCAAATAAATTTCTCGCTCTTTGCGGGCACGGCAAGCACGGCGCTTCCCGTATCGTGCGCAGCGACGGAAATCACCTTGGGATTCATGCCGCCGAACTCCTCGACGAGCGACGGCGTGAGCGTGCCGCAGAGCGTTCCCGGTTTTACGATGTTGCCGAACAGCTTTTCGGGAAGTCCGAACTTTTCAATCAGCTCCCATGACCAGTCGCGCGCTTTCGCGTCGAGAAGCTGGCTTGTGGAGGCGATGGTGTATTCCGTCTGCTTATAGCCTGTCAGAAAATAATTCAAAAGGTCGGGGACGAACAGCATATCCGAAGCGATGTCGAAAAGCTCCGGCGTGTCCTTCTGGATTGCCAGCAGCTGATAAAGCGAATTCAGCTCCAACACCTGAATGCCCGTGATGCCGTAAACCTCGTCGGCGGACACCTTCTCCGCCGAGTATTCGGGTATCCCCGCCGTGCGCATATCCCGGTAATGCACGGGATTTGACAAAAGATGTCCTTTTTTGTCGAGAAAGCCGAAATCGACGCCCCATGTGTCGATGCCCACGGAGGCGATATCCCGGTCTGCCCCGCGCGCACACTTATTCAAAGAAGTCTTGATTTCGTGAAAAATACGCAGAATATCCCATGTAAACTGTCCCGAAACCATGACAGGCTCGTTCGGGAAACGGTGATTTTCCTCCAATGTAAAGCGCTTCCCGTCAAAGGAACCGACAATGCCGCGTCCGCTCGAAGCGCCGAGGTCGACGGCAAGCATTTTGAGTTTTTTCATACTATGTAAATCCTTTCGAAAAAGTATTTCTTATTTGGCAAAACCCGGCCACAAGACGGCGCCCTCGCGGTCATAAATGATTCTTCCGTCTACATCCCCGGCCGCAGCCGCTTCGCCGTCTTCGATTCGGATTTCCTCCAACAGGCATTCATGCCGGTATCCGTATTCGTCCTCTGCGACGGCATAGATTGCGAAGACATCGCCCTCCGAGGCCTTATATTCTTCTCTGAACGGGATTTCCGAAAGCATCGCGTCCGCCCAAGAGCGCTCCCCCTTGACAGTAGATGTCACATCCTCATCGGAGAGCACCTCGCCGTTCTTTTTTACAATAAGACGGAAACGCTCGAGTGACGCCCCGCCGTCCCCCTTATCATAGGAATGCCATATGACATATCCGTCCACCGAAAGCGTTTCGGTTTTCTTCGTATACCGAAGCGATTCCGAAAAATCCACATAGAAGCCGGGCAAAAATTCACGCCAAAGCTCCGAGAGATAAAGCTCCTCCGCCGCTTCCGTCTGTATCCGGTCCGTTTCACAAAACCACAGCACGGGGTCGCCGTATCCCTCAAACAAATCGACCGCAAGCGTAGCTCGGAAAGCCGCATCGCTCACACGGGCAAGCGGCACATTTTCATCTCCCAAGAAAAGGGACACCGCGGTTTCGGCAGTCACGGTTTTGGGAATAACGGTGACCGTGACCGGCACCGTGTGGGTTTCGTAGTCCACGGCGCCATATTCATAGGAAAAAGCCTCGATGAGACTCGCCTGTTTCCTGAGGCTGTCTTCTATATTCGAGGAGATATTTGCAATCTGCGATTGCAGCTGCGAAACGGCGCTCGCATAGCTGCTTCGCAGGCTGTTTATTTCATAGACAAGACTGTTTATTTTGACGAGCGAAAAAACCTGCAAGACACACAATGCGCCGATGAGAACATATAAGATAACCTTTTTCATAAAAACGCCTCTTTTCCCGTTTTATTTCAGCTCCGCCACGGCAACGCCGGTATCGCCCTCTCCCCATGTGCCGCAGCGCACGGAGGCGACCCTCGCATCCCGACGCAGAAAATCCGTGACGGCCCTGCGCAAAACACCGGTCCCCTTACCGTGGATGATGCGCACCTGCGTCACGCCGGCGCGCCTTGCGTCGTCAAGATACTTGTCCAAAAGGAAGCAGGCATCGTCCGCATAGTTGCCGCGCAGGTCAAGCTCGGGGCTGAACGCCGCGACCGCCTTGTCTCCCGCGCTTTTTACCGGCATCTTTCTGCCGTTTTTATCGGTAAAAGTCACCTTCACGCCGTCGATGAGCATGAGGTTTTTCGTATTCGTTTTCGTTTTGATAATCCCCGCCTGCACGGTCACATTCCCGCTTTTATCGGGATCGGAAAGCAGAATCCCTTTCTGCCCGATGTTTATAAGAATCACCTCGTCGCCCTTTTTCAATGGGCGCGGCAGGACGTAGCCCTCCACGGTTTTCGGATTAACGGGATCGAGCTTGTCGCTGTTCTGCTTCAAATGGAGCTTGATGTCGCGGCGCGCTTCTTCCAGCGACTTTGCGAGATTCTCGCTTTCGCGTTCGCGCCTTACCTTTTCCAGCTCCGCGAAGATATATTCGCTCGAAGCCTTCGCGCTCTCCACCATGCGCACGGCGGTAGCGCGCGCCTTTTCCAGCTCCTTTTCCGATTCGCGTTCGCGTTTTGCGACAAATTCATCCATCTCGGCCTTTTCCGCACGCGCACGGGCGAGAAGCGCTTCCGCCTCCGCTTTCGCCTTTTCCATGGCGATGCGCTCCGCTTCCAGCCGCTCAATCACGGATTCAAAGCGCCGGTTTTCACCGGAAACATAGCTCTCCGCCCGGGCGATGACCGCATCCGGCAGTCCGAGCTTGCGGGAAATCGCAAACGCATTGGATTTGCCGGGCGTTCCGATGATGAGCCGGTAGGTCGGGCGCAGGGTTTCCACGTCAAATTCACAGGAAGCGTTGCACACGCCCTCGGTGTCGAGCGCATAGGATTTTAGCTCCGCGTAATGCGTCGTCGCGGCGCAGAGCGCGCCCTTTTCCCTGACGGATTCGAGAATGGAAACGGCAAGCGCCGCCCCCTCCACGGGGTCCGTGCCCGCCCCCACCTCGTCGAAAAGGACAAGCGAGCGGCTGTCGGTTCGGCTCAAAACCTCGACGATATTGACCATATGGGAAGAGAATGTGGAAAGCGACTGCTCAATGCTCTGTTCGTCGCCGATATCCGCCAAAATATCGTCGAAAATCCCCATCACGGAGCCGTCGGACGCGGGAATATGCAGTCCCGCCTGCGTCATGAGAGAGAAAAGTCCGAGCGTTTTGAGAGTGACGGTCTTTCCGCCCGTGTTCGGGCCCGTGATAATCAGCGTATCGAATTTTCCGCCGAGGTTCACCGTAATCGGAACGACCGTATCGGCGGAAATCAGCGGGTGACGCGCCCGGCGCAGCCGGATTTCGCGCGCTTCCGTGATTTCGGGCGCGATGCCGTCCATTTTAAAGGAAAGCTGGCTTTTTCCGAAGATAAAAGCGAGCAAGGTAAGATTTCGGTAATTTTCCGTAAGCTGCGCGCCGCAGCCCGCGATGTCGGCGGAAAGCTCAAAGAGAATCCGCTCGATTTCATCCGCTTCCAGCCGCTCCAACAGCCGCAGCTCGTTGTTCGATTCGACGACGGAGAGCGGCTCGATGAAAATCGTCGCGCCGGACGCGGAAGTATCGTGAACAAGACCTTTGATCTCATTCCGGTATTCCTGCTTGACCGGAATGACATAGCGGCCGTCGCGCATCGTGACAATCTGCTCTTGAAGGTATTTGGCGTATGTGCCGCCGGTGATGTATTTTTGCAGCGTGTCGCGGATTTTGCCGTTCTCCGCGCGCATTTTGCGCCGGATTTCATAGAGCTTGTCGCTCGCGGTATCGGCCACCGTGTCCTCGTTCACAAAGCAGCGCGCAATTTTCTCCTCTAAAAACTTGTTGGGAGAAAGCCGTTCAAAATACTCGTCGAGCGCCGAGGCTTCCGTATGGTCGGAATTGCGGTAATCGCGCACGGCGCGCGCGGCGGCAAGCGTGCGGGAAACGGCGAGGATTTCTTTTATTGTGAGAACCGCGCCCTTGTCCGCGCGGTCGACGGTCCCTGTGATGTCGGTAATGCCGTAAAACGGCGGCATTCCTTTGACCGTCTGCATCGCGCGCGCGGCATCCGTCTCCGCGAGCATGCGGCGCACCGTGAGAATGGCGCGCGAGGGACGGAGTGCCGACGCCATTTCTCTTGCGCCCTCGGTCGGGCAGACGGCGGCGAGCATCTCGCGTATTTTATCAAATTCGAGCGTTTTTATCGCTCTGTCGAAGCTTTTTCTCTGTTCCATGCCAAAATTTCAATCGTCAAGCGACACCGTTTCCCATTCGGGAAGCGGCGGCTTTTCCTTCGGGTTTCGTTTGAGCGGGTCATAGCGGAAGCGGCGGCAGACATAGGTCGCCCTCACCACGCCTTTTTTGGGACAGACGACGTCGGTGTCCTCCCCGTCGGGACCGGGAACCGGCGTTCCGAATTCGCAGAAAGCGCAGAATTTTTCGATTTCACAATCTTTCTTGTTTCCGCCGAGCATTTTTCCCACCGCCTCTAAAAAAATGATACAGTATTATTATACAGCATCCCTTTCTATTTTTCCACCCCTTTTTTGAAAAATCCTTGATTTTTTACAAATCCCATGACGGCAGCGCCCAAAAGCACGGCAAATGCCGCAGCGCCGATCGCGACAGCTGCGGCAACACGCCCCATGAAAGCGCTGAAAACAATGGTATACGCGGCGCAGAAAAGCGCGCAGAGCAGCTTGCCGGACAGATACCGCGCCATGGACAGAGACGCCGCGCCCGCTCTGTCCGCCGCCTGCATATAGACGGAAATCCCGCCGAAACCGAGCATCGCGCCGGAGAGCGCAAGCATCACGGGCGCGGATACGTCATGGACTCCACCGAGCGCCGCAAACCCGCCGGAAATTTCAAAAAATCCGCGCAGCAGTGCGCCGCCAAGCTCGCCTATGTTCCATTTCAGAGCGGAAAACAGCGCCAGCAGAGAATCCGACAGGACGCAGAAAAAAACGACGAAGCCGCATACGGAGAGAAGCGCCGCGGCGCCCTCCGAAACCGACGATGACACCACGCGTGCGGCGGAAAGCTTTTCCTTTGCCGCCTCACGGGAACGCTCCGATTTCTCGGAAAGCAGCATTCCGCGTCTTTTTTTCGCCGTGAGAAGCACCGCCGTTATCGCCGCCGCCGTCTGCGCGGCAAAGAGCACCGCTCCGAAGCCCGCCGAGCCGAAAAAAGACGCGCCGACAGTGCCGACGACAAATGCGGGTCCCGCATTGTTGCAGAACGGCATCAGCGATTCCGCCTCTTCTTTTGTGATATCCCCGCGCAGGACAAGCTCGGAGAGCGCGACAGCGCCCATCGGAAAGCCGGAAACAAGTCCGATGAGAAAAGCCACAAAACCGCCGCAGGACATGCCGAGAAGCGGACAGAGGCGCGCCATCGGCGTTCGCGCCAGCTTCTCACAGAAGCCCGTTTTGATGAGAATCTTCGCGCATATGACAAACACGGCGAGCGACGGGATGACCGAGCGCGCGCAAAGGGAAAGTGCCGCTCCCGCCGAAGCTGCCGTCTCTCCGGGCGAAAAAAGGGAAAACGCCATGAGCCAAAATGCGAAAATCAGAACCGATATAATGGAAAATATCTGCTTATTTTGTTTTATTGCCGCCACCTCCCGCATAAAAATGGTGATGAATCATAAATATGCGAAGCGGCCGCCCGATATTGATGTATAGGCGGAAAATTCGCTCCATCGGAGGAAGCAATGAAAATCCGAAAAGAGAAAAAAATCCGACAGCCGCATATCCCCGTCATCCCGCGCGAGACGCTGGAAATCGCGGAACGGTGCGAAATGCTGGTCACCGGCGTCACCGGCATCGACGAATACAGCCGCGAGCTGATTCGGGTAAAAACCAAAAACGGAATCGTAAAGGTATGCGGAAGAGGACTTATCATGTGCTGGGCGGGAGAAAAGAAGCTCATGTTCCGCGGCAGAATCGAAGCCGTCTTTTTTGAAGCCTGAAAACAGCCTGAACTCGAATATTGACTTGCCGTAAACGGCAGATGGAGGAAACCATGGGAAAGGCACTCACCTTTATCAGAAGCAGCTACCGGATATCCGTGGACGAATGCGACGGCAAATGCGCGCTCAATTTTCTCGTATCGCACGACATTCCGTTCTACGGTCTTGAAACGGGCGACGGGACCCTGTCTTTCTGTCTTTATATCCCGTATTTCAAAGAATATGAAAAGCTGCGCGGCGAAAATCGCTTTTCGGAAGAGAGGCGCACGCTTTTGGGCATGCGTTCGCTGCTTCACCGCTATAAGGGGCGAATCGGGCTTGCCGTGGGTGCGCTTGCCGCGATCGTCCTTATCGTCACCTCCTCCTTTTTTGTGTGGGATATCACCGTCACCGGCACGGACAAAATCCCCGCCAAGACAATCACCGACGCGCTGGAACGGCACGGCGTGAAGCTCGGCGCCTATATTCCGTCTCTCGACACGGAAAAAATCGAGCAGGCGATGGTGCTCGAGGTGGACGGACTTTCTTGGATTACGCTGAATCTGCGCGGGACGGTCGCCTCCGTCGAGGTGCGCGAAAGGAGCGAGGACGCGCAGGAGGTCGACACGCAGGCGCCCTCCAATCTCATTGCGGCGTTTGACGGACAGATTGAAGCATTGGAGGTCACGGGAGGCGTCGCCGCCGTGAAGCACGGGCAGATCGTCAAAAAGGGACAGCTTCTCGTAAGCGGCGTCATCGATTCCAACGCGCTCGGCTACCGTCTTGTGCGCGCACGCGGCGAGGTGACGGCAAGGGTCACGCTCACGTATGACGTTGAGATTCCGTATCAGATGGAAGAAAAGGTCTATACCGGCAACTTTATAAAGCAGAAATCCTTAAAAATTTTCTCAAAAACGATAAATCTTTTCGGAAAAGATAGCATTTCCACCGAAAGTTGTGATAGAATAGAAAAAGAAAGGCGGCTTTATCTGTTCGGAAAGATCAAGCTTCCCATTTTTATCACGGAAACGACCTATGCGGAATACGAAATGAAAGAAAAAACGCTCACGCAAACCGAGGCGTTGAAGCTCGCCTATGAGGAGCTTCACAGGCTCTGCGACGGCGATCTCGAAAATGCGGAAATCCTTGCGAGACACACGCATTTTTCCGAGGACGAAAACGGCATCTACCTCCGCGAAGAGGTGGAATGCATCATCGACATCACGGAGGAGGTCAAAATCGAAACGGACTGACCGCGCCATGGCCGCCGGCAGCCCGGCAAAGACCGCATAAAAACAAGGAGAAGCAAAAATGACATACAGCATTCTTTTACATGACAAAAACGGAGCCTGCCCGCTTTTCGATATCGGAGAGACCTTTCCGCAGGAGGGCATATGGGAAAACCAATGCCAAAATATCCGCGTCACGGCGTCTTTTTCCCAAAAGGGAGACGCGATGCTCGTGACCCTTACCGCCGCGGCGGATACGGACGCATCCTGCTATCTTTCCCTATACGGAAAAGGAAACGGGACGCTGACCTCCTTCAACGGGCAATGTGAGCATGAGCAGCTTCTGCGTCAAAGCCCGCACAACTATCGCAATTATAATTTCAAAATGGACGGCAGCGCCGTGCCGATGGCGGCGGTGACGGAGCGGGGCAGAACCGACCTTTTCATCTCCGACCAGCCCGGCCACTGCGACAATTACACAACGCAGCATTTTCTTCCGGAAACCGGAGAATTTTATCTCTCCTCCGGCGATTCCGGCGGCTCTCCGAATTTCGAGGGCGACGCATTTTCGCCGTATTATCACGAGGTCGGCGGCGGAAAGACTCACACTTTCCGTTTCGTCGTGAAAAGCTGTGAGGCGGCCTCGCTGAAAGCCATTCGGCGCGAAGCCTTTCTCACGATTGATAAGATTTGGGGCGACGGTTGCGACAGCGCCTATCACGCCGTCTCATTTGCCAGCAACTATATGCACTACCGCCGCAACGAATCCGGAACAAGCGACTTTTGGATTGTCGCGGGCATTCAGTACGCCAACTGCCAGTATGTGCGCGATTCCTTTTATCAGACGTGGATTCTCCCCGTCGAAACGGAAATGCAGTGCTACCACGCCTTCCGTGAGGATTGGCTGAAAGAAGCGGAAAATTCCCTGATTTATCTGATTTGGTCCTATCGCGTCGTCAAGAAGGGAGGCACCTTCAACCGGGAGCTTGCCCGCAAGGCATACGACATTATGATGGGCTGCCTTGCCAAGAAGCCTGCCGACGGCGGCTTTTATCCCAACTGCGACGAGCACGGAGCCTTCCGCAACTGGTTCGACATCTGCTGCTTTGAATTTGACGATGTGGACGCTTATTCGCAGGGGCTCTGCGTCTGTGCGCTGCGCGCGGCAAGGGAGCTGGGCTTTGAAATCCATGACGCATACGAGAAGGCGATCACCCGCTATCTTGCGCTTTACAACGGCGATTATATCCCCATGAGCGCGAAAAAGCCGTATCTCGCGCTGGATTTCGGGGTCGGGGACCTTTTTCATGCGCTTCTGTTCGGAAGCACATTCCTGCCGGACGAAATCATGCTCAAAACCTATCGCCGCATCATGGAAAGCAAGGCAAAAACGCCCCACGGAACGAAGATCGTCTCCGCACCGGACGGCGAGTATCTGCCAATGGAGGCCTATGGCGCATATGGCTATATCCACCCGGGAATGGCAAAAATGGACCTCGGCCGGTACGCCAACGGCGGCTCCTACCACATTTATGAGATGCTGTTCCACATCGACGCCCACCTGCATGGCGTGCCGGAGGCGGTGGACAATATGATATGGCGGCTTTTCATCGATCTCGATTACGACGGCGCGACGCATGAGTATATGCACACCATTCAGGGAAACGGCGTCAAAGCCAATCAGGGCTGGAATGCCGCCGTCTATGAAATTTGGGACGAGCTCTGCAAAAGCGGCAAAGGCGATCCGCACTTTTTTGAGGCGGCGGAGGACAAGCTGCGAAACGTTTAAGCAACCGTAAAAAACAAGGAGTATCTATGTACGAAAAAACACTTCTCACCGAAACCGCCCTGCAAACCGCCGCGCTTTTCGGCAATTTCGACTGCAACATCGCCGTCATTGAAAAGGCCTTCGGCGTTTCCGTTGTCAACCGCGACACGGAAAAAACCGCCGGAGACGCCGTCGTTATCCGCGGCGAGGACAGCGACGCCGTGCTCGCCGCCTATACGGCGCTCGAATATCTGAAAAACATGGCGGAAATGGGCAGCGAGCTCTCGGAGCAAAGCGTCGAATATGTCGTTTCCATGGTAAAAAGCGGAGAGCCGCTCGAGCGTTTCGGCGACGACTGCATCTGCGTCACCACAAAGGGCAAGCCCATCAAAGCAAAAACGCTCGGCCAAAAGAAATATATCGATGCCATCAAGAAAAACACCGTCATTCTCGGCATCGGCCCCGCCGGAACGGGAAAGACGTTTCTCGCCGTAGCGGCGGCCTCCACCGCCCTGCGCAGCAAAGAGGTTTCCCGCATCATTCTGACACGCCCCGCCGTGGAAGCCGGAGAAAAGCTCGGCTTTCTGCCGGGCGACCTGCAGACGAAAATCGACCCGTATCTGCGCCCGCTCCACGATGCGCTCTTTGAGATGCTCGGCGCGGAAACCTATCAGAAGCACATCGAACGCGGCACCATCGAAATTGCTCCGCTCGCCTATATGCGCGGACGCACGCTCGACGACAGCTTCATCATTCTCGACGAGGCGCAGAACACCACGCCGGAGCAGATGAAAATGTTCTTAACGAGACTCGGTTTTAATTCCAAAGCCGTCGTAACGGGCGACATCACGCAAACGGATTTGCCCACAGGTGCGCGCAGCGGCCTTGTCGAGGCCATGCGGATTCTGCGCGGCATCGAGGGCATCGCCATCCATGAGTTTTCCGAGCGCGACGTCGTGCGCCACAAGCTCGTCCAGCGCATCATTCTCGCTTATGAAAAATATGAACGCGAGAAACGGACAAAAAGCGAAAAATACCGCATCGCCAAAAAGGAACAGGGCAAATGAAGCACACCGTTTATTTTCAGAACCGTCAAAAGGCCGTAAGCATCACGCCCGCCATCCGCGCGCTCATCCGGAAGGCCGTGTCGGAAACGCTCCGCGAGGAGGCGTTTCCCCGTCCGGCGGAGATATCCGTCAGCTTTGTGAGCAATGAGGAAATCCACGCGCTCAATCTCGAATACCGGGGAAAGGACAAGCCCACCGACGTGCTCTCTTTCCCCATGTGGGAGGAAGACGAGCTTGACACAGGCGCCGCGGCAGGCGACATCGACCCCGGAAACGACGCCGTTCTGCTCGGCGATATCGTCATCTCCGCCGAAAAGGCCGTGGAGCAGGCGGCGGAATACGGACATTCGCCCGAACGTGAATTTGCGTTCCTCGCCGTCCATTCGACCCTGCACCTGCTCGGCTACGACCATGAAACCTCCGCAGAGGACGAAGCCCACATGAACCAAAAACAGGAGGAAATCCTAACAAAAATCGGCGTTCCGCGCACATAAAACGGAGCAGCTGTGAAAGGATATCCATGCCAAAGGAATCAGACGTCATCAAGAATACAAGAAGTCCCATCACCTACGACCGCTTTCGGGCGGATATACAGAAGCTCGGCGTCTGCCCGGGAGATGTTTTGTTTGTCCACTCCTCGCTTTCCGCCGTCGGCTGGGTCTGCGGCGGTGCGTCTACCGTCTGCGACGCTCTGACCCATGCGGTGGGAAAAGACGGAACCGTCGTCATGCCCGCACATACACGCAGCAATTCCGATCCTGCCAAGTGGGAAGCGCCGCCGGTACCAGCGGCGTGGCACGACACCATCAGAGAAACCATGCCGCCCTTTGACAAGGAAAAAGCGCCCTGTGAGGGCGTGGGAAAAATTGCGGAATGCTTCCGGCATTATCCGGGAACGCTCCGCTCCGACCACCCGCAGACGTCGTTTTGCGCGAGCGGAAAGGATGCCGCCTACATAACGGAGGGACACGCACTAACCCCGCAGTTCGGCGACGATTCTCCGGTCGGGAAAGGCATGCGGCTGAATGCCAAGGTGCTGCTCATCGGCGTCGGCTATGACCGCTGCTCGGCGCTTCATTATGCGGAAACGGTGCTCGCGAAAGAGACTGTCAAAATGGGAGCTTCCGTTTTTGAAAACGGGAAAGCGAGCTGGAAATGGTTTTCTGATACGGATTTTGATTCCGACCGCTTCCCCGCAGTCGGCGCCGCTTTTGAAGCACAGACGGCGTTCGTGAAAATCGGCCTCATCGGACAGGCGGAATGCCGGCTCTTCCCGATGCGGGAAGTAATCGAATTTGCGCTCCGTCATCCCGAGTTCTTATAAAAAAACAAGCCGCCGGAGGGCGGGAAAGGAATCTCATTTTTATGAAAAAAAATCTATTCGCGGCGCTCATCGGCCGGCCAAACGTCGGCAAATCGACGCTGCTCAACAGCATTTTGGGAGAGCATGTGTCCATCGTCTCCTCAAAGCCGCAGACCACACGGACCAAAATCACGGGCATTCTCACCAAAGAGGAAACACAATACGTCTTTCTCGACACGCCCGGCATTCACCGTCCGAAAAATAAGCTCGGCTCCTATATGATGAAAATCGCGGACGGCGCCGCGGCGGACGTAGACGTCATTCTGCTCCTTGTCGAAGCGGGAGACCGCGTCGGACCTGTGGAAACGGAGCTTCTGCGCCGATTTGAGGGCGCGAAAATCCCGACCGTGCTTATCATCAATAAAACGGATATCAGCAACGCCAAGGAAATCGGCGACACCATCACACGCTTTTCCGAGCATCATACCTTTGATGCCGTCATTCCGATTTCCGCAAAGAACGGCAAAAACGTAGAGGTGATCTTCGAGGAGATAGACAAATTCGCAGTTGAAGGGCCTTGGTTCTTCCCCGACGATATCATCACCGATCAGCCGGAGCGCGCCATCGCCTCCGAAATCATCCGTGAAAAGCTCCTCGTCGCCCTCGGCGATGAAATTCCGCACGGAACGGCGGTCGTCATCGAAAGCTTTTCCGAAAAGAAGGATTTGCTCTCGATTCGGGCGGAAATTTTCTGCGAAAAGGCGTCTCACAAGCCCATCATCATCGGCAAAAAGGGAGACATGCTCAAAAAAATCGGCACATGGGCGCGCGAGGACATGGAAAGATTCTTCGGCATCAAGGTTTTCCTCGATCTGTGGGTAAAGGTCAAGGAAAACTGGCGCGACAGTACTGCCGTGATTGCGAATTTCGGCTTCAAAGAGGAATAACGCGTCATTCCATTTTCAAGCGGAAGAAAGGAACCGTCCCGTGAAAAAACTGTTTTCCTCCATATGGATTTCGGTCATCTTTACGCTCACTTACAGCCTCATCGGATGTGGTGCAGCATCTTTGCTCCTCGTCACGATCGGCATATCTCCCGTTACGCCCATAGCGGCGCTTGCTGTCTCGCTCGCCGTAACCGGTGTTTCTCTGATACGAATCTTCGGGACGCTCGGCGCGGACGAGGCCCACGCCCATGCGGCACGGCTCTCCGCTCTGCGCTATATCCTCATAGCGATTTTCCCGATAGCGGTTTTGACTGCCACTCAGTTTTATATCAGCCGCCTGTTCGGGATTTCGTTTGCCGGAGGCGTCCAGGCGCTGGTTCTGCTTCTGCACCCGACAGAAGAAAATACCATTCCGGCGCAATATGCACTCCTGTCGGCGGCAATTCATTTCGTGGTTTATCTTGCCATCTCCTATTTTGCCTACCGCTATGGTTTTCTGCGGCGGGAAAAAGAGCGCACCGCACTTCTTTCAGGCAATACCGAGGCACTTACGGCAGAAGCGGAAAAATTTCGCACGCCGCTTGCAAAAAAGCTCTTGTGGATTCCGATCGCCAATCTCATTCCCGTCATTTCCCTGATCGGCGCTTACCTTTGGAGTCCCGAAAAAAAGCTACGCCGCATACTGCCGCTTCTGCTTATTCTATACGTTCTGTTTCTTCTCCTGCAAGCAGGCGTCTTGGGACTGTACCAGCTTTTCCCAAATCCATGGCTTATCCTGACCGCCCGCCTTGCCTCTCTATATCTTTTCGGCATCATCTCCTCATTACTCGCCCTTCGTGACAGATAAAAACAACCCTGCGGAAAGGAGGCTTTCTCATGATTGAAACCATAAGCGGCGTCATCCTCAGAGAAACGTCCATCGGCGATTACGACAAAATCATGACGGTGCTTACCTCCGACCACGGCAGAATCTCGGTTTTTGCAAGAGGCGCCAAACGCCTGAAAAGCCCTCTTTTCACGCCAACCCAGCTTTTTTCCTACTCGGAAATGACGCTTTATAGGTCCGCAAACACATATTACATACGGAGCGGCGACCTCATTGAAAGCTTTTATCACATCCGCGACACGCTCGCCGGCGCAGCACTGGCCGGATATCTCGCGGACATCGCCGCGGATATCGCGCTCGAAGAACAAAGCGAGGAAACACTTCTGCGGCTTCTGCTCAACTGCTTTCATGCCATCGCGAACAAAATCAAGCCGATGGAGCAGATTAAAGCCGTATTTGAGCTTCGCGCGGCGGCGGAAGCCGGCTTTCGTCCCGATCTTGTCGCGTGCGCGGGATGCGGCAAAGCTGAGCTTGAAACCTACTATTTCGACGTATCCGGCGGCATTTTCCGCTGTGAGGACTGCTTCCGCGCGGCGGAAAGCTCGTTTTCTGCCGCCGCCTCCAAGCAAAGCGAAGCGGATTCCATCTATCACACGGGACAACTCATTTCTCTGCTTTCCCCCTCCGTATTTGCGGCGATGCGATATGCCGTATATGCGCGGCTCGAGCGCATCTTCGCTTTCGAGCTGAAAGACGACGCCCAGAGGGATTTTTCCGCCGTCTGTGAAAAATATCTGCTCTGCCATTTGGAGCGGAATTTTTCCACGCTCGATTTTTATCACAGTGTCAGGGACAATCCCTGAATATGCAAAAAGGATTTTGATATGAAATACAGCAGCAAAATATGGATCGGTCTTTCCGCAGCGGCGGCACTCACCGCCGTCGGCGCGGCTGCGCTGCGGGAAAATCTCGCCGTGAGACACTACACCCTGTACTCCGACAAAATCACGGAGCCGGTAAAACTTGCGGTTATGACCGACCTGCACAGCACGCTTTACGGAGACGGGCAGGAAAAGCTGCTCCGCGCCGTGGAGAATGAGAATCCGGACGCGATTGTTCTGGTCGGCGACATCGTGGACGACAGAAGAACGGCACTCGGTGCAAAATGCCTCTTTGCAGGCATCGGCAAGCAATTTCCATGTTATTATGTGACCGGAAACCATGAGTTCCGTTTGGGCAAAATCGACGCTGTCAAAAGGATGATCCGCTCCTATGGCATCCCCGTTTTGGAGGGCACGTCCGCAAAACTTGTCCGGCAAAACATTCTCATCGCAGGTGTCGACGACCCCGCCGGCTTCTCCAAAAGCGATCCCACAGGCTGGCAGAAGCAGCTCGAAGCATGCGGCAAGGCAGCCGCAGAAAATGAAAGAGCCTGCCGAATCCTGCTCTGTCACCGTCCGGAACGGACGGATGCTTATGCCGAAAGCGGCTTCGAGCTTGTTCTATGCGGTCACGCGCACGGCGGACAGGTGCGTGTACCTTATCTTGTCAACGGCCTTTATGCGCCGAATCAGGGGCTTTTCCCCAAATACGCCGGCGGCTGTTATCAGCTGGCGAACGATGTTTCCATGATTGTCAGCCGCGGGCTGTGCCGCAACGAGCTGCCGCGCGTTTTCAATCCGCCGGAGCTTGTCATCGTAGAGCTCAAATCAAAAAAAACCTCAAAAGGATAACCTTTGAGGGATTTTTTCTTTACCGGACTTGCTATCCTGCCATAAGCGCCGGAATAAAACGCGAAGCAAGCGCGAAATACACCATCAGCGCAAGCGCATCCACGATCGTTGTAATAAACGGATTGGCAACTACGGCGGGATCCAGCCGCACGGCTTTGACCGCCAGCGGCAGAAGACAGCCGACGAGCTTCGCAATCACAACGACGAATAAAAGCGTCGCCGCAACCACAAGAGAGATGGTAACGCCGTCCGGCTCCGCATAAAGCCCGTCGATATACATGACTTTGAGAAAAACCACCGGCGCAAGAGAGATTCCGCAAAGCAGTGAAACACGCAGCTCCTTCCAGACGACGCGCAGCGCGTCACGGATACCGATTTCTCCAAGAGAAAGACCGCGGATAATGGTGACGGACGCCTGCCCGCCGGCGTTTCCGCCCGTATCCATAATCATGGGAATGAAGGCTGTCAGCACGACACAGGCGGCAAGCGCACTTTCATATGCGGACAGAATTTTCGAGGTGAACGTTGCGGACACCATCAACAGCAGCAGCCACGGGATACGCGATGCCCACGACCGGAAAATACCTGTTTTCAGATACGGCTTTTCCGACGGCAGAATCGCCGCCATCTGCTCGATGTCCTCCGTGGCCTCCGACTCGATGACATCGATCGCGTCGTCGACCGTGACAATTCCGACAAGGCGCTCCTCCCCATCGATCACCGGTATGGCGAGGAATCCGTATTTTTTGATTTGAGACGCCGCATATTCCTTGTCGTCTGTGGTTTTTACGGCGATAAAATCCTCCGTCATGATATCTCCGACCATTGCATTCCGATCCGAAAGCATCAGCGTCTTAGCGGATACGATTCCGACAAGCTTTCTGTTCTCCGTGACGTAGCAGGTGTAGATTGTTTCCTTGTCCACGCCCTCCGTGCGGATCTTGTCGAACGCTTCACCGACCGTCATATTCCGCCGCAGACTGACATATTCCGGCGTCATGATGCTGCCGGCGCTGTCCTCGGGATACAGCAGAATCTCATTGATGACCCGCCGCGTCTCCATATCCGTGCTTTTCAGAATGCGCGCCACGACATTGGCAGGCATCTCCTCGACAATATCGACCGTATCGTCGAGATACAGCTCATCGACAATCTCTTTCAGCTCCTTGTCGCTGAAACTTGCGATCAGCATTTCCTGTGTGTCGCTCTCCATTGCGACAAAAACCTCCGCCGCCTGCTCCTTGGACAGCAGCCGGAAGCTGATCGACACCTCTTTTTCGGAAAATCCGTCGAGCGTTTCCGCTATATCGACCGGATTTTCATGCAGAAAGAGCTCTTTCAGTCTTTTGAATTCCTTTGCCGAAAGAAGCTCTTCAATTTTCTCGTGAAGCTCATATGTATTCGACATAATCATCGCCTCCCTTTGCCATTATGATAAATTTTGATCGCCGGAATCGCAAAGCATCGGCGTCCTTTCGATTATTGCGTGTTTTGGATTCGGTTAAGCTGTTTTTCTCTTTTTTCTTATCCTTTTAAGCAAAATTTTTCGATAAAAAGCACACTCTCTTCCATGTTTTGGACAAACAAGCGCCAAAAGATATTTGTTTCACAGCCATAACTCTGTGCAGCGTCGAGCTCTCCGGCCGCTTTTCAATTCCCACGTTAAAGCAAGGAAAAAATCATTCTTTCCCGATTTGCGGCTGACAGACCGGACAGTAATACACCGAACCGCCGAGATAAGCTTCCTTTGTGATTACGCCTCCGCACCGCGGACAGCCCGACGACAATGTATTTTTGGACATTTTTGTCCGATATCCCCCATACCCGCCAAAAAGCGTTTTTTCCGTATCGCGGCCGCCTTGCTCTGCCATTTCGCGCAAAACTCGGACCATACTGGCAAGAAGTCTTTCCGTTTCAGCGGAATCCATCGTCGACAGCTTTCTTTTGGGATGAATCCCAGCGTCATACAAAATATCCTGCAAAACGCCGTTTCCGATCCCAGGGAAACGCTGCTTTGTGGCAAGAAACGCTTTGCACTGAGCGTCCAGCTGCTCTGGGCAAATGTTTTTCTAAAATAGGCGGGAAATTCGTCGGATAGCGGAGAGACCGCCTCGATGCTTTTCAAATAATAAGGATTTTCATAATTTTCGTTATGCAAACAAATGCCGCCGTACATAGATACGGTAAAAACCAAGCATCTCCCTTCTGAAAAACAGAGCATGAGCTGATAATCACCCGATACGGCTTCCCGCGGCAAGTACGTAAGGACAACCCCGTCGTTTACGCTGAGAAAACAACCGTCCTCAAACGCAAGCGTCAAAAAGCTGCCGGAGCCGGAAGCCGAAACAAGACGTCTGCCTTCCAGCTTTTCCGGATATGAGGCGGGGTCGCCGTTCCACCAGCAAAACTTGTGAGGCTTGCTCGGAGGATATACCTTTTCCACCACAGCTCCCGCAAGCACCTGACGTATCTCGCTCGCACGGCTGACGACCTCCGGAAATTCCAATATTGCAGCATTCTCCTTTTCTTATTTTTTTCCGCGGGATGCACGCCGCGCTCTGAAATACCGACGCACCCGCTTTTCGATATCGATAAGCGTATCCATCACAAAAATCGCAAGGGCGATGGCGCCTGTGATAAGCAGCGTTTCCACCAGCACCTGAGAGGCGCTTTCCATGCCGTAAATCATATTATAAACCGCACGATAAATTCCCACGCCAGGAACAAGCGGAAGGATTCCGCCCAACAGAAACAGAATGACCGGCGCTTTGAGCGTGCGCGCACAGAAATAGGCGAGAAAATCCGAAACCAGCGCCGCGAAAAAGGATGCCCACGCCGTGGAAAGCCCCAGGGAATCGGATACAAGGAACACCGCCCAGCTGACAAGCGCAATCACACCGACCGGAATCAAATACCGTTTCGGGATTTCAAAGTACAGGGCAAAACCGAGAATCGCGATGGAAGAAAAAATCACAGCTTTCAGAAAGGCAAACGCATCGTGTACCGAAAGGTCAAAGGTAAAATTCAGCGCCGAGGAAAGTCCGGCGGCGCCGGAAAGCGACAAGCCTGCGCCGACGCCGAGTGCAACGGACGCGGCGATCATGAGCGCCTCAATCATACGGGAACCGGCGGAAATATAGTCGCCCTGTAAGGTATCGCGTATCGCATTGGTCAGCGCCAGTCCCGGCACAAGCGGCATCATCGAGCCGACAATCATATATTGGCTGTGAAAGGCAAGACCTGTCCATTCCCCCGCAAAATAGGAAAAGGCGGTCGCGCCCACGGTAATGACAGCAGCGCCGAGCACGCTTGTGATAAAAGTCCTTCCGATTTTAGGCCCAAGCACGAGAAGGACACCCGATAAAAGCAAACCGCAGAAAAGCGCGCCGAGCGCATCCAAAAAGCTGCCGCCGAACACAATCGCAAATCCGCTCGACGCCAATAGAATGCCGAGAACCGTCAAAAGATCGGAATACTGACGTTTGTTCTTGATGACACGCAGCTTTGCAATCGCCTCGTCAAGCGTGATTTTGCCGTCGCAGAAGTTGCGCGAAACGCTGTTGACCTCCGCCACCCTGCCGAGATTCTGCGATGTTCCGGAAATTCTCTGTGTGATGGAAAGCGTCTCGCTCGCGGGATCGGATAACGTTACAATGAGTCCCGTGGTAAAGACAAAGGATTCCGCATGTGCAAAATTCGATGTGCCAAGGATGCGTTGAAGCGTATCCTCCACGCGGTGCGTTTCCGCGCCGGAGCGGATCATGATTTCACCCGCCAAAACAGCCATATCCAAAAGCTTTCTATAATATTCGGAGGATTCCAATTTATCAGCTCCGTTCCTCAAAAATTCTCTCCTCATCTTATACCATAAACCGGCCGTTTTGTCAAGACGGCATCCTGCCGGACATCAAAAACATAAACCAAACGCAGCAGAAAAACAGTTTTTTCTTCTCCGGTTTGTTTTGACGGGAATTTTCTCTTTTTCGGTCAAAAACGAAAACAATAGGTAGAAAAATAGAATTTCCTGTGGTATAATATTTTTGATCATTGAATCCGACAATACCAATCAGAGGAGACGTCCATGAAAACCATCTGCTTTGACAACGACCGCTACATATCCATGCAGTCAAAAAAAATTCTCGAAAGAATCGATTCTTTCGGAGGGAAATTGTATCTCGAATTCGGAGGCAAGCTTTTCGACGATTATCACGCATCCCGCGTGCTTCCCGGTTTCCAGCCGGACAGTAAAATCAAAATGCTGTACGAGCTGCGCGACCGTGCCGAAATTGTCGTCGTCATATCGGCAAACGACATCGAAAAGAACAAGCGGCGCGGCGATCTCGGTATCACCTACGACCTCGACGCACTGCGGCTGATCGACGCTTTCCGCAGCATCGGACTGTTCGTCGGCAGCGTTGTCATCACCCATTACAGCGCGCAGCCTGCGGCGGAGCAGTTCCAAAAAAGACTGGAAGCGCTCGGGATTCGGGTATACCGACATTACCCCATTGAGGATTATCCGTCCAACGTTCCGTTTATCGTAAGCGACGAGGGCTTCGGCAAAAACGATTACATCGAAACCTCACGCGAGCTTGTCGTCATCACCGCGCCCGGCCCCGGCAGCGGAAAAATGGCGACCTGTCTTTCTCAGCTTTACCATGAGCACAAACGCGGCATCTGCGCCGGATATGCAAAATTTGAAACATTCCCGATTTGGAATGTCCCGCTCGGGCATCCTGTCAATCTCGCCTATGAGGCGGCGACCGCGGATATGGGCGACGTCAATATGATCGACCCGTACCACCTTGAAGCTTATGGGATTTCCGCCGTCAATTACAACCGTGATATCGAAATTTTCCCCGTTCTGAAAGTCATGTTTGAAAAGATATACGGCGAGTCTCCCTATAAAAGTCCGACGGATATGGGCGTCAACATGGCGGGCTTCTGCATCACCGACAACGCCGCAGCGGAGAGTGCCGCATCCGATGAAATCATCCGCCGGTATTATTCCGCACTCTGCGCGCTCCGTCAGGGACTCGGCGAAAAAAGCGAGGTGCAGAAAATCGAGCTTATCATGAGCAAGCTCGGGTTATCCCGAGAAATGCGGGCGCCTGCCGCAGCTGCACTCGCCAAGGCGGAGGAAACCGGCGCTCCCGCCGTAGCCATCGAGCTTTCCGACGGAAGAATGATTACCGGAAAGACCTCCGCGCTGCTCGGCGCCTCCTCCGCTATGCTGCTCAACGCACTGAAAGCCTTGGCGGGAATCGACGATTCCGTCTGTCTCATCTCTCCGACGGTGATCGAGCCGATCCAAAGACTGAAAATCAATCATATGGGTAATCACAATCCCAGGCTCCATACGGACGAGGTTCTCATTGCGCTTTCCGTCTCCGCCGCCGCGGATAAAACCGCCGCCTTAGCGCTTGAACAGCTTCCAAAGCTATGCGGCACGGAGGTACATTCGACCGTTATTCTATCCCGCGTCGATGAAAGCGTATTCAAAAAGCTCGGCGTCAATCTGACCTGTGAGCCGCAGTATCAAACAAAAAAGCTCTACCACGGATAAGCATAAAAAGTCCCGCCGGCTCCGGCGGGGCTTTTTTCATAGGCTACGTATCATTTTCTTATGCAACAAGCTCTTCGGGGTCAACTTCCTCAAAGTCCTGATAGCCTGCGGGCGGCGTTATCGTAACCGCAGTACCCGGATTTTTGAACGCAATGTTCATATCGACGGAAGCTTTCATCTCAAGAGACATCCCCTCCGATTCCGCTTTCAAGTTCATGTCGAAGCTGATGCCGTATACGGAAATATATCCGTTTTTGTCAACGGTGACAGTGACCTTTGCATTGGTAACGGAAACCTCCGATACCTCTTCTCCTTCCGCTGCGGAAGCAGACATCTCGTCGACAAAGCTCTTGTAGATCTCCGCGAATTTTTCGTCCGAAACGGCAACGGAAACCGTTTTTGTGCCGTCGCTGTTCTCCGTAATTTCCACATCGGAGAGAATATCCTCCGGAAGCTCCTTGATCACGGATTCGATATCGGCATACCCGTCGTATTCCTCGGTATTCTCCCCCGCCTTCATTTTCATATTCTGCCCGAAAGCGGTAATATAGCACCATTCTCCCTCCGTATAAGCTTCCGTTTTCATCGTCATTCCCATCATCGTCATGGAAACCGTCGAGAACGTAACCGGATTATCCCCCTTCAGTCCCGCCGCTTTTACATTATACTGCATAGGAACATCCATGCTGACACCCATTGTCTCGACACCCATTTTGATCTCCATATCGGCTTCAAACGAGTCAAGCGTCTCCATTTTCGCAACGGCGTCCGAAACGAGCGAATAGGCTGTCAGCTTTTTCTCTTCGCATGAGGTCAATGCAAACAATGAAACAAGCATGACAAGAACAAGTGCAATCGCTGTAAATTTTTTCATAAAGTGGTATTCTCCTTTCCATGGATTCATTAGATGAAGTTATTATATCATATTATTCACAATTTTGCAATATAAAAAACAAAAAATATTTATAACTTTATGAAAACATAAAATTTGCCCTCTCCGCTTGTTTACGCGAGATACGGAGCAGTCCGGTTGCCCATATAATGGTTAAAATTCGTTGGTTTGTCAATAAATTCCCTCGCAAAAATAAGCAGGGAGTAAAAAGACGGCGAGGGTAAAAGCCGATAAAGCGTTTCTTCCGTATCATTTATTTCCATTTTCTGTGTCGAAATCTGTTTATATTTGATAAGTATATCAAGGATTTCCGCAGCACGCGTCGGTGTTACGGAAAGCACCTTTACAAGAAGCTCCGGCGTGAACAGTTTATTGCTCTTTCTTTTATAAAGAAAAATCAATGCCTCAAATACGTCTTTTTGCGAAAGATCCGCAAACAAAGAGACGTAATCGATCCCTTTGAATAAAGCCGTCTCCTTGTCTTTACACTCGGGCACCAGCAAAAAATACGGCAGATCCTTGGAAAGTCCCATCATGGTATATCCTTCGTCCGTCTGCACGGTGGAGTAACAACGGGGTTTCCCGCATGTCCCTATATCTTCAAGTTCTTTGCCTTTGTATTTTCCACCGAAAAGAGCCTTTTCCATCGTCCAGCACAGGTCAAACATTACCGCAAAACGCTCTTTCTCCTCTTCCGTCATAAGCATTTCTCCAACCGCCGTGTGTACATCCTTATAGTCGGAAATTTCTCTTCCGAACAGCATGTCCACGGACACACCGAAGAAATCCGCAATTTTCGGCAAAAGCTCGCAGTCAGGCATGCCGCCGTTCTCCCATTTGGAAACCGCCTGCGCCGTGACGCCGACATATTCGGCCAGTTCGTCCTGTCTGATATTCCGCTCTTTTCTCAAATCCGCAATGATATCTCCTATTTTCTTTGTTTTCATGTTACACCTCTCAAATTTGGTTTGTAAAAGCTTTTACGCCTTTATTATAGACCAAGCTCAGGTTGATTTCAACGGAGGCGTATTTGAGAAAAATCAATCCGCAGTTGTTTTTCGCTCTTCTTCTGATGTCAACAAAAAAGAGCCTCCGGACAGCCGGAGGAGCTTTTTTCTTTTATATAAAATTGAAAGAAAGACCGTCTACACGGATTACCGGTTGCTTTGGTCCTTGACGAGAACGTCATGTGCGCCGCCCTCCACGATGGAGGTCGCGGAAACAAGCGTGAGCTTCGCCTTTTTCTGCAATTCCGGAATGGTGAGCGCACCGCAGTTGCACATCGTCGAACGGATCTTGCTCAGCGTCGTCATCAGATTGTCGTGCAGGGAGCCTGCATACGGCACGTAGCAGTCCACGCCCTCGACAAAGGAAAGCTTCGCGGCGCCGCCCATATCATAGCGCTGCCAGTTGCGCGCACGGGCGCTTCCCTCGCCCCAGTATTCCTTCATATAGCTGCCGTTGACCATGACCTTGTTGGTCGGGCTTTCGTCAAAGCGGGAAAAATACCGGCCGAGCATACAGAAATCACAGCCCATAGCAAGCGCCAGCGTGATATGATAATCGAGAACGATGCCGCCGTCCGAGCAGATCGGCACATAAATCCCGGTTTCCTCAAAATATTCGTCGCGTGCCTTGGCCACCTCAATGACAGCCGTTGCCTGACCGCGTCCGATGCCTTTTGTCTCTCTCGTGATACAGATGGAACCGCCGCCGATGCCGACCTTGACAAAGTCCGCGCCGGCCTCCGCAAGGAAACGGAATCCGTCCCGATCTACGACATTGCCGGCTCCGACCTTGACCGTGTCGCCGTATTTTTCGCGGACAAAGGCGAGCGTGCGGCTCTGCCATTCGGTATAACCCTCGCTTGAATCGATACAAAGCACGTCCGCTCCTGCTTCGACAAGCGCCGGAACGCGCTCGGCATAATCTCTTGTATTGATTCCCGCACCGACGACGTAGCGCTTGTGCGCGTCGAGTAGCTCATGTGGATTTTCTTTGTGCTGATCGTAGTCCTTGCGGAAAACAAACGCGACAAGCCTGCCCCCTTTATCAATGATGGGAAGCGAGTTGAGCTTGTGATCCCAAATGATATCGTTTGCCTCTTTGAGAGAAGTTCCCTCGGGCGCCGTAATCAGCTTTTCAAACGGCGTCATAAATGTGGAAACCTTGTCGTCCGGCGACATGCGGCTGATACGGTAATCGCGGCTTGTCACGACGCCGAGCAGCTTTCCGTGTGAAGTGCCGTCGTCCGTCACGGCAATCGTGGAATGACCGAGCGCTTCTTTGAGCGCGATAACATCGGCAAGCGTCCCGTCCGGTCTGATATTGGAATCGGAGGTCACAAAGCCCGCCTTATAACCCTTTACCCGGCGCACCATTTCCGCCTGTTTTTCGATGGTCTGAGAACCGTAAATGAAAGAAATTCCGCCCTCTTTGGCAAGCGCGATGGCCATGCGGTCGTCGGAAACCGACTGCATGATCGCGGATACAAGCGGTATGTTCATGGAAATTGCCGCTTCCTCGCCGCGCTTGAATTTGACAAGAGGCGTTTTCAGAGAAACATTCAATGGAATGCAGTTGGCATCCGAATATCCGGGAACGAGCAGATACTCGCTGAAAGTATGCGAAGGCTCGCTGTAATAATACGCCATTTTTTGACCCCCTTTATTTTTTCTATGATTTTTGCAATTATACCACAATACAAATGCTTTTTCAAGATTTTTTAAAAAATCCGTGTCCTTTTCTTGTGCGGACAAGAAAAGAACGAAAAGAAACCGCAAGCCTTTGGCTTGACCGTTTGTGCGGCCGGCAGCGGTTCGATGGCGGCTATAAAAGACGGCATCCACGCTCGCGGAGCTCGCGTGATCCGTCAACCGCCGCCCTTTTCGGCAACATCGTACCGGAAGGCGCTCATACGGCGCGCGCCTTGCGCCTGCGGGCGCGAGCTTTCCAGCGGCAGGAACTCTTCGCACGGGGAGTGGTGGCCTGTGCGAGCCCCGCGAGCACTGCAACACCTTTCGAGCCGTGGGTATGCGCTCCCCGGCAGAAGATTGAGAGTCCGAGACGACAGTCTCGGCGACTCTTTTCGTCGTTTTCTCGTCAGTGAGAAAACGACATAACTATTCTCCTTTGGAAAGGAGAAAACGCATGCTTTTCTTTACAGAAAGAAAAGCATCAAAAGAACTGCAAGCCTTTGGCTTGACCGTTTGTGCGACTGACAACGGTTCGATGGCGGCTATAAAAGACGGCGTCCACGCTCGCGAAGCTCGCGTGATCCGTCAATCGCCGCCCTTTTCGGCAACATCGTACCGGAAGGCGCTCATACGGCGCGCGCCTTGCGCCTGCGGGCGCGGGCTTTCAGTCGCACAAACTTCCCGCACGGGGAGTGGTGGCCTGTGCGAGCCCCGCGAGCACTGCAACACCTTTCGAGCCGTGGGTATGCGCTCCCCGGCAGAAGCTTGGGAGTTTGAGGCGGCAGCCTCAATGAGTCTTTTGGTGCTTTTCTCCTCACTGAGAAAAGCACATTTCTTTCTCCTTTGCAAAGGAGACGGATATGTTGTAAATTATTTAAGAATTATAGTTAGGAAATCTTGACAACTCGGAAGTAAAATTATATAATTTAATTTGCGAATTTTTCCGAAGCAATGAAAAATTCCATCGATACAACTATATTTAAGGAGGCACATTATGGCAATGAAAAAATTCAAGGCGGAAAGCCAAAAGCTCCTTGATCTGATGATAAATTCCATCTATACGAACAAGGAGATTTTCCTTCGTGAGCTTATCAGCAACGCATCGGATGCATTGGACAAGCTCCGTTTTAAAGGTCTCACCGACGACAGCGTCGGACTCGGCATGAGTGATTTTGCAATCACGCTCACACCGAATAAGGAGTCGCGCACCCTGAAAATATCCGACAACGGCATTGGAATGACCAAAGAAGAGCTGGAAAACAACCTCGGCACCATTGCAAAGAGCGGCTCTCTCGATTTCAAAAAAGAGAACACGGCGGAGGATATCGACATCATCGGGCAATTCGGCGTCGGCTTTTATTCCGCCTTTATGGTTGCATCCCGCGTGACCGTCGTTTCCCGCGCCTTCGGCTCGGAAGAAGCATGGAAATGGGAATCTTCCGGCGCAGAGGGTTATACCATTGAAGCGGCGGAAAAGGACACGGCCGGCACCGACATCACGCTTTATATCAAGGAAAACACCGAAACGGAAAATTATGACCGTTTTACGGACGAATACGGAATCCAGACGCTTGTCAAAAAGTACAGCGACTATATCCGTTATCCGATCAAAATGATGATGACGCATACACACCCGATTCCGAAGCCGGAGGATGCGGGCGACGACTGGAAGCAGGAGTATGAGGAGCATCGGGAACTGGAAACACTCAACAGCATGATCCCGATTTGGAAGCGCAAAAAGGGAGACACCTCCGACGAGGAATATAACGAATTTTATAAGAACAATTTCTATGACTACACCGATCCCATGAAGGTGATCACCGCAGGAGGCGAGGGCGCCGTCAATTATAATGCCGTGCTGTTCATCCCGTCTCATGCACCGTATGATTTTTATACGAAGGAATATAAGAAAGGGCTTGCGCTCTATTCCTCCGGCGTCATGATTATGGAAAAATGCGAAGAGCTGCTTCCGGACTACTACAATTTCGTCCGCGGTGTCGTGGATTCCTCCGACCTCAGTCTTAACATCAGCCGCGAGCTGCTCCAACAGAATCACGAACTGAAACTCATCCGCAAAAACATCGAAAAGAAAATCAAAAACGAGCTTGCATCGATGCGGGATAACGACCGTGAAAAATACGAAGAATTTTGGAAAGCGTTCGGCCGCGTCATCAAATTCGGCGTATACAGCGAATACGGAACAAACAAGGACACGCTTGCGGACCTTCTCATTTTCTTCTCCGCAAAGGAGCAGAAAATGGTAACGCTCGACGAATATATCGCCGTCATGCCGGAATCGCAGAAATATATCTATTTCGCATCCTCCGACAGCACGGACCGCGCAGCCAAGCTGCCGAACACGGAAGCCGTGCTGGAACACGGCTACGATGTCCTGCTCTGCACAGAAGACATCGACGAATTTTGCTTACAGGTCATAAACAAATACAAGGACAAGGAATTCAAAAACGTCGGAGGCGGCAATTTGGAGCTTGAAACCGAAGAGGAAAAGGCCGCCGCAAAATCCTCCGCCGAGGAAAACAAAGGGCTGCTTGACGCGATTCGCGACGCACTGGGCGGCAAGGTCAAAGAGGTCAGGACCTCGGCCGTGCTCAAAGAGCATCCCGTCGCACTCTCCTCGGACGGTCCCGTTTCGATTGAAATGGAAAAGGTGTTGAAAAACATGCCCGGCAACGACGGCATCACAAGCGAAAAGGTGCTTGAAATCAATGAAAATCATCCGGTATTCCAAGCGATGAAGGATACCGCCGCCGCGGGCGACAGCGAAAAGCTCGCGCTCTATGCGAAAATCCTTTATGATCAGGCACGGCTCATCGAAGGGCTTCCGATCGAGGACCCCGTCGAATATGCAAAAGCGGTCTGTTCCCTAATCAAATAAAAAAGGAGAAACAATATGAAAATCGGAATTCAAACAGGCGGTGTTTTTGAGCAAATCGGCGTGGAAAAGGGCTTTGAAACGATCGCAGCGGCCGGCTTTGACTGCATCGATCTGAATCTCGACGCCATGCTCGGTCTGCAATGGAATGAAATGCGTGAGGGAAAACCCTCGGAATTTTTCTTCAACAAGGAGATTTATGAGCGTTACGCCGAGGAAATCGTCGCGGCAAGCAAAAAAACCGGCGTCGCCGTCGGTCAGGCACACGCGCCGTTTCCGCTTCACATGCGCGGCTGTGAGCAGGCGAACCGGAACGGGCTTGAATATGCCAAGGTCTGTATCCGAATTTGCCAGATGTGCGGCTGCAAAAAGCTCATCATTCATCCGTCCTTTGAGGGCAGCATGCGGGTGAATCCCTCCTCCAAAGAGGAGGAATGGGAGGTCAACATCGCATTCTACCGCGAGCTGATTCCGCTCCTGAAGGAATGCGGCGTCATCTGCTGTCTTGAAAATATGTGGTGTCAGGACTGGAAAACGAAAAAGATTTATATGGGCATCTGCTCCGATATGGAGGAAACCAATCGCTATATCGATACGCTCAATGAGCTTGCCGGAGAAACATGCTTCGGCTTCTGCCTTGATATCGGACATCTGACGCTTGTCGGACTCGACTGTTATCCTGCCATCAAAACGCTTGGAAGCCGCCTTGTGACGCTGCATATCCACGACAACGACGGCGCGGGCGACGAGCATGAAATGCCGTTCACCGGCGTGACGATTTGGAATCGTTTCATACGCGGTCTTGCCGAGATCGGTTATGAGGGGACGCTCAGTTTTGAGTCCGCCGAATCGCAAAGAAAGGTGCCGGTCGAGCTTCTTCCCGCTGTTCTCAGCTACACGGCGCAGATCGGCAGATATTTCGACAAAAAAATCACGGAGCTCAAAGAAGCAAAATAAGAACGGAAACAAAAAACGATGCTTATAGGATTCCGCGCCGGAAAAATATCAAAAGGCGGGGCTGATATCAGCCCCGCCTTTTCTATTTTCCGTCAAAAGATTCATTTCCGTGCCGGCGCGTATCCGTAGGAAATCACGGTGGCGTCGGACATGTCGGCCGCAAGGCTCTCGATAATCGCTTTTCTCGTCACGATTCCGATAAAGCATTCCCTGTCGTCGATGACCGGAATGAAATTTTGGCGCGACGCGCGGGAGATGAGGTCGCGCGGCTTCGTGTCGATGCGCACCGGCGGATTTTTATCGATGCGAAGCACCTCGCGAAGCGGCAGATCTTCCGTTTCGCGAATGTCGCGGCCTTGCTCCATACACTTCATGCCGTCCACCAGATACCACAGAAAGTCGCCCTCGCTCACTGTCCCGACATATCGGTTATCGGTTCTTGAAATAACAGGGATCGAAGAATACCCGTGATATTTCATTTTTTCCAGACTCTGACGCAGGGTAAAATCATCATATAAATAGGCTACCATGCTTTTAGGAAGCAAAAGTCCTGCAATATTCATCACAACCTCCGGCTCGGAATTTTTTCTATCTGTTATTATTGTACGCAGAATCTGTGAAAAAGTCAAATCCATGGTATGGAGAAGATGTGATATTTGTGTTAACAGAATCAAAACTTGCTTTTTCGCCATTTCAACAAAGCTTTGGGCAGTGACGCTATATCATGCACAAAGCAGCAAAGAAAAAACTGCTGTCAAAAATCACGCGGAACATGAAAAAGGCACAGAAATTCATTTGAATTGCCGTGCCTTTTTGCTCTATTCTCAATCACAAATCAGATTCAAGTCGAGCCGGATTTGGTCTCATTCATCCGCACCTTTTCCGCATTTAATTCCGCTATCCGTTCACAAAAGGAAAGCGGCTTCGGTCTTTTCCGGAACGTTTCCGTATATTTTGCCGTCACGGCGATAAAAATCGCATACACATACGGCATTCCGAGATTGGTTTCCAAAAGCGAATTGACGATCAGCGTATTCATTTTTGCGCCAAAGCTCTCAAAACCGGCGCTCCGGATGCCGCCGAGGAGCAGTCCCGCCTCCCAGCCGAGCTGCACCAGAATCCCAATCGCAAGAAGCCATGGAATCGGCACGCGGTTTTGTCTGTTTTTGCAGAAAAGATTCCAGAGAATCAGTCCGAGATACCCGACAAACAGAATAATCGCCATATAGCCGTGATATGCGCCGGTCGTCCGTTCAATCGTGATAAGCGCTTCGCCGTCCGCAAACGTTCCCGTTATCAGCGGACAGCAGAACCACCAGCCGAGAATCAAAAGCGACCATTCAAACAGGTTTTTATCCTTGGAAATCCAAAGCCAAATCCAAACGAAATTGGTGAAGCCGTAGCTCATCGACATCCAAAGAAGCACCCAAAAAAGGCTGTATCCCTCCGATATCGTGCGCGCATGGCAGACAAGATGAAAAATGCCGTAATCCACCAGCATATAAAGAAATCCCGCAAGCAGGCCGACGAGAAAAGTCATATACTTCTTTTTGAAAAGCAAAACTGTGCCAAGCACAATCAGGAAAGCGATATCAAGCCAAATATACAGAGGCGAAAAAGTGCGCCTTGCAATGAGTTCTGTCATAGGAATCACCCAAATCTTTCCACAAGAAGATGTTGTAACGGAAATCCGTTTGTTTTACGGATGGCCGCATTGTAAATGAATTTCTGTTATTTTTGCCTTCTTTAAACCGAAAGGTTCTGAGAAAGCAAAACTATCATTTTCGGCTTTTACAAGTCTCGATTGTCATTCATCTACACGGTAAATGATAAAACTGCATGCGCCCATACGGACAATCCCATTTTCCAACGTCGCGCCATAGGATAAAAGGACTTCTTTCACAGGAAGCTTTTCATAACACTCCTGTTCCCGCTCACTCGGATTTATAAAAACACGAATCCGCTCCCCGCCGCCGCTCCGTTCAAAAGCCAAAGGATATCTGCTGTGCTGACAGAGAAACGTAAAATCTCCGTCCGCCCAGAGTGCAGGATGCTCATGCCGAAGTGCCAAAAGCCGCCGTGTCATATGCAAAAGCGAATTCGGGTCGGTTTCCTCCCTTTCAACGCTCGGGGCGTCCGGTGCGTCATCCATCGGCAAATAAAGCGTATCACTATTGGAAAACCCGAAGTTTTTGGCATTTTCCTTCAACTTCCACGCCATCGGAATGCGGCAGCCGCCGCGTCCTTTGCTTCCCTCGGTTTCGTGGTTATAGGTATTATGCATCCCAATCTCATCGCCATAGTACAGGAACGGTACGCCGGGCATTGTGAAAATAAATGCATAAGCGGCTTTCAGCTCTTCTTCATCCCGTCCGATAGAAATGCGTTGGATATCATGATTTCCCGTTATAAAACAAATATACCCTTTGTCGCGCGTAAGCGAAAGCAAATATTGATACCCGTCCGAAAAATCATATACGCAGCCTTTTCCCTCGCGGCGGAAATAACTGTGACCGGTGCGGTCAAACGACCAGTCCTTTTCATATCGGAAAAGCGAGAGATAAAACAGATGCCGCTCTCCTATTGTCATATCACAATGGAATCCCGCTTCAAGTGCATTTTCCGGTTCTCCCCACTCGGAAATGAGCACACACTCCGGATATTTCTCATCAAAAAGCGCACGGATTTCTTGCCACAGCTTGATGTTTTGCTGGTAACCGGGATCGTTTTTTACAAGCGAATTCGCCATATCGACACGGAATCCGTCACAACCTTGCGCAATCCAAAATTCCATGACATCAACCAGCGCTTTTCTCGTTTCGAGACAAGCAGGGGCATCGCACGGCATCTGCCATGGCTCCGTCGGGATGGCATAGCCGTAATTGAGTGCCGGTTGAATTGCGAAAAAATTACAGTAATACTGCCCATCGCGTTCATAGTCGTCACGCGCATTCATATGTGCGCCGCCCGTTTCCCGCGAGTCGGACCAAATATAGCGATCCGTAAATTCATTTTTTTCCGCACGTGCGGATTGCCGAAACCAATCGCATTCAATGGAGGTATGACCCGCAACAAGATCACAAATGACTTTGATTCCGCGCGCGTGTGCCGCATCACACAGATGACGAAAATCTTCAATCGTGCCGTATCGCGGCGCCACCTTGTAATAATCCGTCACATCATATCCCGCATCCTGAAAAGGACTTTCATAAAACGGAGAAAGCCAAATCGCCGTGACCCCCAAGCTCTCAACATATGGAAGCTTTTCAATAATACCGGGCAAATCCCCAATCCCATCGTTATTCGTATCTTTGAAAGACTGCGGATAAATTTGATAAATAACCGCATCTTTCAGCCATTTCGGTTCACTCATAGCATGAATCCTCCCGATTTAAACAAAATAAGTCGACAGATTTTTTGAACACCAAGTCAAATACAGCAAAAAACAGATGAAATTGCCAATAAAAAGCACGTTTTTCAGTCACTGCTACGAAATTATCTATTCTTTTTCATAATGGTATCATTATAACAGAAATCCACCTGCTTTGCAAGCTGTTGCTCGCATAGCAGGTGGATTTTTCTTTATTTTGCAACCTTTTCAAGAGACTGCACGATTGCGGCAAACCGCGGAGTCTCTCTGACAAAGTCCCACAGCTTGTTTTTCAGACCTTTTGCAGACTTGTAAGAATGATTGCGAACATAAATCTCCGGTTGATTCTTGCCCATCGGCTTTCTTTCACAGTGCCACAACCCGCATCCTCGCATTGCTATCATTTGAGAAGACCGAAGCATTTGGTTTGGCTCCTATTAAGTTTTATCAAATCCCGTCTTTCTGAAACGGATAAAAGAAACAATCACAGAAGTTATATTAAACACTTCGCAAAGAATACCGCCCACCGAAGGGACCGGAATCAACGCATCATAAAGAAGCCACAGCGGCGAAATCACAAAAAGCTGCGACAGTCGGATGATTTTCCCGTTTTTCGTCCACATGGTAAAGGTTCCCGTCGCTTGCGCAATAAAGACGAAAAGAACCAGCCACCAAGTCTCTTTCAAAAGAAAAATAGAAATTAAAGCCGCCGCTATGATATAAATCTCAAAAAGAACAACTGACCAAATCGACCGTGAAAGCTTGGATACCCGATAGACCGCCGCGCGGACTATATTAAACGCATTAAAGAGCAATCCTGCCCATGCGCCCATCAAAACGAATTGCAAAGAGAAACATACCGCGCTCAGTCCCTGCCAAACAAAATAATTGCGATTGGATTTGCACTGATAAGAGATTGCCGCGCAAAGCATACCAAAAATACCAATGGCTTGAAGCATGATTTCTTTCAAAGATTATCTCCTTAATCCTTATGATAAAAAGAAAAAGCCGACGCTCCCGTCAGCTTTCACCTTATTAAAGGATAACCAATGAAAAAACCAAATAAGAGAGAGCGAACGAGGTGCGAA
>ERZ1673741.117-NODE-117-length-107960-cov-31.556443_pt1 | contig 107960 bp, 93 predicted proteins | sample MGYA00580209_ERZ1673741 | MGnify/ENA primary metagenome ERZ1673741 (study PRJEB41218, sample SAMN15661754) | gut metagenome | host: Homo sapiens | place: Canada: London | collected 2015-08-20/2019-03-30 | study: EMG produced TPA metagenomics assembly of... | reverse complement strand
TTGACTTCCAGCACCTCGTCCCGCATCCGGAGCGAATGGTGTGTAATATAGCACAAACCCTCCAAAATGCAAACGGGGAAAACAAAAAAAACGGAAAAACAAACAATGGCGCTTCTCAAAACAACTGAACAGGACAAAAAGAAGACGGCGCGGGAGGGATTGGCAAGAACGGGATTTTACTCTGTCCCGCAAAAAAAGCTCCGGAATGAGGGGAACATTCCGGAGCAGCATTCAACGGCACTTAAAATCAGAAACCGACATTCACGCCAACGGCGCGAAGGAAGATTATGAAAATCACAATCGGGGCAAAGAAACGAATCAAGATTGCCCAGAACGACATGGTCGTCAATCCATGGTCGCGGGTCTGCTGATACAGGGAGTCGCCGCGGAAACCGGAAAGGAGGGTAATCAGGTTCATATCCGGGCAGCTCTTCTCCGAGCCGAGACGCAGCTCGCGGGCGGCTTTGCGCGCACCCCACACCCAGCCGATAAACAGACAGATCGCAATACCGCCGATCGGCAGCATCCAGTTGGACGTCAGATAGTCCATCATGTCAAAGAAGCTGCCGGGGACATTCTTTTCGCCGAAAACGAACGCAACGGCGTCGCGTACGAGCGGGATGTTGCGCCAGTGCGAAATACTGATCGCGGAAAGCACACCAAACAGCGTCACACCGCCAAGGCAGATGGCGATTGATTTGCGGTGGCTCCATTTCAGTTCGTCCATGAAGAACGAAATACCGTTCTGGAGCAGAGCCACACCGCTGGTGATCGAGGCAATCGAGAGCATCAGGAAGAAGAATCCGGCCCAGAGCCAGCCCCAGCCGCCGGGGAAGTGATTGAACGTTGCAGGCAGAATCTTGAAGATCAGACTCGGTCCGGCGCCGGGGTCGAAGCCCATTGCGAACACTGCGGGGAAAATCGCGAGTCCGGCCATAACCGCAGCCATGGTGTCGAGCGCCATAACAAGAATCGAAGAACTGAAGATGTTCTGATCCTTCCGCATGTAACTTCCGTAGGTAACCGTGATGCCCATGCCCAGACTCAAGGAGTAGAAGCAGTGTCCGAGAGCTTCAAGGACTCCGGTTGTGGTCAGCTTCGAGAAATCCGGCTTGAGGAAGAATTCCACGCCCTTCCATGCGCCGGGAAGCGTCACGCTTCGCACGATCACGGCAAGCAGGAGGAAGAAGAGAAGCGGCATCAAAATCTTCGACCATTTTTCAATACCCTTCTGAACGCCGCCGACGAGCATCGCTCCGCAAAGGATCATGAACACCAGGAAGCCGATCAGCACGCGCCACGGGGTTTCGGTGAAGAGGCCAAACGCATCGGAGGCGGAATTGACATCGCTGTAGTTCAGGTCTCCGGCGAAGGAGCGGTAGGTGTAGTCAAGCACCCAGCCGCCGACAACGGCATAGTATGAGAGGATCACCAGTGCGCCGAAAATTGCGAGCAATCCGAATGCTCCGAACTGGTATCGGAACAGCAGGGCGGCCGCAAGCAGCGAAACCGCGCCGAATCCGAAGCTGCCGGAACAGAGCATGCAGATTCCGCCAAGGGCGAGGCTGGCGGCGATGACGTTGCAGATTGCCGAGCGGCGGTGCTGAAGCGCATTGTAGGCGCCGAAGGCGTTGCGGCGGGTTTTGCGCCCGATCGTCATTTCACAGATCATGACGGGCACGCCGAGGAGGAGGATGCAGAACAGGTAGACGATCACAAATGCGCCGCCGCCGTTCATTCCGGTGATGTAGGGGAACTTCCAGACATTTCCGAGACCGATCGCGGAACCGATGGTCGCCATGATGAATCCGAAGTTACTGCCCCAAGTTTCTCGTTTTTCCATTTTGGAACCAAACTTTCTCTTGTTGCGTTTTTGTTGTTTTTTTTGACATAAAAAGATTCTACTAATGTAACGCCTTAAAACGTTTTTTCAACCGAAAACAATAAAAAACAGCAGTTTTTAGCGCGGACGCACTCGCGGATCAACCCAGGCATACGCCAAATCGGTCAGAAGATTGATGAAAACGAACAGTAATGCGCCGAGAATCACCAGAGCTTTCAAAGTCTGCAGGTCCGAGCTGTTCAGCGCATCGACTCCACGGAAGCCGAGTCCGGGAATCCCGAAAAAGCTCTCCAGAAGCAGACTGCCCGTAAACAGGAACGGAAGAACCGTCGAAGCGCGTGTGATGATCGGAATCGCGGCGTTTTTCAGGAGATGCCGGAAATAGACGCGAAACGGGGAATCGCCCTTTGCAATCGCTGTGCGCAGATACGGCTTGCCGATTTCGTTCAGAAACACCGTACGGTAAAAACGGACGCCGCTGCCCGTGCCGCTGATGATTCCCACGATCACCGGAAGCGCGAGATTGCGCCAGTCATCCCAGCCCCAGACGGGAAAGAGATTCCAGTAGTAGCCAAGCAGCCATTGACTGAAAATGATCAGGGCAAGATAGCTGACGCTCATTCCGGCGACCGAAAGAACCATGATAAAGCGGTCCAGCCAGGAGTCGCGGAAAACGGCGGAGAGCATCGCAAGAACGATGCCGGTCAGGAGTTCCCCGAAAAAAATCGGAAGCATCAGAAAAAGCGAAGTCCACATGCCGTCCCAGAGGACTTCGCGGATCGGCGTGCGGGTCAGAAGCGTGTCGCCGAAATTGAAAAAACTCACATAGGGAAACGTTGAACGGAACGATACAAGTTCGCGGACGGAATCGGTCAGCTGGCTGTCGAACCGGCTCTTTGCCGGAGCGAAAAAGCGGACGGAACGCAGAACGAGCGTTTTTCCCGATTCATTCTTCAGGAGATAATCCGCGCCGTCGAAGGCGGAAGTCAGCGGGAGCGTTTCGGGGGAGAGTTCCGCCTTCACGCCGTCAAGTTCAAACGCGCGCTGAAACCGCAGTTCCGCTCCGGGAGCGAGACGCAGACCGTCCGCGGAGGGATCGACGGAACCGGAAACGGTCACGCCGTGCGGAGCGGAACGACCGCCGGAGAAATCGGCGGAGGGATAGGATCCGGTCGTTTTCCAGCCGCCGAAGAAAAGCGGCTTGTTGGAGCCGAGCTGATTGCGCATGGCTTCCAGTTCCTCGGCGGAGGGATTCTTTCCGAGAACCGTCGCAGCAGGATCGCCCGCCGCGACGCGGAAGAGCGTAAAGGTCAGAATCAGAACGCCTAGCATAATCAGAACCGAATACGCGCAGCGCCGCAAAATGTATCGAAGCATGGGAAATCCTTTGTTTTATTGGAAATATACTCCGGAAAGCAAGAATGGCAAGAAAAAACAGAAAAAGACTTGCAAAAAGAAAATCCGGCGGTTATTTTATTGCAAAACGAGAGGGAATCATGCAAACCATAACCTGTACGACAAACGCTCCGCTCGAAGAGCTCATGCGGCTCCGTCTTGAAATGCTCCGGGAAGTCAACGCCATGACGGAAAAGGATGAGTTCGATCCGCTTCTCATATCAGAGAGCCGCGACTATTTTCTGAACGGCGACCAGATCACCGTTCTAGCAAGAGAGGGGACGCGGAGTATCGGCTGCGCATCGCTGAGTTTCATCCGCGTCATGCCGACCTTCAGCCATCCGACAGGCAAACGTGCTCATCTGATGAACGTCTACACCGTTCCGGAATTCCGGAGAAAAGGAATTGCGAAGCAGATGACAGAATTCCTGATTGCGAAGGCAAAAGAACGCGGCATAACGGAAATTTCAGTTGATTCAACGGAGGCCGGACATCCGCAGTACACAAAACAGAGCTTTCATCCGAATGCGGAAAGCATACTTCTCTGGTTGTAGAGGGTCCTCAGAATGCGGCATGCGGTCTTTTAGGCACGCCGCAGAGCTCCATACCCTCATATTTTTTCTATTTGCCCCTTGAAAAAATCACGCAGACATGCTAAAGTAAGAAAACAAAAGAGGCCAATAACGCAAGTTTCCGGTTTCACATAATATTCATTATGTTAAATTCCCCGTGTTCAAAAGAACAAGTTTTTCTTCTGCGAACACCTCCTTTTCCGTTTTTTTTGTATATTCCCAAGTTTAACATAATGAATATTATGTAAAGTTCCGGGAGGCTGAAGCATTCGACACAAAAGCAACCGAAGGAGAGCATCGGCATGAATGCGGAAGAAACATATCTGTATTGCGGCAGAAAAAATTCTGGCAGTTTACGCGATAGCGGAAACTGCCTGTTTTATCTGCGAAACAAGCGTAAACTTGAAACAGGCACTTCCTGTTTCAGGATTTCTCGCGAACTTAAAACCAAATAAAAACGAAAGACAGGCAATAAATGAAAACACAGACAGCCGACAAAAACACTTTCCGTATCCCATTTTACACCAAGGAACGCAGATCCTGCAAATTCACCCTTATAGAGCTCCTCGTGGTAATTGCGATTATTGCGATACTTGCTGCGATGCTTCTCCCAGCGCTGTACAAGGCAAGAATCGCCGCACGCGCCATCAGCTGCATCACCAACCAGAAGCAAGTCGGAATCATCATCGGGATGTATACAAATGATCACAACGGCACTTTCATTACATACTGGTACGGCGGAAATTGGTTCCATCACGAGGGGAAGCCCAACAAAGCCATGCACTACCCCAACTGGGCTCAGTATCTTGCAGGAACGGGCTACATTCCCATGAAATCAAACAACACGTTCAAATGTTCCGAACAAAAAATCAAAACCAACGCCAACTGGACCTATTATGAATATATTTACGGTGTCAATGCGAACGGCATGTACCTCGGAGGAGACACGAACCGCTGGTATACGTCAATCGGGCTCAACAAATTTCTGCGTCCGGGGAAAGCTCCGAACGATTTAATCATGCTGGCGTGTACCAGACGAAAAGATAAAATTCCGGCCTCCGCCAAAGAAGCCGGATATGGCGGAGATCCCGTAGTCTACTCCAGCACAACAGCTTCGCGCTACTGGGCAGTTCATTCGGGACGCGTCAATGTTCTGTTTCCCGACCTTCACGCCGCCGCGACGATACAGCATACGTTCCGGCAGCGGATCGCCCCCAATGTCCAGTTCTACTACGGGGATGAAAAATGACAATACTTCGATTGTCTCTGATCTTCACAGTTCTGTTCTTCAGCTCCCCGCTGCTGACAGGGAAAGATGCAAAACTGCTGGACAACGGGATTCTTGAGCTGGACGGCTGGCGCGGAACAGTGACAACGTACAGCAAAGAATGGAAAACACTGACTCCGGCGGCAAGTCCGATGCTCTTCCATGCCGCCCAACCTCCGGCAAAACATTCTGCAGAGACGCAAGAGCTCCGCTACCGTCTGGAACTCCCCAATGGCGGCAGAGGAAATCTTGCCTTGTCCTTAAAAAACGGCTCCGATCTTCAGGGGACCGTAAATCTTGAACACGGAACGCTGACACGCTACTTCTGCCTTTCCTCTCCGCTTTCGATTTTGCAATATGCCGGAACCGGGTTTGAAGTCGACGGCAAACAGCACACGTTCCCCGCAGAATACAAAGAGGAAACGATATTCGACGGAATTGTACGGCAATTCCGTTTCCCGACCAAAAGCGGAGAAGTTCTTCTGAAAGGCAAATTCTATCTCCGAATTCAGGACGGACGCAAATGGCAGGGGGCGACCTATGGAATGCGGATCGGGTTTCTGCCGTATCAGGGAGTGGAGAAAATCCAGAATGCAAAACTGGATTTCCGGATCCGTTACGGCAAGAGCGGAGAATTCGGACCGAAACTCGGTTCGATCGACCGGCCTCCCTATGTCGCCAAAGCGGGGAAAGATTGGAAAGCGTTCACATACCGCCGGGACGTTCTGCCCGGCAGTGCGCTGGATTTCTCCGCCCGTCTTGACGCCCCCGCCGGAAAATATGGACCTGTGATCGCCGGACCGGATGGACAGTTCGTCTTCCGCGACCGTCCGCAGACGCCGGTCAGGTTCTATGGCCCGAACTTCGTTGGAGATTCCCAGCTCCCCGACAAAAAGACTGCGGAAATCATCGCGGAACGGTTTGCCGCGTTCGGATTCAATGTCGTCCGCTTTCATCATCATGACAACGAGGTGTTCGACCATTCCTGCAGAGAACCCTCCCGCCTGCTCCCCGGACGAATGGACAAACTGGACTATCTGATCGCCTGTCTGAAAAAGCGCGGGATTTACTATTCAACCGATGTTTATGTTTCGCGCCGCGACATTCCGGCCTCCGAATTCGGCGATCTAGGCGCCATTCGGAGCATGCAGGAGTACAAGGCGCTCTTCTATGTCGACGACCGTGTTTATGCGGACTGGGAACGCTGGGCGGAACGGTTCCTGGGACATGTCAATCCGTATACAGGGCTCGCCCTGAAAGATGATCCCGCCCTGATTTCGCTGTCACTCGTCAACGAAGCGAATCCGGCGCAATGCTGGGAAATATCGCCGCGCACAGTAAAACTGTACCGCCGGAAATTTGAAGAGTGGGGGAAAAACAATCCGGACAAAACATTTGAACAGTTTCTCTCTCATCTTGCGGTCAAACGGTTCAATGAAATGAAGCAGTCCCTCCGGAAAATCGGCTGCAGCGCCCTGCTCACCGATCAGAATTTCATGAACCGCCTCCATCTCGCCGCCGACCGCCGGCACTATGACTTTGTGGACAATCACGCCTACTGGGATCATCCGCGTTTTGCGGAAAAACGCTGGAGACTTCCCGTGCTTCCGAGCCAGATCAATCCCCTCGCCGCACGCCCCGGCGTTCCGGGCGCGGCGTTTCCGACCCGGCTGTTCGGGAAAGGATTCACTCTTTCGGAATTCGATTACGCCAATCCGAACATTTACCGCGCTGCGGGTCCCGCGATGATGGCGGCATATGCGGCATTCCAGAACTGGGATGCGATTTTTCCGTTTGCCTATGCTCACAGTCTGACATCGGTGGTCAATCCGGAGAGCACCGGCGGATTCTTTGACATCGCAACCGATCCGGTCAAAGCATTCTCGCAACGCATCGGAGCGCGGATCTTCCTTGCCGGAGGAATCAAGCCGGCTCAAAACGCATTCGCCGCGCTTGTCACGGACCCCTTCAAACAGGGAGCCTCGGCAGACGCTCCGTATTCATTCAGCGATCTCGGACTGCTTGCCCGCATCGGCCTGGTCACCGGACAGCCCGCGGAAGGAACCTGCGCGGCTTTGATTGACGTCGGAACCGGACGGACAAGCGGAAAAACTCAGATGTTCCGCGCCACAGAACATCTTATTCCCGATCTGATTGCCGCCGGATATCTCCCGAAAGACTGTTACGACGCCGCGGCCGGGCGTTTTTCCTCTCCGGACGGACAGCTGGAACTGAACCGCAGACGGCAGACACTCCGGGTCTCCGCTCCAGGCGGCGAAGTCCTCGTCACCGGAAAAGACAGGAAACTTGCCGGACGCAATTTCCTGGTGGAGAACAACGATGACTTTGCGGTATTCGCTCTCCTCCCAGTCGACACGGAACGGATTGCAGCCGCCCGCCGTCTGACGCTGATGCATCTGACCAATACACAGGCGACCGGCATGAGTTTCGGCGATGACCGGTTCGGGCGTTTGGAAAAATGGGGAAAAACACCCTTCCTCGCCCGTCGGGGTTCGGCGTGTCTCACGCTCAGGCTCTCCGGCGAATGGGAAGCCTACGCGCTTGACACTGCGGGGAAACGTCTTGCAAAACACCCGCTGACGCGTCAGGCGGATGGTGCCATTGCTCTTGAACTCGACAACTTCCGTTACCCCGAAGCGGTGTTCGCCTATGAATTGATACGCATAAAATAACGGAAAATTCAAGAAGCTGAACTGTTTTTGAGTTCTGTCTTCCTTGGAAGAGACATATTCCCGTGCGGACGGCATTTTCTCATCTTCCGCACGGGATTTTTTTATTCAACCGTTACGGAATCAAGACCGAACGGAGCGTTTTTGTCGCCGTAAAGATTGCCCGCGGTGTTCGCGAAACGAATCAAAAGACGGTTCGTTCCCTCCGTGCATTTTCCGGCGAGCGGAAGCGTGCCGCCGCCCCAGACGACCTCCGGCTCGCCGTCATTCACTGTAACCTCCGCGACGCCGCCGGTCATGCGGAGAGTCAGAAGGCGTCCCCTGCCCTCGAACTCCGCACGGTATTCAAAGATTCCGGCTTTTCCGGAAAAGCCCTGCGGAACCATGTCGCCCAGCGACGAAACGCCGATCGGCCAGGAGGTAATCCGGACCGGACGCACCGGAGCTGCGACTTTACGGAATTCCGAATCCGCAAACGGCAGCCGCTTTTCCGCTTCGTGCGTCTGAAGAAGCAGAACGCGTCCGGCGGGCATGACAAAATCCTGCGGGAATGCATCGCCCGTAAAAATGCCGCATTCGCAAAGCGGATCGTAAAGCGTCTGCACGCCAAAGGGAAACGCTCCGCTCAGCGGAAGCTCTCTGCCGGAAAGATTCTGAAGATAAACGAAGTCCGAACCGTCTTCTTCTTTGCGGAATACCGTGAGCAGCTCCTCCGCATTCGCAAGCGGCCAGAGGGAGCGGACGCCGTCGAGTTCCTTCTCCGTCCGGAGTTCCATTCCCCGCAGCAGCGTCATTGATTCCGGCTGAAGCGGAAGGACCGAGGGATAAATGACGGTTGTGTAGCTCATTTCGCCCGCGATCAGGCGCGCGCCGTCCCGCCGGGTGTTTGCAAGAAGCGGTTCATCCATCACGTCGAATTCAACATGACGGCGCATCAGCTCCAGAATCAGATTCTGAAGCGCCAAATCCATCGCGTTCAGCGCGGCGTCCGGTTTGCCCGTCAGAGAGTCGCCGTTCTGATATTCCAGAAGCGCGGCAGGAACAATCACCAGAGTTTCCGCGGCTGATTTCGTTGCGGCGAAACGCTCCGCAAGGCGCGTCCAGACAGGGAATTTTTTCTTCAGCATCGGCCAGTAGGGCTGCTGAATGAAATAGCTCGGCGGACAGTCCTGTTCCGCTTCACCATCGAGGGTGAAATAGAAGGCGTGCGGAGTCAGCAGAGTCTGCGACATGCCGATTTCAAACAGAGTCTGCGGCTCCAGAAATTCCGGCGGCATGTTCCAGCCAAGATACGTCCAGTTTTCCGATGAAACCTGGCGTACGCCCGAACGGTTCGCAACCGACGATGCCGTTTTGTATGCGTTGAGCGGATAGCAGCGTTCCAGTCCGCAGGGAAGCAGGCGGAACGCATCACCCGTGTACGGTCGGCGCAAGTAACCGAGGTCTTTCATGTCCAGCAGGTAATCGTCGAGCGATGGAACATCCTCGCTGCAGTAATAAAGTTCCGGGAACGCAAAATTCTTGATGGAGCGGACACGCGGTCCTTCGTCGCCGCAAAGATGCCCGAGATAGAGCAGATCATGCGCGCGGCACCAGTCGGACTGCGGACGGATGAAGTTCCGGATAAAAAGCTCCTGCGCGGTCAGGCTGTAGAGCCGGCGGATCTCCGCGCTCTCCGGAAGATCCGCAATCAGAGCGGGAAGAAGCAGACGGAAACAGCGTCCAGTTTTCTCTTCCAGCACACGGACCAGCTCCTCCGACCAGACAGGCGCATTTTGATTCCAGACAAGGAAGCTTTCATCATCGGTGTAGACCGCCTCGACCGTATTCCCGAAAAAGCGGAAGAGTCGTTTCGCGTAAGCCTCGTGCGTCAGTCCGATGAAGTGCTTCACCGTCTCGGGGCGGAGCGTATCGACGTGGCGCGGAACCTCCGCGATCGTGAAGCGGAGCGCGGGCGTTCCGGCTGGAACCGCGGTTTCATCCAGCAGTCTGTAATCCGGCAGAGAGAACGCCGCGTAGGCTGGAGACGCCGGGTCGGTCGCGGAATAAGCGAAATGCAGACACTTCTGAATCAGTTCGGGATGTTCCTTCTGAATGCGCATCCCGGCGTTTCCGCTCGGGTAGCCCTCTTCATCGTAAATCCAGATTTTCAGATTCAGTTTCCGCGCCTCTTCGCAGGCGAATTCAACGAGCTCGATCCAGCGGTCGGAAAGATACGGGATCTGATTTCCTTTCCGCGCATGAAGCACGGCGCCGCGACAACCGGAATCCGCGAATTCCTTCAGCTGAGCGGTGATTTCCGGTTCATTCTGCATGCCGTTCCAGAACCAGAACGGATAGAAGCCGGGACGGGGAATCCGGGGAAAACTGCGGTTCATAAAAACTCTCTCTCGTGTTTCAGTGCGTTTAAAAAGCGCCGCGTCCGCCGAATACGGCGAAAACGGTCCGGTAAAGAATCCACAAATCAAGCGACCAGGACTTATGGCGGATGTAATACAGATTCAACGCCACACGCTGGCGGTACGTCATCAGGCTGCGTCCGGAAACCTGCCAGAGCCCCGTCAGACCGGGCTTGACGGAATGGAGTTTCACGCACCAGATGCCGTAAAAACGCTCCTCGCTCTCAACGATGGGACGCGGTCCGACCAGCGCCATATCTCCGCGGACGGCATTCCAGAGCTGCGGAAGTTCATCCAGACTGAAACGCCGCAGGAAGTGTCCGAACCGGGTTATCCTCGGGTCTTCCCGCAGTTTGCCGGACGTCCGCAGTTCGGATTTTTCTTCGGGACTTAACTGAATAGCGGGATTCATCGTGCGGAATTTCAGAATCTCAAACGGTTTCCGATGCAGTCCCAGACGCTTCTCGCGGTAGAACACCGTACCGGAGATGCAGAAAAGCGGAAGCGCAATCGCCAGCATCAGCGGAAGCACAGCCAGCAAAAGCAGGAATGCAAGAAAGCGGCTGAACCTGTCGTTCATTTCACCTCCCTGCGGTAAATGAAAATGTCTTTCGGAAGGCGCGCGGCCTCCCTCCCCTCCGCAAGTTCCGTCCAACCGGATTCGTTCATTCCGCCGACCGTGACCCGGTAATCTGGAAGCGGATGCGCTTCCTTCAGAAACGGGCGATGCCACTGTCCGCCGGAAAGATAACCGATCTGTCCGAAATACGTCTCAATCAGCGGATGCTTCCCGCTCTGATACTCATCACAGCTCTTCACGGTTATTCTTGCGGAGGCACGGTTCCGCCAATCCGCGCGGATCATGCGGGCGGCGGCGACAACAGTCTGACGCTCATGGCTTTTCTTGCGCGAAGTGTATTCCTTGATCAGCGGAGAATAAATATCCCAGACCGTGAAGGTCGCGCAGGCGGCAAGCAGAAGAATGCCTAGTTTTTTTCCGCGCGGCGTCCGGCAAAGGAAACGCCACGTCTCCCGCACGCCAAGTGCGGTGAACGGCAGACTGAGCGGAAGCGCGACCAGCAGATAACGGCGCGACGTCACGAGAATACCATAGAAAAGCCACGGCTGAAATGCCAGCGAAAGGAAAAATAAAAGATACATTCCGAACAGAAGCGTATCGAAACGCGTCCATTCGCCGCGGCGGATCCGCAGAACGACGCCCAGAACGGCAAATACAAAAAACTGCGGATAAAGCCCCTTCAGGAGCGAAAGCAGGAAATCACTCATTGGAACCCTCCCGGGGAAGCGGAAGCTGCGCCGCAGGATTGCGCAGCCTATCCAAAAGCGGCAGTTTTTTGCTCAGACGGCGCAGCACCATCGCATGACGGTACTCAGGTACCGGCCAGCCGATCATGCGGTAGTTGTAACACATCTGCGGAAAAAGAATCAGCAGAACCAGTCCCCCCGCCGCCAGACTCCGCAACGGATGACGATGCCGGACAAAATCCCAGATCAGCAAAATCAATGATGCCGCCGCCACGAACAGCGCAGTGTCTCCCCGGCTCAGCAGCAGAACCGCCGCACCGAACGCAAATGCAAGGTAACCGCCCGGGCGGCATCCGGAATCATGCAGAAGCGCGGCCGCATAAAGCAGAAACGATGCACCGAACACGGCCGCAGTCTCGCGCAGTCCGAAATAGCCCAGACGCATGAGGTAGGAACAGAACGGAATCAGAACCGCTGCGAACACGGCGTTGCCGAATCCGTAAATCCGGCGGACCGCAAAGAAAACCGGAAAAACGCTCAGCGCAAGGAAAAGGGCCGACGCCATCCGGCACGCCGCCCAACCGCTGATCGGGAAGAGAGACGCGAGGAATCCCGCACAAACAGGCAGAAGCGGCGTTATGCGCGGATGAAAGGCGAATTCCCAGTCTCCCGCCGCAAACGCTTCCGCCATCGGAGCGTAACGGCCGGCGACGTCCAGTTTCGGAAGCTCCGAAAACAGAAGCGCGGGAACCAGAGCGAGAAGCGTCGCAAAAAAAATCAAAACGGGAATCAGCAGATCTTTCCGCCGTCCCATGAAGTAGCCCGCGGCCTTGACAGCAAACGGGAAAATCAGACGCAGAGGGAGTCGAACCCTCGCATGGAATCCGCGCAGTTCCGGATGTGCGGCATGAAGTTCGCCCACCTCGAATCCGCGGCGGAACAGGGAAAGCACCGTCTCCGGATGTTCATGACGGCCAACCGCCTCGGCACAGTACCCGGTTCGCCCGCCGCCGCGGATGATCTGCGATGCAAGAAGCGTATCTTCGCCGAATTTGCAAACGGGGAAATTGCCGTGGCGCAGCACCTCTTTCACCTTCCATGCGGCAAAGGCGTCGGAGAAGAAAAACGGAGAATCGCCCTCCCGCGTATTGATACGCGAATGTTCCGGATAACAGTTCTTCCGCTGCCACGCGTCGAAAGAACCGGCGGCATGCACGATCTGGCGTCCGTAACACCCGGCAATGTCATGAGTCCGGAGGAAGTCAACAAGATTCTTCAGAGAATCCGGAGAACTGAGTTCAACATCCTGGGAAAGGAAAACGACGGCGTCAAAACCGCGGTGATTCAGCAGACGGACGATCCGGTTCCGGGTTCCGCCGTGATTGAAACGTTCGCGGCGGATGCGGAGAACATTCCATCCGCAATCCCGCGCAAGAATGCGGGTCATGTCTCCGGATGAGCTGTCTATGACGAGCTTCAGGTCCGGAACGAATGTTTGAGCATCAACAGCGTTCAAAATGCGCTTCCAACAGTCGTCGCGGTCGGCATTCAACGTTGGAATTATGAGCGCAGTTTTCATTACTGTATTGCAGCCCCTCGAACGGGCCGGACCCGTCCTATCCGGATTTTAACTTCCGATATGGAATTGATTCCGAAGGCGGCTTCCAGTTCCGCCAAAGTTTTTTTCTGGAAGGCATCCAGCATTTGAGGAAGCGGCATGCCGTCCGTCGGCTGGAACTCCATCAGCACTTCAAGCCAGGTGGAGCTCCGGCGGGAGCGGAGAGACGCTTTGTCGATTTTGAGTCCGGGGAAATCCGATTCCAGCGATTTCACCAGATCGGAAATGGAACGCGCCGCGATGAAGACTGTTCCGCGTTCCGCCTGAAGCAGAATGCCTTTAGCCCGGCGCGAAGTCGCGATGAGCCAATAGAGGATGAGCGCAATCAGAAGCGTGAACGCGAAAACCATCAGCCCGGACATGAATCCGGCGAGGAATTCGCTTCCCGTATCGAACGAAAAAAATCCGATCGCGAACTCTCTTAACGCCTGATATGCGCCGCGCATGGTTTATTCCTCCTCGCCGTCTTCTCCGTCCGGAGAATCTTCCAGATCCATGATCACGACATTGACATGGTCGACTTTCATTCCGGCGAGTTTGAAAATTTCACCGGCAACGGCGTTTTTCAGTTCACTGGCGACCTGCGGAATCAGGACGCCGTACAGAAGAATCACGCGGACTTCCACGGAGACGGAGTTTTCGTTCATCTCAACCGTGATTGCGCGATCCTGAATCTTTTTGCTTCCGACAATTTCCGCAAGATTGTCGACCAGGCTGCTGGTTCCGAGACGGAGCACGCCTTCCACGCTCATCGCCGCCTTGCGGACGATGGAGGCAATGACACTTTCATGAACTTTCACCGCGCCGACGGAATTTTCGTGCGTCGGCTTTGCCGTTTTCTTTTTTGCAACTGCCATGATTATTCCTCCTCTTCCTGCGGTTCCTCCGCATCCTCAATCTCGCGAACCACGATGTTGACGCGCCCGACCTTCAGTCCGGTCAGACGCGTGATCTCATCCGCAATCGCAGTCTGCACGGCGGCTGCAACCTGGGGAAGCGAGACCCCGTAATACAGATTGACGGAGACTTCCACGGAGACGGAGGACGGACCCATTTCCACGACGATGGAGCGGTCATGGATTTTTTTGCTTCCGACCATTTCGGCGATATTGTCAACAAAGCTGCTTCCGGAGATCTTGGAGACTCCTTCGACCGAACACGCCATTCTGCGCACGATCGTTGCAATCACATTTTCGTGAATCCGGACCGTGCCCTTGGTTGCGCTGTAAATCTCATTCATGTTTTTTCTCCATCCCTGCTCGGGGATCAGTTGTTCTCTTTGGTCTTTTCAAAACTGCCGTTCTTCATGACCCGTTCAATGAAGCCGGTGTCATAACGGCCCTCGGTGAATTCCTTCGTGCCGGTGATGAACAGATCGAACGGAATCGTGGTCGCGACGCCCTCGATGATGTACTCCTGAAGCGCGCGGCGGCACTTCGCAATGGCATCGGCGCGGTCATCTCCGTGAACAATCAGCTTGGCGATCATGCTGTCGTAATACGGCGGAATCGCATAGCCGCAGTAGGCATGGGAATCAATGCGCACGCCGTAGCCGCCCGGAGCGGAATAGAATTTGATTTTGCCCGGGCACGGCGCAAAGTTGCGGTACGGGTCTTCCGCATTGATGCGGCACTCAATCGCGTGACCGCGCGGGACAATCTGTTTCTGCGTGAAGCTGAGCTTGAGTCCGGCGGCAATGCGGATCTGTTCCTTGATGATGTCCACGCCCGTCACCATTTCGGTAACCGGGTGTTCAACCTGGACACGGGTGTTCATTTCCATGAAATAGAACTGTTCCTTCGGTCCGAGAAGGAATTCGATGGTTCCGGCGCTGACGTATTTGACCGCCTTCGCCGCCTTGACAGCCGCCTCGCCGAGCTTCTTGCGGAGCGCGGGGGATATGGACGGGGACGGGGACTCCTCGATCAGCTTCTGATGACGGCGCTGCATGCTGCAGTCGCGCTCGCCGAGCTGGAGGACATTGCCGAAGGTGTCCGCGAGAATCTGAACTTCGATATGTTTCGGATTCTCGATGAATTTTTCGATGTAGACGTCACCGTTGCCGAAAGCCTTTTCCGCTTCGGTTTTCGCGGAGTGGAATCCCTGAATAAGACTGGCGTCGTTGTGGGCGATACGCATGCCGCGTCCGCCGCCGCCAGCCGAAGCCTTGATGATGACCGGATATTCGAGTTTGCGGGCGACGACGAGCGCCTCTTCTTCGGTTTCAATCACGCCGCCCGAGCCGGGGGTGATGGGAACGCCGGCCTTGCGCATGGTGTCGCGGGCGCAGGCTTTGTCGCCCATCGCGCGCATCTGTTCGGGAGTGGGGCCGATAAAGGTGATGTTGCAGCTTTTGCAGATTTCCGCGAAGTGAACGTTCTCCGCAAGGAACCCGTAGCCGGGGTGAATAGCGTCAACGTCGCAGATCTCAGCGACGGAGATGATGCGGTCGATCAGCAGATAACTGTCGCTCGACTGCGCGGGACCGATGCACACCGCCTGGTCGGCGAATTTGACGGGCAGACTGTCTTCATCCGCTTTGGAATAGACGAGGACGGATTTGACGCCCATCTCCTTGCACGCGCGGATAATCCGCAGGGCGATTTCGCCACGGTTGGCGATCAAGATCTTGTTAAACATGGAAACACTCCTGGGCACAGAGCCGCAATTATTCAATGACAAAAAGCGGCTGTCCGTATTCGACGGGCTGTCCGTTCTCCGCGAGAATTTCTTTGATGACGCCGGACTTTTCGGCCTTGATTTCGTTCATGACCTTCATGGCCTCGATGATGCAGACCGTGGTATCGGGTTCGACTTTGGAACCGATTTTGACGAAAGCGTCGACGCCCGGAGCGGAGGAACGGTAGAAAGTTCCGACGATCGGAGAGTCAATCGTCTCTCCTGCCGGAGCGGCCGCTGGTGCGGCGGGAGCGGCGGGGGCGGCCGCAGGCGCGGCGGCAACGGGCGCGGCAGCCGGAGCGGCGGCAGGCGCGGCGACAACAGGAGAAAGGGTCTGCGCGATTATCGGATTCGCATTCTGTCCGCCGCGTTTGATGCAGAGATGCATGTCTTCCGCTTCGATCTTGAATTCCGTCAGATCATTCTCGGACATCAGCTTGACGATGGTTTTGATTTCTTCGATTTTCATTTAAAAGCCTCTCTTTTCCGCGTGTGGCGTCGCGCCGGTTTACCGCGGGTTCTCTTTCCTGCACTCAAGACGACGGACCAGTGCGCGGAAGGCCCATTCATAGCCGTCCGCTCCCAGGCCCACGATCTGACCCACACACACCGGCGCCGTCAACGATCTGTGACGGAATTCCTCGCGTGTATGGATGTTGCTGATATGTACTTCGACCGCCGGAAGCCGGACCGCCTCCAGCGCGTCGCGGACGGCCACGCTCGTATGAGTGTAAGCCGCCGGGTTGATCACTATTCCATCGGTCCCGTTGAAAAGCGTCTCGCCAATATGATCGACCAGCGCGCCCTCGCTGTTGCTCTGGAAAAAGTCCATCTCCACCCCCAGCTCTTCCGCGACTTTGCGAAGGCGCGTCTCTATCTCCGTCAGAGTGACGGTTCCGTAGACTTCCACCTTCCGGCGCCCCAGAAGATTCAGGTTCGGTCCATTGACAACTGATATTTTCATAATGGCTTAATATACTGCTCATTTTCAAGAAACGCAAATTTTTTTTTCATTCCGGAGCCTTTCTTCGTTGATTTTTCTGCATTTACGTGTATCTTTTCGCCAAAAACGGAGGTTTTCATGGATGTTCTGAACAAAATCTACAAACTTGCCGGAGCCGCCATCGGCGATTATTGCATGATTCGGGACGGAGATTCCATCCTCGTCGGAGTCTCCGGCGGCAAGGACAGCATGCTGCTTCTGCATGTGCTCGCCCGCCTGCAGAAACGAGCCCCCGTCCGCTTCTCCCTCGCCGCCGCAACCTTCGACCCCGGATTCCCCGGATTCGATGCGGAAGGTACAAAACTCTTCTGCGACGCCATCGGCGTGCCGCACCATATCGTCAAACTCAACGTCCGGAGCGTCATCGAACGGACCGGCACGGACGCGCGCCCCTGTATCCTCTGTTCGCGGCTGCGCCGCGGAAACCTCTACGCTCTCGCGAAAAAACTCGGATGCGGCAAACTCGCACTCGGACAGCATCTCGACGACATTGCCGTCTCGTTCCTCATCAGCCTCTGCCGCGGAGGCGGGCTGACCACCATGGGACCGAACGTACCATCCGACGACAACGCGGTCCGCATCATCCGCCCCTTCGCCTACGTGGAAGAAAAACTGACCATCGAGGCCGCGAAAATGCTGGAGATTCCTTCGCGCGGCGAATGCATCTACAAACAGCAGCTTGAAGAATCCGGCGACCGCGCCTACTTCAAACGCCGGCTCCGCGAAATGGAACGGCACATTCCGAACCTGCTCCCGAACATTCTCCACTCCCTCTCCGACGTCCGCCCGCCGTATCTCCTCGACAGACGGTTCATTCAGGATCTTTAAAATAAAGAAACCGCCGGAAAACCGTTTTCAGGCTTCCGGCAGTTTCTCAGAATCCAGCAGGCGTTCTCACCACTGATTGAACGCGCGGATGCGGAAACGATACGTCATATTGTCGCCGAACCACATCGGGAAGTTCGTCCCCCAGATATTGTTGTAAAGATTGAAATGGACTCCGCCTTTCATGTCCGGCAGTTTGTTGGTGAAATCCAGCAGAGACATTCTGCCCGGAGCCACCAGCGGAGAATCCAGGTTTTCCACAAGCACGCGCTCGTCGATCACCATATCCTGAATCGCGTGAAGCGCGCGTCCGCCGCGGCTCACAACATCCGCCGGATCGATCCACTCGTCCAGCTTCCGGAAACGGTACGAGCATTTTGACTTCTGCGGAAGAAGCGAGAACCATGCCGCATGCGGCAGACGGTGAGCGACTTTGCCGAACCATTTCAGACGGATCTCCAGCCAGTCCTCTTCATCGGGCATGACATAGTCTATTTCGATCCGGCGGAAGAGCGGGTGCCCGTTGGTCACAAGAGTAATGCGCTTGCCGTGTCCCCACTCGGTCAGATGGACATTGGTTTCAAACCCTTCATAGCGCTTCTTTTCCGCATCGGCGGGCATATCGGGCTTGGTGAAGTCATGAATCGCCCACCATTCTTCCGGCAGACGCAGATACTGCCGCCGGAAACGCTCGTAGTCGTCGCGGTCGAACATCTCACAGGTGAACAGACCCGAATTCTTGAAGCGGAAGCGGTTCGCCTTCATGTAGATGGTGTCCGCAGTGGCATTCGAGGGGTTCAGCTCTATCCGGAAGAATTTGTTTTCGAACACAAGGTCGTGCGTGACATTGCGCTTGAGATAAAGGTCTTCCGCCGGACGCAGACGGTTCAGAGCGCGGATCGCCTCCGCGGCCTTGTCGTTCGGAAGGGTGAGCACTGCGTTCTTGAGGAATTTGCGGCGCTCGCGCCACGAAGAAGCGAACTTGCGCGCGGATTCACAGTGGAAGTCCTTCGGATCCCACAGTTCCGGCTCAATGAAATGAGTCTTCTCGTCCAGTCCCCACGTGTGCTCGGTTGTGAGAAGAAGACCGCGCTGAAACTCCTCAATTTCGGGCGTGTTGTCCCAGTTCCTGCGCAGACGGAGCAGTTCGCGCAGATCGGCGACCTTTTTCGGATCGGAGCCGACGCCGTGGATCCAGGTGTCGCCTATCTCTTTGGTGAAAACAGGATAGCTGTCTTTCCGTTTGAGCAAGGCGTTCGCGAGATCGTCGAGCGTTGCGCTCTGCACCTCCGCATCGGGATACCGCGCAAGGATTTCCTTGACCTGCTTCGGCGTGTGCGGCCCCAGATTGTCACCCGTCATGCAGATGACATATTCCTCTTTGCCGACCGTGAGCGAAGCCCCGTACTCCTTCTGATAGACGACCAGGATTTCGTTTCCGCGCGCATCCCGCCAGCGGAAGACCGGGGGGACGTCGGGCATGGCGGAGGCGGAGTTGATGCCGATATGCAGCATTTTGATCCCGGCGTCAGCCAGCGGAGCGATAATTCCGCGCGTGTGTCCCGGAACGTCGGTAAGCTTTGCCGCGACGGTGTGTTTTTTGAATTTTTTGTCAAGCCGGGCGGAGATGGAGAGACCGAAACGGTAAAGCGCGTCGTCCGCAAGCTCGCTGTGCATGGTGAACGGGAGGGCGTGCCAGACAATGTCTCCGCGTCTGACGGCCTCTTCAAGCCGCTTTTTCGCCTCCTCGTCCGCGGAGCGCAGGTACTCGGAAACGAGCCAGGAACCGACCGTCCAGCGGTAGCGGAAATTTCCCGTCCGAACGCTGTGGCGGAAATATTCAGCCGTTTTGATTGCATCGCGGATAAAGCATTTGAAATATTTATGAACGACATTCGCCGCCATATCGGTAAAACCGATGTCGAGATGTGTTTTGAAAATGATGTTGACTTTTCTCATCGTTCTGAAGCCTTTCCCGTCTGAAAATACATTCAGCGGGTAATCTATCATAGGAAGATTTGATTTTCAAATCCCGAACCGAAGTTTTCCGGAAATCCTGTGCATTCAGCGGATCTCTCCCGGAGCAGGCAGTAGTGTCCGAAGTTTTTACGGACGTATCATATCAAACATTACAGCGCCATGAAACAAAAAAATGCTATCGGCGACAAAACGGGTTGTCGTTTCAGCCGCAATTAACAGGAAAGAGAAAAACAAAGCTCTTAAAGGAGACAGGAAATGCCCCTCTCCACATTATTTAATTAAAGAGTCAGCGAAGTCTGATACTTCACTACCTCATTTATCAAGTACCGGCATACTTTTTTCTCTTGAATAGTCCATACCCAGAACTGATTCCAAACCAATCCGACAGGTAAAAAAGGCAACCAAACATAGCACCGAACATCCTCCGCAGTTGCCGAAGAAAAAACGGGCTTTTGGTTCAGATAAACTATCGCGGAGACATCCAGGTACATATTCACCCACATGGGGATTGCCGTCAATGTATAGCCCATCAAAAAACCTGTTACAGCAGCCTCATTAACTGGCATTGCTGAATAATGGATAAGAAAATGGATGTGGTAATTGCTTTTTGCAGTAAAGTTCCGATAAGCCACCTTGCTAAAAGCATTTGTTTTCTGCAGATACTCTCCCAACCAGTTTATATACATTGCCTCATTTGCTCGTCCCATACTAACATCTCCATCCGAGATATAGTCAACAGAATAGGTTACAGTATATTTCTTTGAATGAGACAAAGGTTGAATCTCTGTTTCTGGCGTATATCCCAGCGGAACTTCTAAACATCCACAAAAGGACACGGCCATACATACGGCCAAGGCCAAAACAATCTTATTCATGCGACACCTCTAATGTATGAATTTTTTCTTCACCCAAGACAAAAGGCTGAAAGTCCTCAAAAGAGGCAACAATCTTTCCATTTATTCGCTGAACAATATCTCCGGCTTTGATTCCCTTCTTTTCTGCTTCAGAGTTCGGAGCAACAAAAGCGACTCGTGTTCTTGCATCAACCTTTCCCGGGATGTTTTCCGGAAACTGAAAATACACACCAAAAGAATTTTTATATTTCCTTTTCGCAAAGAAGTAAGCACTCTGATGGTAATATGTATTCTTATAATTGATCACGACTGGAGTTGAACCATAAGTCGTGGATGTTCCATAATAATTTACAGAACCATAAGCACTATACACTGAACCGGAATGATATGTTGTTTCCCGTGTTGGAACATTAATCACCGTACTTTCTTTAACAGTTTCACCGACCTTATATGAAAGGGCTATGAGTTCGGCTTGATACTTTTTCGCACAATCCACTACAAATGTCCGAGGGACCCACAAATCATAAAAGCTTGACATTCCTATCAGGACATAATTATCATCCCGCAACAACAATTCCAATTGTTCCTTATCTGCAAGTTCAATCAGCCGAGGATATTGAATATCGGATGGATAAAATTCAGCATTTGCAACAGGAGAAAAATGTTCCATATATTTATTTGCAGAACAGCCACTCAATCCTAAAGCGACCACTGGAATTATCATTTTTAGAAACGTTTTCTTTCGCATACAACCCTCTGCATTCTATTTCCAAAATTATATATTATACATTAGCACAAGAAACTGTTTTTTCAACTGACAAAGTAAGATTTTTATCTTGCCTGAATTCACGTGCTTTCAGCATCCGCGAAATTCCCGTTTCTATTCACCCGGTCTTTTGCATCGGGCGTCTTGAAAAAACGCAAATACGGTGTATATTTCTTCTTCCGAAAGCTGGAGGAGTTCTCCGCTCGGATCCGTTTCGCGCGGCAGCCTCCGGCAACAACTTTTACTCAGTGGAAGTGCTATCATGCCAAAGCGGGAAGACATCAAAAAAATCATGCTGATCGGCTCCGGCCCGATCGTCATCGGACAGGCTTGCGAATTCGATTACTCCGGAACCCAAGCTTGCAAGTCACTCAAAGAGGAAGGATATGAAGTCATCCTCGTCAACAGCAATCCCGCCACGATCATGACAGACCCCGACTTCGCCGACCGCACTTACATTGAACCTCTTACCAAAGATATCCTCCACGAAATCATCCGACGCGAACGCCCCGACGCGATTCTCCCCACACTCGGAGGACAGACCGCGCTCAACCTCGCGCTCGAACTCCACGACTCCGGAATCCTCTCCCGATACAAAGTCGAAATGATCGGCGCGAAAGCCGACGTCATCCGCCGCGCGGAGGACCGCGAACTCTTCAAGGAGACCATGCAGCGCATCGGGCTCGAACTTCCCGTCAGCGGCTCCGCCCACTCCATGGAGGAGGCGCGCGTCATTGCGGCGAAGATCGGCAAATATCCCCTCATCATCCGCCCCGGATTCACACTCGGCGGAACAGGCGGAGGAATCGCTCACAATGAACAGGAATTCGAGGAAATCGTCGCCCGCGGTCTCGCCGCCAGCATGAACTCCGAAGTCCTCATCGAAGAATCCCTCCTCGGATGGAAGGAATTTGAACTCGAAGTCATGCGCGACCGCAAGGACAACGCGGTCATCGTCTGCTCCATCGAGAATGTCGACCCCATGGGCGTGCATACCGGCGACAGCATCACCGTCGCCCCCGCGCAGACCCTCACCGACCGCGAATACCAGCGGATGCGCGACGCCTCCCTCGCGGTCATGCGCGCAATCGGCGTCGAAACCGGCGGGTCCAACGTCCAGTGGGCGCTCAACCCCGAAAACGGACGCATGATCATCATCGAGATGAACCCCCGCGTCTCCCGTTCCTCCGCCCTCGCCTCCAAAGCGACCGGATTCCCGATCGCCAAGTTCGCCGCAAAACTCGCCGTCGGATACACCCTCGACGAGATCATGAACGACATCACCCGCGAAACGCCCGCCTGCTTCGAACCTTCCATCGACTATGTGGTCACCAAGGTCCCGCGCTTCGCTTTCGAAAAATTCCCGACCGCGGACGACACCCTTTCCACTCAGATGAAATCCGTCGGCGAAACCATGAGCATCGGACGCACCTTCAAGCAGTCCCTCCAGAAAGCCATGCGCTCGCTCGAAACCGGACGCGGCGGATACGGCATCGACGGCAAGGACGGCAAGTATTCCGGATTCTCCGACGAACATGTCCGCGCAGAACTCATCCGTCCGAACTTCGCACGTCTCTTCTACGTCCGCGAAGCGTTCAAGCGCGGCTGGACCGTGGAACAGGTTCACGACCTCACCGGGATCGACCGCTGGTTCCTGCGCCACATGCACGAACTCGCCGCCTTTGAAGAGGAAATCAAAAAGGTTTCATCGCTCGAACAGCTTAAACAGGACAAACCCTTCTTCCGGCAGATCAAGGAGATGGGCTACTCCGACCGCCAGATCGCATTCCTTCTTCACACCACCGAAGAAGAGGTCTACAAGACCCGCAAGGAGATCGGCGTCATGCCGGTTTACGGACTCGTCGACACCTGCGCCGCCGAATTCGAAGCGTACACCCCGTATTACTACTCGACCTACGGCGAAGTCGACGAGAGCCGTCCGGACGCACAGAAGAAGAAAAAAATCATGATTCTCGGCGGCGGTCCGAACCGTATCGGACAGGGCATCGAGTTCGACTACTGCTGCGTCCACGCCTCCTTCGCCCTGCGCGATGCGGGCTACGAGACCATCATGGTCAACAGCAACCCCGAAACCGTCTCCACCGATTACGACACCAGCGACAAACTCTATTTCGAGCCGCTCACGCTTGAAGATGTTCTCCACATCTACGAGCGCGAAAAATGCGACGGCGTCATCGTCCAGTTCGGCGGGCAGACTCCGCTGAAGCTCGCGCACCGTCTCCAGAACTGCGGCGTCAACATCATCGGCACAAGTCCGAGCATGATCGACGCAGCGGAGGACCGCGAAACCTTCAACGCCCTCGTCAACCGCCTCGGCATCAAACAGCCGGCGGGCGGAATCGCGACGAACGTCGAAGAGGCCGTTGCCGCGGCAAACCGGATCGGATACCCTGTTCTCGTCCGTCCATCGTTCGTTCTCGGCGGACGCGCCATGGTGATTGTCTACAATGAAGAATTTCTGCGCAAATACATGGTTGAGGCAGTGGAAGCCTCCGAAGAACGTCCGGTTCTGATCGACCGTTTCCTCGAAGACGCCACCGAGCTCGACGTCGACTGCATCTCCGACGGCGAAACCAGCGTTATCGGCGCGATCATGGAGCATGTGGAACTCGCCGGCATTCACTCGGGCGACAGCGCGTGCATGATCCCGACCATCTCCCTTTCGAAAAAGGTGCTCGACACGATTCACAAGAACACCTTTGACCTCGCCCGCGAACTCCACGTCTGCGGTTTGATGAACGTCCAGTACGCAGTCAAAGGCGATGAAGTCTACGTTCTTGAAGTCAACCCCCGCGCTTCGCGCACGGTTCCGTTTGTCAGCAAGTCGATCGGCGTTCCGCTCGCGAAACTCGCCGCGCTCGTCATGGTCGGCAAGAAACTCAAAGACATGGGCTTCACCGAAGAGGTCATTCCCGAACACTACTGCTGCAAAGAGGCGGTGTTCCCGTTCGTCCGCTTCCCGGGCATCGACATTGTCCTCAGCCCCGAAATGAAATCAACGGGCGAAGTCATGGGCATCGACGTTCTCCCCGGTCTTGCATACTTCAAGACGCAGGTCGCCGCGGGCAACTCCATCCCGAAGGGCGGCGACATCTTCATGAGCATCCGTCCCGCCGACAAGCATGCGCTTGTTCCGCTCGGCAAAGAACTTGCGAACCTCGGCTTCACGATCCATGCGACCTGCGGAACCGCGACTGCGCTCTATGACGCCGGACTCAAGGTTCAGCCGATCTTCAAGATTTGCGAAGGCCGCCCGAACGTCATTGACGCCATCAACGACCATGAACTCAAATGGATCATCAACACCCCGTCCACCGGCGCCGCGCCGCGCACCGACGAGATCCAGATGCGGGCGCATGCGGTCATCAAAGGAGTGCCCATCACGACCACGATAGAAGGACTCCACACCGCCATCGAGGGGCTGAAAGCGATCAACGAAATGGGACGCATGGAAGTCTGCAGCATTCAGGAGTACCACCGCCAGGCGCCGAAACTGAAACTGAAGTAAAAACAAATTCCATTTGCCGGATGCGCAAAAAAAACATCCGGCAATTTTTTATTTTAAAATCCTCTCTTTTTTCCTGAATTTTCAATGCCGTTTTTTTGTTTTTCACCGGGTTCCCGCAATTTTCTTCCGGAACTCGCTCGGGGGAACTCCGGCAAGACGACGGAACTCCGCGGAAAAATAGTACGGATTGCAATAGCCGAGCTGATATGAAATTTCCTTCAGCGAATTCCTCGTATGGGTCAGCAGATATTTCGCCTGTTCAATCCGGCAGTTCAGACGGTATTCATAAGGCGTCATGCGGAACTTCTCACGAAAACACTTCTCCAGCCAGGTCTGACTGATATTGAACTCCTCCGCAATCTTCCGAATCTGAAGCGGCTGATCCAGATGATGCTCCAGCCGTTCCACCACCGCATGCAGCAGATAAAAGCTCTTTTTCGCAGGATGAAGCTGAAGGGAAAGCCGCGTCAGAAGCTCATGACTTGCCCCGATCAGCTCCGGAATATCCTCCTGCTCCCGGCTCTGAATCAGAACGGAGATCCGTTCCAGAAGCGAGAGCGGCCTCCCCGGCTCTTCAAGGGAAAGCACATTGACATCGTTCAATCCCAGCGTTTCGCAAAAGGAAAGCAGATTCATCCCTTTGAACTCCACGACCTTCTTGCGGTAAAAATGCGGAAAAACCGTTTCAAAACGGTACGTGTGCTCCGGAGGAATGACTATGACATCCCCGGCGCCAAGACGGTACTCGCGTCCGTCGCAAAAATAGTTGAGGCGTCCCTCCTCGATGAATGCGACGATCATGTAGCGGCAGAATTCTTCACGGAAAACAAAACGTTCGTGTCTCCGGGTGTCTTCGTACGCAAACGGATAAACGGGAAAGGCGTCCAGTCCGGGAAAACGCCAATGCACCAGCACTCCGATATCCCGGTTCTGGAAATTTCCCGAATGCTGACGGATATTCCGCTTTACCTCTTTCCGCATGACGACTGCAATCCATATTGTTTTGTTTGATTTTCCATATTACTTTACCATGCCTGCCCCTTGTTTTCAAGCTGAAATGTTGTATAATTTCAAGAAACGGGAGCTTTCAATGAAAACGATCCGCATTACAGAACAGGATGCAAAACAGAAACGCTGCACACCGGCGGCAATCGGCAACGGGGATCTCTCGCTGCTCATTGATTACGAAGGAATGCAGCGGCAGACGGAAGCCGGATGGGGCAAACTCATTCCCGGCATCCGCCGCGCGGGTTTCCGCTACAACACTCCACTCGGCGAACTGATTCCGTTCGGATATTTTCTCACGGAAATTCCCGGTACGGGAAGCGTTGAAAACTTTCAGCAGACACTTGATCCCTCGTGCGGCCTCGTCACATCCGACTGTCTGTATGCGGACGGGACGGAGCTTCACGCCGAAACCTTCTGCGCGCTGCACCGCAATATCGTTGTCCTGAAACGGCGGATTGACCGTCTCGCCGGACGCCCCTTCCGTCTGCTCCATCATTTTTCCCCGAAATATGCGGAACTGGAGTGGAATCCGGACGGAGAAATCCGCTACGCAATCGAAGGCATCCGCATGTTTGAGGGCTCCATCCGTTTCGAAACCGACGTTCCGTTCACATTCCGGCGCGAAGAAAACTGTTTCATCTGGGAGACGAAGGCGGATGCGTTCACTCTGCTTCTCCGGTTCGACGACTCCGCGCCCGCCGGTTCCGCGGAAAAACTGCTGGAAGAGTCCCGCTGCGAATGGAACAGATACTGGGAAGAAGGGTTCGTGGAAGTTCCATCTGAAAACATTCAGAGGATGTATGACCTGGCGCAGTATCATCTGCGGATTTCCTCTACTTGCTGGGGAATGCCGACCGGAATTTTCGATTCGCACTGGAACGGACTCTATTTCGCTTTCGACGAATATTTCTGCTTCATGGGGCTTGCAACCAGCGGACACATGGAAACGGCGGCGAAAATTCCGGCGTTCCGTCATTCGCTCATCGCTTCCGCCCGGTTCCGCGTGGAGGGGGAAAAAACGGCCCGCGAACCGGGCGTCGTTCTCTACCCGTGGGTCTCAAATGAAAACGGACAGGAGAACTCGCGGCGCGGCTTCTGGTATGATCACATCTTCCACGCCTCGCACATTGCGCTCACCGCATATGAAGCCTTCCGGTTCACCGGCGACCGCAAGCGGCTCGAAAAAATCTGGTACCCGCTGATCTGGGGCTGCACGGAATGGCTCCGCATCTTCCATATTGTCCGCGGGGAAAACGGGACAGCGGAGATCGGCGTCTGCACCGACCTCGAACGTCTGCGCGGAATGCGCCGCAACCCCTTCATGACTGCCTGCTCCGTCATCGCGACGCTCCGGGCGGCGGCGGAAACGGGAGAACTCCTCGGGCGCGATTCCGACCTGGTTGAACTCTGGCGCAAACTCGCGGAAGAGCTCAAAACCAGTCTGCCGCACAATGAATCACGCTACCTTCCGTACAAAGACTGTCCGGAAGAGATTCATTCCATCGGGCAGTTCGCCGGGATTTTCCCTTACGGCGTGCTGAATCACGAAGATCCGCTTCAGCGCGGAGCATATCTGGACTACCTCCGCTCGCGCGAAGAATGCGGCAATATGTACGCCGGTACCGGAAACGGAGTCTGCTCGTGGTATCAATGCTGGGAGGCTCTCACGGAAAGCGCTCTCGGAAACGGAGAACGCGCGTGCGAACTGCTGGAAGATCTCTTTCATGACTGCGGCTGTTTCGGCGAACTCTTTGAAATCGGATCATGCGGATACCGTCCCTGGTTCACGACGGCGGAAGCGCAAATGGTTCACGCGCTGAACAGCATGCTTCTGCAATTCAATCCGGACGGCTCCGCAAGAATCGCTCCGGCGGTCCCGCGCGCCTGGAAAAATTTCCGTTTCCGTCTCCAGGGCAAAAACGGAACAAAAATCGAAGCAGAATTCCGGAATGGAACAGAATTATAAAACAAAAACGAAAGGCAGGTCACATCATGAAACTTCACACACTCGAAAGACACCGTTTCAAACGCAAATCCGGCAGATTCACGCTTATAGAACTCCTCGTTACGATTGCGATCATCGCGATACTGGCCGGGATGCTTCTGCCCGCATTGAACGCGGCAAGAGAAAAAGGACACGCGATCTCCTGCCTCTCCAATCTCAAATCGCTCGGAACGATCAACACCATGTATATGAACGACGCGGAAGGGTGGATGGTCTCCTTTGACGGCAAGTACAATTACGGCGACATCTGGCGCGATACGGGGATGAAACTTCAGGCTCAGTCGCTCGGCTGCCCCTCACGCGGGAAATCCGCAAAACCGTTCTGGACCGACACAGAGGGACGCCTCCGCGTCGACGCGAACTCCATCTACGGCGCGCACGGGTATCCCTGGAAAGGCGAATTCGACGACGGTCTCACCGGGAGTTTCTCCTACGGAACATCTCCCGCATATTCGTTCACGCGTCTTCTGATGTACAAGGGTCCCGGCAAATTCATTGTTTTCGGAGACAGCGCACACCCGACAACCGCGAACGTTCAGTCCTACACGCTCAGCACCGATGCGGCAAAGGGAAAAGTCCTGCGCTTTCAATTCCGTCACACAAAACGCGGCAATGCGGTTTTCGGCGACGGCTCCGCCCGTGCGCTCGGCACGCAGGAGGTCCGCGGCTGTCACGGAAAAGGCGCGACCGCACTCGACGCCGCACTGAACACCATTCTGCTTTAATTCCGGAGAAAATTCATGAAACTTGTTCCGTTTTTTTCGCTTTTCCTGATTCTGCTGAACGGCACGGCGGCAGAATCAACGCCGTGGAAATTTTACCGTCATCAATCCGTTCCGGAACAGGACGCCTCGGGAAAAGTCGACGGCGAGAATCTTTCCGCCTTCGTCCGGAAGTGGCATGCGCCCGGACGAATCCGTTTTCTCCGCACTCTTCACCTGGAGGCCAACAAGCGGTTCAGGATGGATTTCACAACGGAATCCGACGCTTCCGGAAGCATCTATCTCACGATTCAGGCAAAGAACGGATCCATGCTTCTTCACGCCTCGTGGTACATTCCGAAAGGAAGGAAAAAACATTCTGTTCCGTTCCTGACTCCGGCGGACTGCGCTCCGGATGCACAGATTCTGCTGCAGATCGGCGGGCTTCCCGGACATCTCAAGATCAGTGAAGTTGCATTCCGCGAAGAGCAGAACACAAAAAAGGAACAGGAATTCCGCGAAGGAAGCGAATGGAAAACGGTTGCAATGAACAGTCTCTATGTGAAACCCGGTTCCGCTCTGGATTTCTCCGGCGGCGTCCCCCTCCCCGCCGGAAGCTTCGGCAGACTCATCGTCAACGCCGACGGAGTTCCCGTTTTTGAAAAACAGCCGGAAAAGGCGGTCCGTTTTCTCGGCTTCAACACCGTCCCGGCGGATGTTTATGAAGTCAAAGACGATGCGGCGTTCCGCAAGGCCGTGCGCGAATTCGCGCAGGCGGCGCGGCGGCAGGGATACAACCTCTTCCGCGTCAACACTCTTCAGGATTATCTGCCGCGCAAACCGAAACAGGACCGCGTGGTCGATCCCCGCTGGCTCGACCGTTTCGAATATCTGCTTGCCGAACTGAAAAAAGAAGGCATTTACATTCAACTCGTTCTGACTGCACAGAATCCGTTCTTCGCTCCCGAGCGGCGCGGAGAAGCGCACTGGTACCGCAATCTTTACAAAATGCTCTTCTACCTCGGCGAAGGTCCGCTGATGGACGCGTTTCAGTACACGCTCTCGCTGATGAACCGCGTCAATCCCCATACCGGGCTGGCGTGGAAAGACGATCCGGCGATTGTGCTGGTCGAATTCTGCAACGAACAGTATGCGGCGTTCTCCTACCTTGCGAAATTTGCACACAAGTTTCCGAAACTCTTTCAGTCCGTCGAAGACGAGTGGAACCGCCGGCTGACCGAGAAATACGGAAAACGGATTCCGGAAAACATCCGCGAAGGGACTCCGGAGGGAAAGCCCGTCCCGATTCCGGCAAATCAGTACGGAAATTCTCCCGCGGCGAACGAATTCACGCTTTTTCTGCAGGAACTTACAGCGGCAAACAACCGCCGCTGTACCGAACTGCTCCGCAAAGCCGGCTACCCGGGACTCGTTTCGCAGAACAACTACCGGACCCTCTTTTCCTCCGCCGCGACACAGGAAACCATGCCGGTTGTCGATGATCACTGCTACTTTGCGCATCCGACCCGCGCCGTTTTCACCGGAGCGGCAAGCAGCTGGATGACCTCAGGCTCCCATGTCCCCGCGGAAAGCTCCGTCGCCAAAGCGGCGGATTACTTCCGCGGACTCTTCACGGGACGGCTCTACGGGAAACCGTTCTTCGTAGGAGAATACAATCACTGTTTCTGGAATCCGTATCTGCATGAAGCCGGAGCCGTTTTCGGAGCGTACGCGGCATTCCAGAACTTCAGCGGATGCGCCATCTTCTCCGCACCCGTCCAGCAGAAACCGCGTCCGGCTCAGACAATGAACAATTTCCTTGCCGGAATCAACCCGGTCATGCGGGCGAACGAGGCGATCGCATACTTTCTTTTCCGCCGCGGCGACGTCGCTCCGGCGCGTCATTCGGCAATACTGGCGATTCCCCGCCGGATGCTTGAGTCCGGCGGCGGAGGACGCGGAGCAATCTCCTCAGAACAGAGCAAAATCGCCCTGATGACCGGATTCGGCGTACTCTTTCCGGAACTTGCAGGCGGAAATGTCCTACGCAAACCAGACTGCATACTCGCCCCCGCCGGAGTCGCCGCGATCGAGGATCATGACTGGTTTGTAAGCACCGTTGAATCCGCCTCGTCCCGCAGCTCGGCGGACTCCGTTGCGGCGGAACTGAAACGGCGCGGAATTCTGCCGGAGACAAACCGGAGCGAACCGTCAAAAGGCATTTTCGAAAGCGATACCGGAGAACTGCTGATGAACACCCGCGAAAAACTTTTCCGGGCAGTCACCCCCCGGTCGGAAACCGTTTCACTTCCCGCGAACCGGAAAGTTCAGCTGAATCACCTCGCCGTTTCCGGCTCCAGCATCCCCGCAACCGTTTCACTCCATGCGCTGGATTCGCAGGTTCTGAACCGGAGCCGGCATATGCTGCTGATCTATGCGACTGCAACCGCGAATTCCGGAATGATTCTCTCCGAAGACGGCGCGACAATGACAACCCCGGGCGTTCAGCCGACCTTGCTCCGCACAGGCAGGCTCTCCTTTGCGCTTGACAACGTTCACGCGGCGAAATTCGCGCTCTACGCGCTTGCAATGGACGGTTCGCGGATTCAGGAACTGCCGTTCAACATCCGGAACGGAAAATGCGAGGTCGTAATAAACACAGCGGAACTTCGCGCCGGAACGGTGTTTTTCGAATTTGCCCGGAAGCAGAAATAACAAAGATCCGAAAACAGAGATGTCAGTTTTTCTCAAATAATGAGAAAACGACGAAAACAACGGCAAAAAACATAAAAAAAATCAGTTTTTTTGCCGTTTTTCTTTTGCATTCTTGAAACGGACGTATTAAGTTAATCAAAGAAAGCCAAAGTGTACGATTGGCGTCGGCAATTTCTCCGGGAGGGAAAAGGTCAAGCGCTGCGCAGACGGAGGACAAAGAAGAGCACTTCTGAAAACAGATCTGCTCAAAGAGGAACCGGAACCGATTCCGGTGTCGCAAGGAATTGCACGATGACCGGAAACAGCTTCATGGCGAAGCCCGGTCAAAATGGAGAAGCAAAGGTATCATGAAGAGTATTTATGTGGGCAATCTGCCTTACAGCGCAACCGAGGACGAAGTCCGCGATCTTTTCTCCCAGCATGGAGAAGTCACCCGCGTCAAACTCGTAATCGACAGAGAGACAAACCGTCCGAAAGGCTTCGGCTTCGTCGAGATGGATGACAACGGCGCGGCCGGCGCAATTCAGGCGCTCGACGGTCTCGAATTCGGCGGAAGAAGACTCCGCATCAACGAGGCGCGCGAACGCGCAGAGCGTCCGCAGCGTTCCTTCGGCGACCGCCCGAGACGCTTCGACGGTCCCCGCGACGGTGGTTTCCGTCCGCGTGAAAACCGTCCTCCCAGAGAGTTCTGATTTCAGTTTTTCTGAAAAATCCGGCTTTCGGTTGCCTCCCGGGATCGAAAGCCTTTTTTATTTATGCCCGTCACAAAAGAAACGATCTTCGTTCTTCCCCCCGCGGATTTCGACAACCCGCTCATCCTCTGCGCCGCCGGAATCACTCACCCCGACCGCCGCTACGGCATCCGCCGCGAATGTGAAGACCTTACCGTGCTCGAATACGTCGTCTCCGGAAAAGGGCACCTCCGGGTTGAGGGGAATTCCCGTGAAATCAAGGCGGGAGACGTCTATCTGATTCATCCCTGCACGCATCATGAATACCATGCCGACTGGGATGAACCATGGGAAAAGATCTGGTTCAACCTCCGCGGTCCGCTCGTCAAAAGCCTCATCGAACTCTACCGGCTCACCGACGCCGTTCATTTTCCCTCCTGCCCGCTCGAACAGGAGTTCCGCGACGCACTGGAGACCGTGCGGACGCGTCCGGCGGATTCCCACACGAAACTTTCGCTCGCCCTGCACCGGATTTTCGCCGGACTCAACCGATGGCGTCAGCAGCATCCCGAAACTTGCAAATCACCCGAGGGACTGAAGCTGAAAGCGCATCTCGACCGTCACTGGCGCCGTTCCGTTCCGCTGGCGGAACTGGCAAAACTCATCGGACGCTCCCGTTCGCAGGTCATGCGGATCTTCCTGCACGACTGGAACACCTCTCCCTGCCAATACATTCAGCGGCAGCGGCTGGATCTCGCAAAACAGTACCTGGAAAACACGGACGCGAAAATCTCTCAAATTGCGGAGTTCGTCGGCTTCCGCGATGAATTCTATTTTTCCAACTGGTTCAAAGAAAAAACAGGCGTCTCTCCGCTTTTCTACCGCCGGGAAAAACAATAATCATGGATTTTTCCCGTTCCGTCTGCAAAAAAAACAAAAGGAACGACTTGAAAAATCGCAAAAAAAGAGTATCTTGTCAGGAAACTATGGAAGGTTTAAGTCATGAAACATATTTTTGCTTTGTTCGTCCTGCTTCTTCCGCCGGCACTTCTTCCGGCAGTCACACCGGATCAGGACCCCGTGCTGCTGAAGGGCCGTCTGGCCGTGGCGGAAGCTCAGCGGACCAAAGAGATGCGGAATCTGACCGAGACCAGGATAAAGCACATCCGCACCGACAAGAATCTCAAGCGGATGCACGACAACATCATGATCATGCACCGCAATCTCGCCCTCGCGCTTGATACGAAAAAGGACGTCCGGGAAATCAACGACAGGCTCCTTCAGCTGGATGAAGAAATCAAAGCGCTGCAGAAAAAAATCGACACCCTGAACAAGACGGAGAAGAAATAATGGCGGAAATCATCATCGACGGCAAGGCGGTCGCCGCCGCGGTAAATGCGGAAAACGCACGGAAGTGCGAGGAACTCGCAAAAAAATACGGCAGCCGCCCCGGTCTCGCAGTCGTGCTCGTCGGCGACGATCCCGCATCCCAGGTTTATGTCTCCTCCAAAGTCAGAAAATGCGGCGAGCTCGGCATCTATTCCGAAAAAATCGTGCTCCCGAAAGATTCCACTCAGCAGCAGGTGCTTGACGTCATCGACACGCTGAACAAGAATCCGGAAATTCACGGAATACTCGTCCAGTCCCCGCCACCGCCGCAGATCAGCGAAGAAGAAATCATCCTCGCCATTGATCCGAAAAAAGATGTCGACTGTTTTCATCCGTACAACACCGGGCGGATGCTTCAGGGCGACCTGACAGGCAGCCTTCCCTGCACGCCTGCCGGCGTCATGGAACTGCTGAAATACTATAAGATTCCGACTTCCGGCAAACGCGCCGCGGTTCTCGGACGCTCCAATATCGTCGGCAAACCGATGATGTGCCTGCTCTCCGGCAAAGGAGCGGATGCGACCGTTACGCTCTGTCATTCCCGCACGCGCGATCTGGCGGAGGAACTCCGCCGCGCGGACATCATCGTCGCAGCGATCGGCAAACCGGAATTCGTAAAGGGCGATATGGTGAAGGAAGGCGCCGTGGTCATCGACGTAGGAATCAACCGCATTCCGGACGCTTCGTCGGCAAAGGGATACCGCATCGTCGGCGACGTTGCGTTCGACGAAGTCGCTCCGAAGGCTTATGCGATCACCCCCGTCCCGGGCGGAGTCGGCCCCATGACCATCGCCATGCTCATGCACAACGCCATCCACAGCATGGAACGCATTCTCGGCTGATGTTTTTTCCGGAAAAAACGGTTCCGCAATTTGAAAAACGCCCGTTTGTGCAATAAAGTCTCTCCGGAGACAGAAGAAGGCTTGAATTTTGAATACGACAATTTACAGTTTTACGATTCTGATCGCAATTCTCGCGATTCTGATCGTCTACTGCGCGCACATGCGGATCCGCATTATGATTCTGCGGAAAAAACTCGCGGATTCCTACCACAAGCGCGCGGAAACCACCCGCTTCATGGACATTTTCGCGCGGAACCTCCGCGGCAACGATGAAGTCGACACCTGGATGAACACCGCCGCGCGCTACGTCGGCGACCTCGTCGAAGCGCAATCCGTCTGCGTATTCGCTCTTGAAGGAGAATACCTCCGCGCAGTCGGCGTCTTCGGGGCGTTCCCTCTGCTCTCCAACCGCCGTGCGGGCGACTACGTTCTCACAAAACCGAAATACATTCTCGAAACCCTGAAGCGCGAACGCTGCAAAATCGGAACGGGCTTCATCGGCGAAGTGGCGGAAAAACGCGAAGACGTTTTTCTCCCCGACCCGACCGTCGACCCGCGCATCAGCGATTTTCTCAACTCCGCCGTTCCGATCCACTCCCTCATGGCCGTCCCCCTCGTCAATGAAGGACAGGTCTCCGGCGTCATCTGCGCGGTCAACAGCAAACGCATGGACATGCCGTTCACAACCGAACAGTTCGGGCGTTTCAAATTCATCGCCTCGCAGGTGGTTCTCGCACAGAACATCATCCAGGTTTACTCGACCCTCAGCGAACAGCAGCGCATCAATCAGGAACTGACGTTCGCGCGCAATCTCCAGCTCTCCCTCATGCCGAAACGCTTCCCGATGTGGGGACGCTTCATCATCCACGCCTTCACCCGCGCCTCGAAAGAGGTCAGCGGAGATTTCTACGATTTCGTGCAGATCGACGACGACCGTCTGCTGGTCGTCATCGGCGACGCCTGCGGCAAGGGAATTCCCGCCTGCATGATCATGGCAATGACCCGCTCGTTCATCCGCGCCAACATCGGACACTTCACCTCGCTCAAGGCGCTCCTCCGGGAACTCAACACGAATCTCTACCGCGACACCGTCGACGAACGTTACATCACCCTCGGCTGCTGCCTGATCGACAAGAAGGAATCGACCATCGAGTACGCACGTGCGGGTCACACGCCGCTCCTGCTTTACCTGCGCGAACACACGCGCGCAATCAACCCGGACGGCTCCGCGCTCGGTCTGCTCCCCTCCGAACTCTCCGATTTCGACACCCTCTGCACCGAAGTCACCCCGCAGACAACCATGCTCATGTTCACGGACGGCATCAATGAAGCGACCAACGAACGCGACGAGTTCTTCGGCATCCCGCGCCTCACTGAAATCTACAAGAACAGCTGTGTCCGCGGCGACTCCCTTGAAGGCACGATCGACACCATCATGAAGGCTGTCGACTCCTACTCCGAGGTTCCGAAAGATCAGGAGGACGATCAGACCATGGTCCTCATCAAACATATTTAAGGAGGTTCCGCATGAAGTTCTTTCCGATTCTTCTTTACGCCCTGCTCCTTGCCGGATGCGCCTCAACCGATTCCGCAAAAAAGCCGCCGAAACGGGAGGACGTTTCCACCGAAAGCGGCTGGAAAAAATTCATGGCGAAACAGCAGGAGGAAGACAAGCGGTTCCACCGCATGGATTCCAGACAGCTCGACAATTATCAGGTCTTCCCGTGGCGCGACGGCGGACGGAGAAGCGAAACCATTTATGAAAATCGCAACAAGTCGGTGTTCACCGACGGATGGTGGTGAAAAATGAAGTACATCGTTACCGGCGGAGCGGGACTCATCGGCGGAGCCGTGGTCGCCGCATTGAACGAAGCGGGCGAGGACGACATCCTCGTCGTCGATCATCTCGGAACTTCCGAAAAATGGAAAAACCTGCGCGGCCTCCAGTTCACCGATTACCTGGAAAAGGATATCTTCCGCCGCCTCCTCCATGAAGGAAAATTCAACGACGCCGGTATCAAGGCGGTCTTCCATCTCGGCGCGTGTTCCTCCACGACCGAGCGCGACGCCAGTTACCTCGCCGACAATAATTTCAACGTCACCAAGGAGCTCGCCGCATTCTCGGTCTCCAGTCAGGCACACTTCCTTTACGCTTCCAGCGCAGCGACTTACGGCGCAGGCGAACACGGCTATGTCGACGATGAAGAGAAGATGCACGAGCTGCGTCCGCTGAACATGTACGGCTACTCCAAACTCATGTTCGACCTCTGGGCGAAACGCACCGGAATTCTCCGCTCCATCACCGGCATGAAGTTCACAAACGTCTTCGGCCCCAACGAAAAGCACAAAGGCCCGATGCGCAGCATGGTTCTGCGTTCCTTTGAACAGATCACCTCGCGCGGCTACGTCGAACTCTTCCGCTCCGACCGCCCCGAATATGCGGACGGCGAACAGAAACGCGACTTCATCTATGTCAAAGACGTCGCGCAGATGATCCTCGCCCTCATGGAGCACAACGCAAAAGGCATCTACAACATCGGCAGCGGACGCGCCGAAAGCTGGAACGCCCTCGCAACCGCCGTCTTCAACGCTCTCGGGAAAACGCCGGACATCCGTTACATCGACATGCCAGACACGCTCAAAGGCAAGTATCAGTACTTCACCAAAGCCGACATGACCAAATTCAACGCCCTGAACACCGGACGCGGCGCGCATCCGCTCGAAAAGACCGTTGCAGACTACGTCCGCAACCATCTCCTTCCCGAAAGCAGGGAAGCATGATCCGGAAAACCGCACAGCTTGCCGTCCTTCTGCTGACGGTTCTTTTCAGCGTCTCCTGCGGAATCTTCCGCGGAAGCGGAAAGCTTGTGCTGACGGAAAAGGACTCCGGACGGATACTCGAAGCTGAAGTCGGCGACACTCTGGAGCTCCGGCTCTCCGCGAATCCGTCGACCGGATATTCCTGGAGCTGCGCACTGCCCGACATGGGCGTTCTGCGCATGACGGGGGAACGCTATGAGAACCTGCCGGATACTCCGCCGGATTTCACAGGCGCTCCCGCCGTCAAAATCTATACATTCGCCGTGGCGGGTCCCGGCGAGGCGGGCATCAAACTCGAATACCGCCGCCCCTGGGAACGCGGAGCCGCGCCGGCGAAAACGTTTGACATACTCGTCCGCGCAACCGGAACCGCAACCCTCGTCGACCGGCTGGATCCCTCGGGTGAAACTCCGCGCGTCGGTTCCAGAGGACAAATTGAACCGCGCATCCGCTAGCCCATGATTTATGAAGAACGAAAAACGAACCTTGCCGCCGCGCTGATTCTGCTCTGTGCGACGTTCCTTCTTGCCGTCTCTCCGTGGCTCCTCGGCCTGCGCGATCTCTCCTGGTACGAAGGCGCGTACACCGCGATGATCGCAGAGCTGGATTCGAACCTCCCCGTGCTGAGGATTCACGGAGAATCCGCACACGGCGCATACCCGCTCTACCCGCTCCTGGCAAAAGCGCTCTCCTGCACAGGACTCGGACTGGAATACTGTCTGCGCCTCATTCCCGGCCTCTCCCTGCTGGTCCTCTGCATCGTGATTTTCATCACCTGTTACCGCGCGGCCGGAATTTCCGCCGCAACCGTCGGAACCGCGGTCATGCTCTCTTCGCTCGTCGTGATCGACAAGCTCCCGAACGGCATTCCTGCCATTCTGACCGCACTCGGAGTTTTTTCCGCCTGGATGGTCTGGTTCGACTTCGCTTCATGGCGCGGACGCTGGCACCTTGCCTGGATTCTCATCGGCGCCATTGCCGGACTGACCTTTTACGCCGGCGGATGGCAGGCGCTGGTGATGCTGATTGTTCCGCTGCTCTTCCTGCGCCGTCCCCTCTCGCTCAAAGGCAAGCCGCGCGGCTACGGATTCGCAATCGGCTTTCTGCTGACCGCGCTGTTCATTCTGCTCTGGGGCGGAGCACGGCTGAAGGCGGGATTCGAAGGTCCCTTCCGCCCCGATCCCGATCCCCTGCCGGGCTGGAGCGAATATCTGACTCAGATCGCCCTCTTCCCGATCGACTTCATGATCCGCCTTTTTCCGTGGAGCCTGTTCGTGTGGGCGCCCTTCTGTCCCGCACTCATCACGCTCGACAAGAATCCGCTGCTCGGGAAATACCTGCGCACCCTGTTCACGGTACTCGCCGCCCTGCTCTGGTTTACTCCGGGGCTCGAAGGACGCGAATTCATCTATCTGGTTCCGCCGTTCGCTGTTCTGCTTGCACTGAACTACTGGATCGCAGTCCGGCGCTACGGTGTGCTGTATCAGGAAATCATCAGGGCGGCGGCATGGTTTCTGCTCGTCTGTTCCGCGGCGGTCCTGCTCTATCACCTCTTCCCCGGACTGCGCCATGCGCTGCATATCGATTTCCCGCAGTTCAGCTTCAAGACACAGCCGATCTATTTCCTCTGCGTCTGGCTTTATCCGGCATCCGCACTTCTGCTTTCCCTGCTGCTGATTCTCCGCCGGATGCGGCCCGGAACTCCCGTCTGGCAGAACTTCGTTCTTCTGATGACCGCCGTTCTCCTGCTCAACTGGAGCGTGATCATTCCTTCCAAAACAGACCGTTCACGTTCCGAACTCGGATACGCCCTCCGCGACGCGCTGGCGAAGGAAACGGCGGGGCCGGTCCTCATCTATAAAAACGCCGCTCTGCGCGGCCTCTACTCCGAAGGCTTCTACTCGGGCGCACGCGTCCGGACCATGAAAACAGTCTCCGAACTTCCCTCCGAAGAGCAGACCATTTACGTTCTCTCCCCCGATGTTCCGGCCCGTCCGGACCGGGTATGGAAAAATATTTTCAGCCGGGAGTACCGGCGTCAAAACCTGAACCTCTGGAAAGGGGAACTCAGACAGGGCAACGAACAGGACAACAAACAATGACTGCGGAAAAAAAACCTTACCTCGCAATGGCGTCCGCGCAGGAACTTGCGGACTTCGCAAAAAACAACGGCGTGGAATCCTACCGCGCAAAACAGATCGAACGCTGGGTCTCCAAACGCTGGACCGTCAACCCGGATTCCATGACCGACCTCTCCCAGACCGCACGCCGGAAACTCCATGAAGCATTCCTCTGCGACTCCGTCTCCATCGCCGAAGAACACTTCTCCTCCGACGGGGCCGGAAAACTTCTGCTGCGTCTGCACGACGGCGAGTTCATCGAATGCGCACTCATTCCCGCCGCCGACGGACGCATGACATTCTGCCTCAGCACACAGGTCGGCTGCCCCGTCCACTGCGCCTTCTGCGCCAGCGGAAAAGGCGGATTCGTCCGCAACCTCGCCGCCGGGGAAATCGTCGAACAGTTCTTCTGCGCCTGCCGCAAAATCAACTCCCTGCCCGACAACGTCGTCGTCATGGGCATCGGCGAACCGCTGCTCAACCTCGACAATCTGATCGCCGCACTCGAACGCATCTGCGATCCGGACCGCGTCGCCCTCGCCGCCCGCCGCGTCACAATCTCCACAAGCGGCTGGACTCCGGGCATCAAACAGCTCGCGCTCCACGGACGCCAGTGGAACCTCGCCGTTTCGCTTCATGCTCCCGACGACAAGACCCGCGCGCTGCTCATTCCGACCAAGTTCCGCCGCGACATCCGCGACATCATCCAGGCGTGCAAGCTCCACCGCGAAGCCACAACCCGTCTGCTGACCTTCGAATACGTCATGCTCGATTCGATCAACGACTCCGCCGAGCAGGCCGCGCGCCTTGCAAAACTCGCAAAAGAAGCCGATGCAAAAATCAACCTGATCCCGTACAACAAAGCCAACGGCGCGTTCACACGCCCCTCGAAAGAAACCATCAAACGCTTCGAGAACACACTGAAATCCGCCGGAGTCAAAGTTACGGTCCGTGTGGAAAAAGGAGCCGATTCCTCCGCCGCCTGCGGACAGCTCCGCGCCTCGGCAAGAAAGGAGAAAGAGTCATGAACCGCCTCATTTCCGCCGCGGCCGCCCTGATGCTTCTCGCCGGCTGCACCACAAAACCCGAACCTCTTCCACCGCCCACGCCGCAGCAGACCCGCATGGAAATCGCCCTTCTGCGCTCCAACGCCGATCTCGCACGTTCAATGCTGGACAGCGGAGTGAACCCGAACGGAACCACCCGGAACGGCGTTCCGTACCTGATTTCCGCCGCAGCCAGACAGGACCTCGTCCTGACGGAAATTCTGCTGGAACACGGAGCAGATCCGAATCTGAAAGACGCGCATGGCGAAACCGCGCTCCATGCGGCTGCCGCAATCTCGAAACCGAACATTCTGCGGATGCTCCTCAAACGCGGCGCGTCCGTCAACGCCCCCGGACACTGCGGACGCACTCCGCTGATGGAAGCCGCACGCCTCGGAAAACTGGAAAACGTCGGACTTTTTCTGGAACACGGCGCGGATCCCGCCCTGAAAGACGAGCTCGGCAGAAACGCCGTCGTCTATGCGGCGCTCGCGCCGGAAAACGGACCGGAGCTTTTGAAACAGCTCCTTTCGCGCCGGAACGACCTGATGCCCGCCCCGCTTGACCTGGAGCATTCCCCGCTGCTGGCCGCAATGCGCAACGGTCAGCCGGACACGGCGCTTTACCTGCTGAATCAAATCCCAAGCTACCGGGAAAAAGATTTCCAGCCGCTCGGCCAGGCAGCGATGACGATTGCAATCGACCGCAACAAGCTCGACTGGGTCAAACTTCTGACGGAGCGCGGAGTCGATCTCCACAACACCCTTTCCCTGGCCTACAAAGCGACGGAGGTGCTCAACATGGAAGGCGTCTACAAGTTCTTTGCGCGCAACGGCATCATCGACCGCAACTACACGCCTTTGATGTGGGCCGCCCGCCGTTCGCGTCCGGAGATTGCGGAATACCTTGTTCTGCAGGGCAGCGACGTCATGGCGATCAGCAACGAAGAGATGAACGCTCTGGATTACGCGAACGACGTCGCCACCCGTTCCGCCATCCGTTCCGCCCAGTCCAAACTCCGCGCCCTGAAGGCGGAGAAAAAGACGGAAGAGAAAAAGAACAATTGAAAAACAGAAACCTTGTACAGCGTGCGAACCCGTTTTTCTCGAACTGTTTTACAGAAAAAAAAGTTTTCGATTTGAAAAAACGGGAAACGCGTGTTATATTAAGGTTTTTGACAATGCTTGACGCAAAGAACATACATAAACAAGAGGTATAAAATGCCGGGAAAAGATGTCAGAAAGTCCGCTGTGAAGACGTTCGCTCAGAGCGAAAGAGCACGTCTCAGACACAAAGCCACCAGAAACGCTCTCTGGACCACCGAGAAGAAACTCAGAGCCGCCGTTGAAGCCGGCGACAAAAACGCTGCAAGCGATATGCTCAAGAGCCAGTATGCCGCTCTCGACAAAGCCGTCAAGGCAGGCGCAATGCACAAGAACCAGGCGAACAGAAAGAAATCCCGCCTCGGCAAACTCGTTGCAAAAACGGCTGTGGTCGAAATCAAGCCCGAATAATTTCTCCGGGTTTCAGTTTTATCTGAACAAGCGGCGAATGGGGAACCTCCTCATTCGCCTTTGTTTCATTAAAACAAAACGGAAATATTCCGTGAAATGCAGATTCCGGGATTGAAAAATTCCGAAATGTGTGATATATAGAGATTGTCCGGCACGGACGCCCCTGTGTCCGTGCCCCGGCGGGTTTTCCCGCCTTATTTTTTGATACGGTTGTCAAAAAATATGGACATTATCAATCCGCAGGGTGGAGGAAACGACAATGAATCACGAACTTCTGGCCATTCTTGAATATATCGAACAGGAGCGGGGAGTAAGCAAGGATCAGCTCATCGACGCAGTCGAAAAAGCGCTGCTTACCGCGTCCAGAAAAAGCATTCACCCGGCCAATGAGCTCGAGGTGAAAATCGACAGGAAATCCGGGGACATCCGCGCATGGGCGCTTCTCGAAGTCGTCGCCGAAAATCCGAACAACGACCAGATCCTTCTGGAGACGGCCCGCGAACGCATGCCCGAAGCTCAGCTCGGAGAAAAAATCCGCTGGGAAGTCACACCCAAGGATTTCGGACGCATCGCCGCCCAAACGGCAAAACAGGCAATTCTGCAGCAGATCCGCAAAGCGGAAAAAGAGATTGTCCGCGATGAATTCGCCGACAAAGTCGGGCAGATCGTCAACGGAACCGTCCGCCGTTTCGACGCGGGTTCCATCATCGTGGATCTCCAGAAATCCGAAGGCATTCTCGGTTCCCGCGACAAGGTTCCCGGAGAACAGTACATGCCCGGCGACCGCATCAACGCTCTGCTCGTCAAAGTCGACATCAACGTCGCCGGTCCAAGCCTGATCCTCTCCAGAACTTTGCCGCAGTTCATCCGCCGGCTTCTCGAGCGGGAAGTTTCCGAAATTCACGACGGCGTCGTCGAGATCGTCGCCATCGCCCGCGATCCGGGCGTCCGCACGAAAATCGCCGTCCGCAGCAACGATCCCCGCATCGACCCCGTCGGCGCGTGCGTCGGAATGCGCGGAATGCGCATCAAAAACATCACAAACGAACTCGGCGGCGAACGCGTCGACGTCATCAACTACTCCGACGATATCGAGGAGTACGTCGCCAACGCGCTGCATCCGGCAAAGGCGGAACAAATTACCGCCGACTCCGCGAACAAGGTCGTCACCTTCCTGGTAACTCCGGAAAACTCGCGTCTGGCGTTCGGCAAAAAAGCTCAGAACGTCAAACTCGCGCAGAAGCTCACCGGCTGGAAGATCGACATCAAGGCGGTTGAAGAGCCGGAAGCCGAAGAGTCGTTCGACGAAAAGAAAAACCGCGTTACGAAAGACCTTTCCGCTCAGCTCGGAATCCCGGTGGAGGATGCGGAAATTCTCGTCAACAACGGTTTTCTCTCCATCGACGGACTGAAGGCCGTGCAGGTGGCCGATCTGGAAGCGATCGAAGGACTCGCTCCCGAAACGGTCAGTACTATTCTTGAAAAATTAGCGAAACAAAACGGGGCCGACTCTTCTCTATAAGAGTCAGGTCCGGTTCCGGAGGATGAAAATATGGCGTCTGCAAAAGCAACGAAAGTCAAAGATCTCGCAGGCAAATACGGTTTGTCGCCGAAAGATGTGATCCGTGAATTGATTGAACAGGGCGGTCTTGACAACGTCAAAAACGCATCCTCCACAATTCCTCCCGAGTCGCTGGAAATCGCAGAGCTTGTCTGCGAAGATCTTGCGGCGAAAAAACATCCGAAAAAAGAGACGGAAGCCGCCGGTCCCGCAGAAGCCGAAGTCACCATAACCCCGCCGATCGTCGTCAAGGCGCTCGCCGAGGCGCTCGGCAAAAAACCGAACGAGGTCGTCAGCGGACTCATGCGCATGAATGTGCTCGCCAGCATCAATCAGACCGTCACGCCCGAAGTCGCGACCGAATTCGCGAAAAAATGCGGGATCAAACTCGTCGTCGGCGCAAAGGAGAAAGAGGCGAAGCCCGAAACCGCCGAAGATACCGAGCATCCGGAAGATTTTGAATACAAGGACAATCCGAAGGACATTGTTCCGCGCTGTCCGATCGTCACCTTTATGGGACATGTCGACCACGGCAAGACTTCTCTGCAGGACCGCATCCGCAAGACCGACGTCGCGGGCGGCGAAGCCGGCGGAATCACCCAGCACATCGGCGCGTCGGTCGTCAACCTCAACGGCAAGACAATCACCTTCGTCGACACTCCCGGACACGAGGCGTTCACCGCAATGCGCGCCCGCGGAGCAAACGTCACCGATATCGTCGTGCTCGTCGTCGCCGCGGATGACGGCTTCATGCCGCAGACCATCGAAGCGATGAACCACGCAAAGGCCGCCGGAGTGCCGATCATCGTCGCCATCAACAAAATGGACCTTCCCGATGCGAATGCGGACAAGGTTCTGCTCAACATGCAGCAGAACAACCTCATGTCGGAAGACTGGGGCGGCAGCGTCGCGGCAATCCGCGTCTCGGCGCGCACCGGGATGGGCATTCAGGATCTGCTTGAACGGATTCTGCTCGAAGCGGAAATGCTTGAACTCAAGGCGAACCCGAAGCGTCCCGGCATCGCATATGTTCTCGAATCCCAGCTTGAACAGGGCTTCGGTCCCACCGCCAGCATCGTCGTCAAAAACGGCACGCTCAAAGTCGGCGACCCGATTCTCTGCGGAGAGTTCTGGGGCAAAGTCAAGAATCTGACAGATTACCGCGGGCAGCGCATCAAATCCGCCGGCCCCGGAACCCCCGTCAAGGTCGCCGGACTCAGCGGCGTGCCCGAAGCGGGAACCAAACTCGTTGTCTGCTCCTCCGAACATCATGCAAAAGAGCTCGCCGAATCCCGCGCGGAAAAGAAACGCGAAGAGAATCTCCTCAGCACCTCCGCTTCCGGAGCCAGCCTCGAAGCGCTCTTCAGCAAAATGGAATCCGATAAAAAGCAGTCCCTCTGCGTCGTCCTCAAAGCCGACGTCAACGGTTCCTGCGAAGCGATTGTGGAATCGTTCAAAAAACTGCCGTCGGACAAGATCACCATCAACGTCATCCACGCCGGAGTCGGCGCGATTACTGAAAACGATGTGCTGCTTGCAGCCTCCTCGCACGGCATCGTGGTCGGCTTCCACGTCCGCGTCAACCCGGGCGTCAACACGCTGGCGAAAAAAGAAAACGTCGAAATCCGCCTCTACAGCATCATCTACGAACTGATTGAGGATATCACCGACGCTCTGACCGGACGCCTCGCTCCGGAGAAGCGCGAGCGCGAACTCGGCATGGCGAAGATTCTCCAGATTTTCGAACTTTCCAAAGGACCGAAAGTCTGCGGATGCATCGTCGAAAAAGGCGTGGTCAAGGTCGGTGCAAAAGCTCGCGTCTTCCGCCACGGCGAACTCATCTTCAACGGTGAAGTCCGCTCCCTCCGCCGCTTCCACGACGATGTCCGCGAAGTCAAACAGGGCCTCGAATGCGGAATCAAGCTCGACAACTTTGCCGACTTCGACGTCAACGACATCATTCAGATTTACGATATTGAACTGAAAAAAGCAACGCTGTAAAATCTCAGGTCCCGCACACCCGCGGGACCACGTTTTTCATCGTTTCAAACGGGAGAATTCATCATGGCATTTGCCCCCGACCGCATAGCCCGTGTCAACGAAATCCTCAAACGGGAAATCGCCGCAATCCTCGAAAAAGAGAACATCTCGCGCGAAAACACCTTGATTTCCATCACCAAAGTCCAGTGCTCCTCCTGCCTCAAAAACGCAACCGTTTACGTCAGCGTTTACGGCGGCGGCGCGCAGGCGGAGGATGAGGTGATCCAGCTTCTCGAAAGCAAACGCGCCCTGATTCAGAAGCGCATCGCAAAAACAATCGTGCTCAAGTACACCCCGGTCCTCCGCTTCACCGCAGACCGCAACCTTGAAGAGGGCGACCGCGTCCTCAACATCCTCCGCGAACTTGAGGAGGAGAAGTGATGGACTCCCCGTTTCTCGCCGCGCTCCGCACCGCGCAGACTATTCTCGTGGCAGTGCACGTGCGGCCGGACGGCGACGCCGTCGCATCGCTCGGCGCGGCCGTCTCCATTCTGCGCGACAACGGTTTCCAGGCGTTCGGCATCCTGCCCGAACAGCCGTCCAAAGACCTTGCGCCCTTCCTCCCCGCCGAAGGAATCCTCCAGTCGGCGGAGGGAATCGAGGCGGATGTGTTCATCACCGCCGACTGCTCCAAACCGGACCGGGTTGCGGCCGGCGGATATCCGTTCGAGCATTGCCAGACCCTCATCAACATTGACCATCATCCGGACAACCCGAATTTCGGCACGCTCAATCTTGTCGCTCCGGACGCGGCAGCGTGCACGGAGAACCTCTATGCGCTCTTCCGCGACGCGGGATTCCGCATCAGCCAAGAGAATGCGACGCGGCTTCTGCTCGGACTCATCACCGACAGCGGCTGTTTCCGTTTTCAGAACACTTCCCCGAATGCATTCCGCACGGCGGCGGAACTCATGGAGCTCGGAGCGGATCACAAACGCATCATCGTCTCCATCTTCAGTTCGCGTCCGGAACGCTTCGTCCGCCTGGAGGCGGAGTTCGCATTGAACCGCCTGAAAACGGCGTTCGGCGGAAAGTTCGCGTGGATGTATCTCGATCCGGAAGTTCTAGCAAAGTACGGAGTGGAAATGCGCGAAACGGACAGCCTGATCGAAATTCCGCGCAACATCGACGGAGTCGAAATCGCCGCAACGCTCCGACCGGAAAAGGACGGCTGGAAAGCCTCGCTCCGCGCCAAGCGCGAACCTTATTCCGCCGGCCGCATCGCCCGCGCCCTCGGCGGCGGAGGCCACGAAATGGCCGCAGGCTGCACCATCACAGCTCCAACCATGGAAGAGGCGGAGAAAATTTTACTGCAACACGTTGAAACGGAATTGAACCAACATGAGAAACACCCTCAATAAGCGCCGTCTGCCCCCCTTCGACCGGAGCGGCATTCTCCTTGTCAACAAACCCGCGGGCTGGACCAGTCACGACGTTGTCGGCTTTGTCCGTTCGCGCTTCAATGTCCCGAAAGTCGGACACTGCGGCACGCTGGACCCGGCGGCGACCGGTCTCCTCGTCGTCGTCCTCGGCAAATTCACCAAGCTCAGTCAGAAATTCAGCGGAGAAAACAAAGTTTACGAAGCCCGCATCCAGCTCGGCACCGAAACCGATTCTCAGGATCTCGACGGAGAAGTCATCCGCACCGCGCCGACCGACGGCATCACCGAAGATATGCTCCGCGAAACCTTCAACTCCTTTGAGGGCGACATTCTGCAGGTTCCCCCGATGGTCTCCGCAAAGAAAAAAGACGGCGAGCGTCTTTACGATCTCGCCCGCAAAGGCGTGGAAGTCAAACGCGATCCGGTTCCGGTCACCATCCATTCCATCCGGGTGACAAACATCGACCTTCCGTTCGCGGATTTCACCGTCGACTGCTCCAAGGGGACTTACATCCGCACGCTCTGCGCGGACCTCGGCGCGAAACTCGGCTGCGGAGCCTGTCTGCACAGTCTGAACCGCATCCGCAGCGGCGAATTCGATCTTGCCGACGCCTATGACATCGAAACCATGCGCACCTGGGAACAGCCCGAACTGGAAAACGCCGTCAACGATTTCCTGCACAAAAAACTTCAGCGGATGAACCTTTCCGCATTCTGAGAAGGGAGATACCGATGCTCAGCTACGACAATCTCGAAAAAGCGGTCATGCAATTCGTCATGAACTCGAAACAGGAGTCGTTCGACGCGGAGGAACTCGCCGCCGACCTCGACCCGCAGTCGGCCGGTGAAGAGCGCGAAAACACCATACGCCGCATCTGCAACATTCTTGATTCCTGCGAGTTTGTCGCCCGCAAGCACTCCTCCGACCTCTATTACATTCTCAACAATTTCTTCCGCGGAACCTCGTTCCTCTGCAAGCCGCGACCGGTTGAGCTGGAACGCGGAATCTTCATCCCGGCGGCGCGTCTGGAACCTTTCCACCCGGCGGAACTCTATGCGGATGAACTCGAATTCGCCAGCGGAAAAGTCTCCGCCCCGTTCGAACTGACCGAAGTCCGCCTGCCCTACAAGGATGTCTCCGACCTCTTCTTCATGCTGGGTCCGGCGGGAACAATCGACATGCTCGTCGCCGAATCACAGGAGAACCACGACGCCATCCGCGACCGCGGCGGACTCTCCGGGTCCATGCCCGTGCTTCTCGAAGCCTTCAACTTCTCCGAATTCTACCGCAACACCGGATTCCGCAACGGCGACTACATCCGCTTTGAAATCAAATCCTGGGCGGACGGCGAATGGAAAATCTCTCACGTTTCCCGCATCGACTCCCCGACTCCCCAGGAGATCGACCGCTGGATCGACAAATTCGAAAACGCTCTCACCGATGTCTGTTTCGACTACAAGGATTCTCTCGAAATCCACGAACAGATCATGTATGCCTACATCTACGCCGCCGCTTCCGGAAACGACATCCGCAAACTGCCGGGTCCGGCAATCGACCTCTACCACAATATGATGCAGACCATCTCCTTCCGCCGCGACGGCTCCGAGTGGACGCTCATTTCCAACGACGCGCTGGAAGACACTTCCGCCAAGCCGGAAGAACATCTCCGCGAACACGGCGAAGAGGCGGAAAAAGAGGGCCATGAGTGCCATGAGCACCATGCGCACGGCTGCGCCTGCGGACACGACCATTCGCATGTTCCGCAGGAGGACGGGCCGTTCGGCGATATGTCCCCGAACGATTTTTCCGCCTCGAAAGGCTCCATGGAGTCCATCGACGCCATCCTGCATGAAATCCACGCCCCCGTTCATGAAACCGAACTCCAGGCATACATGCTCGACACCATTGCGAGCGGCGCGGAAAGCTTCGAAGAATTTGAACGGGTTCACGAAGATCTCATCAAATTCACATTCGCCGACGACGCGCAGGAAGCCGCCTACCTCAACTTCGTGGAAGAGCTCTGGGAAACTCTGGCGGACCGCTACAGCCACAACATCGACTCGCCGAAAGCCCCGCTCCGCCAGCGTCTTCTGGAGCTGACCGACCGCCGCATCGAGCTTTCCGCAATCGTCCTTGAGCACAAAGGCGCGGTTCCGCCGGAAGAATTGAAGTCCGGCATGGTGCATGTCCACAGGGAAATTCTCGATACACTCTTCATTCTCAACCGCGACGCGGTGCTGGAACCGGAAGAGATCGCCGACCTCGACCTGCGCGTCGGCGATATCGAAAATGAATTTGAAATCGTCACCGAGAAGATCTCCGACTGGCTCGAAAAGAGCGTTTCCGGAGGCCGTGAATGAATCTGGCGGAACAGCTTCCGGCGGAATGGCGTGAGCTTCTCGCACCCGCGCTGCAAGCCGCTTCGTTCCGTTCACTGTCCGCGTTTCTGGAAAAGGAATACGCGGAGAAACAGATTTTCCCGCCGCGGGAAGACCTCTTCAGCGCCTTCCGCCTGACTCCGCCGGACAAAGTCCGCGTGCTGATTCTCGGACAGGACCCCTATCATGACGACGGGCAGGCGCACGGGCTCGCCTTTTCGGTGCGTCCGGGTGTAAAATTTCCGCCATCTCTCCGCAACATCTTCAAGGAACTGAACGCCGATCTCGGCTCGCCGGTTCCGGAAAGCGGATCGCTGGAAGAGTGGGCCAAACAGGGGGTCCTGCTCCTCAACACCGTCCTGACCGTCCGCGCACATGCCGCGGGCTCGCATCAGAAACACGGCTGGGAGGAATTCACCGACTCCGTCATACGGACCGTCAGCGGATTTCCGCGTCCCGTGGTGTTTGTGCTCTGGGGCGGTCCGGCGCAGAAAAAACTGCCGCTGATCGATACCGCGCGACACACCGTCATACAGTCGGCGCACCCGTCTCCGCTCTCCGCATACCGCGGATTCTTCGGGAGCCGTCCGTTCTCCGCAATCAACCGCGCACTCGCGCTAAACGGAACAGCGCCGATCGAATTCGACAGGAGCTCATTATGGGAAACTGGGACTCCAAACAGTATCTGAAGTTCGAAAAGGAACGCACACAGCCCTCTCGCGACCTGATCCACCGTCTGATTCTGGATGTCGGCTGCGGTCCCGGCAACAGCACCTCCGCACTGAGACAGCGCTTCCCGAGGCTCTTCTTCACGGCGAAACGCTGAAAAAACGCAAAAAAAATCAATTTCAATTTGAACTCTGCGAAAAAGAGAGTATAATATAGGAACATTGATGCGGGTGTAGCATAACGGCAATGCTCCAGCTTCCCAAGCTGGCCACGAGGGTTCGACTCCCTTCACCCGCTCCAACGATGAACTCAAGCGTCCCGAATCGGGACGCTTTTTATTTTCCGGAGCGGTTTATGCTGAAGACTTTCACTCGGCCTGCAATGATCTTTATCCCGTTCCTGCTGGGAGCGCTTTTCCCGCAGGTTCATGTTCTGAACGACCCGCCTTACAACGCCGTGCGCTGGGCGCTGACCGTGATGGTCTTCATGTCGTGTCTGCAAATCCGCTTCAGCGAACTCAAACCGCGGAAGGAACACTGGTATCTTCTCGGTGCGAACCTGCTGATGGGGACGCTTCCCTACTTTGCGTTGAAACTTCTGTTCCCGCAGAATCCCTCGCTGGCGAATGCGGCGTTCTTTGTCGGCATCACGCCGACCGCGACGGCGGCTCCGGTCGTCGTCGCCTTCCTGAACGGACGGATCGGCTTTGCGCTGACGGGCTTCACGATCACGAACGTTTTCGTTTCGCTCTCGCTGCTCTTTCTCCTCCCGATGGTGACGGGACAGTTCACAGCCAGCTTCATCGGACGGGTTGCGGTGACTCTGCTTCAGGTGATTGCGTTTCCGTTCATGGCGGCCGTGATTCTGCGCACCATCCGGCCGAAGCTGCGGGAACTCCCGAAGAAACTGAAAACGTTTTCTTTCCTGCTGTGGTCGTTTACACTGTTCATCCTTGCGGCGATCGCGCGGAACTACTTCATTGAAAATCCGCATGTTTCAATGTGGAACGTCGCCGGAATCGCGCTGATTTCCGCAGTGATCTGCTTCTGCAACTTCTGGTTCGGGAAATATCTTGCGCCCAGACGTTACCGCCGCGAATGCAGTCAGCTTCTCGGCCAGAAGAACACGACCTTCACAATGTATCTGGCCCTTCATTACGCAAGCGCCCTGGTTGCCATGGGACCGATCTTCTACATTTTCTGCCACAACATGTGGAATGCGTGGCAGATGTACTGCTACGACCGTCGACGTTTTCTGCGCGACAGCCACCGCAAAAGCTGATCACCGTCCGCGAGCAGCATTCCTTCAAACGAAAAAGTGTGATTGTTCATCCGTCTGAGGGGGCTGACAGCCGGGACGCTGCTCGGCGACGGGGGGCTGATTGCGATATTCGCCCGGGGTCAGACCGACTCGGCGTTTGAAGTAACGGGCAAAATAACTGGGATTCTGCCAGCCGAGCGACAAGGCGATCTCCTTCACCGGAGACGATGTGCTCTTCAGAAGATATTTCGCAGTCTTCAGCTTCCGTTCCAGAAACAAAGCATACGGCGTTGTGCCGAACTCCTTCTTGAATATGCGGATCGTCTGCGACATCGAACGTCCTGAACACTGATGCAGAACCTTCGTCTCCAGCGGTGCGCCGGGCGGAAGACTCTCAATATACTGCTGAACGGCATCCGCGGCGGTCTTTTTGCGGCGCTTCTTCTCCGCAAAAAGATGCAGTTCCGCAAGAAGGGGAACAATGATCCGCGCGGCCAGAACATCATCCACCTCCTTCGAGGTTTTCAGTTCGCGCAACCCCTCCTCGAAACGCTCACGAAGCGGACAGTTCTTCAGGAGCACCGTTTCGGTCAGTCCGTATGCGGCGAGAAGATCGACTATGAACGTCCCGCCGACGTTGAACCAGAGCTTGACCCACGGATTTGTACGGTCCGAAGCGTAATAGTGCGTGGAATTCGGCGGAACCAGATAGACATCCCCCGCTTCCGGTGTGTACTGCTCGCCATCGACGACCAGAACACCGCGTCCGCTCACAACATATTCCGCAACCAGAATCGGTATTCCGCGGCGGGCGATGTGGTAACTCCCGTCGCAATACGAGGCTCCCGCACAGGTAATCACCAGCGGCGAACGCCCGTCTCGCCTTCGGCCGTATACAATATCCTCTTTCATCCGGACAGCACCTTTTTTTGCATTTTGCGTATTTTGTGTACTATAATGCAATTTTTGTGCATTGTCAAATTTCCTTTTATCGTGTATAATATAAACAACGAACACAAACCATGAAAACGAAAGGCATGCAACACCATGAAAACAAAAAACACATCACCCTCCTCACGTCTCAAGGGGAAATTCCACAGATTCACCCTTGTAGAACTCCTTGTGGTAATTGCTGTGATCGCCATCCTCGCCGGAATGCTGCTTCCGGCGCTCAATTCAGCACGTGCAAAGGCGCGGACGATCAACTGCATCTCCAATCAAAAGCAAATCGGGATCACCGCGCTTTCCTATGCAAACGACTGGAACGACTGGTTTGTCATGTACTGGAACGGAGGAAGCTGGAACATGCATCCCCAGGGTCACACACGCAACAAGGCGAACTACGCACAGTACCTCGCGGCGAACAACTACATCCCGAAAAAACACAACAAAGTCTTCCAGTGCACCGAACAAAGAATCACCACGGATGCGAACTGGACCTATTACGAATTCATTTACGGAACCAACATCAACGGTTACTACAACGGCAAGGCCGCCGGAAACTGGTCGGGCGGAAACTTCATCAGCTCCGAACCATGGCTCCTGCGCGAAAGCGGAAACACAAGTCTCCTCCGCATGAGCAAGGCCCCAGCCGGACTCATCATGCTCGCCGACACCCGGATGCAGGCGAAACTCTCCGGCGGCAAAAACGGACAGTCGGGGGTCGGCGGACAGTGCATCGTCACCTCCAGCACCACGACCGACCGCTACTGGGCGGTGCATAATCTGCGCGTCAACACCCTTTACGCCGATCTCCACGCGGCAACGAATCTGCGCTCGGGCATTCAGGAACAAGTCGGCGCGGGCACTCTGTTCTTTTACGGAGAAGAATAATGAAAAAACAACTCACCGCACTCGCACTTCTCTTCGGAAGCCTCGCTTTTCTGAACGCAGCAGCTCCCGTTCTTCAAAAAGACGGTTCGCTTGAACTCGACGGCTGGCACGGCACGCCCACCACGTTCAGCCAAAGCTGGCACGCATGGCAGCCACGGAAAGCTCCGCGCATCTTCCGTCCCGTCAAAAGTTCAAATGAACGCGTGGAATTCTATCTCGAACTTCCCGACGCCGGAAGCGGCGGCCTTTCGCTTGCGCTTGCCGACAGAAAATTCGAAGGCATTCTAGACCTCAGGCAGGGAACGCTGATTCGCACGATCTGTCTCCAAACACCCCTCCCCGTTTCGCTCTATGCGGGCAACAAAGTTGAAATCGACGGCAAGCTCCATGAATTCCCGATCGAATTCGGCAAGGAGACCATCTTCGACGACACGGCAAAGCGCGTCCGCATTCCCTCGAAAACCGGGGAAATCCTCTTTGAAGGCAATTTCCATTTCCGCATTCAGGACGGACGCAAATGGAACGGCTCGACTTTCGGAATGCGCATCGGCTTTCTCCCCCATGACGGAAAGGTCAGCAAGGCGAAACTCGCATTCACGATCCGGCACGGCAAAGCGGGCGAATTCGGAGAAAAACTCGGATCCGTCAGCCGTCCGCCGTACAGCGCAAAGCAGAACGCAGAATGGAAAGCGTTCGAATACAGCCGCAATGTAAAACCCGGAAGCGCACTCGATTTCTCCGCCCGTCTCGATGCACCCGCGGGAAAATACGGCCCGATCGTTCCTGACGGCAACGGACATTTCGCATTCCGCGACCGCCCGGGTACGCCCGTCCGCTTCTACGGTCCAAACTTCGTCGGCGACTCGCAGCGTCCGACGGATGAAGTCGCGCATGAACTCGCGGAACGCATCGCCGCATTCGGGTTCAACGCGGTCCGCATTCACCACCACGACAATGAAATTTACGCGCGCAATTCCGCCGACGGCTCTCTGCTCGATCCGAAACGCATGGAACGGCTCGATTACCTGCTCGCGACTCTGAAGAAACGCGGAATTTATTACACAACAGACGTCTATGTTTCACGCCGCAACATCCCCGCATCCGAAATTCCCGGTGTGGGCGCAATCCAGACACCGCAGGAGTACAAGGCGCTCTTTTACATCGATGACCGCGTGTATGAAAACTGGCTCCGCTGGGCAAAGGAATTCCTCGGGCACGTCAATCCGTACACAGGGCTTGCACTGAAGGATGACCCCGCGCTGATCACGCTGTCGCTCCTCAATGAAGCGAATCCTGCACATGTCTGGAACGCGACGCCGACTTCCGGACGGCTTTACAAAGAAAGATTCGCGCAATGGCGGGAAACGCATCCCGGAAAAAACTTCGACCATTTTCTTTCGAAGCTCGCAATCTCGCGCTATGAACAGATGAAGCGCGACCTCCGCGCATTCGGAGTCAAAACGCTCCTCACCGACCAGAATTTTCTCGACAGACTCGCACTCGCCGAAGCGCGCAGCCACTATGATTTCGTCGACAATCACGCCTACTGGGATCATCCGCGGTTCGCCGGAAAAGCGTGGAGTCTTCCGGTCATTCCAAACCAGCGCAACGCCGTCGCCGCCGCCTCCAACGTTCCTGCGGCAACCCTCCCGACACGTCTGTTCGGCAAGCCCTTCACAGTGTCCGAATTCGATTACGCGAACCCGAATCAGTTCCGCGCCGCGGGCCCCGCGCTGACCGCCGCGGCCGCCGCCTTCCAGGACTGGGATGCGCTGTTTCCCTTTGCCTACGCGCACAGCAACGGCTCCGTCACCGACCCGAACCGCACTGACGGATTCTTTGATATTGCGACCGACCCCGTCAAAGCGTTTTCGCAGAGAATCGGCGCAAACCTGTTTCTTTCCGGAGGAATCTCCCCCGCAAAATCCGCATTCGCAGGAATCATGACAGACCCGCTCCGCAAAGGAGGCGAAGCCGAAGCGCCGGAAGCGTTTGTCGAACTCGGATATCTTGCACGGACCGGAGGCATCACCACGCTCTCAGGGGAAAATAAATTCAACGCTCTGGTCGATCTCGGAACAGGAAACGGGAACGGAATGAAACTGCCCGTTTTCAAAGCGGACAAATCACTCATACCGAATCTGATTGCGGCGGGTCTGCTTCCCGAAGGATGCCATGACGCCGCAAGCGGACGCTTCACCGCGCCGGGCGGAGAACTTGAAATCAATCACAAAGCGGAAACCTTCCGCGCCGCAGCGCCGGGAGGCGAAGTCCTGGTGACCGGAAAGGTTCGTGCGCTCGACGGAAACCTTCTGCATGTGAAAGCAAGCAGCGGCTTCTCCGTGTTCGGTCTCTTCCCCGTCGACACGGCGGAACTCCGTTCCGCAGAGCGTCTGACTCTGTTCCACCTGACCAACACGCAGGCAACGGGAATGCGGTTCGGCAACGCCTCGCTCGACCGTCTGGAGAACTGGGGCGAAACGCCGTTCCTGGCAAAACACGGAACCGCCTCGGTCGTGCTGAATCTTCCGGGAAACTGGAAAATCCATGCGCTCGACACCGCCGGAAACCGCATCGGGGAAGTAACGGCGTTCAAAATGCAATACGGATTCCGGCTTGAACTCGACAACTTCAGATTCAAGGGCGTTGTATTCGCCTATGAACTGGTGAAAGAGTAACGCTTATTTTTTCTCCGCTTCCGCGCGATACTCCGCCGGCGTCCGCCCCAGGTGCGCACGGAAAACAGTGTGAAAATATTCCACCGACCGGAACCCGCTGTCCAGAGCGACAATCTTCACCGGCAGATCGGTTTTGCTCAGCAGATGACACGCGCGGTTCAGACGCAATCCCGTAATGTAATCCGAAAAGGCGATCCCCGTCGCATTCCGGAAAACCTTCCCCAGATGATTCGGCGAAACCGAGAGTTCGGAAGCCAGCGAGGAAAGCTTCGCCTCCTCCCGGAAATGACGACGGACCCACGCGGTGACGGTCCGCAGAAACGCCGGCGGTTCGGAGGCGTCGACACCGGCTTCGCGCAAAACCGCAATCAGAATCTGAACCAACAGCACGGAGGCGTTCAAATGCGAAAACGGCCGCGGCGTCTCCCTCTCCGCGGCGATCCGGCGGAACAGCACCGCCATTTCCGTCCGGCGCGTTGCCGGGAAACGGCAGAGAATCACCGGACGCGCGTCAAGCACGTTCCCGAGTTCCTCCGGAAGAAGATCGGGAAAGAAGGAGAGATTCGCGAGCTCCGTTTCCTCTTCCGCGACAATTCCGTGACTTTCGATTCCGCCGACCAGCCAGCAGTCGCCGGGCGCAAAGCGATACTCCTTCCCGCCGACCTGGTGCAGACCGCTTCCGCTCATGACGAATTCCAGTTCGCAATACTCATGCCAGTGCTGAATGGTGCAGTGTCCTTTTTCCATCGCATGGAACCGGACTGCGAGTCCCTCGGATGCGGAGACGCCGCCTTTGTAGAGAACGGATTTCATCTGCAAACTCCAAAATCGTTGATTTTTGCAACTTTATCACAGATTCCCGCATTTTTCAAACCGACTTTCGCAGATTATATTAAAAGAGCAGCTTCGAAACAGAATTGATTTTTCAAACAAGGGAGAACTCTCATGGAAAAACTGCGCGTCATTCAGATCGGAACCGGACCGACGGTTCACGCCGCACACGCCGCAACCGCTCTGCGCGGTCTCAGCGAACTCTACACCCTCGAAGCCATCGTCGAAGAAGACGCCGCGCGCCGCGAAGAAATCCGCGACACTCCGCCCTATGCCGGACTCCCCTTCATCAGCTGGGAAGAGGCCCTGCGGCGCAAACCGGACGCCTTCATCGTCGAAACCGATGAAGAGAAACTCGTTGAAACCGCGATACGTTCCCTCGAAGCCGGATACCACACCTACATGGACAAACCGGGCAGTCAGGATTCGGAACAGTTTCACCGCATGTGCAATCTCGCGAAAGAAAAAAATCTCGTTCTCACACTCGGCTACATGTTCCGCGGGAATCCCGCCGTCCGCTACGCACTCGAACTCAAGAATCAAGGAAAGCTCGGACGCATCTTCAGCGTGGAAGGGCAGATGAGCGTCACCGGAGACCCCGGATACCGCCGCTTCCTCGGCAAATTCAAAGGCGGAATGATGTACTACCTCGGCTGCCACATGATCGACATGGCAGTCCACTTCTGCGGCTTCCCCGACGAGGTCATTCCCATGAACATCTGCACCGGCGTCGACGCAGACACCAAAGATTACGGCTTCTGCGTTCTCCGCTACAAAAACGGACTCTCCTTCGTCAAAACCTGCGCGGCGGAAATCAACGGCGCCGCCCGCCGTTCCCTCATCATCTCCGGAACGGAAGGCAGCTTTGAAATCCAGCCGATCGAACTTCCGCGCGACGACGGCCGGGACGACACCATCGCCCGCGAAACCATCGGCGCGGAACCGGGATTCGACCACAGCCGCCCCGTCGTCTTCCCGCCTCACCTCCGCTACGACTGGCTCTTCCGCAATTTTGCAAAATACGTCCGCGGCGAGGCGGTCAATCCATACACATATGAATACGAGGCGAAGCTGCACGACCTCATTCTTCAGGCATGCAACTGATCAATATTCAAACAGCAGCGTTTCGCCCCGCTTGACGTTCAGCTCCAGCGCATCCGTTTCCGGAAAAACGTTTCCTTCCGGATACGCGCGGAGCGACATCCGGCGGGGCAGACGCAGCGTCAGCGGCCCGTCCCACTTCGCATGAACCGCAATCCACTCCGGCGCGGTGAAAATCTGATCCCCGCGGTCGCTCCAGATGTGCACTCCCGCTGCGCGCGCGAACTCCGTCAGCCATGCCGCCGGCAGACACGGCGACGCCGACCAGAGCGCGGTCCAGTCTTCATTCTTCTTCCGCGCCAACGCGGTTCCGCTTCCGCAGGGCCGTCCCGCAATCGTCGTCCCGTTGATGAAATATCCGAGCGGTTCCGCCGCCGGATCATCGCAGACCAGACGCGGATAGACCGCGCGGGTCAGTCCATACGTCGTGCGAATTCCGTTCAGCCGCGTTTCAGTCAGCATCGGCATAATGCCCGTCTCCGCGACGCGGAAACGCAGCCCGGTCAGTTCCTCCGCAAACGCGGCGTCGCGCACATGATTCCGGTAATAGCCGGGAGCGTAGAACCAGAGAACGGAACGTCCGTCCTTCGCAAGTTCTTCGCGCACCGTGCGCCGCACGGCATCCGGGGGATCAAGCGTGTTCAGGAAAATGCAGAATTTGTACTGCTTGAGCTTTCCGCGTTCCGCCAGCAGCGGCAAATCCTCCTCAGCGAACAAATCGAAGGAGGCACCGCATGCGGCGACCTCCATCAGCTGGTGTTCGATGAGGCTTCCGGTCAGCGGAACCGGATTGTCGCGCATGGCATATGTCGTCCGGAGCGATGCGAAAACAGCGATTTCCGCAACGCTTTCACGATTGCCGAAATGCCGTTCCGCGAATTCACGCTCCAGGCGGAACTCCGCGCCGAGCGCGGAGTCGAGAAACCAGCCGGAGCCGTAAAGATCCATCCACCACAGTGTCCCGCCCGAACTCCACGTCGCGGCAAAGTTGCGGCGGAACGCATGGCACGCAGTCTCGGCGTCTTCCGGAAGATAACCGTGATGCGGACCGGGATAAAGATGCGTTCCCGTATCGTCTTCGCTGAAAAAGAGCTTGTTGTGAAGCGTGATGGAACCCGGAATCATCTGATGCAGCGCGGCTCCGCCCGCCTGACGCGCGCCGTAGCTCAGCGGACCGCAGAGGAAATCGACGTCGGGCGACTCCAGCACGCGAATCAGCGCACTGTGTCCGACGGTTGTCTGGCTGGAGTTGGCGACGAGATTCACATATCCGTAGAACGCGCCGAACAGTTTCGTGCTTCCGCATTCGCGGAGGGTCTGTTTGACCACACGCGCTTCCTTGAGCAGCGTATCCGCCATCAGTTCGGAACAGAACTCCTGAAAGTCGATCAGATCCTGCTCCTTTTCGGGGAGGAAGAGCGCGGGCGTGCGCGGTCCAGCCTGTTCGAAGCGCGCCGCATCGGTCACCGGGATTTCAGCAAACGAACGGAATGCCGAACGCCATGCGCGGTTGAGTTCATCAATGTTTTTGTACTTTGCTTCGAGGCGGCGGAGAAACGCGCGGTGATGCATCGGGCTGAAATCCGCCGCATTGTCCCACCACATATAGTCATGCTCTCCGCAATGACCGAGTCCGGTGTGATAGCCGAAGATGCATTCACTCCACTTCGCTTCAAAATACCGGACGGTTTCCGCGAGCCGTTTTTCCCATGTTTCCCGCCAGGAATCGGAAGCGAGCGAAGCGCGGGGACCGTCGACATAGCACCGCTTCGGGTACGAATAGAAGCGCATCCGTTCCTCCGGATGCCGTTTTTCCCACCAGACCGGCGGGTTCATGATGATGCGCGGAAGAATTTTGATTTCCGGATCGTCCGCGACAAGCTGAGTCATGAGCTTGTCGATATTTTCCGGCGTCAGCAGCATCCGCGGCAGTCCGCCGTCCTTGATTTCAAGCTCTTCTTCCGGCGTTCCTTCCGGAGCCGGAATCGCGAGGTTTCCCATGAACGAGTAAAAATGAACTCCTTCATTCCGGAACAGTACGGTATCCGCACTCTGCGGATTCCTTGTCCAGTGCATAAGAGCCGTTGCCGGTTTCCCGTCAAGAAATACGGCGGGCGCACCGCCGAACAATCCGATTTCCGCTTTCATAAAAACTCCTGAAAGTTATTGCATGAACCAAGGCGACACATCTGCGCTCTGGGTATTGTCAAAACAGAATTCCGGCTGCGACCGGGTCCAGATCCAGAACAGCTGCGGCGTGGTCTTCGGTCCGTGAACGCTCTTCACATGCCCGTCGAAGAACAGGGCGTTGACCGTCTCCTGATGCCAGCCGAACGCGGCTCCGCCGTTGAGTCCCCCCGCGTCCCCGGACATTTTCGCAGGCTCCAGCGATGAATTCGCCGACGGACTTCCGCCAATGTCTTTTCCGCGGGTATCGGCAACAAGCAGTTTCCGGGAGGGCTGGCGGACCGAGCCAAGCCGCACCCGCGGATACGTTCTGCCGAATCCAGGCTGTCCCTGAACCAGACAGTTCAAGCCGTAACCGCCGTATCCCATCTGCCAGAGCAGACCGTTCCCCGCATCCAGAAAATCTCTTGCGCTCTGCGTGGTCAGCTCATACGCATATTTCCAGCAATAGGCGTTCCATTTTGCGATTCCGGGACAGGTCAGGACTTTTCCGTTCGGAAGCAGACCTTCGTAGACCAGCTGTCCCGCCCACGTCATGCGCTTTCCGCCCGGAACGGTAATCTCCGAAAAACCTCCGCCCGAAGCCGGAACAAAGCCGTCATATGCATCTGCATACCCGATCAGCCCCAGATTGACATTGCGCAAATTGCTTGTGCATTGAATCACCTGCGCCTTCCCGATTGCACTGTTCAGCGCCGGCATCAGCAGTGCCGCCAGGATGGCGATCACGGCAATTACCACGAGGAGCTCCACAAGGGTAAATCCCGCAGCCGTTCTGTTTTTCTTGTAAAATTTCATATTGGCACCTCTTTTTTTCCGGAGCCGGAGCTCCGGAAATGTGAAATTTCTTTACTTCGCAATCAGATAAACCGGACCTTCCGGCACGGTCAGAGTCTTCTCCGGTTTAAGCGGATTTCCGAGATGATCGAACGCCTCGCGGACTTCAAACGGCAGCTTCACCGGAACCGGATGATTCACAGTCCACAGCGCGCGCACTCTCGTCCCGCCCGGCTGTTTCCATTCCGCCGAGAAAAGATTGCCGTCATTTGTCAGAACCGGACGCGTCGAGCCTTCCGGACAGAGCCGGATCAGGTTCCGGTACGCCTTGAACGCATCGCGCGGCGAATAATCCCGGTGCACGATCCCGAAATGGTGTCCGTTACAGGATTTGTCATACTCCTCCGCGCGGAATTTGTACCAGAAAATCTTCTGAATTCCGGAAGAGAGGAAGCAGAGATATTCGCGTGCCAGGAACTCGCCCTGAACCTCCTGCGAAACGCCGTTCTCCCAGAAATTGACATCCGCAATCACTCCGCCTTTCAGATCGCTGTTGAACTTGTAAACCCCGACGACCGGAGCGGAAAACTCCTTGTTCGTCTGGATGTAGAACGGAATCAACTCGTCTCCGGGCTTCAGATTTTCCGCGGAAAGATAACGCTCGCTGCCTCTGAAACGGATTGCGGGAACAGAGCGTCCCTGCGCGGGCGCTATTTTTCCCGTGCGCGGAACATTGTCGCGCCATCCGGCAAGCCACTTGATGTGAAGATCTTTCATCATCTTCTCATCCGGTCCCGAATTCTGAATCCAGCGACCATCCGCATTACGCGTGGCGTCACAGTAAAACGGGAGACCGAAACTGTGGATGATCACTCCGCCGCGCCGGACATAATCCACGACATCCTTGAAGTATGGCCGCGGGAAAGCCTGCGTCAGCGAAGGAACCAGCACGGGAAACTGCCGGATGTCAAGGTTCTTCAGGTCTTCATAGGAAATATTCTTCCGGTTCGGGAACGCCACGGTATAATCTTCCGGCGCGAACGCCTTTCCGCGGAAGTTTTCAAGATCCGGATTCCGGATCACCGCGACCTGCGCGGTTTTGCTGTCCAGACCGAAGATTTTCAACGCCTCGCCCAGAACCTGTGGATTCATCACGGGTTCGTATTTGTGCGTCGGCCAGCTGAACTCCGTCACCCAGACCGGCTTTTCCGCCTTGTATTTTTTCTGGAGATCAAAGAGCGGATTCAGGAGTTTGAAAACCTCCTCCGGTTTTCTGCGGTTCAGATAGGGATGAATGTTCATGACATCATAATATTCCGCCGCACCCGCTTTCAGGCACTTTTCCAGATACGCAATCGGCACACCCGAAGTTCCGCCGAACACGACTTTCAGCTGCGGATCGATTTTTTTGATCTCTTCATGCGCCGCCTTCAGGAGTTCCACATAGTTCTCCGGCGGAACCAGAGAACCGGGCTTTTCATTGATGTTCGGTTCATTCCAGATCTCCCAGTAACGGAATTGCTTCGCATACCGCGAGACCGTCCGGCGGACATACTCCCGCCATTGGTCAAGATGCCGGTATGCCGGATGCGCCCACGGAACGTCGTAAGCGAGAATCGGGAGAAAATCAATCCCGTGTTTCTTTGCCGTTTCCGCGACAAGATCCAGCTTGGAATAATCCCAGGCCCCCTGCTTCGGCTCCGCCTGCCCCCAGGTGAACCCGTTGCGCACCCAGCGGACTCCGCCGTTTTTCAAAACACTGAACTTCGGCTCGGCCAGCTTCCACTGTTCCCCTTTGCACACATGGGCGCAGACGCCGTATGGAGAATCCGGCGAATCCGCCGCAAGGCAGAACAGCGCCAGCCCGGCAAACAATACTGTCAGTTTTTTCATCTTTTCCGTCCTTTTCTTCTGCAGTTGCCGGGTCATGACTTCCGGTCGCCGCTTCGTTTTTTCCGCGCGTTTTCTCTGTTATAAATTATACCCTGAAACCGCTTGAAAAACAACAGATGCAAGACTATATTTCATTTGATAAAAGAACAATACATATGAAAAAGGATTTTTATGAAGATTCTCGACAATCCAGCAATGTTCGATCATCCGGACGTCTACATGTTCCAAAACAAAGACGGCTGCCGCCTCTTCCACTCGACCTCGCAAAGGGAGGTACGGAAAATCGACTTGCGGAGCTCGCGCTGCCGCCAGCCGCTCTTCATCCCCGCTCTCTTCCGCGGGCGCGTCAACAACCGATATCATTACAAACAGGAAAAAAGCCCGCATCTCGGGATCGAATACATTCGCGCCGGATCTCTCGCCGTCCGGCAGGAGGATCACTGTTTCCTGCTCGAACCCGGCGACCTCTTCCTCCTTCTCCCCGGCGATTGCAACGAAGTCATGACCGGTCCGGACGGATTCTGCATCAAAGACTCCTTCCAGGTGCGGGGAGAACTCCTCGACGCATATCTCGAATCCACCGGCTTGAACCGCCGGGAATGCATCGGAGATTTCGACTGGAAAAAATTTGAGGAAACGCTAACCCGGCTCGAAAACAGCCGTCGATGCCCTCCTGCGGAAAACGGCATTCTTGCATACGAACTGCTCCAGCTCCTGGCTTATCCCACACCGTCGCCCTCGCCGGAACCGGAAATTGTCGGGCTTGCCGCATTCATGCGCGAAAATCTGGAAAAGAATCTCCGCACGGAAACGCTCATGCGTCAAAGCGGCCTCTCCAAGCGCGAGCTCAACTCAAAGTTCCGCGCGGTCTACGGCGAAACTCCGCATCAGCATCTCATCGGTCTGCGCATGAAAAAGGCGAAACAGCTGCTCGCGGAGGAACGCGGACTCTCCATCAAGGAGATCGCGCAGATGACCGGCTGGCAGAATCCGCTCAATTTCTCCTCCGCGTTCCGGAAGTTCAGCGGAACCGGACCGCGCGAATTCAGGGAAGCGGTCCGCCGTTGAACGGTTCCACGTGAATCACGACATCCGTCACTTCCGGTATCGCATCCAGAATCGCGCGGCGGACACGATGCGAAAGCGCATGGCCATCGCGCACCGTCATTTCCGGAGCGACGAGGATATGCAGATCCGCAAGCGACGATGAACCGACCTGGCGGCAGCGCACCTGATGCACGCCCCGGACGCCCTCCACCGAAAGCGCAATCCACTTCAGTTTCGCTTCGCGCTCCGGGTTGCCCGCCTCGGAAAGTTCAAGCAGAGTCGGCTTCACAATCTTCCAGGCGGCATGGAAAATAAAAAATGAAACGAGAATCGCCCCCACCGGGTCGATGAAGTGCAGATCCGGGAAAAAGTATGCAAGGGAAACTGCAATCGCGGCGGGAATGGAGCTGATCGCGTCGCTCCGGTGATGCCACGCATTCGCCTCCACAGCTTTTGAATTCAGCTTCCGCGCTTCGCGACGGGTCCAGCGGAACAGCCATTCTTTCGAAAAAACGGAGAAGAGAGCGATGAAAAACGCAGGAAGTCCGGGCCCTCCGCTGTCGTTCTCCGAACGCAGAGTCGCAACAGCATCGCTCACAAGTCCGAGCGCGACCAGCGCAAGCGCAATGCCGATGAACGCCGAAACCAGCGTCTCGATCTTGCCGTGTCCGTACGGATGCGAACTGTCCGGCGGCGCGGACCAGTATTTCACGCCGAAAATCACCGCGAGATCGGTCGCCAGGTCGGAGAGGCTGTGGACGGCGTCCGCAATCAGAGCCTGACTCCGGAACACGACGCCGCCGACCGCTTTTGCAACCGTCAGCAGGACATTCACAACCAGCCCGATCAACGTCACAAAGCGGACGCGCCGCACCATCGCCGTTCCATGTTCGGCAACAGGTTTTCCGGTCTCCGGCATCCGTCAATCTTCTTCCGGTTCGAAACGTTTCGTCCAGAACGGAGGCAGAACAAACGCCGCCTTGTGAACCTCCATCGAATACATCTTGAGGCGGCGCACGAACGCTCCGATCGGGCGGCGGCAGGGCGTCTCGACGCCGTGGTCGCCGCACCCGAAGCAAAGTCCGGCGGAGCCTCCGGGGCGGCTCGGAACCGGAACCGTGCAGTATGCCGCATGGGCAAAAAGATTCCGGATCATGCGGAACTGCGCTTCCGCGACTTCCGGAGCAAGCAGGCTGGACTCCGCCTGAACCGCCAGAACGCCGCTCGGGCGAAGAGCCTTTTTGCAGTCGGAAAGAAACGGCTCCTTGAACAGCTGCGCACTCTCCACAAGAATCAGATCATACGAATACGGATGCGTCTTCACAAAAGCGGAACCGCCGATCAGATGCATGTCAACCCGCGAATCGTTCATCACCTTGTCCACCCACGGAAAGAAGCGGGAGCACTGATTCACGACCTCTTCATCGCGCTCGCAGACGTCGATATGCTCGATGCAGGAGTGCTTCAGCAGCTCGCGCACGAGAGCCCCGGTTCCGCCGCCGATCACAAGAACATTCTCCGGCTCCGGATGCGCAAAAGCGGCAATGTGCGTCTGCATTTCATTGATGACGAACTCGTCCGACTCCGCAAGGGCAATGCGTCCATCGAGCGCGACCATCTTCCCGAATCCCTCGCCTTTGAAAATCTCCAGCAGATGATAATCGGTTTCGACGGCGTCCAGAGCCTCCAGAATACGGATGGAAAGCGCGCATCCCGGACGGGACGGGCACGGTTCGGTAAAATAGCCTTCCTTGAAAATTTCGCTCATAATTTGCTCCCTTTTATAACGAGAATGGCGCCGCATGCCGAAAATTCAGCACTGCGACGCCGGTTCTCTGAAAAACAGTTTCTTCACTGCGCCTGATTGGAACGCTGCATGTAGTTGCGCGTGTTCATCATGATCCAGGCCTGGAACGAATTGAGAACAGCGTACTGTTTCGCCTGCTTGTAACTTTCGGAAAATTTTCCGCTCTGCTTCGCGATTTCCTCCGCGGCCGGAGCGGTGCGGGCGGAAACGAAAATCATGAAAACGCCGTCCGGAAGATCAACCGGACGGGAAAGCTTTCCGGTCTCCGTCTTGTCGGCAAGCGACATGACGATTCCGGCATTCTCCTTCGGCGGATTCTCCTGCGAGAACGCGGGAACGTCTTTCACGACGGCGTCTTTGGCAAGCGCGGCAAGCTGTGCGGCAGGATCCTTCGCCTTGTTCATCTCAAGAACGAAGCTGCGCGCCTTTTCCTGCGCCGTGGAGACCGCCTTGCCGTTCAGCCATGCTTCGCGGACTTTCGCGGCGACAGTCCTGTACTCGGAAGGAGCGGCGGCTTTCCGGTCGGAAACAACCGCGACGAACACCGCGCGCTCACCTTCCACGGTCTTGGTGATCGGGGAACGCTCCGGAAGGCTCACGACGGCTTCCACCAGACGCGGCTCGCGGCCGACGTTGTCCATGCCGGACGATTCCGCATTGAACCATCCGCTCTCCGCAACGGCGAGCTTGTTTGCCGCGGCGCACTGCACGAATGCGGCGGCGTATCCGGCGGCGTCGACCTCCGCGGTCGCATCATAGAGCGCCTCGCGGAAATCGCGTCCGGCTTTGCGGGCGAGTTTGACAGCTTCCGCCTTTTTGAGTTTTTCGGCAATCTGTTTTGTGACGGATGCGAGCGGCGCGGTCTTGCCGTTCTTTGTGAATTCCGCTTTGTGGGAATCATAATATTTCTTCACGGCATCCGGTGCAAGCTTGACCTGATCCATGTAGCTGTTGTAGTTGAAGCGGACCACTTTCGCCTTGAACTGCGGAAGAGTCATGAAGAGCTGCGGATTCGCCTTGTGGAACGCCTGGAGTTCGGCTTCGGACGGGTTGAGCTGCTTCTTCATGGCATCAAACGGGAAGAGAACGGTTTTGACGCTGATTTTTTCGAGGATCGCGCGTTCGAAATCGGCGACTTCGTTCCGTGTCACGACAACGTCATTTCCTACCGCGGAGGAAAGCGCAATGATGGTCAGCAGATTGCGGACCGCATTGTCCAGGTCGAGAGCGTTGTAGCCCAGCGGCTGAAGCATCTCTTTTTCATACGTCTGGAACTTTTCCGCGCTGAACTTGCCGTCCGCTCCGGCGAACGCGGGAAAAGCCCGGAGGTATTCGCCGACGCGTTCCGCAGGAACCGTAATTCCCATCTGTTTTGCGACGGAGATCAGAACCGCTCTCTGGAACGCCTCCTCGATCTGCCGCTCGTCGAGACCGTTCATAGCGGGTTTCACACCGGAGTTCGCCGCCACAAGCAGAGTGTAGTCGCGAACCATATCCATCAGTTCGCCGCGGGTGATGTCCTTTTCAAACACCGAGCCCACGACGGCGTTCGGAGACATGGGATTCGTTCCGAAAAGAATGTTTCCGCTCGCTCCGGGCGTGAAAAACCAGACGAACGAAATGATGATGACGGCCGTGAATAAGCCGAACAGAATACGGCTGTGCTTGACAAGCACATTGTTCATTTTGGAAATGACCATGGTTGTTCCTTTATATGATGATTTTCTCTTTTTTGCTTCATAAGTCTGATAATCTAATACAGCTTTTCCGTTTCTGCAAGCGCAAAAACAAAAAAAATGCAATCTTTACGGTTGACACCTCTTTCCCTCCGTAAAAAACGAGAGGAGATTTCATGAAACCACTGACTCTTTCCGCCTTCCGCAAAGCGGCGCGGGGAACTTACGGCAACATCAGCGCCATCGCCCGCAAACTCGCGGTCCCGCGCTCTTCGCTTTACGATTTCATCCGCGCCAATCCCGATGCCGGAGAGCTGATAGTCTCCCTCCGCGAAGAATTCGACGACCTCGCAGAGGAACAGATTCAGAAACTGATTCTCGAAGGCGACCGCTCCCTTCTGCGGTTCTACGCCTCCACCAGACTCCGCGCCCGCGGCTACCGCAAGGAGGAAGACGCCGAAAACGCCCCGCCCGAAATCCGCATTCACCTCGCCTCCGCTCCCGAAAAACCGGCTCTCAATACATAAAACAAAAAAACAGCCGTTCCATATTTGCAATTTTCCGGCGACCCTGTTATATTAAACAGATTTACAACTCATTCAGGAGGTTCCGCCGGAAACGGCACTGTATGGACGGTTATTTATTTCTGATTCTGCAAATTCTTCTGCTGATCGTGCTGATCGCAGGCTCCGCATTTTTCTCCAGCTGCGAAATGGCGCTTTTCTCGCTCGGACGCGCAAAGGTCGCGGCTTACAAGGATGATCCCTCCCCCGCAAAGCGGAGAATTTATTTTCTTCTGGACAACTACAACCGCACGCTCGTTTCCATCATTCTCTCGAACATGTTCGTCAACAGCTGCATTTCCATGCTGAACGACACGGTGATCCACGGCACAGGACTGACCGGGGTTGCGGCAACCGCGGCCTCCGCAGTCGTCGGCATTCTGATTCTGCTGCTGTTCGGCGAAATCACCCCGATGACCCTCGCGTACGTCTACTGCGATCCGTGGTCGAAAATCGTCGCCGCGCCCGTCTGCTTCATGCGTACAATTCTCTTCCCCGTCGTCTGGTGCGCGGAAAAAATCTGCAACAGGATTCTTGACATTCTCGGACGCCGCAAATCGGTTCCGCTCACCCACGAGGAGTTCGATTCCTACATCGACACCTGCACCCGCAACGGCGCATTCTCCGGAGCGGAAAAGGAACTGCTGAAAGAAACCCTCGACTTCTGCGCGCGCGAAGTCTCCGAAATCATGCTCCCCGTCAATTCGCTCGGCTTCATCCGCAGCGACTCCGCCGCGAAGGAGATTCAGGAGCTGCTCTTCAGCCGCAAATACATGTATTCGCTCGTCGGAAACAAAAACATGGAGACGGCATCGCGCCTGATGCCGTCGCACGATTTCTTTGCGCTCTCCCCGGACCGCCGCTCCCGATGGCTCACCAGCGGAATCGTGCGCGAAGCAGTGTTCATTCCCGAACAGGCAACCGTCATTCACGCGTTGCGGACCCTGAACACGAAAAAAATTGCCGCCGCTCTCGTCTCCGATGAATACGGCGTCACCGTCGGTCTCATCTCCCGCGCATGCATCTATGCCGCGCTGACCGGAAACGTCATCGGCGGCGAGAAGAGTCTGCCGACCGAACCGCTGATGTCAAAACAGAATGTCTGGCTCTACGACGGGCTGACGCCGATCGAATGCGTTATGGACGACACCGGATGGCGTCCCGGACGGGAATTTGAATCCGCCACCCTGAACGGCGTTTTCTGCGAACTCGCCGGAACCCTTCCCGTCAAAGACGATGAAGTGGAATGCGACGGCTTCCGCATCCGCATTCTGGAGACGCTGGGCAACCGCGCATCGAAAATCGAATTCTCGCGCATCCGGAACGAAGCCAAAGGGTCCGCCGACCCGCAGGAAGGAGCCATCGCATGCTGACAAGCTTCACATTCCTTGTTTTCTTCATTCTCATGCAGGGCGTTTTCGCCGGGCTCGAAACAGGCATGATCTCGATCCGCCGTCCGCGCATCGAACACGCGTACGAAAACGGAAGCCGCGCGGCAAAAATGATTCTCTTCTTTCTCGACAACCCTGGCGTGATGATCTCGACAAGCCTCCTGGGAGTGAACATCAGCGTTGTCTGCGCATCGCTCGCGGCGAAAAAATTCGCGGAGAGCGCCGGGCTCTCCTCCGCCGCCGGACTGCTTGCCATGACATGCTTCCTCAGCGTATCCATGCTGATCTGCGAAATCATTCCCAAAAGCTATTTCCGCCAGGCGCCCTGCAGCCGCTGTGCGAAAATCATCTGGATTCTCTACGGGACCTATCACATTCTCTATATTCCGGTTCGTCTCTTCGACGCCTTCACAAGCTTCCTCAGCCGGAAGATTGCGAAAAAAAGCGACACCAACGAGACCCGTTCCGCTCTGATGCGCGAAGACCTGAAACTTTTCCTGCGCGAGAGCGAAAACGGAGGAGGACTGCCCGCGGAAGCCGCCGCCCTGCTCGACAACGCCGTCGGCTTTCACTCCGCCACCATCGCGGACATTGCAAAACCGACAAGCCGCGTAATCGCCGTCTCCGCCGCGCTCCCGGTCCGTGATGCAATGAATCTCTGCCTCGAAAAACAGCTCTCGAAATTCCCCGTCCGCGATGACAGAACCGGAAAGTGGATCGGAGTCTTCTCCGCCTATCATGCCATGTTCGCAATCCGCGAAGAGGAGTGGACCCGGCGGAATGCGGCGGAATGCATGCTCCCTCTGATCGAAATTCCCGCCTCGACTCCGCTCGGCGAAGCTCTGAAGCAGACCAAAGGAACCGATTCCGCCATGTTTGCGGTTCTTGACGCAGACGGGACACAGACCGGCATATTCACCTCGTTCGACCTCGCGCGCAAACTTTTTGGCTGATTTTCCGTCAACAGCATTTGAATTTATCCGCGAATGCGGTTATTTTACCGTCATAACAAAAAACTAACAGGAGAACTCACATGTCCGTTGAAAGCGCCAGAGCATTCTGCATGAGACTGATGGCAGACGAAGAATTCCAGGCAAGCCTCGGAAAAGCCGAATCCGTCGATGCAATCAAAGAAATCATCAAAAAAGACAATTATGATTTCACCCGGCACGACCTTCTCAAAATCGTCGGCGAACTCACCGGAAAGAAAATGACCTCCGAAGAACTCGAACACGAAGTCGTCGGATTCTACCGCGACGAAGTGGCGACGGGCAACCCGAAAGCCGTCGAAAACGTCACCGGCTGGTTCCGCAGCATCTGAGAATCCCGCTCATGAGAAAAATTCCCCAGGTCGTTTCGCCCGATGAAGCTGTCGCCGTCATCAAATCCGGCGACTCTCTTTATTTAAGCGGGTTTGCCAATTCGCCCGAACTCCTCGTCGAGGCGCTCTGCCGCCGCGGCGACGCCGGCGAACTGCAAAACGTCCGCATCGTCCAGCTCATGACCTTCGGGAAAGCTCCCTACACCGAAGAACGCTACGCCGGAGTCTTCATCCCCGATGCGTTCTTCGCCGGAGCAAACAACCGCAGAAGCATCCGGGAAGGCGTCAGCGACTATCTCCCGGTCGGACTCAGCGACACCCAGGCCCTCTACCGCTCGGGAGTCTTCAAATGCGACGTCGCGCTCATCAAAGTCACCAAGCCCGACCAGCACGGCTACGTCTCGCTCGGCGTTTCAGTCGACATTACGCTCGCCGCCGTCGAGATGGCGAAAACCGTCATTGCCGTCGTGGACGAACGCGCCCCCCGAACCCTCGGTGACGCCCTGATCCCCTACAGCAAAATCGACTACGCCGTCATGGACAATCACCCGCTCATGGAGATTGTCAATCCCCCGCCGACCGAACTGGATCTTGCAATCGGCCGCAACTGCGCGGAACTTATCGACAACGGTGCCTGCCTCCAAATGGGCATCGGATCCATTCCGAACGCCATTCTCTCCTCGCTGAAGGATCATGTCGACCTCGGAATCCATACGGAAATGTTCTCAGACAACGTCATGCCCCTCGTCGAAGAAGGCGTCATCAACGGCGCCCGCAAACAAATCGACCGCGGCAAGCTCGTCACAAGCTTCATGATGGGCTCCCAGAAATTCTATGATTTCATCGACAACAACCCGCTCGTTCTCATGAAGGACATCGGCTACACGAACGATCCCTTCATCATTGCCCGGAACGACAATGTCGTTGCCATCAACTCCGCACTCGAAATCGACCTCACCGGTCAGGTCTGCGCCGATTCGCTCGGACCCTATATGTATTCCGGCGTCGGCGGCCAGCTCGACTTCATCTACGGAGCGTCGCGCTCCAAAGGCGGAAAAGCGATCATCGCCATTGCTTCGGAAACAGGAAAAGCGGAAAGCAAAATCGTTCCCTTTCTCAAACAGGGCGCCGGCATCGCCACGCCGCGCCACCTCGTACACTACGTGGCGACCGAATACGGCGTTGTCAATCTGTACGGCAAAACGCTTCAGGAACGCGCCGCGCTGCTTATCAGCATTGCGCATCCGCGCCACCGGGAAGCTCTAGAACGCGCCGCATTCGAACGCTTCGGCGCGGGCTTCCTGCGCCGAAGCGCGGCGCTGAAATAAAACTCACTCCAAACTCTCGGAAACAATATCAAAAAATTCTTCGCGCCCGACGGTATCCAGCGTCTTGCCCCGGGCGGAAAGCTTTTCATTTACCTTGATTGCGGTTTCGGTCATGCGCTCATGCGTCTCCTCCGAACCGCCGACCAGCACAAAATTCTCCCCTTTTGTAATGCGTTTGTGCTCATCCGCGGAATCAAGTCCGAGACCGAACATCATGGAATGCGGATTCCGGTTCTGCATCATTGAAACTCCTCTGCTGCAAATTCAAAAAAAAGCGGCTCTCTGTTTTTCGCAGAAGAGCCGCCGGATAAAAGACTTCAGTCTGGGCGATCAGTAGCGGAACGGAGGCAAGCCTCTCATTTCGCGCTCACGGATCGGCGAACCGTCGGGGTTGATCAGACGGCAGGTCAGGAAGATCAGAAGATTGACCTTCGAGGAATTCTTCGACTTCGACTGGAAGAGACGTCCGACAAGCGGCAGACTGCCGAGAATCGGGTAACGGTCGTCAATGCCCGTCGTCTTGTCCGTAATGATGCCGCCGAGAACGATCGTCTCGCCGTCGTAGCACTGCACCGAGGTGTTCACGGAACGGACTTCGATGATCGGCATCTTCTGGATGTTCCTGTAGTAGTACGGAGCCCCGTTGGATTCCGTGCTGAGCTCGTAGCTGTAGTCAACCCAGTCGACGAATGTGCGGATGCTCGGGGTCATCGCAACCGAAATCGTGTAGTTGTCATCCACGCGCGGACGGACACGGAGTTCAATGCCGAGACGTTCCGCCTCGTCGAATTCCGGAACCGACGGAGTCAGCAGCGGAACCGTGGTGTTGCCGGTCGAAAGAGTTCCGACTTCCGCATCGGACCACTCGTCCGGGAAGTAACGCTCGGTCACCATCGCGATGACGGCCTCGTAGCCGTTCATCGTCGTCAGACGCGGACACGCCAGCATGTCGGAGGAATCCGCCTGATCCAAAGCGTTTATCGTCGCCTGGACCTTGTATCCGTATTTGTTGTAGTGCGCGAAGTTGAAGAGCCTGTCCTGAACAGAGTTTCTTCCTGTCGTCGACACATCTCTCAGGCTTCTGACCACCTGTGAATTCTGGTCGAAGGATATCGATTTGTCTCCGACCGGAGCCTTCGTGTAATAGAATTCGGATGGAAGCGATGATGCGCTGTCCTTGCCGTTCGTAAACGTCGAGGAGTACTTGTACCAGTTTCCGGCAGGCGTTGTCGAAGACGGCGTGGAGCTGGAGCTTGCAGGCCGATAAATGTTGATCGGATAATCCGGAAGCTGACCGTCTCCGGCGACGTAGTGCTGAAGATTATCCTTTTTTACGTACTCGACATTGGAGTTCTGTCTGGAGAACAGATACTGGAATCCGAGTTCTTCAAGGTCGTTCATATGGACTTCCACGAACTTGGTCTGAATCAGGACCTGCGGATCAACAGAGTTCAGAATTTTCAGATGTTCTTCCACCTTCTGGAGATTCTCCGCCGTGTTCGTCACAAACAGACGGCTGATGCCCGGATCGTAGACAATCTGCGCACCCTCTTCCGCGAAAGACACCTGCGGGAAGAGAGAAAGCGGATCGATCTTCAGCGAGGAGGAATCCCCTCCCTGTTCTTCCGCCGCCTTGGCGATGTGACTGTCAACCACCTCTTTTTCAATCGGATAGATTCGGGTTTCCATCTGCTCAAGCGCAACTCCCGGCGGAGCAATGATCACCGCATAGGGTTCCACTTTGACCCGCAGGTTCGCGGTACGGCAGATGTAGTTGAGCGCCTGACCGAGAGAAATGGAATCCGCGGTCATCGAGATCTTGCGTCCGGAGGACTCTTCGGAATCGTCCGCATTCTCCGCGTTCGCGTTCCGCGCGCTCCCTTCCGCCGGTTCGGCTTCCGGAAGCAGGAAAATGTTGATTCCCTTCTTCGCAGGATCCGTCTCCGACGTATCGCCCTCTTTTGCCTTCTGACTCAGATAGCGCAAGGCAACCGGGATTTCAACCTCCTCGAACTCAAGACGGTCGATAATAATGTTTTTCAGCTTGTCCTGAATGGAAGACTGGCCGACATCCTTCTTGACAGGACCGTCGTCCGTCGCGGACTTTCCGGAGAAAGTGACCTTCGGAGGAAGCGGGGAAAGGAACTTCCATTCGGCTTCCGTCTTGTATTCCTCTTCCGTAAGTGACTTGCGCGCCTTTGCACTCTTGAGAAGCTGGAGATTGACTCTGCGGATCGCATCAATCGCGGCGATATTGTAAGGATCAATCGCGATCACTTCTTCGTATTTGTCGCGGGCCTTGTCCCACTGCTTGTCACGGTAGAGGACGTCGCCCTGGCGCAGCAGGACGTCGATGCTGTAAAGCCGTGCCGGCTGTCCGGGATCGACAGCTTCGGGCGAGACCTTCTTCGTATATTCGGCGGAAGCCGCCAGCTTGGAAATTCTGGCGATCATCTCTTCCATTTTATTTTTGGAGGCCGGCCAGACTTCAGCGGCTTTCCTGCAAAGGTCGACAGCCTGTTCATACTGTTTTGCATCGGTGGAAGCCTGAGCATCGAAATAGAGTTTTTCCGCCCAGAAGTAATAGCAGGCGGAAATGGCCTGACGGCAGTTTTCCGCCTTGCGGAGAACCTCCGGATTCTCCGGCAGTTTCTTCAGAATGGCGATTGTCTTAAGATAAAGTCCAACCGCTTTCTGATAAGCTCCGGACTGATAAGCTTTTCCGGCTTCGCGAACCAGCGCATCCGCCTTGGCCATTACCTGACTCGCGGTCAGTTCCGTTATATCAAAATCCAATGCGTATTTGGATGCCGCGGCGTTGTAGGCGGCCTGCAGGGAGACATCTTCACCCGGGGTTGCGCCGTCCGTTGCAGACTGTGCTTCAGCAGACATCGAAACCGAGAACAGAAGCGCCGCAGCCACGCAGGCTTTGGGGAGATGAGCCTTTAACATTGTGTCCTCCGAATGGTTCATATAGTTTTTCATCGTTATCACCTGTTGAAGTCGAAGAGCCCGTTGTCGGTATTCGTTTTAACCGGAACACCGTCGAGGTTCATGATGCGGGTTGTAACGAAAATCATCAGATTGCGCTTCGACTGGCGGTGCGCCTGCGTCGCAAAAAGACGGCCGAGCAGCGGAACGTCGCCGAGGAACGGGAACTTGTCATCCAGCTGCGCGGAAGAATCTTCCAGAATGCCGCCGAGAACAATCGTTTCGCCGTTGTAAACCTTCACGCGGGTATCGATTTCGCGGACCGCGAGTTCCGGCATTTTCATTGCCGCGCGCTGCGAACGGGTGGAACCGATGATAATGTCATACTGGTATTCCGTCCATCCGACAAGATCCAGAATCTTCGGGGTGAGGGTCAGCTCGATCGTGTGGTTGTTGGGACCGACGTACGGGGTAACCGAGAACGTCACACCGACCGAAGTCGCGTCTCCGAAATCCGGATACGGCGGCGTATAGAGGTAGGTGTTGTTCGAAGTGGTAACCTCAGGATCGTTCCACGAATCCGGGAAGTACATCTGCTTGGCGAACTCAATTGTCGCATTCAGACCGGAAACGACGATCAGTTTCGGCGCGGAAAGGGTTTCGGCGCGGTCGCTCTGGTCGATTGCGTTGACGGTCAGGAAGACGTTGTAAGCGCCGTTCGGACCGAAGTTCGGCATGATGTTCAGATTGTTGATGAGCGCCGCCGGATTGGCTGAGGAATCGGTCGTGTCGATTGTATCCGTTCCGCCGTAGTGACGGACCAGAGTTTCAAACATCTGGGCTCCGTCGAACGGAATCTTTCCCGTTTCAGAATTCGCGATGCCGGTCATCCATTTCGGATTGCTGTTGTCGCGCGTCATGGTCCAGTCGAAACCGAGCTCTTCCAGATCGGTAACGTTGATTTCGAGGAACTTCGCCTCAATCAGAACCAGCGGAGTCACAATATCGATTTCGCGAAGGAGGTTCTCCATTGCGCGCAGATTGTCCGGAGTGTTCTTGACCGTCAGACGGCCGGTTCGTTCATCGTAAGCGATCATTGCGCCTGCATCGAAACGGATGCCGCGGACCTCGAAATATTTCTTCAGAGCTTCCAGAGAGGCTTTCGCATCGACCTGTCTTTCGGCTTTTTCGCCTTTGGCGATATCGTCGAAGAAATCATCTTTGCTGGAACTGGACGTTTCACCGAGCTGAAGCGTTTTCTTATCGGATTTCTTGCTGCTTTCCGCAAGTTTCTGTCCGGTCAGGCGGGCGTAGACGGCGGAGCGCATTTTGAAATAACGCGTATCCATATCGTCAATTCCTTCCGATGCGATGCGCACCGCATTATCCTCGACCTTGTATTTCAGCTTTGTGTACTGGCAGAGGTAGCGGATGATCTCACCGACCGGGATATTCGTGAAGCTCAGGGAAACTTCCTGCATGTCCTTGTCGGAGGGAGAATAGACGATGATGACACCTTTGCCTTCGGGGTCGTGCATCTTGCTCAGTTTGGTCAGGGCGCTTACGATTGTGGTAATGCTCTGATCGGTGAATTCGACGCTCGGGATGACGATGGTCTGGAGTTTCTCATACATCTTTGCCTTGCCCTCGTGAACGGCCTCCTGAGGCCCGCGGTCATCGACGAGCTGGTCGCCGCGCGGAAGGAACGAATTGTTCCACTTCCATTCGGATTCGCTCCGGTGTTCAAGGATGTCGTTCTCTCTGCGCAGTTCCGCGATACGGTAAAGACGCTGATAAACCTTCTTGAGGTCATAGACGGCCTTTTCGTTGTATGGGTCGAGGATCAGCACCCGCTCCAGCACATCACGCGCTTTTGCATACTGCTTGCTTTTGTAGAAGATCGCCGCTTCACGCAGGTAAACCGCAATCTGCTCCTTGCGGGAGGCGTTGTCGGGATCCAGGGTTTCAAGCGTGCTCTTCTCAACATAGTTGTTGGAATTCAACAGTTTTTCACCCATCCTGATAATCTGATCCGCAGCCTCCATGGAGGTCGGGGATTCCAGCCGGGCGGTACGGGCGAGCTCAATCGCTTTCTTGGCGTTTTCGCTGGAAGCGGCTGTATCTTTCGCTGCGCCGGAATAGGCGTCCTGAATCAGGGTTCTGGCTTGCAGAATCAGCTGGCCGCCCCACTGACCGCGGATGTTGTTCCGAAGCTCAACGACCATATTTTTCTTTGCAATGACAAAAGGACCTTCGCCCAGGTTCATCTCGTTGACTTTCCGAAGCGCAGTCTCGCACTTTTCGACGGCGCCTCTGAAATTCCCCTCATTTCTCAGTTGGACAGCCTCCGCCAGCAGAGGGTCAACCGAGTCTATCCTGGTATCGCGCCTGACCGTCTCCTGGGCTTCGGCGTCTGCGTAATCCGCAGCGTCCAATCCCGGAAGGAACGCACAGGAGAGAACCAGAGATAACGCGAACTTCAGCGTCATGGCAGACGGTGCGTGAAAGCCGGCTTTCAACAGTCTTTTCATAGTATCTCTTCTCCAAATATGTTTTTATTCTGATTTTATCTGTTGTTTCCAAACGACGGCAAACCGGGACGCGGCGGCACATTTCGGCGCGGCGGCATTTCCGGTCCGTTCTCGAACATGTTTCCCGGAATGCCCGGCGCCTTGTGCTCGGTGCGCTTGATTTCAATGCGCTCACCTGTCGTAGTCTTGACCCGGACGACGTTGTTCACAACATCTTCCAGCTCCAGAACATCTTCGCCGCGCCGCTCGTCGCCCAGCGTAAACTTATCACCGACATACTGCACAAACGTGAGATTGTCAACCTCGAAATAGAAGGTCACCCGCTGTTTCGGATTGACGATTTCGCCGTTGACCGTTCTGCCTTTGATCGTCGCAATCTGTCCCGAGATCGGAAGCCCGATTTTCTCTTTGGTCTTCGGATTATACTCGTGGATGAATACGCGGGAAAGGTTGTCCGTCCGGTACATCTTCGCATTGTATTTCAGCTCTTTCGCGATACGGTCGATGATGTAGGTTTTCTCGCCGATCTTGAAAGTATCGCCGATCTTCAAGTCGTTGTACTGTTTCTTCCTGCGCGGATTGCGCTTGTCAAGCTCTCTGTAATATGCAATGGAAACGGTCCAGTCCTTGACATCCGCCTTGTCGTTCGGATAGGAAATCTGAGCGATCCACATGCCGAGAGGTTCTCTTTCGACCGTTTCATAGAAGAGCTTCTTCGCATAGTTCGGACGGCTCTTCGGATTCTTCGGATCGGTGGAAGCCCTGTACTCTTCGAGGTTGGTGAATCCGTCGTTGTCAAGATCCTGTTCCGCATCGGCAGGGTTCTTCGGATCCAGTCCCCATCGCTTTTCCACCTTATCGGGAATGCCGTCTCCGTCCGAGTCCTCTTCACTGATGTTTCCGGGAGGAATGAGAACTTTGATCCTTTTTCCGCAGAAGGAACAGATTCCGGGCTTTGCCGCACGCATTTTCGGATAGTCGGAAGGAGGGATCAGATGTGGTCCGTGCGGGCAGCGGGTAAGCGCCTCCGCCTGACAGAGATCATTGGCTTGTGCTTTTGCCGGGTCATCAAGCCAAATCGCCTTTTCCGAATCGAAAATCATCTTATGCGTAAGTTCCGGCTTGGAAAAATCCAGCTGACGGGGATACCCCGGCTTCGGAGGTTTGACGCCGAGAACCGCGTTAATTTCAAGATCCTTCGCCTGCAGAATGACGGCGATCTGGAAGCCCAGCAGGAGAATGAATATCAGCAGAAGAGCCGCCAGGATGAACTTCTCGTAATGTTTCTTCAACAGGTTCATATCAATTCCGCCTTTCCTTTAGTTCTTCTGCTCAATGCGCTGTAACTGATTTCCCGTATAGAACACCATGCGGACCGTCATGGTCACCTTGATCCGGTTCTCTCCGCCGATCATCGGACGACCGTAAGTCGCCGCCAGAATATAGGCATCCGATTCCTTCAGCTCATATCCAAGAATCTGAAACTGTTCAATCAGAAGAAGCAGCGGATTTTTCGTCTGCGGATCAATCAAATCTTCAACATTCACTTCATCGGCACGCTCCATCGCGATATTCCGGATCAGATAGACTACATTGTCCTTGTAAGCGGTCTGAAAGGTATTGATCAGCTTCCGGATTGTGTTCATCGCGGAGTAAACCTTCGCTTCAGCCCCCTCTTTCGCATCTTCCTTGAAGGAAGCGGCTTCCAGAACGAGGTCGAAATCATAATACTGGTAGCTTCCCTGCTTTACGCCAAGGAGCGTCGGAGTTTTTTCCTTAATGGAAATCAATTTAAGAGGCCATTCTTCGTCCTTCTTGACACCGCCGGCTTCACGCAGACGACGGAAAATCTCTTCGCGCAGTGACCACTGGAAAATGTAGCGCGGAATATCCTTCTGAGGCGGAGCAATTTCCACAGAGGACATCTGCTTCTCAACATCGTCCACGGATTCCGCTCCGGGGACAGAGCTTCTTCGGTTCAGTTCCTCGACAAAATTGTTCTGCTGACCGACGAACTGAGTCTGCTCCATCGTACGGGGAAGCCCCAATGCGACAAGCACGAACTTGTGGACATTCTCGTCGGTCACTTTTTCGACCGTGACAGAAGCCATGGCGTCACGGAACTCCGCCAGTCCCTTCTTCACTTTTTCCGCATCGTATCTGCTCAGGAATTCCATGAGAAGCGAACGGTCAATCACTTCATTCGGAATGATCGCGCGCTTTTCATTCGGCAGCCCATTGTAGTATTCCGCAAACGCATTCAGAAGAGCGGATTCGTTCATATAGTCGCGGTAACGCGTCATTTCGGACTCAAGACGGTTCCTGTCTTTTCCGGAAAGGAAGTCGGCGATCAGCTCGTCGGATCCGGCGAGTTCACGCTTGTGGAGATCCGGAAGTTCTTCGTAATACTTCGTGAAACTTTCTTTCAATGCGTCTCCGGAAATACCGACGGCGTTGGCGAGCAGCAAAAGCGGCTTGCGGTAGAACTGTCCGAATTTGCGCTGAAGAAGAAATGTCTCCATTGCGACTTTCGCCGTATCGATGGTGATGTTTTTGTAGTTTTCGGCCAGCGGCGCGGGCGGCTTCCTGCGGTTCGCTTCTTCCAGAATTTTTTTATGTTCAGCGATCTTCGAGTTGACTTCCGCCACCTGGGAGTGCTTCACAACCACGAGATAAATCAGGTAAACAGAGACCAGCGCCGTCAAAGAGAGGACTGCAAGCAGGGGAATGTTTCTTACGGGGATTTTCATTTTAGGCGTTCTCCATCCTTATCTCTTTATCGGGGTGAGCAGTTCCGCTTCAATCCGGAACGAAGAGATGTTCGATCCGCTCGGAGCAAGCTTGAAGTTTTGAATCATGCGGTCGCCATCGGCAATCGAGAAATGCTTGAAAAGACCGGTTTTCTCAAGGCGGGCCTTGAATTCATTGTAAACCTGGGCGGGATCTTTGTCTTTGGTATTCGTGCGGATATAACCATTGAACTCTATCCACTTGTATTCCTGCTCCATCGTTTTCTGAGCTTCGGCCTCTCTGCGCGCGCCGAATCCGCCGAATCCGCCGAATCCGCCTTCCTGCGGGACTTCCGCGACTTTCGACTTCCGGGCGGCAGTGCTCAAACCGGAAATCGGATGAATCGAGGAAAACCAGATTTCCGCGGGAACGGCCGCCTGGGTCTTATTGAAAAGTTCCGGCCAGAAATCGCGTTCTTTCAGCATGTCCAGAGCCTGCTGAAAATCGCCTACAGAGCTGTTGAGTTTCCGGTAGGCGGAATCAACCTGCTTCGTTGCGAGTTTCGTTTTCTCCGCTTCCCGGTTCGCACGGATTTCATCCTGATGAACCGTCTCATACTGTTTGGAGAAACTCCAGTAGGTCATGCCCAGACAGAGCAGAAGCGCAAATGCCGAGGCATAGAAATAAGGATCTTTCTGCTTCGCGATGCGCTCTCTGCGAAGGGATTCCGGAACGAGCGAAACTTCAACCGGACAGACACCGACGTTGCGGAGACCGAGACCGATCACTTCGGAATAGAGGTGAGCGAGCTCGGCAAGCGGTTCCTGAATCGCCTCAGAGACTGAAACGATCTGGAAGGGGTTCAGATATTCCACCGGCAGCTTCAGTTTTTCTTCGAAGAAACGCGGCATATATTCCATCACGGAACTTCCGCCCGCGAGATAAAGTTTTTCAGGCTTGTTGCCCTTCTGATGAGCACGGTAAAGATTGATCGAACGGCTGATTTCCCCGTGCAGACGCGTCATCTGGTTGCGGACGATTTTGGAAACAATCGAGGCCACCTCGGAATCGGGATCCTCATACGCGCCGCCGAGAGCGACGAAACCATGACGGCGTTTCAAATCTTCCGCCTCCTTGAAGGAGATGCCGAATTCCTTGCTGATCTGCTGGGTAATGGAGTTGCCGGCAATCGGGATCGTACGCTCAAACAGCTTGCCGCTGTCCACAAACGAAAGAGTCGAGCAGTGTCCGCCGATATTCAGAATCATCTCGCAGGCGTTCTCTCCGACCATGTTCGCGCGGCAGGCGTTGTACCCGGCGGTCGGAGCGACCTCGATGTTGCCGATCTTCCGGCCGGATTCGCGAATCAGTTTAACGACGCTCTCAACCTCTTCGCTGCGAACGTAGATGATCATGACGTCGATTTCCGTCGAATCTTCCGAAACGCCGACGATCTGCGCATCCCAGACGGTTTTGTCCATCGGGAACGGAGAGTTCTGTTTCGCCTCGAACTCTATGATCTGGTTGATCTTGTTTTCATCGTCGGTCAGAGCGGGAAGCTTGACGAAGCGGATCAGAGCGCTCTGGGCGGAAAGCGAAACATTCACGAGCTTTGAAGTAAATTTGGTCTCCGCGAGAAGCTTTTTGAGCGAGAGAAGCATCTCCACCGAGGTTTCCTGCGATTCGAGCGCAACGACATCCGTGCAGCCGAAATCTATGAACTCGAAATTCACAAGGTCCATCGTTCCTTCATGGGAGTAGGCGAACTCAGCAGCTTTCAGAGTATCCGAACCGATATCAATGCAAAGAACGGTAGAATTGTTTTTGCCCATAGGTCACTTCCCTTCCACGGTATTTTTGGAAAGATCGAACGCATCGACTTCCACCAGATTCCACGGAGTGCGGTCTTTCGGAAGAATGGCGGAAGGCAATTTCATGAAGCCTACATTGGAGCTCATGATCCGCTGGAAGGCGCGACCGGCGTTTTTCATGTTTTTCGGAGAATGAATGTAACGGGCCAGAAGAACCTGGTTCTTGTTCCGGAATTCCACCATGACCGGGAAGGACTGGGCTACGCTTCTGGAAAATTTATTGAGTTCACAGTAGCGTCTGAAAATCTGCGGGGGAACAGCGAAGAAAACCTGATGAGTCTGTCCGTCTTCCGCAACGCTCCAGAGAACCTGGGTTCCGGAAAGAAGGACGCTGCCGCCGTATTCCTTTTTGGCGGGGGCGATGATGTGGGCGGAAACGGAAAGATCGTCAAGCCAGCGCAGCCGCTTGCCGCTTCCGGCCTCATAACTGAGCGCGGGCGTATAAAAAATCTGAAGAGTGAGCCACTTCGTTCCGGAAGAGGGAGAAACCTGTATGCCGCCGGTTATCGGGAGCGTAGGAGCTTCGAAAAAGTCCATCTTGCATGTTATACTTTTTTGATCTATCACCTGTCGATCCTGTGCGCAGACGGCAAAGGAAAGAGCAAGTATCAGCATTCCAACGAACATCAGCTGATCTTTCAAGCGCATTTTTCAAACTCCTGTGTTTTAAATTTCATCCGGTTCCGGCACTTCCGGAAAGGCCTGCTGAAAAACTCTAATATGCATTCACGAAAAATGCAAGCGAATTTTTAAAAAAACAAGGCACAAACAGCAAAAAAAACTGTTATTTTTTCGCTTCCGGAGCGTTTTTCTCTGCTTTTTCCGTTGCCGCGGGAGCCACTTTTGTCTCGATGGCACTCAGAGCCGCACTGGACGACGCGGCGGCAGAAACCTTCTGACGATGGCCGGACACTGCGGCCAACGCGAGAGTCACGACAAAGAAAACGGCAATGAGAACAACCGTCAAGCGGGAGAGATAACCCATGGTCTGAGCGCCGAAAACGCCTTCGCCGACGCCGCCGAATGCGGAACCGAAGCCGCCGCCCTTCGAGGGCTGCACCAAAACCAGAGCAACCAGAAGAATTGCGATTAAAACTGCAACCGTGTAAAGAATTGCACTGACGATCACTGTCATTTTTCCATCCTGTTTTGTTGTTGAAACGGAATCAGAGCCACAAAGCCCCCTTCCCGCCTCATTTGTTTAATTAAGCCGGAGCGGTTATAAAATAACCGTTTTTCTTATATTTTCAACCCCGGCTTTCTGTTTTTTTATAAAAGAAACTCTGGAAACCCGCGTCCGCACGCGGCGTTTCTCAATCGTGAATCGGCTTCAGGACAAGATCATCATCTTCGACGTCGATCAGAATGAGGCCGGTGAAGAAGTCCGCAATCGCAACGGGGTGAATGGAGACCTTCACGCCGAGAAGACAGGAAGCGCCGAGTTCCAGCGCCCAGTAGTCGCGGGCTTTTTCCTGATAAATGCGGTTGGAGGGCAGCGGGAAGTTCGTTCCCTGAATCCAGTAGCGTTCAATGTCGCCCCAGACAAGCGGACGGGCAAGGTCCATCGCGCTGCCGAAGAAGAACTGTCCCTCCGCGCCTTCCGTCACAGCAAAACCGTACTGACGGTTGTAGCCTTTGAGAGCGGAACCGTAAGTTCCGACCTCGCCGCCGATCCCGAATGCACGGGTGACACGGGCTTCCGCGCCGATCACCGCTCCGCTTTTCAGCTCAACCGAAACAATGTCGAGAAGATCCAGAAGACGGTTGGGAATGTACATCAGCAATTTTTTGCCGATCGAATTCGATTTTTCTCCGGAAGAGACGCCGCTCTCGACGGGGATTTCCTGCGCGGCGGGCTCCGCCGCAGACGGGTTTTCCTGTGCCGAAACGCTGAAGAACGCAGCCGCGGCCATGAAGACGGAAAGCATCATCAATTTTCTCATAAGAACACCTTTGGTTGTTTTTTGATTTTTCAATATCTGTATACAATATATATCCCCAAGAAGCAAAATGCAAAAAGGAATCCGGAGTTTTTTTCAGATTTTATGTTTTTTCCCCAGAAAATCCGCCGCCAGACGGACGCATTCCGCACAAGGAGTCTTGCATGCGCCCTTGATTTCGCGGCAGGTTTCCGCTCCGGCCGCATCACGAAATGCCGCGCGCAGGGCGGGACGGTCCGCCTCATCCGCAAGCAGCATCGCCGCATAAAGAGCTCCGCAGAGACCTTCGGGGGCGCGTCCGCCGCCGCAGACGGAGAGTTCGGATACAATTGAATCATCCGCGCCAAACGCTTTTGCCACACACTGCGCGCAATTTCCGAATTTAGGGCTTGAGGTGAAAAGTTCGACCGCTTTGTCCGCATGGGTATTCATTGATAAAATGTTCCTTAGTTTTCAGCTGGATTTTTCCGGGAGAAAATAACTATATCGCGATTTTTCGAAAAAGCAACTCCCATTCAGAGAGATTTCTTGTTTTTCCGTAAAAATAAAAACCATATTTTTCATTTCTTAGACCTTGAAATGCAACTGCACTACATTTATATTACGTCAGAAACGCGGAATGTGTCCGCGGTTCAAGCAATAAAAAACACAACAAAGTGGGGTAAACATGAAAAAATCTCTTCTTCTCGGCGGTGCAGTTGTTGCGGCGGCTCTCATGACCGGCTGCGCAGGCGTCACAACTCAGAACGGCGGCGTTGCTCTGCCGGGCGGCGGCTTCTACAGTGATTCCGCGGCTAACGCGATTCTCCAGCCGATCCAGGACAAGAGCTACACCGTTGTCAAGCGCGGCGTCAAGGCTGAAGCCAAGCTCCTCGGCATCTTTGCCGCAATCAACATGGGCGACGCTTCCTACGGAACCCTCAAGGCTCAGGCTCTCTCCGGTCTCAAGGCCGACGATCTGATTGATGTCAAGATGGACTACAAGCAGGAAACCATCCTCGGCATCAACAAGGTCACCGTCACCATGACCGGCACCGCCATCAAGTTCAAGTAATTTCGCTTGACCAGAGACCGGCCTGCGCTCACCGCAGCCGGTCTTTTTCTCACATGTGAATATAAAAAGAGAACCGCGTTTTATGAAAAGAATTCTTGCTTTTTTATCGACCGTTCTGCTGGCGGCCGCATTTCAGGTTCAGGCGGCAAACTGGCATGTTTCCATCTCAAACGGAAAAAACAAGAATCCGGGCACACCGGGAGCTCCTCTCAAAAATATATGGAAAGCTATTGAAAAAGCAAAACCGGGCGACATGATTCTCATTGCGGAAGGCAATTACCCAGGAAAGATGTCCTGCGGCTGGATCAATCTCGACAAACCCGTCAGCCTCATCGGAGGATATTCTCCCGATTTCTCCGCACGCGACGTTCTGAAGTACCGCACCATGCTCCGTCCGACAAATGCGCAAAACACGACGAAACCGACGCACGGAACGCTCACCATCAACACCCGCAAGTTCGGTCCGAACTCAAATATTCTCATTGACGGCATCATCTTCGACCACACGGCCGCCAACAGCTATCACCCCGTCAAGGGCAAACCCGCCGGATTCAAAGACGGAATGCTCACCATCCCGCCCGCAAAAGGAAACACTCAGTATCCTTCCATCGACAAGTATCTCATCTACGCTCAGACCGATGGACAGCTTGTCATTCAGAACTGTCTCTTCCTCAACGGATGCAGCTATGCGATCATCGTCGCCCAGTATTCCGGAAACGTGCGGATTCTCAACAACGTTTTCATCGGCAACCGCATGATGGGCGCGGACGTCCGCACCACAAACGGCAAGCCGTTCACCCTCAATTATGAGTTCGCGAACAACACCGTCCTCTTCACCTGGACCCGTACAAAAGCGTTTGAAGACATGGGATACGGTGTGCGGACCAACCCCGGCATCTTCACAAACATTCACCACAATATCCTCGGACTCAACTGCATGGCGGGCTTCGACAATACAAAGGGCGATGCGAAACAGAAAAAAGTCAAACTCGACAACAACATCTTCTTTCTCAACAAAAAAGCGGACGTTGCAATCACCATCAGCCCGAGCATTAAATTCATGAAGGTCGAAGACGACGGATTCGATGACCTTGAAGACGTTGAAGGCATGGAAAGCGTCAGCAAAAACTCCGGTCTCAAGGATCCCGCCCTCTTCAAAGACGTGATCGACACAAACTACCTCAAGGCGTTTCTGGAAGCTACATGCACCGAGCAGGTCGACTACGACGAAAATTCGCCCATCAACCAGTTCCGTGCCGCGCTTGGACTCAACAAACAGGGGAAAATCACAACCACCGTTTCAATGTTCGCAAATCCCTATCCTTTTGAGAGCGCAATCCGCTTTTTCGGGGTTGTCAAGGGCTTCGGAGCTCAGACGCCGACCGTTCCTTAACAGAAAACAGCAACCATCCAACAGGAGAGAACCATGAAAAAACTGCTTATTGGTCTGCTGGCCGCGGCTCCGGTCGTAGCCGCACTCGCACACCCGCCACCTCCGCCGCCAAGATATCATGGCAACAGCGGAGTCGCTCTGGCTGCGGAAATTGTCGGACTGGTCGGAGACATTCTTGCCCCGCCGCCACCGCCCGTCCTTGTGGTTCCGCCGCCTCCGCCGCCACCGCCCGTCTTTGTGGCTCCTCCGCCGCCGCCACCGCCTGTCCTTGTGGTTCCGCCGCCGCCTCCGCCGCCAAGATACATGCCTCCTCCGCCGCCGAGACGTCACATGCCTCCTCCGCCGCCGAGACGTCACATGCCGCCTCCGCCGCCGAGATACATGCCTCCTCCGCCGCCGAGACATCACATGCCTCCTCCGCCGCCGAGACATCACATGCCTCCTCCGCCGCCGAGACCGATGCCGCCTCCGCCGCCGAGATACATGCCTCCTCCGCCGCCGAGACCGATGCCTCCTCCGCCGCCGAGACATCACATGCCTCCTCCGCCGCCGCGCTGGTGACAAAGATCAGGAGAATCCCCCTGTCGGGTTCTATATAAATTGGGCAAAAAACAAAGAACAAACAACAAAGGAGATCACCCCTATGTTCTTCCAACAGCTCATCGAAAACTTCAAAACGATTATCACCAAGAAGTATTTTTGCTTCAACGGACGCGCAAGCAGGCAGGAATTCTGGATGTGGGTTCTTGCAACTTTCGTCATCGGATTCGTGCTCGGCCTCATTCCCAAAGCAGGCGGGATTCTCGCCGGACTTTGGAATCTTGCAGTGCTGCTCCCCTATCTCGGAGTCACCGCACGCCGTCTGCATGACACCGGCAAAAGCGCCTGGCTGATCCTCCTTGGGCTGATTCCCTTCATCGGAGCTCTGATCGTTCTGCTTCTCTGCATCCCCGAGGGAACCAACGGCGACAATCAGTACGGACCGCTCCCCGCGGCAAAGCCGGTTGAAGAATAATCACTTCTTCCTTAAAAAACAAAACGGGCTCCGGTTTTCCCGCCGGAGCCCGTTTTATTTTAAACGTTTTCTTTTACTTCAGGAAAGAGACGATCATTTCTCCACAGGATCGAGTATCAGCTCGACGACCGGAACGGCAACCTGCGGCTTCTCGACCGGAAGAGTCAGAACTGCCACGGATTCCGTGCTTCCCGCAATATGACAATTCTTGATTTCCTTTTTCTGAAACGGAATTTCCGAATGATCGTGCAGGAAACGCGCATAGCGGATACATCCGGCAAGTCCCGGGAGACGCAGATGACGGTTCTGCCACGAAAACAGATGAATGTAAAGGCGGTGCGTCACTGGATTCCATGTTGCGCGGCAATCCTCTGGAACGGCAAATTTTTCCGGAGCGGTCTCGCATCCGAGAATCGCGCGGGAATGCAGATTCCACCATTCGCCGATCTCTTTCAGAATCTGTGAAGAGCGCGGATCAAACGTTCCCCGCCCTGTCGGTCCGACATTCAAAAGCATATTGCCGCCTTTGGACACATGATCGACCAGCATCTTCACCAGCTCTTCAGAAGAGCGCCAATGCACGTTCTGCGTCGTATACCCCCACTGACCGTTTATGACCTGGCAGCCCTCCCAGCGGCATTTGACATTGCTGTTTTCGGGCAGCGACTGTTCCGGTGTGGAAAAATCATCGAATCCGGGCAGACGCGAAATCAGGATTTCCGGCTGAAGACTTTTGATTTTCGCGGCAAGCTCCGAAGCGTTCCAGATGTGTTTCGTATCCGGATAGCTGCCGTCAAACCAGATGATGTCAATCTTCCCGTAGTTGGAGAGAAGCTCCGTCACCTGATTGTGCAGATACTCGGTATAAGGAGCGTAATCGCGTTCCGCTGGAAAATCGCGGAGCGGATGACGGGCGTCAATCACATAGTTCGGATGATGCCAGTCAGGGAGCGAATAGTATATCCCGATATGGAAATTCCGCGCACGGAAAGCGTCAATCACCTCACGGAGATAATCTCGTCCGTAATAATGCATGGAACTGTAATCGGTGAATGCCGTATCGAACATGCAGAAGCCGTCATGGTGTTTCGCCGTGAAAACAACATAACGCATTCCGGCGCGCTCCGCGGCCTCCGCCCATTTCTCCGGATCGAACCGATCCGCCTCGAACTGGTCGACATACTTCTGATACTGTTCATCCGTCATTTTCAGATCGGACTTCACCCATTCATTCCCGAATGCGCCGGCATAGACGCCCCAGTGAATGAACATTCCGAATTTGCTTTTTTCAAACCAATGCATACCCTTTTTTCCTTTTTATAAAAATGGTTTACCTCACTATAGCATAAAAAGAACTGTTTTCAAATTCCGGACCCCAATTTTTTCCGGAGTCCGGATGCGTCTTTTATTCCGTCTGCCGGGAACCGTCTTCACCGATAAGTTCGGAGTCGATGAAACGGACATTTTCCGCATGGCCGGCGTTTCCGCTCTCTTTGGCGGAAATGCGGCAGCGTTCAAACGTCAGGTTCCGGAGCGGAATCTGCGTGCTGGCATTGCCGGAAAGAGCAATCCGGCACTTATCGCCCGTAATGTCGCGGAAGTGAAGGTCGGAAAACACCGGAATGCCGCGCTCTGGCGGGATGACCGGCCGGGTCATCACCTTCCAGTGCTCCGGAATCGGCTTGCCCAAAAACGATTCCGGAAGTTTCACCATGCTTTCGGGGAACCAGTTGAGGTCAAAGTCAATCACCTTCCCGACTTCCGAAAGGTTCACGTTCCGGATGTAAATATCGCGGACATAACCGCCGCGCGTGAGTCCGCTCTTGAACTTCATGCCGACTCCCGTGTGGCGCGCCGTCATGTTCTCCACAAGTATATCCGAAATGCCGCCTGACGTCTCGCTCCCGAACGTCACAAGTCCGCAGCCGCGGTCCGCACGGCAGTTCCGCAGAAGGACATAACGGGTCGGACGGTTCACGCGGAGCCCATCCGCATCGCGCCCGGCTTTGAGACAGAAGTTGTCGTCGTTGCAGTCAATCCGGCTGTTCTGGACAAGAACGTATTCCGAAGAATCAATGTCGATCCCGTCGGTACTGGGACCGCGTCCGCCGATATTGTTCGCAATGCAGATATTCTCCGCCGTGACGTGATGCGAATAAAGAATGTGAAGGCTCCAGAAGCCGGCGCGGAAAATCACAACGCCGTCGACCCGTATGTCCGAACAGTTCTGGATGAGAATGCCGCGCGGACGGCGGCAGTCGTAATCCGACGCCCAGCGGAGACCGTTCGGCGTGTAGTAGTTGTTCGTTTTCTCCCAGAAATCATCCCAGAACACCTTGCCGTCGCCGTCGATGATTCCCTCTCCGGTAATCGCGGAGCACTGCTTGTCAATGATGTTGATCAGCGCGGCAGGCCACTCGATCTCGAACCCGGCGACACGGGTTTTGATGACCGGATACGCCGCGATGTCGTTCAATCCGCGCAGGACGGAACCTTTCGGGATATCAAACGTCGTATTGTTTCCGATAAAAAGCGAGCCGGAACGGTAGATGCCCGGAGAGAGGCGGACGACGCCGCCCTGTTTTTCCGCTTCGTCAAGCGCCCGCTGAATCGCGGCGGTGCTGATCGCAACGCCGTCGCCGACTGCGCCGAAATCGTTGACTTCAAACACTCTGTCCGAAGCCGGAGCCTTCCGGCAGCCGGCCTCTTTCGCCCACGGGAAACCCCAGTCGTCCATAAACAATCCTTATCTGATGCTGTATTCCACGCCGTCGATGAACGCCGCGCCGGCTTCCGCCGTTTTGCGCAGACCGATATGCAGACGGCAGAGACCATCCTTCAGCGCGGTCCAGGTATCCGTATCCGTCGGAACGGCGTATTCCAGAACAATTTCCTTCCACTCCGGCTCGATGTTGAACTTGTACGGCTTGTAAAGATGCTTTTTGTGTCCGCCGCGCCAGAAATCAAGGGACATATAGCCCGGAACCGTGCCGTTTTCGGACTTTGCCCAGAACTTGACAGCAATCGTCTTGCCCGGAACCGCGGGGAGCCAGGCAATGCTGATGACTTCCGCCGCCTCATTCGCGGACTTCGTCAGCTTCAGGCTCTTCGTGCCGCTGAAAAACGAAGGCGACGGAACAATGCTCATGCATTTTTCAAACTTCGCCAAATAAGGTCTGAAATCGTTTCCGTTTTCAAAATCGCCGTTCGGGAGAAGGTTGTCGCCGAGATTCGCGACTTCATCCAGTTTGAGATTGCGGACCGCGATGTCTCCGGAGGGACCGGGATTGATGTTGAAGAAAATTTTCGGATTCTCCAGAGCATTCGTGCAGAAGTAAAGGTTGAACGGCGCATAATCCGCACCCGCGCGCCAGGTGGTGTAGTCCGTCGAGCGTTTGCCGCCGCGCATGCCGGTGATCCCCGTCTGCGTGTTCACGGCTCCGGATGCCTTCGCCTCGAACGAAAGACGGTAGAACTTGTCCGGGTTGATCTCCTGAGACTTCAGATCAATCGACGGCCAGGTTTTGCCGCCGTCGAAATTGATGGTGTATTCGCCGTTTCCGGCGGCTTTCCACGGTTTGTTCGGGCGGACAGTGATTTCCGTTGCGAATGCCGCGGCGGTCAGAACGGCGAATGCCGCAAGCGTGAGAAGATGTTTCATCTGTTTGTCTCCTTATTTGACAATGCTGAAGTTGCAGCGGTGATTGTGAAGTTCTTTTCCGATTCCGAGCTGAGTTTCCATGAATTTCGCTCCGCCGGCGTCGTCGATCTTGACGTCAAAGCCGAGCGCGGAACCCGTCTTCGCGGGAATGGCGACGGTGAACGAGTAGCCGTCCGCCGTCTGTTTCACATCGAGCTTGCAGTCGGATGCCTTGATTGCGCCCATCGTGTGCAGTTTGACGGCGTCGCGCGGGGTGATGAACAGGCGGAAGGTCTCCGGCGTGTACGCATGCGCATGAGTCGGCGGAATGACAAACGGGGCAAGATCGAAGAACAGCTCCGTGCAATCGGTCTGCCACGGGAAACGCTTGCCGGTCGCGCCCGCGTCGGTCGCGTCTTTCACCGACATTTCGAGCTTGATTTCTCCTTCGCCGAATGCGATTTTCCCCTCGGCGTTCGCCATTTTGAACTCGCGGCTCACAAGCGTGTTGACCGAAAGTTTCAGCGGAATGCGGAACATGTTTTTGTTGAGATGAAGCATCAGCTCCAGCGGCTTGCCGTCGTTTTTGATCTCCTTGACCGGAATCTCAAACGCCTGTTTCGCCCGGGCGGGAAGCGTGAACTTCAGCGGCTTGAGCGCAGTCAGACCGCCGCCCGTGATGCCCGCGATTCCCGTCTGCTCCTTGTCGGAATCGTTGTGAAGCATGACGTACAGCGTGTTTCCGGCTTTGCGCGCAATTTCTCCGGCGCTGACCGCCTGTTCCAGACGGATCGGCAGTTTTTCAAGTTTCGCGACGAACTCCGAATCGGAGAGTTTGCCGGGACGCAGATAGTACGGAGCGAGGTCGATCACCTTGTCCCCCACCGCCTCCTCGTTGCCGAAAATGTCCATGACTTCAAACGCGGAGAGATCCGCATGAACGCCTTTTTTCTTCTGATACTGCCAGACCGCCGCGATGAGTTTTCCGTCCTTGCGGAACACGTAGCAGATCACGCCGTTGGGATGGCGGATCTTCTTCACAAGTTTCGCCGCCTCGAACAGGCGCGCCATCGTGTTGTACGCGACAGCGTTTTCCGAAAGAACCAGCTGATGGAAGTTCTGTCCGCCATGCCAGAGATTCGGCGTCAGAAGACGCTTCCAAATCTGGTTTTCATGAATGGAAATCGACTGAACCGCGCCCTCCCCGAGGTCTACCAGGAAACGCCATACCGCATGATGCGGACGGATCAGAGATTCCTCGTGGGAATTGTGTTTGACCTGCTGATCGATCAGATAGTAAATCTCCGTGTTCCAGAGCGGCATTTCAGGCTTTCCGTACTTCTTCATCTCCGCGCGCAGATCCGCGATGTACTTGTCCGCAGGCCGGATCGAACCGAGCTCCCGCCCTGCATACGGATGAAAACCGACCGCATCGACGTAGTTCAAGCCGCCGAGCTCCGCGCATTTGTCCATCCACGGAGTCGACGCCGCCCCGTAATCGCTGGTCAGACAGAATCCGGCGATCTTCGCGGCGGGATCCGCCTTGCGGATTGCGGCGTTCGCCTCTTTCAGATACGTGACATACGCCTCCTGCGAAAGATAAAGATTCGGCTCGTTCGTAATCTCGTAAACCGGAACGCGCCCTTTCAGATGCTTCACGGTCTGATAGATGTAGTTGCGGTAGAGATCCTTCGGCGGGAGCAGAATGTGTCCGCGGGCGCCTGCCATGCAGTTCGGCGGATCGTCCTTCACCCGCTCCGAAAGCGGATTCGCCCAGAGCGGCCAGCGCTGGCTCATCCACGATTTGTAATTCTCGATAAAACCGTCGCCCATCACCGGAAAGAGCGTTATGTTGTACTTCGCATACAACGCCATCTGACGGTCCAGATGCGAGAAATCAAACTTCCCGCGTTCCCATTCGACGGAAGGCCAGTCAACTCCGCGCACACCGCCGTCATGGTCGCGCAGAATGCGGCACCCGATTTTGGCGTAAAGGTCAAAGCGGTCCTCAAACTGAGAGTTGCGGACCGTGTAGGCAGGAGATTTCACATGCGGGAACATCCGGCAGCCGAGCCCGCCGTTGAAACCGACGACAAAGTCTTTCGTGATGTCAATCGGCTTCGCCTCGTACTTTCCGATGACGCTGAAATACTGCGTGAAAACATTCAGTCCTTTTCCGTCCACCTTAAGACCGAAGCAGCCGAAGCGGTCCAGCTTCCGCGAATCCAGAGCAACCGTTTTCGCTTCACCGGGAGCAAGCTTGAGCGGAACGGATTTGGAAAACACCGTTTTCCCTGTGTATTCATCCGCAATGCTCACGGAGACGTTCTGCGCAAACGCCGCATCGGAAGGATTGAAAACTTTCAGATTCAGCTTCGCCGTCTCGCCGCGCAGATAGAGAGTCTTGTCCGGTGCTACCGTCGCATTAACCGGAGCGGAGGGGGTGCCGATTTCCTCAATCTTGAGATCGTCGATATAGAACGTATCCGCAATTTTACCGTCATGAGTTGCACTCGCAATCTGGATATGATGCCAGCCGTTGCCCTCGCGCTTTTCCGTGGTGAAGGTAAAGTCGAAATTCTGCCATTCACCGCCGGCGAAGTTGAACATTCGGGAATAGGCAAGCCATTTGTCGTCGACTTTGAAGACGGAAATCCGGACCGTTTCGCCGCCCTTTTCCGCCTTGAGTTTCGCAGTGAAGCGGTAAGTCGTCGCAGGTTTCAGTTTGAATTCGCGGGAAAAGAGATCGAAATATTCCGCGTACGGATTTTCAATCATCAGAGAGTTTTTCCCCGCGCCGGGCGCTCCGGCGGAGAGCTTCAGCGGAGTGAATTTCATTCCCGGATTCGTTGCGGGGCGCAGCTCTCTTTCAAGAGCAAATCCATCCGTTCCGAGTTCAAACGAGCCGTTGAAGACGGTGTTTGCCGCCAATGCGAACGGCAGCATCAGGAGAAGAGGAGTTTTGTTCATGTCTGTTCCTTATCGTTAAAATTAGAGGGGCCAAGGGCAAAATCCGTTTCGTGTACAATCCGAAAGGAATGTCCGGTACACATAATCAACGCTGTCCGCCAACTTATAAATATTCGAGCTTCCGGCATGACCATCAACATACAGAATGTTGTCGTTTCCTCCCGGATGACGCATTGATGTCCATTTCTTTGTGCTGGCTTGATTGTCGTAACCACGAGTGTTTGAGGTCGCAGTGTAAACGCTCTTTGTCTCAGCATCCGTGTTGCTTACATCCCAAAGAGTTGCCGCCTGTGAGGGGGTTTTGCATTTCGTGATTTTCCGGTATCTCGCAGCACCGGCATAGAATCCACTGAACCGGGCATTCCATGCGAGGTTTGTGATTGGTCTGTCACCGTATATGAAAAGATCCTCCGGTTTTGCTCCCGGACAGATCGCCGGAGAAACCTTCGGAGCTTCCGGCGCAGTTTTTGGGAAATTCTTCTTTCCTGTCACATCGGACCAAAGCAAAACAAGCCAGCAGTTTTCATAGCCGGCATCGTTATTCCAGGAGTACGTTGTCCCCGGACACCAGTAATCATTGAATGTCTGAGTATATGAAGCCGCCGCGATTCCGAACTGTTTCAAGTTTGATGAACATGAAATTGCATGAGCCTTCATCCGCGCCGAGTTCAGCGCAGGCAGAAGCATGCCGGCAAGGATGGCGATGATCGCAATTACCACAAGGAGTTCTATAAGGGTGAATCCGCAAAATTTGCCCTTCAGATATAAGATATCTGAACCGGAGCATGCTGTTAATCTGTTTTTCATTTGATTCCCGCCTTTCGTTTTTTGTTTTTTGTTTTTTGTGCAAATCGACCGCAAGGGAACAGCCGTTTTCCTGATTTGCTGTAATTATAGCACAAAAACACGTTTTTGACAAGAGGAAAAAACAGAAAATAAGTTTACAAAATGACGCATAATCGCTTAAAATGAAACATTTTGCTTGACTTCCCTGAAATTAAATGTATGTTACAAGGGAAACAGAGGAGAAAAAATGAGAAGCGGCATCAAGGACATTGTAAAAGAGTCCGGCTATTCCAGAACCACGGTTTCCCGTGCGCTGAACGGGTCGAGACAGGTCGCGGAAAATGCACGAAAAAAAATTCAGGAAATTGCACTGCGGCTCGGATACCGGCAGAACAGAAAGGTCATTGCAATTATCCTGCCGGGACATGGAGGCGGCTACTACTGGTCGAAATTGCTGGAAGAGCTTCAGAAAGCTCTGGAAATTTCCAGCTGTCATTTTCTCTGCATCCGGGAAACGGAACTGGAGCTTATTGAGAGTTACCCTCTCGCCGGAGCGATCGCGATTCTTCAGACCAACGCTCTTGTAAAATACTGGAATGAACATTTTGACATTCCCCTCGTCTGCATCAACACGACTTCGCGCCATCTGGACGGCATCTACTCCATCTACTCCAATGAAGAACAGGGAATGAGTGCGCTGCTCCGGCATCTGATTGCGCTCGGTCATCGCAGGATAGCAGTCACCTGTGAACATTTTCAGGAAAGTTCCGCAATTTCCCCCGCGCACATACAAAGATTGAATTTCTATCGGAAAATCATGCGTTCCTACGGGTTCCCGGACGATCTTCTGCTTTACTACAACTGGCAGCCGGAAAGTCTGCTCCCTGGGATTCGCGATATTCTGGACCGGAAAGCAACGGTAATCATATCCCTGGTCGAATCCCACTCTCAACGTCTGCTCTTCTATCTTCATGAACTCGGTTTGAAAGTTCCGGACGACATCTCCGTCTGCGGCTGGCTGACGGATTACGACAAGTTCTGCATTCCTCCGATAACCGGAGTGGAACAGAATTTTCCCCTCATGGCAAAGCATGCGGTTGTCACTCTGAACAAAATGCTGAACCATGAATCAGTTGCGGAAGACATCGTGATTGATTACAACATTTTCATCCGTCAGAGCACGGGCCCGGCGAAGGAGGAGTGACGGAACTCAGGCGGAAAAGCCCTCGTCTTCGAGCAGATTTTCGCCGTCAGCCGCAGCGGTGGCGAGTTCATCGCAGCGGTTGTTTTCGGGGTTCTCGGCGTGTCCCTTGACCCAGATGAATTTGCAGCGGTGACGGATTTTCGCGACGAAGAGGCGCCGCCAGAGGTCGATGTTTTTCACTGCGTCGCCGGATTTGTTCTTCCATCCGTTTTTGCGCCAGCGGTCGAGCCATCCCTTCTCCATCGTATCGATGAGATAGCGGGAATCGGAATAGATTGTGAGAATGCACGGCTCCTTCAGTGCCTCAAGCGCCGCGATGACGGCGAGCACTTCCATGCGGTTGTTCGTTGTCCGCCGGAACCCGGACGACATTTCCCTGCGGAACTCGCGGTATTTCAGCACCACGCCGAATCCTCCGCGCCCGGGGTTTCCGCGGCACGCGCCATCCGTGTAAACTTCAACTTGCTTCATAAAACGCCGATACAAAAAATGCGCGGAGAAAGCGAAAAAGCTCTCCGCGCAGATTTCACGCCGGTCAGGCGCGTTCCACAACGATCTCGGGATCGATTTCATCGCGCAGGATGCGCTCGATGCCGTCCTTGATGGTCATGGTTGCATGAGGACAGCCGCCGCAGGCGCCCTTGAGCGCGAGGGTGACGTTTTTGCCTTCGATCGAGACAATCTCAAGATCGCCGCCGTCGGCCTGGAGAAAGCCGCGGAGCTCTTCGAGTTTCGTTCTGATTTTCTCTTCCATCTTCGTAATCCTTCCGTTAGATGTTGATACCCTAACTATAGCCGCACTTAGTAATTTTTCAATGCCTGATTGAAAACGTTTTTGAAAACTTCCGCATCCGCCTCCGCCGTATCGTCCCAAAACGAAAGACGGAACGCGCCGAACGCGAGAGTCCGGCCGTATCCCATCGCGGTCAGAGTCTCCGAAGGTGACGGGGTTTCCGCCATGCACGCGGAGCCCGCGGCGGCGGAGATGCCTTCGCTTTCCAGAATCCGCACAAGAACAGCCCCCTGGTGGTGCGGGAAAATCAGATGGAGGATATACGGAGACGCATGTTCCGGAGCGACCGTCTCAACCACATCGGTCTCCGCCGGAATCGACGCCCGGATGGAAGCGCGGATCGACGCGACGCGCGCCGCCCGTTCCGCGAGTTTCGGAATCAGCGTCTCGACGACCTCCGCAACCGTCACCGCCGCGGCCGGCTGACAGCGTCCGACCGCATGATGAATTCCGCGCAGAGCCTGAAACGTCTTCGAAACAGTCCGGTTCGGCGTGTCGCGCCACAGCAAAGCCGCCCCGCAGGGCGCACCGATCTTGCATCCGGAAAGGGTCATCATATCCAGCTTCGCCTCCTTCCACGGGACAGCGATTTTGCAGACCGACTGCGTGGTGTCGGCAAGGAAACGCGCTTTCGGAGCGAACCGATCAAGGAGTCCGCGAAGTTCCGCGAGATTCTGAACCGCGCCCGTCTCCGCATTGACATGATGAACCGCCAGGAGCGAAGTGTGCGCATTGAGAAGCGGAATCAGCGAATCGGGGCGTATCAGCCCGTCCCTGCCGACGTCGGCGGCGCGGATGGTGAGTCCGAACGCTTTTCCGAAACGCAGAAGCGCCTGTTTGAGCGCGGGATGTTCGGCTTTCGTCGTCACGATCTCCGTTCCGGGATGCGCCATGCAATGAGCATGGATTGCGGCGGCGAGCGACTCCGTTCCGGTGTTGCACCAGAGCACGGATGCGGCAGGGGCGAGAGCGGAAGCGAGACGCGCCGAGGCGTTCTTCACCGCTTTCGCGGAGCGGAGTCCGAAGGCGCCGGCGGCCTCCTGATTGCCGAAGAATTCTTTGGCGGCAGAGACGAAACAGTCGAGCGCCCAGTCGAACGGGCGGGACGACGCGGCATTGTCAAGATAAAGCTGTACAGGCATATCAACGCTTCCTGTCGATTTTCCGCGAGAACGTGATGTAACGGTATTTGCGCCCGTTCGGCTGCGCGGGAGTCCGCGGGACATAGCGGTTTGCGGGCGCGGTTTTCTTTACAGGAAACGAACGGGAGGGTCCGGTCGCGGGCTGACGCGGCGTCTGACGCGTGACGGCGGGCTTTCCGGTCCGCGCCTCCTCGCGTTCCCGCTGTTTCTGAATCCAGCGCTGTTTCGCGAGCTGTTTCTGCTCGGCTTCGCGGGCGTCTGCATCGAAATCGGGTTTGACGTTCATGTATTTGAGCGTACGGGCTGCGATTTCGCGGAACGGGGGACCGGCGACCGAACCGCCGTAATAACTGCGCCCCTTCGGTTCATCGACGCTGACCAGCAAAACAAAGCGGGGTTTTGACGCGGGAACGAATCCGATAAAGTTCGCGACATATTTCGACTTGGAGTATCCGCCTTTTTCATACTTCTGCGCCGTTCCGGTTTTGCCCGCGGTGTAGAATCCGCGCACGGCGGCTTTGCAGGCGGTTCCGCCCGGCTCGGTGACGCTGACCAGAATGTCCACAATGTCTTTCGCCGTCTGCGGATTTTTGTACACGCTTTTTTCTATTTCAACCGGGAACTTTTTGATTTCGCCGTTCTGCGGATTCTCCAGACGGTCCACGAGACGCAGTTTCACCGGCCGGCCGCCGTTCGCAAGCATGCAGTAGGAGCGAACCATCTGAAGCGCGGAAGTCCCGACGCCCTGACCGATCGGAAAGCGGGTGATGGAAAGCGTATCCCAGCGTTTCAGCGGACGGTAGATTCCCGCCGTTTCCGGCTTGAGCGGAATGCCCGTGCGCTGTCCGAAACCGAAATCGCGCAAAGTCTGATCGACGAGTTTGTCACCCATTTTGAGCGCGACTTTCGCCGTTCCGATATTGCTGGAGTGCTTGATGATGTCCGCAACGCTCAGAATATCCATCGGATGCGAATCCTTGAGCCGCTTTCCGCCGTAATACCAGAACCCTTTTTCGCAATCGAAGCGAGTTTCCGGGGTGACGACTCCGGCATCGAGAGCGCCGGCGACGACGATCGGCTTCACAATGGATCCGGGCTCGAAAATATCCTCCGCAATACGGTTCCGCCATGCATCGGGCTGAATGTTGCGGCGGTCGTTCGGGTTGAAGGTCGGACGCTGCGCCGCCGCGATAATGTCGCCCGTATAGGGATCCGCCATCACCGCATAGACGACTCGCGCGTCCGTCTCCGCTTTCACCCGGTCGAGTTCCTCTTCCAGAATCGCCTGAATCGGCTCCTGAATGGTCAGGTAGACATTCAGTCCGTCCTGATCCTTCACCGACTCCGAGTTGCCGTATGCAAGCGGCAGCCCGTCGCGTCCGTGCTCGAAAACGTTCTTTCCGGCGGCCGACTGCATCTTGTTGTCCAGAACCTTCTCAAGTCCGATGACGGCGACCATGCGGTCCTTGTCGAATGTGGTGAACCCGAGGAAGTTTGCGAGGAGCTGGTTCTTCGGATAGTTGCGCTTGGTGGTTTCGCGGAAGAAAACAGTTTTATAGCCGAGCATCTGCGCCTCGATTTTGAGGCGGACCGCGATTTCATAATCGACCCTGGCCTTGACAATTGCGAATTTGCGCGCCTTGCGCACGACCGTGCCGTCTTTCCGTCTGGTCTCGAATTCCTTGTCCATGAGTTTTTCATAGACGCCCTGGACTGGGATCTCCAGACGCTTTGCAAGGAACAGGGCGATTTCGCGGCAGCGCACGGCGTCGCCCGCAATCGAGGGATCGACGCAGACGTCCGAACAGGGAATGTTTCCGACCAGAAGATTGCCGTTCAGGTCAAAAATTTCGCCGCGGTTTCCAACCGTCTTCTTGACCGTGGTGTATTTGGAGCGGGCTTTCTGATAAAGTTCATCGTGCCGTTTGATCTGCACATCGTAAAGCCAGTAGACCAGATAACCGCAGAAGAGCAGAAAGAGGATGAAAAGGACAAGCATGCGCCTGCCCATGGCGGAAAGTTTTGTCATGTTTCCCCCTTGTCTGATTTAAAGATTTGCGCTTGCCGTGCGGCGCGACGGATTTTTCCACGTCGCGCCGTTTTCCCGCGGCAGATCTCCGGGCAGCTCAATGCGGACAATCTGTCCGGGATTCGGTTCGCGCAGACCAAGCCGGTATTGAACGATTTTATCGCGGATTTTCGGCCAGGAACTGAGCTCCTCCTTGCGGTTTTTAAGGTTGGAAATCTCGCGCTCGAGCTGATAGATTTTAACTTTAGCCCGGGCGATTCCGCGCGCTGCGACTTCTGACTTCTGCGTAAATGAAATACGCAGATTGAACGCGGTGAAAATCAGAGCGAACATCACCAGCACCGGCAAAGCCATGGCGATAAACCAGTTTCCCCGCTCACTTGCCTGAGCATACCGGCGGTTCTCCGCCATCTCTCCCATTGTTTTCACGCTTCTCATTGGCCGACGCTCTCCTCTTCGATTTTTTCCGCCGCTCTGAGTTTCGCGCACGCGGCTCTCGGATTATTTTTCAATTCATTCCCGTCCGCCGCAAGCGGATGACGGGTTACAAGTTTCAGCTTCGGCTTCCATCCGCAGACACAGACGGGCAGCCCCGGCGGGCATTTGCAGGTCTCCGCCATGTCGCGGAAGAAATTCTTCACAATCCGGTCTTCCAGCGAATGAAAGGTGATGACCGCGATTCTTCCGCCCGGATTCAGCAGGGGAAGCGCGGACTTCAGAGCCTGCTCCAGCTCCGCCAATTCGCCGTTGACTTCTATCCTCAATGCCTGAAAACAAAGGGTCGGCGCCGGCGGACCTTTGCGTTTGTGACGGGTCAGCACAGAATCGCAGAGCGCGGCAAGTTCCGAGGTGCGGGCGAACGGCTGTTTTTCACGCCAGCGGACAATCGCCTCCGCCAGACGCGCGGCGTCGCGCCCGTCCAGTTCGCCGTAATTGCGGAAAATGTTCCGCAGAGATTCTTCGTCATACTGATTGACCACCCGCGCTGCCGAAAGCGGAGAGCTGCGGTCCATGCGCATATCAAGCGGACCGTCGTTCCGGAATGAAAACCCGCGCCTGGGATCATCGATCTGGGGAGAGGAGACCCCGATGTCCATGAGGATTCCGTCCGCCTTGTCCCACCCGAGCTCTGCCGCGAGTTCCGCAAGTTCGGAGAAACGTCCCTTTTTGAGATGCACGCGCGCTCCGAAGGAAACGAGGTGTTCCCCGGCGCGGCGGAGAGCCTCGTCGTCGCGGTCGATTCCGAGGATTTCGAGTTCCGGATTGCGTTCGAGGAGCATTCCGCTGTGACCGCCGCAACCGACCGTGCAGTCGATCAGGCGTTTCAGCGGACGCGGAGCTTCCGAGAGCACGGAAACGGTCTGCTCCGCGAGAACGGGAATGTGTGTGAAGTCGGGTGTGCTCATGAATCCGCCTCCGCGTCAAGCCGGTCGAAGATTTCATAGCAGTCGTCTCCGGAATCGCGCATGGCGTTCCAGTTTTCGGGCGGATAGAGCAGAATCATGGAGACGGAGCCGACGAGCGCGACTTTGTCCTTGAGTCCGGCATGGGCGGCGAGCTGGGGCGAAAGCTGAATGCGCCCCTGTTTGTCGCATGCGCATTCCTGCGCGCGTGAGCCGAGACGCGCGAGATTCCGGGCGTCAGAGACGTTTCCGAGGGAGAGTTTTTTGGTTTTATCAAGCACCATTTCGCGGAATGTATCAACTGTCATCATCTGAATTGCATGATCTTTCGCAGGCAGGAGCACGAAGCGGGAGCAGCCTCTCCACGCCGCCGGAATCGCGACGCGGCGCTGCGCATCGAGCGTATGCTCGAATTCACCGAGAAAAAATGCTGGTTCGCTCCCTTTCGACATTCTGGATGCTCCGTATTGCAACTAACTTCACCTAACCGCCCCTATACTCCCCTAAAGATACTCTTTTTTCTTGAAGTTTCAAGAGGCGAATCAAAAAAATCCGGAAAAATTTTCCGGGGACTCGGGAAAGACGCGATGCCGTTCTCCGGGACCCGCGGATTTTTTTTAAAAATTTTTCATTTCCTTATTTACTTCTTGCCATTTCTGCGCTACATTACCCGGCTATGCGCATGCAATTTATGTGAGGTGAGAAAAGATGGCACAGAGTTTCGAGGCAAATCTGATCCAGAGAGGATCCAAGGACGCTTTCAAAAAAGCAAAAAGCATTCTGAGAAACGGAGAACTGCTCTGCTGTCATGAAAGTCAGCCGGGAGTGCTCCGCGCAGTCTGCCGCGATCACAAGGGGAACGTCTCCCGCGTCGAAGTCCACGGCTTCCCCGACGGTCCCTACACGGCGACCTGCTCATGCGATCCCGGCACGAACGGATTCTGCTGTCACGCCATCGCGGCGTGTCTGCATCATGCGAAATACACCATCAAGCCGCAGGAACATCAGGAAGCGGATCATCCGGCTCAATATGCCGGGCTCAAATTCGCCGGACTGCCCGAGCTGCTCCAGCAGGTGCTTGCACCGCCCGACGCAACCGTCGCCATCAACGCGGAATCCGATTTCCCGCACACGCCGAGCAAGTGGGAACGGATCATGTTCACGGTCGTGCTGCACTGGAACAACCGCGACTATGCGGGAAATCTCAACAACATCCGCCAGCTCCATTTCGGGAAAAACCTCGCCGTCTCGCTCCAGCTCAGCCACTTCCCGCAGCAGGACCGTCAGATCATCCGCTACCTTGCCATCAACGCCCAGCAGGACGGAACCAAGCTTTCTCTCGACGCGGAACAGACTGCGGAATTCTTCCACTGTCTGATCGACTTCCCCCGCTTCTTCCGCCTGAAGGAAAAAGTCGTGGTTCACAAGGAACAGGCGGATCCGGCTCTGCTCATCGAGGACGCCGGACGCGGCTCGCTGCTCCGTTCCGCCCTCATCGTCAAGGGCGTCCCGCTTCCGCTGAAGGATGTGAAAGTCATCGCCGGACGCGCCGGATGCTGGGTCGGAATGCTCGGTGAATACTGGTGGATCTGCGCACAGGCGGATGTGCTCTGGATTCGCAATTTCCTCCGCACGACCGTTCAGCCCTGCGACCGCAAATCCGCAAAAATTCTCGCGGCCGCCGACTGGCTCCCCGTCAAAATCATCGCAACAGGAGACGTGCAGGTCAATCAGCGCAAATTCAAACCGTTCTTCGACGGGGGGCTGCGCGTCGACGGCGGACTCGAAATCGAAGTTCTGTTCGATTACGGCGGACACCTCTGCAAGGGCGACCAGCAGCGTTTCGCACAGAAAGACGACATCTACTGGCGCCGCGATTCCGAAGGGGAAGCCGCCGTTGTCAACGAACTCCTCAACTTCGGTTTCGAACTCCTCAAAGGCGGCGAAACCGGAACCCCCGAGACGCGGCTTCTGCTCCGCGACCGCGAAGCGATCGGCGTATTCGTCGACGAACTGATTCCGCACTGGATGGGCGCCCGGCGCAAATTCGCCCTCTCCTCTTCACTCGCAATGCTCTGCGGCGACGCCTCCGCACTCCGCATTTCCACGGAAGTCGTTGCGGAAACGGAGGAGGGATTCGACCTCAAAGTCACGCTCTCCGGCGCGGGCGTGCCGGTCCGCTGGCGCGATCTGGTCAAGGCGGCGACACGCAACGAACTCTTCCTTTCCGCCGGTGCCGCACTGCTCATCAAGATTCCGCCCCCGCTGCGCCGTCTCGCCGCCTCGGTCGCGGATGTCGCGCACCCCGTCCCCGGTCAGGAACTGCGCAAGGACGACCTTGCCGAAGTTCTCCGCATGATCCGTCCGGCCGCGTATCACTGGGCAAAGATGGCGGACGGCATTCCAGGCGCGGTCCCGACCCGCTTTCTGCGGCTGAAACTGGATTTCGACGAGGCGCTCGACGAAAGTTCCGCGCAGAATCAGATCATCCCCGCCGGACTCTTCCGCGGTGAACTGCGCAACTATCAGATGCAGGGCGTCCGCTGGCTCGCCGCAATGGGAAAACAGGGATGCAATCTCGTGCTCGCCGATGAGATGGGACTCGGAAAGACGATCCAGACTCTCGCGCTTCTCGCCTCCGACGTCGTCGAAAACCTGCCCGCGCTCATCATCTGCCCGACCAGCCTGATTGAAAACTGGGCGCGGGAAAGCGCGAAATTCACGCCGGAGCTGAAGACGCTCGTCATTTCCGGCGGCGACCGCAAACCGCTGTGGGAAAAGGCGATGGCGCATGATATCTGCATCACCTCGTACAGCCTGATCCGCCGCGACACCGAGCATTTCCGCGGGCTCCGTTTCCGCTATGTGATTCTCGATGAAGCCCAGCATATCAAAAACCCGGCAACCGCCAACGCCCAGGCCTGCAAGATGATTGAATCCGCCCACCGCCTGGTCCTGACCGGAACGCCCCTGGAGAACTCGCCGGAAGACCTCTGGTCGATCTTCGATTTCCTGCACCACGGTCTGCTCGGAACGCTGAACTCCTTCCGCAGCCGCTATGTGGTCAATCCCGCCCCCGAAATCCTGCATGAACTCGCCGACCGCATCGCGCCGTACATGCTCCGCCGCAAAAAGGAGGACGTCAGCCGCGAACTGCCCCCGAAACACGAGCAGATACTCTACTGCCAGATGGGCCAGGCTCAGCGAAAATTCTATGAGGAGTTCCGTCTCCGCGGATGCGAAATCCTGCGCAAACTCCGCGAGCCGGCCGAAAAGAAATCACGGATTGAGATGCTCAGCGCCCTGCTGCGTCTGCGTCAGATCTGCTGCGACCCGGCGCTTCTCCCCGCAAACCAGAATCCGGGCGTGACGGAATCGGCAAAAATGGAACTGCTCAAGGAACTCCTGCTCGAATCGGCGGACAGCGGACACAAGGTTCTGCTGTTCAGCCAGTTCACCTCGCTCCTCCGCAAAGTGCGCGAATGGATGGAGGGACAGGCAATCAAATACGAGTATCTCGACGGAACGACGACCGACCGCATGGCGCATGTCGACAACTTCAACAATTCGTCCGACATCCCGGTCTTCCTGCTGAGTCTGAAAGCCGGCGGAGTCGGTCTCAACCTCACTTCGGCGGACACAGTCATCATCTGCGATCCGTGGTGGAACCCGGCGGCGGAAGCGCAGGCGGAAGACCGTTCGCACCGGATCGGCCAGACCCGCGCGGTGAACTGCATCAAACTGATCGTGGAAAATTCCGTGGAAGAGAAGGTTCTGGAACTTCAGAAGATGAAAGCCGGACTCTTTGAAAATCTCGTCGAATCCCCGACCGAAGCGTTGCGCTCCGTTTCAATGGAAGACCTCGAATTCCTCCTCAGCGCACAATGAAAAAAGGAACGGCTTCCGCCGTTCCCGTAAAATCTCAATTCACGTCAAACGTTATTTCTTCTTTGCCGGAGCCGGCTTTTTCGCATCCGGCTTCGCGTTTTTGCTCTTCACCGTCTTCACGGAATACGCGGTGACGGGCGGAGCGGCGGCGTCGAGTTCGCGGAGTTTGCGTTTCAGCTCTTCGAACTCGCGCTTGCTGAGATCTTCATGCAGACGCGCCGCAAGACTGATGTAAGTCACCTCTTTGGACTCAAAGCTCAGCACGGTTCCATCCGCAAGCAGAACGTTGATGAATCCCGGGTGGTTCCCGATGCGCTCAACCGCAATCGGCATTCTTCCGTTGACGGGCTTTTTGTATCCGCCGAGAAAAATGTACGGATAACGCTGCTTTGTATTCGCCTGGCAGATGAGATAGTTAATGTGATTGTTGCTCTTCACCAGCTTCTGGAACTCCTCCGGCTTGGCTAAATCCAGGTAATGTCCGCCGTTTTGCAAAGCGTACATCTGATAGGTGGACCCGATTTCATTCAGGTTGCCGACACAGTTTCTGAGATCGATCTTCTCCTGCGAATCCGAGAGAGCGGGTATCAGGAACACAACAATGCCGACCAAAGCCGCGATCACCGGGAGCGCCACAAAGCCGGCAATCGAAAAACCGAAACGCAATCCGGCTTTGTCATCATTCATCGGGACGTCGATGGAATCCGTCGTGCGGGTGAACGCGTCCGCCGCCGCCCAGATGAACAGCAGAACATAGCAGAGAAATCCGATCCAGACATGAGCAAAGACTATCAACAGTATTGTAAGAATTCCGAAGATGAACCGTATCAACGCTTTAATCTTGTTTCCGGCATAATAGCAATGCACTCCAAGAAAGCCGAAGAAGAAAGCAAGAAGTGCGTAGACGAGTCTGTTTTTCTGTTCCATGTCGCAAGATACCCAGTTTTAGTTTCAGTTTAAATGGCATGTTTAAATTATAGCACAAGTGCGGGGAAAAGCAATCTCCGGAATGAAAAATATTTCAGAAGAGAAACAAAAAACGGGAGGGAGGTTCCCTCCCGGGACCGCTGTCAACGGTTCAGCATTTCCCCGTTGTCGAAAAATTCCAGCATGAACTGCCAGCGGAAGACGAAAGTCGGCAGCAGAACTATCGTCCCGACAAACGGAATTGCAAGAAGCATTGCTCCCATGCAGCAAGTCAGGCAGGAAAACACGCCGACGGCAAGCGAGACAAGCATTACGATCACGAACAAGCCGAGCAGATAGCGGACAAACACGCCAGGCTTCGAAAACAGCGCCCGGTTCAACGCCTGAATCGCCTCACTGCCCGAACAGCCGCTGCGGTACATCAGCACCGCGCCGTAATCCTGATACAGACGCAGGTAAATCCATGCAAGAATGCCGAAAAATCCGAAAACGATTCCAGCTCCGATCAAAAGACCGGCGCTGAATGCGCCGCGGTTCTCTCCCAGAGACATTGCGGCGGCGAATCCCATAAAAGCAACAAACGCAAATCCCAGAAAGAGCAGAAAGACAAAGAGCAGGATCTGTGTAAGAAAATAGGAATTCCCCTGCCGGGCAAACCTCGTCCACCGCGCACCGAACGAATCCGCTTCCACGCCGCGGAGCATCATGTCGAGCGTGACAAACCGCGCGCGGCTGCGCACCCACAGCAGGATCAGTCCGATCACAAGAGAAAACAGAAAAACAACAGAAAGCAAGATCAGCAGAAACATCGCAACCGTCGTGCCGATCGCATCCGCGGCGGATTGCACGCCGGTTGTCAGCCTCCCGGCGACATCTCCGCCGTCACCGGGATTGAAAGGCATGCTTAAGCTCGCCCCCCCATCCCCCAGCTGAGCAAGCCAGAAACCCAGCGACAGCACCAGCCATGTTGACCAGTTGAACGGCCACAGCCTCTCTTTCATTTTCCGCCATGCGGCGGTAAAACCTTCTCCAATCGACGGAACCATAACTTTCTCCTTTGTTTCAGCGGAAATTTTCCGCAGTGTTTACAAGAATCCGAACCGCCTTGTCTATCTCCGCAAGGTCGATCCGTTCGCGCACCGAATGGGCGCACGCGACATCCCCCGGCCCGAACACGACAGACGGAATCCGGAAACCTCCGGTGTTGCCCGCTTCGGTCGAACAGTAAAGCCCGCGGATCGCAGCGTCCGGTTTAAGTTTCCGCGCCTCATCCACCACCAGGCGGACAAACGGGGCGTTCCCGTCGATTTCAAACGGGGCGGAATACATGATCCGCTCGCTGATTTCATAATCAACGACTCCGTCCAGAGCCGCGCAGACTTCGGCTTTCGCCTGCTCCGGCGTCTCGTGCGGAAGCAGACGGCGGTCTATGAGGAGCTCGCAGAAATCCGGAACAGAATTCGCCTGCGTTCCGCCGTTGATCGTGCCGACGCTCAAGGTCGGAAATTTCAGGATGCGGTGCTGCGGACGCGCGATGAGTTCCTCTGAAAGTTTTTCCAGCGCAAGAACCGCGCGCGCAGCCTTGTAAATCGCATTCTCTCCGGCTGGAACAAGACTCGAGTGAACCGAAACGCCGCGCGTCGCGACACGCCAGCGCACAGTTCCCTTGTGCGCGGTGACGACATCCAGACTCGTTCCCTCCATGACAATCGCGGCGTCGGGATTCAGATGTTCCGTCAGAATGGATTCCGCGCCGATGAAGCCGGACTCTTCATCGCTGGTGCAGGCAACTGCAAAGCGGCAGGGCGCGCCGCCGCGCTTTTTCAGTTCCAGGGCGGCAAGCAGGGCGGCGGTGAGCGAACCTTTGTCATCCGTCACGCCGAGCCCGTGATAAAAGCCGTCATCTTCAAGGCGAACCCGAAAGGGTTCGGGCATTTCGGGAACCCAGACGGTGTCGATGTGTGCAAAACAGGCAAGAAGCGGCGCTTCGGGATTGCCGCCGTTCGCCGGAAGCTCCCAGATCACGGTCGGGCGTCCGGCAACCGTCTCGATGCGACGGGAAGCGATTCCGTTTTCTGCGGCAAGCGCGCAGAGAAAAGCGGCGACGCGCGTCTCTCCCGTCAGATCATCGCGCTGTCTGATGCAGCGCGGATTGACGCTCGGAAGAGCTACAAGTTTTTTCAGCAGGTCAAGAGTATCCACAGAAAATCTCCGTTTCCTGTAAAAATAGCACGGAAAAACGGATTATGCAAGCGGAATCGCCGGAAAAAAACGACGGAATCCGCAAAGAATTCCCGCCGGAAGAGACGCTCCTCTTGTGAAAGGCGTCCATGTCATGGAAGTTCAATTCCTCTGTCATCAGGCGGACTTCCCTGACGCACGATATCCGGAGCGGCCGTTCAACCCGCCTTTTCATTTTCCCGTTCCGTTTAAACAGAAAAAATCCCGCAGCCGTTTTCTCAACCGGGATGC